>Ga0074044_10000110_pt1 | contig 81199 bp, 142 predicted proteins | sample BogForMeECP23OM1_FD_94443 | JGI IMG/M metagenome (GOLD analysis project Ga0074044, IMG submission 94443) | Bog forest soil microbial communities from Calvert Island, British Columbia, Canada - Bog Forest MetaG ECP23OM1 | ecosystem: Environmental > Terrestrial > Soil > Wetlands ...
GCCTCCGACATCGTCTTCGGTGACACCGTCTGCGTCTACGCGCCATATGCGCTCCTCGTCCTTCGTGAGAGGAGGCCCGAACTTGTTTGTCTTCGCCATCATCCAGTCTCCATTCGCGCGCATTGCCGCGAGTCCCTTTTTCGTGGCTTCCTGATGTAGGTCACCACCCGCCAACCTGGCGGCAGCATCTCGGTTTCGTATGGGTCGTACAGGCCGCGCGGATATCCGCCATCGTCCACGACGAGCCTCACGCGTTGCTTGGGTTTGAATGAGGCGCGCATTAGTAGGAATCTCTCGGCCGCTCGCGGGCTTGGTAAGTGTTGCCCGGAAACTTGGCACGAAGTAGCGCGACGAGGGCCTCCGCCGAGTCACGAGTCAGTTCGGACTGGCTATGGTACCAGCCCTCGCACTTGCCCATACGTGAGCGAAGCGCCACCTCGGAAGGTAGCGTGTACCAGACACCCCAGGATGGTGCGCGCATACCCACTAGTACGGTCTCCCGGCATTCGGTAGGTGCATCTTGGCTCTGGATTCCTCCCAGGAGCGGAATTGGCGACCGCAGACAGGACACCAATCCCACCTCGGACGCCAAGCAATCCACGCTTTGAAACGTCTCCACCATGACGCTGGAGGAGCGTTGGCGAGTGAAGGACCGACCGGCTGATGACGATAGGGTGCGCGCATCATCGCTCGTGTGGATTCACGCATTAGCGTTCGTCCTCGGAGAGGGTGTAACGGAAGCCGTCCGGTGCACCCTGCAGCCAGGCCCATTCGCCGTTGCGCATGAAGACGGGGATGAGCTTCACCTCTTTCGGCGGTAGCGGGGCGTGAGGCCAGCCGTCGCTGTCCAGGGGCTTGACCTCCGGGCGGCACGTCGCTAGCCACGCTTCTATCTCAGCCTGCTCGGTCAGCGTCATCTGCTCCCAGAGGAGCTCGAGGCACTCCGCGCGGAGGGCCTCTTCATCCTGTGACAGTGTTCGCCCTTCGGGACCGAAGTCTTCTGCCAGACGGCGCGCATGCCAGAGGCAGTAGGTCTGATCTTTGTAGATGTCCGTTGCGGCTGACATCACGGTTCAACCTTTCACGCAGACGACAGCATGGAGCGTGTGGACGACCTCCACGAGGTCCGCCTGCGCCGCCATCACGGCGTCGATGTCCTTGTAGGCGCGCGGGGACTCGTCGATGACGCCCTCGTCCTTGCGGCAGACGAGGCCCTCGGTGTCCGCCACGTGCTGCTCGAGGGTGATGGTCTTCTTGGCCTGTCCGCGACTCATCTTCCGGCCGGCGCCGTGGCTGCACGTATGGAAGCTGTCCTTGTTGCCGCGCCCGCGCACGATGAAGCTCTTGCGACCCATCGCGCCCGGGATGATGCCCATCTCGCCCGCGCGGGCCGAGACAGCCCCCTTGCGAGTGATCCACAGGTCCTGGCCGAAGTGCTGCTCGCGGTTGATGTAGTTGTGGTGGCAGTTCACTGCTGCGTCTTCGATGGTCCAGTCGAGGTGGGGTGCGATCTTCTCCAGCTCGTAGAGGCCTCGGCGGAGCATGATGTTGCGGTTCTCCCGGGCGTAGTCTTGCGCCCAGGAGATTGCGCGCACGTAGGCATCGAACTCAGGGGTCTCCTCGGGGAGCCACGCGAGGTCGGCGTTCGGCAGCGCGATGCCGTCCTTCTCGCAGCGCTTCTTTGCCATCGCGATGTAGTGCGAGCCGATCGCGTTGCCGACGCCGCGCGATCCCGAGTGCAGCATGAGCCACACGTGGTCGTCCTGGTCCAGGCACACCTCGACGAAGTGGTTGCCCGTGCCCAGCGAGCCGAGCTGCCGGGGTGCCCGCTCGACGGCGCGGGCGAGACCGACCTCCGCCTCGAAGCGGGGGCCAAGGACTTGCCAGCGAGAAGCGACGTCGTCCGGCACGACGCCCCACGCTCCCCGGTCGTTCGCGCCGCCGTTGTCCGTACGTCCGTGCGGGATGACAGAAGAGAGCGCGTCGAAGACCTTCTTCGCATCGTCGCCAAGCGACGACGAGGTGAGCGGCGTCCTCACCGCGCACATGCCGCGTCGCGTATCGCGAGGTAGGCATCGTTCTGTACGGGGCGTTCGTTCACGCCGGGGATGCACAGAGAGGCCAAGCACTTGTAGGTGTCGGAGGCGTTTTGGACCGCGAGCACGAGGAGGTTCATGGATGGTTCCCAGTTCTTGTGAGTTGCCTCACTCTGTTTCTTCGTGAGCGATTCTCCGGTAATCATCGAGCATTGCTGGTCGACACCGTGCGGATTGCCGAAGCACATGCAATGGAAGGCCCACCCGTAGATTCCGTCTCGCCACTCAGGGCGACAACCGAGGCCCCGTGCTTTGAGGGCGACGGCGGCCTCGTCGGGAGTGGGTTTCTTCGGGTCGGTCACGGCTTTCTCTCCGGGAAGGGCAAGTGCCCGACGTACGCCTCGGCGAACCCGCATAGCTGACAGACGCTGGCCGGGTCTTTCAAGCCGGCCAGGCGTGCGGCCCTCTCTTCGTCTTCCTGTATCTGGGTGAGGTAATTGCCCTTGCAGTGGTGTTCCTCGATCCAGAAGCGGACCGCCTGCTCGTCTCGGTCCTCCGGGAGGTCTTCGTACGTATGGATGATGAGCGTCACCGGTATGCGCTTGTAGCCGGGCATGAGCGCCTTGCGTGTGTCGTTGGCGGTGACAGAGAACGTGCCCGTGTCCGCGCCAGGCTTGGTGACGTGGATGTGCACGATCTTTTCTCGCTGGGCGCTCATGAGTCGACCTTTCCGAGGAGCTCCGACGACGCTCGCTCGAGGCGCTTGTCCGATGGATGCCTCTCGACGAGTTCCATTGTCCTCAGGTTCCGGAGAGCCTCCCAGAACGAGCCGCTCGTCTGGTATCCAGCCCGCTCCGCGAGCTCCTCGCTTGTCAGGTACTTGGGGTAGGCGCTCACCAGCACACCGAGGAGCACCTCGTCAGCCTTGGGGAGCTTCCCCTTCCAGTACCGAACGAGGCCGTCCCCCGGCTCGGGAAGGTTCTCCCCAGGGTGAGACTTCTTCCCGAGCAGCGTGATGTGGAAGCCTTTGTTATCGCCTTCGGCAAGGCCGGCCTTCTTGATGTTGCGAATGGCTTCGTAGAATGTCCCGCTTCTCCGGTACCCACTGAAGATGGCGAGCTGCCTGTCGGTTGTCTTCTTGCCGGCCCTCTGCGCGAGGACCGTGAGCAGGGTCGTCTCGCAGCGTCCGAAGCCGTTCTGGGGGGCGTCTTTGGGAGAGGCGTTCGGCGCGCTCGATGCGCCGCTCTTGGGAGGAGGGGTTGGCGCAGTCGCCTCTGGAGTTTCGAGGATGCTTGGAACCTTCTTCTTGCGCGAGAGCCTCGTCATCCCCGGAGCGGCGGTCGGCTGGATTGGCGATACGTCAAGGGCGGTCGTGAATGCGAGGAGCCCTGCCCTCACCGCGTGCACGAGTCGGTCCTCGATGACGCTTATGCCCCGCGGCTCAGCGTCCACAACGTCCGCTGCCTGGTACATGCCTTCGGCACGCTCTTCCTGACCAGTCATCGCGTAGCCGGCCGCGAACGAGCGGATCTTGTCGCCGAGCGGTGTCGACTGGGTTTTCCTCATCGCGACGTCGCCTTTTCAAGGCATTCGTGGGTTTCATGGCCGATGAGCTCTGCGGCGTTTAGTTTGGAGCCGCACTTCGAGCAGCGACGGTTTTCTTCGCCCTCCTCCTCGGCAGCTTCGCGCGCCTTCACCCGCAGGAGCCGGTCAATCTCGGCCGCGCAGAGGGCTCCCGCCTTCTCGAGGAGACGGATTCGCTCGTCGAGCGTGGCCTTCTCTGGCTCGACGAAGTTGCCCTTGCTCGGGCGGGGTCTTGCGTCGACGAGGTCTTCCCATGGCCAGGGGTCGTGGAAGCCGATGCTGTTCGCGCGCCGGCTCTCGACGTAGATGAGACCTGGCGCCGCGTAGCAGGCTGCCGCCATCGCGAGCTCGCCGCCATCGTGCTCGTCGTCGTGCTTGGCGGTGTAGCCCTCGGCCGCGATCTGCCGAGCGCGTTCGTCGACGATTCTCTGTGCGCCGTCCTTCACCGCGCCTCCGCTGTCGCCGCGAGGGGCGGGATGATCTCTTCGAACTGCTTACGACCCATCTGTTCGCGGATCTTGCCGAGGTCCCGTTCGAGGTTGCGCTTGCACTGCTCAATCTGTTGGCGGTCGGTGCGGACGCGGCCGTTCTCCGCCTTGAGCTGCTCGATGGTCTCGAGCGCTTTCAGGTGCTCGGCGTCCTTCTTCTTGAGCGCCTCCTCGACCTTCCTCTGCGCTTCGGCGGCCAGACTGACCTTCTCCTTGAACTTCTCGAGATCGGCCTGCAGTTCCGCGACAAGGCACGCGGACGAGAGGCGTACGCGGAACGCTGAGACACGTCCGACCGCCGTCTTGACGGTGGAGCCATAGGGAGGCTCTCTGTGGATGCTGGGAGGGTCGTACGCCATGCGCGAGTCGCCGCCGTGATACGGATGAGGGCTGCCGGGCTGCATCTCGAAGAGTTGGATAGGCGCGTCGTGCTCGAAGCGCTCGATGACGGTCCAGCCAGAGGATGTGGCGTTCAAGAGGCCGTCGGGTCCTATGACTTTTTCGATGTGGTGGGGTTCTGCGTTCGTGGCGTCGGTGTCGTAGTGTTCGTCCATGGGTTTCCCTTCCGTCAATCTTCGTCTTCGGCCGCCTTGCGCATGCGTTCGTAGGACTTTTCCGTGAGCTGTCTCAGTTTGGCCTTGAGCGTGTCTCTCACACGCGGATGCAGGCGACCGGTGCATTCGCGCTCAGTGCTCCTGGAGGAGCGGTGCACGTGGAAGAGGACGAGGTCGAGGTCCGGTCCGGCTATCAGCACGAGCGCGCCGCAATTCTCGCAGCAGTAGGTAGACACGCCAGCGAGCGGGCCGGCGAGCAGTGTGAGGTCGTGGCCCACGCGTTCGAAGGCGTCGAAGTCGAACATCAGCTCTTCTCCTTTCGCAGTATCTGTCTGACCATCGCGAACCCGATGACAGCTTCGGCGACGAAAGCGCAGACGAGCCACGGGCGCAGCGGGCGGTTGTGCACGACGTACGTGCCGAGCAGCTCGCCGGCGAGCCCTGCGGCCGCGAGAGTCGTCGCGAATCGCGTCGCACGCAGCCGATATTCTTTCGTGAAGAATCGAAACATCAGCCCTTCACTTTCCGCCGAAGTGCGTCGATGAGATCTGCGGCCTCGAGCGCAAGCTGACGAGCGTGGCTGCCACCGAGCAAGACCAGCCCGTCGTCTCTGAGACGCTCCGCGATACCCGACGCCCGCTCATCGTCCGCGCCGCGCGTCTCGACGACCCGCCCGATGAGGTACCACTGAAAGACGACGCGTCCTTCGATCACGCGCGAGCGCACGTAGACGGAATCGCCGGCTGGGATTCTCACGGCCACGACTCCGCCGTGTGTGACTTCCACGTCGTCGGTCGCGGACCCGGCTTGGAAGATCTTTCCCCCGGAGTCGAACTCGGGCATCTCGAACCGCAGCGTCACGATGCACCTCTCAGTCGGGCCATTCGATCCTCGTCACGTGTCCGCAGTGCGGGCACTTGTAGTCGTCGCAGCATCCTGAGCTGCATCCGCCAGCGTCTGTCGCTTCGCTCGTCGTGAGCCACCGGTCGCATCCTCGGCACTGAAAGCGTGCCGGGTAGCCGGAGGATGAAAGCGGCTCTGCTACGTCACCAGGTCTCATCGCCTCACCGTGCTCGCTTCGCGGGCCTTCGCCTCGGAAGCCAGACGTAGGTGTCTACGGGTCATGTCGAGGTAGTGCTCGGCGTCGGACAGGAGCTGAATGGCCTCCTCGAAGTCGGCGAGCGCGGCCTTCGCCGCGGCGCCGTCGACGGCGTTGCGTGTCTGGTTGAACGTCGTCTCGGCGGCGTCCTGGAATTCGCGCATCGACGACATGGGCCCGGTCCTTTTTACTCTGCCAAGGAGGCGCACCTCGTCGCCGAGCGCCTGGTAGACGCGCGCGATGGTCTTGAGGCGCATGTTCATGCTGGAGTCGAGCATGCGCCTGACCGACCGCACTTGGACGCCGAGCCTTTTCGCGAGCTCTTCGTTGGAGATACCGAGGATAACCATCCTCATGCTGAGGTGGTGTTGCACGTCGACGCGCAGGCCCTCCTCCGCGGCGATGACCGCCTCCGTTTCCTTCCGCTTCTTGCCGGACATGGTTTCAACCCTCCCTCGGTCTCGATGGGCAGACGCTCGTGATGGCTCGACCCTCGATGGTCTTGCCGTCCTTGGCTGTCTTGCCGATCTGGCTGCATCGGTCGCATTGACCTACCGTGCCCCAAGACTGGTCGGAGAGCTGCTCGACCCCCATCTTGTGGCCGAGTAACGTGGCGATGAACATGATGCCGCGGCGGCGAGTCTGGAGGTTCGAGCCCTCGAGTTCCTTCAGCGTCAGCGCCGCCGTGGCGAGGAGGTTCGCGTCTTTTTGGTCCCGCGTGAGCTTCTGCTCTTCGGCCATCACTTTCCCCTCGGGCGCGGCGGCAGGCCGGCAAGCTTCATCCAGTCGCCGTCGAAGGGGTGATCGAGCGCGAAACGCGCCTGACCTTTCACCTCATCTTCTTCGGTGAAGTTTTCGAGTGTCCGCGTCCAGCGAGTGCGCTTCTCGAGCGAGGCGTAGTGGACGAGTACGCTGAGCGTCGGCTCGTCGAGCGTGAGGGAGTACGGAACGTAGAGGCCTCCTTTTTTGTGGCGATAGACGCCGAAGCGGAAGGCTTGCTCCGCAGCGTGGAGTTTGTCCTGGGCCTCGTCCTTCGCGTCGCTCATGCGGGCCTCGGGCACGTGTGCTGGCGCGTCTTGGCTCCGGTGAAGAAGACCTCGGCGCACGCGTCGCAGTCGGCAAGGTAGCACCCCACGTTCTTCAGCGAGGCGAGCAGATCGGCGTCCGAGAGCTCGCGTACGGTGACGGCGTTGAGGTCTGGGTGCTGCGGAAGAAGAGGCAGCTCTCCTTCGTGGAGCATCTTGGCTTCCATGGCGCTGATCTCCACCATCATCTTGTCAACTGCCGCGACCTGGTCGCGGTAGACGGCTCCTTCGAGCGACATCACCCGCACTCCGTTCCGCACTTGGGGCACTTGGGCTTGGGTACAATGCGGTGGAGTTCGAGGCGTGCGGCGTCACCGTTCGAAAAAGCGTCTTCGAGCACGTACTCGAGGCTGTCGGCCGCCGCGAAGTCGATGAGACCTGCGATGATGGTCTCGATCGGGACGAGCATGTACGCGGTTTGTCCGGGCATCTCCCGGACGCCGACCTCGATCTTCACGAGGCCGTTCTTGCGGCCCGCGAGAGAATCGATGCTGAGTTTCGTGGCCGGCTCGAACCGACCTGCGGGTTCCTTGCTCATCAGTGGACGTTCCTGCCATCGGGATTGTGGTTGTGCGCCGGGATCTGCTCGACGAGGGACTGGAAGACTGTCGACATGGCGTCCATGCTCTGGGCGGCAGACTCGCCGATCTCGGGCAGGTGCCGAGCGACCAGGACCGCGTTGATCTTTCCTTCGAGGACGAGACGCATCGCCGTCACGCCCCACGTGCACTGATCTGCAGCCTCGAGCGACGACCACGCGAGCACGATCTCCGCCAAGGAGAGGAGCACGGCGCGGTACTTCTTGAGATAGGACAAGTCGGGTCGAGGCTTGGCCTTCCTCTTTTTCTTTCCCTTCTTCGGAGCGGGCTCCTCGAGCTCCTTCGAGACCGCCTGGGCGAACTCGGAGAGGATGGCGTGGAGCTCCTTGAGGGAGGCCTGGCCTATCGGCTTCATCCCGCGGCCCTCTTCTTCGATGGTGCAGCGCCGGCATCGGCACGCTCCTCGGCACTGTCCGAGAGGCGCTTGTCGCGGCGGAGGCGTCCGACCAGGCCGTCGAAGTCGAGGAGCTCTTCCCACTTGATCCACACTGTGGGCGTCTGCTGGATGGGAGCGTGTGGCTCGCGGCGCCGGACGTAGAAGTCTCCCCACTGGTTTCGCGGGACGTGGTGCGAGAAACAGATCTCCCAGTCCTCGCCCCAGAAACCGGCGTCCCCGCTGATGGCAGGACCAGCCGGATTGATGCGCGCGGAGCCCTTCGCGCCGAGGCGCGCTCCGAGGAGCTTCACGGCCTTGAGCGAGAGCGTGAGGAAGCGTTTCTTCCTCTTCTGCTCTTCTTCGGAGTATCCGGTGATCGGCTCGCCCGATGTCGCGATGCCGACGAGTTCCTTGGCTTCTTTCGGCTTCATCGTCAACTCCCCCAGACCTTCTCGACGAGCCGCTCGGCGGCAGGACGCTGGCAGTCGTTATTCTTCATGCAGCGAAGGATCTGCGTGACGGAGGTGATCATTACGCACGCCGCAGCGTCTCCGGCGTCCATGCCGCAGCCACGGTAGGCAGCATCAAACTCCCGCAACAGATCGCCGATCTCCTTGGCCAGCTCGGCCTGGAGGCGATCGTACTCGCTCCGCGGCACGCCTTCGGCGAAGTTCTGCGTAACCTTCTCCCATAGGGCGTCTCTGCCACTTTGCGGGATGTTCGGTTGTCCGAATATCTCGCCGAGCACTGTTTCGAGGTACTCGGGCCACTTGCTGGTCTTGGACGGTTTGCGCGCGGCGCGCGAGCACGCCTCGGCGAGTTCGCGAGGTTCTACGCCTGCCTGGTCGAGCGCGGCGAGGGCGAGCGCGGTGAAGTCCTTCTTGTCCATCGTGCGCGCGGCGCTCGTGTCCAGCACTTCGTCGACCTTCTCTGTGTATGCGATGCTCATGGTTCGAGGTCCTCTATGTCGGCCTGCTCGACGATGCGCGGCAGGACGGTGTAGACGCGAAGCTTCTGCATGGCGTGCTTCGTCGTGAGGTCGATGGGGTCGTGGATGCTGCGATCGTCGGCGTTGACGACCAAGCGCTCGAGGACCGCGCGGTTCCGGACGAAGTAGGCGTGGAGGCACACCGGCCAGTGCACCTCGTAGACCGGGCCGGAGATGTGGGTCTTCGGCCACGTGCTCGTGCAGCACGAGCCGATGAAGAGCATCTGCCAGTCGTCGGGCACGTGCTCGAACACCTCATCGACCTTGGTCTGCCAGTCCTCAGGGAAGCGCGCATCGTCTTCGAGGAGGAGCACCGGCTCGTCGGGCAAAAGCAGGCACGCGGCCCACATGGCGCGCTGACCGATCCACACGCCGACCCGGTGCGGTTTCAGAATCCCCGCCGCGCCGAGGGTGCTCGGCTTCGTGGCCACGAGGCCGAGCTTCGAGGCGCTGAGGCCCCAGAAGAAGACTGCGTCGATGCCGCGCTTGTCGAAGTGATCGCGGGCGTCCTGCACGTCCCGGCGAAAGCCCGGCTTGCGTTGCGACTCGAAGGGGGCGTGCGTCGCTAGGCAGACGACTCGGGTCTTCATGGTTCGAGGTCCTTTTGGTCGGCCTGATCGAGGATGCGCGGCAGGATCGTGTAGACGCGCAGGGCGGAGAGCGAGTGCTCCAGTACGGCGATGTCGGCCGGCGCGTAGCACCCGCAAGCGTCCTGCGTCCGAACGAGGTGATCGAGCACCTTGTGGCCGCGGACGAAGTAGGCGTGCAAGCACAAGGGCCACTTCACCTCGTAGACCGGGCCGGACACGTGGCGCTTCGGGCGCGACCATGTGCAGCACGAACCGACGAAGAGCATCCCCCAGTCCTGCGGCGTGTGGTCGAACGCCTCCTCGAAACGGGGCTTCCAGTCCGGGGGAAAGACGGCATCGTCTTCGAGCAGCAGCATCGGCTCGTCGGCGAGCAGCATGCACGCCGCCCAGAGAGCACGGTGCGAGACCCACGTGCCCGCCTTGCGCGGTCCCATGATGGTCTTGGAGCCGTCGTAGTCCTCGAATGCCTTGGTGACAACGAGGCCCGAGCGCGGGATGTCGATGCCCCAGTAAAACTCGGCATCGACGCCCTGCTCGGTGAAGTGCGCGCGTGCGCGCGGCGCGCCACGCGAGATACCCGGAACGAGAGGGGAGTCGTACGGCTCGCGCGTCGCGATGCAGAACGTGCGGTAGCTCGGAAGGGTCATGGTGAGCCTCCCGCGTCCTTCGGGTCGCGTAAGGCGTGTAGCGCGTCGCTCTCGCGTTTGACTTCGAGGATCAGCTCCTTCGCCTCGCGCACGTTCTTCTCGATCTCGGTCACCCTGACCTTGAGCGATTCGAGCCACCTCTCGGTCTGCGCGTTCGCCCAGAGGACGGCGAGGTGCCTCTCGAGCATCGGGCGGTTGGCGAGCCACAAGGCGCGGCGAGCTCTGCCGTCAAAGACCAGATGGCCGGTCCTGAGGACGGAGATGCGGCCGACACCTCTCTTTGGTTGCCCGTGAGGAGGTCGTAGGGCGGCGGGTCTCTGGAGCGACCTCGGAGTCATCGCGATGCCGTCTGCCTGTCTTGCGCGACCTTCAGGCCGGTGTGGAGGAGCCACGTGCTCACACCGAGCCCTTCTCGCGAGGCGATCTCTTCTAGAGCTTTTTTCTGCTCCTCCGTGCAGCGCACGCTGATGCTGCACTCTTTGGACTTCTTCTCGCGTGTCGGTGTGCGTTTCGACATCAGAGTGAGTGCGAATATGACTACGTTTGACTCACATTGCAATCACATTCTGATGTTCCAAGCTCCCACAACTTTTCCACAGTCCTGCGGACGCGCGAAGCGAGTTCGCTCTCGGCTCACAGGCTCAGGGCTTATTCCGGCACCCGATGCACGTCATCACGAGACCCCTCTTGTAGGCGACGGGCTCGCCAGGCCTCCAGGGAGCGCGGCAGTAGGGGCACGCGCCGTTGTGCAGGGCCGGGATAGGAATCCTGCCCATGTCAGGCGCGCCGCCCGTGTGACGGCGCGCGTGACGCCTCGGAACGTAGCCAGGGGGAGGACCGCTTGGCTGCGGCGGGGGAGCGGGTCTCGAGGCCGGCGGCCAGTTCTCGGGTGCTGGCGTGCCGCGCGGGTCGACCCGGGCGCCGTCCCAGGGGGAAGACCCGCGGCCCCACGGCGGAGGATGCGGAGCGCCGCCGGAAGGGTAGTGCGGGGAGCTGCCTGGCGCGCCGGCGGCCGCCTGCCCCGGCCCGACGATCTCGAGCTTGTGGGTAACGATGTGCTTGATCGCGATGAAGGCCGCGGAGCGGGCCTCGGGGTCCGTGTCGCCGTTCTTCGCGATCTTGTCCGCCGCGAGCGCGACGAGTTGCCTTGCGCGCTCGACGGGAATGCTCACGACACGTCGCCGTTCCCTTCGTCGCCGTCGCCACCATCTACGCCGTCGCCGCTATCTCCGTCGTCGCCAGGTTTGCTGTCGTCTCCGTCGGGGGGAGATGGCTCACCACCAGCCTCCCGGCGGGCTTTGTCGCCCTGTGCTCTGTACGCTTCCCGCTGGTCCTTCCACGGCGACTCTTGACCGCGCATGGCGGCCGCGCACGCTTCTTCAGCAACGATCGCCAGCTCTTCGACTTGTTCGGGCCTCGCAAGAAGCTGTTTCTGGCCGCCGCGCATGTGGCGCCCGAGGTTGCAGCAAGCGGTGACGGCCTTTTGCCAATCGAGGAGCTGGGCATCGACCCGCGGCAGGAGCCCCTCGCGGGTGAGCCGTCCGATTGTCCAACCAAGCTCTTTGGCCTGTCTCTTCGCCGATTCTTTCCAGGTGGGGTTCTTCGGGCGCTTTCCCGGCTTGGGCTTGGCCCCGATGATCGCCGCAGCGACCTCCGCCTGCCTCTCGAGTGGGACGTTCTTCCTGAGGATGTGAAAGAGGATCTCGTCCACCGAGAGTGGCAGACCCTCTTTGCGCCACCGGTCAAAGAGCCTCTTGTCGAACCGGAGGGAGTTCGCGATCTGGGCGAGGTTCGAGACGTAGGTCTTGTTCTTGCCGATCTGCCTCGAGACCTCGTCGAGGGTCTTGCCGAGGCGTAGAGCCTGGTCGATTCCGTACGCGAGGTCGGCGGGCTTGAGGTTGTCCCGGTTCGTACCCTTGGCGAGGTTGAGCATGCGTGCGTCGGCTTCGGAGAGGTCCTCGATCTTGCAGAGCAGGTGCCCTGGCGGGAGACCCTTGATGCGACCGCCGCGCGCGGCAAGCATCCCCGCGGCGGAGAACCTGCGGAAACCGTCGACGACGGAGAACTTGCCCTTATTCCTCGGATGGGGGCGAACGATCGCGGCTTCGTCCTGGCCTCGCTCCTCCATGGAGTTGGCGATCCCGAGAGTGCCTAGTCCTTCGGACTCGTCACAGTCGCTCGTCCTGTAATCACCGCTCCGCGCGTTCCACTCGTAGTCCGCCTCGATGTCGACGAGCGGGATGGCGATCGGCAGGGCCATCTGCGTCGTCGCTTGGGTGCTCGGAGAGGCAGGCTTGTCGGCGCCGCTGCGCCGACGGTCCCACTCCTTCTGGAACGCCAACCCGAGCGCGTCGGTCTCTACCGAGCCGAGCCACATCGATCCGCACTTCTTGCAGGTCGGGACGACCATGTCGTCCGGCACGGCGTAGTCGGCTTCGCCGCGGTAGCTGCAAAGCCTTCCCGGACCCTTGGTGGGCGCCACCTCACCACCACACGAGCCGCACCTCTTCGTCGGCTCGAGAGCTTTTGCGGTTGCCGCCATCATGACGCCTCCTTGGCGGGGCCGATCACTTCGTCGCAGTACCGCCTGAACATGACGCGCGCGTCCATCTCCTCGGCGTAAGGACCGTGCATCTCGGCCCACGTCTCGGTAAAGAACCACCATAGCCCGTTCGCGGTCTGGGCGACCGGGTCGTCCGACGTCGGGGCCTTGAGGTATTGCTCCTCGCTGTCCGTCTCGGGTGGAGTCTTCTTCGGCGGAGGCGGGGCGCTTGTCCCTTCCGGCGCTGGTAGGCCGCACGCGCGGCACTCGATCTTGTCTTCTTTCGCTTCCCCGTTGAAGCAGCCGCAGCGCTCGCACGTCCAGCTGGGGAGCATGAGGCCTCGCTGGCGGTATTCACGTACCTGCTGGAAGAGGTCCGTACACCTCTTCTGCGTCTCGGTGAGGTTCGTCGTCATCTGCGCGAGGTCGGTGCGCGACGCCTCGAGCGCGAGCGATAGGCGGCTGATCTCTCGCAGGAGCTTGTGCTTGCTTTCACCCTCCGTCTCGAGCTCTTCGCCTGCCTCGATGAGCTTTTCCCTCGTGCGAATGAGCTCGATGCGGAGATCCGCCGCCTCCGTGCGCAGCGTTGCGATGAGGGTATCCGAGTCGGCGGCGGTCAATCGTCGTCTCCCTGGTACTGGATCGGGCAGCTCGGGCCGTGACCGATCCCGAACTCGTAGACGCAGTACGTGCACGGGTTCTGCTGGTGCCACTCGCGTGCCGCGAAGGCTTCGAGCTCGTGGTCGAAGCCGCACTCGTCGCAGTGGGCATCGCCTCCCCCGCCGCCTCCGCCCTCCGGTTCGCCGGGCTCGCCGAAGTCGAAGTCTCCGTCGTAGTAGCTACTCGTCATGGTTTCCTCGTGTGTGTCGTTGCAGGCGCAGAGACCGTGGTCACGCTGGCCGCCTGCAGGATGACGGAAAACGGCGGAGCCTTGCAGGGCTTACCACTCCTCGCCTTGTGCTTGTCATACGCCTGAAGCATCGATAGGTGCTCCCTTTCGGGGCGCACCTTCACGCGCTTCGCAGTCGTGCGGAAGACGACCACGTCGCAGGCCTCGCAGCCGCACTCGATGAGGTCACGGGGCCGAAGGTCCCTCTTCATGATCGACACCTTGGGCATCAGGACTTCTCCGGCAAACCCGAGGCGGTCTCGTAGAGGACTCTCGCGGAGTGGACCGCCCCCTGCCTTTCGAGCTGCGCACCGACGGTCCTCATCTCCACGGGGTCGTCCGAGAGGAGGGCCAGCAAGAACATCTTGCGGAGTTCTTCTCTCGCTTCATCGGTCAGCTCTCGGAGCGTCGCGCGTCGCCGCAGGCCCTCCGCAAAGGCAGGGAGTCCGACTTGTTCGTAGGCGTTTGCAAGAAGACGGAGCTCTGCCGCCTCGTGAACGTTCTCGATGACCGCGGTGAAGACTACGTCCGGCGCGGCGCGCATCGCCCGGAGCGTATCCTCGTCGAACCCTTGACTCATGGGGCCCTCGGTGGCTGCGGCGGGTGCGGCGGGTGGGAATAGTGACCGTTCGAGATGCCGAGGCGCGCGAGCTCGCCGCACTCCTCGCAGAGGCCAACGTAGTAGCCCCTTGCCAGTTTCATCTTGGGCCAAAGGATGCGGTGCATGTACCCGTGCGAGAAAGCGACCTCGCGGAGCCTCCCGCAGTTGCAGAAGAAGAGTTGGAGCGGGTTTACGGCCCGCGCCCACTCGACGAGCTTGTTCGGACGCCGGTAGACGCGCGGCGGCATGGCTCCCTTCGAAGCGTCGTTGTTCCACGGCGGGTCACGCCCGCGCGTGAGGCGGTAGACCAGGTCGCCGAGGGTCATGTCTATGGTTTGCATCAATACTTGTTCTCCCGCGGGTACGGTGCGTCCGGGATGGGCTTACGAAGAAACCCACAGAGCTCGTACCAGCCAGCCCCTTTGCTCATGTCCATCACGAGCAAGTCCTTCGGTCGGTCCTTGAAGTGCTCGAGGACCTCGGCGTTGTGGCGGCGGTAGCGTTCGAGCATGACCTGTCTCTCGAACTTCACGCGCCCGTAGACTTCGCGGTGGATCTTGTGTGTGAACGGGTCGTGGTCCCACTGCGAGCGCCACGGATTCTTGTCGCTCCAGTGCGCGCGGACGCTTTCGACCCACTGCTCCTCGTCGCGGATCGTGAGGACGAACTTGGAGCCTGGGTACGCCGTGTCGAGCTCCCGGAAGAGGATCGGGATCGGCAGATCGCATAGCGCGTAGTTGCGTTCGAGAGTCCGCGAGCTCCCGCCCTCCTTCATCTCCTCCCAGATCGCCTTCGCCCAGTGCGCCGACTTCCAGTGCGCGCTGTCGTACCCGAGCTTGATGAGGGCGTGGTTCAGGCTGGTGGTCGCCGTCTTCTGCATTCCGAGCCCGAAGATCCTCGTGGGTACGGGCAAAAGCTCGATGGGCTGTCGCCCGAAGTTCTTGTAGAAGACTCCGAGACCGAACTTACCGGCGTTGGCGATACGGACGTTCTCGCGGCCGGGCAGGACCCAGTCTTCGGCCGCGTTCTCGCCGTCGAGGTGCGGGTAGTCGCGGAAGCGCATCTTGTCGTTGTGGCTGATCGCGTTGAGAAAACGCGCGTCGATCTCCTGGGCCTCGAACCCGAGTTTTCGCAGGCGTGCGTTGAAGTCCTTGTCGTCCGGCGACCACGTGGAGAAGACTTCGTCGTAGCCGCCCGCGGCAAGGAAGGCATGGCTCGTGACGGCAATGCGGCCGGAGATGCCGCGACGCATCTCGCCTCTCTTCATGTGCGCCCATAGGAAGGACCCGCCGTCGTAAAGTTGCTCGGCGACGTACTCGTCGAAGTCTTGGCCAGCAAAGTTGTCCGCGTCCAAGTTCACGATGACGTCGGCGCCCTCCAGCATCGCAAGCCGGTGGGCGACGTTCTTCGCATGGGCCATGCGGAACGGCCCGGGCTCGGTGAACCGGTAAACCGAGAGTCTGCCGCTCTCGACGTCGGCCATGTGGTTTTTGCGGATGAACTCGTCGAGGTGGTCCGGGCTGTTGTAGTTCACAAGCACGTGCTTGGCCTTCGCGTTGTCGCGGAGGTTGGCCGGGAGCGTCTCTTCGACGTGCTGTACACGGCCTTTGCAAGTTGTAGAGAAAGCGATCTGCATAAGTCTCTCCTCGATCTCCTCTAGACGGCGCACGCGCCGCCGACGCATGCTGCCTCGCCCGTCAGGTTCGTGCCGTCCGCCGTCTCGCGGAGCTCCGCGTAGTCGAGCGGCACGTAGTGCTGCACGAGGTGGTTCCACCGCGCCTCGTCGGCTTCCGTCAGCACTTCCTCGTTCGGAGCGAAGGCGTAGTCCTTGTCGCCTGAGCTCGCGATGAGAGAGACGCCAGAGAAGTGTTCCTGGTTCTGCCAGAGGTACTCGGCCACCGCCTCCCACTCGTGAGGTCTGACGGTCGCGGTGTTCGAGACGTTGTGCGATAGCTTGGGGGAGTGCGTCTCGCTCGCCGTGCCGGCCGCGACCCAGTTCTCCTGCGTCGAGCACACCATCTCGAGAAACTCGATCGCCGAGAGGTCCTTCTTTACGATCGCGCCGTCGGGCGCCTGGACGGGGAACTCGATGACCCACTTGCCGTCGGGCTTACGTACGCACATGTGCGGGTTCTTTTCGCGGAAGGCCTGGAAGACCGGCTCGAGTTCCACGGCGATGACGCGGCGGATGTAGCGCCGCGCGTGGTGCGGATGGTGGCCAGAGGCGACGCACCCGAGCTCGAGGCTCGTTGTCCCGCTCGGTTTCACGCACGTCGTGCGGGCGGCCGGACGGATGCCGATGCGGGCGGCGTACTCCGCGTTCCACTCTTTGATCTTGCCGGCGACTTCGCGCTGTATAGTGGCGTTGCAGGCTACCTGTGGCGCGTCAAGCATGCCGGTCATCCCGACGCCGAGTAGGGCATCGCGCTTCGCGATCTCTTCACTCACCCAGCCGAGGTACGGCATGTCCGTGTATGCGGCCTGCAGTGTCCCGATGAGGGTCGCGGCTTGTGCGGCCTCGAGGAAGTCCTTGCGTGAGGTGAACTTCGCAGCGTTGATCTCGCAGAGGTTGCAGAAGGCCCACCCGGTAAGCACGTCGCCGATCGACACGTGGATGCTGCGTGCGGCCATGCGTCTCCGGATGCTGTCGTCGACCGTGAGCCGGGGGTAGAGGCCGATCTCGCAGCACTGCCCCGTGACGATTCCCTCGAACGTGCCGGTATGGTTGGACGGTTCGGTGAAGCAGTACACGGTGTCTGCCATGGGGAGCGGCTCGACGCGTAGCACCGTCACGAAGCGCCTCGCATCCCGCTGGGGGGCAAGCTTGGCCCCGGACAAGTCGAGGCGGTGCGTTTCCAGGCCGAGCCGCACCAACTTGTGTGCGTCGGTCGCGTTGATGAGCAAACGGTTCAGCTCCTGCGTCGGGTACTCAGCCATGCCGCCCTTCCCATCCGGCAGCAGGTTGGCGCCTTCGTCCTTCGCCTTGCCGATCTTCGCTTGGACGCCGAGCGTCGTCAGCATGAGCCGCACCTCGCGGAGGAAAGGCAGATTCACGCTTGGGAGCTGAATGTTGATGCTCTTCGGGTTCTTGACGATGGACCCGTCCCCGTCGAACAAACCCGCCAACCATTCGATCTTGGATCGCGCGGAAGCGTCCAGCGGCACACTGAACTTCTCCGGTATCTCCGGGAAAACGACCCTCGTGCGGTCGAGATCCTCGTTCGGCGCACCGACCCGGACGGTCTCGAGGTGTGGGATGAGGGTCTGCTTCGCGCCGTAGAGGTACGCGACACGCCGACCGGCGTCCTCTTCGGCGCCGTCGGCGCAGAAGAAACCGTGCGTGTAGGCGTGCGGCATATCTGCACCGCCCTCGACGACAGGCATGTCGTAGCGGAGGATCACGTCGCCCTCTTCGAGGTCACTCGCTTCGACGCGTTCCTCGATGTGGTCTCGGCTCCATCGACCCATGGCGATGCACCACTCATGACGCTCCGTGCAATCGAGGGATGTCCCGTCCGAGAGATGCACGCGGACCATAGGCTGATCGCGGCCAGTCACAGACGGCGTCACGGTCTTCCAGCCGATACCGTTCCACACGACAGTGGGCTTGCCGACCCTTGTCTCGATGGGGACGTATCCCTCGCGAGTGAGGATGCGTGTCCCGGCGGGCACGCAGGGGTTCGTTCCGTAGTCGCGTCCCGCTGAGAAGAAGAAGCCGGGCTCTCCCCACTGCTTGGTCATCTCGAAGATGCGCGTGAACTGCTTCTTCTTCGCCTCGCCGCGCATGAGTGCGACAGAGTTATTCGCGTTTGCGAGCCACGGCTCTTCGGCGAACCAGTTGCCCGTCTTGCAGTTCATCATCTCGCTGTCCTCGAGAGAGAAGAGCGCGATCATGGCACTGCGGCGGACGCCTCCGGATAGGACCGCATCGGCCGCGTGGCACATGATGCGATGGGATTCAATGGGGCGGAGACGTCGACCTTGAGCTGCGTCGAGTACACGCCTCACCCTTTCGAGCGCAGTCTTCAGCGGCACATGTCCGGGGGCGACGCCTCCCGAGGTCTTGAGCGGCGTACCCGCAGGGCGGACAAGGTGGTAGGAGACCTCGAGGTATTCGCCCGTCGTGTAGCTTTGGACGAGAGCCTTCAATGTGTCGGCCCATCCTTCGATACTGTCGCCGACGACGTGATGACGGATTCTCCTCGCATCGATGAAGCCGAGCGGCGGCATCTTCTCGGTGTGGTCAAGATGCACGGAGTAGCCGACGCCGCTCCCCGAGAGGAGCAGAAACATGGCCTCGCCGAAGACGTTCAGGTGGTCCACCAAACCGAACGTACAGTTGTACATGCGCTGGTGGTTTGTGAGGATCGCTGGCCCTGAAAACTGCATGCTCCGCATGCTCGGCAGAACGCGTTTGTCTCTCACGAAGTCGAATGCGCGGCGGATCTCCACCTCGAGGCCCGGGAACTTGCCGAGGTGCATGGCTTCTACGCGGGCGACGGTCTCCTCGTACACCTCGCGGCGCCCAAGCTCGTCTCGGTGGCGGGCATACTTGCTCGCGTGGATGTATCCGCCGACAGCCTCCGGGTCTGGCCTTTTATCGCGGAGCGCGCGAGCCTCCGTGCGCTTCTGACGGTAAATGATGTACGCCTTCGCAACGTCGTAAGCCTTTGCGCGCATGAGCGCGACCTCGACGATATCTTGCACCGTCTCGACGTCGACGATCCCGAACGGCAGCGAGCGCAGGACGTCACGCGCAACGAGGTCGATGCTCTGGTCGTCCTTTTTTTCGTGGCACTCGGTCCACGCGGCCGCGATGGCCGCACGGATCTTGGCAGCGTCGAATTCCTGGACGGTTTCACCGTCGCGCTTACGGATCTCCCTCTTGCGCTCATCTATCGGCGACGGGGGAATGGATGCGAGCGCGGCGCCCATCGCGTCTGCCAAGGCAGCGCTCACGATGCGCTCCCGCGCGTCGTGCGCAGTCTTGCGCTACGCTGCGAAGCGCACTGCACGAGTGCGGCGGCGTTCACTTTGGCCCTCGCGGGGCGGCCGACGACGTGGACGACCAGGGTGAAGAAGCAGCCGCCGGCCATGCCAACATTGGGGGCGCACAAGCCGGTCGAGCGGACACGCAGCTCGACGCGCGTGACGGGGGCTGAGTGTTTGGCCTTCGGTGCAGAGGCGCCGGTCCACGGGCGGTGCAGCCACAGGTCATCTTTGTGCGGGCCCATGAGCTCCTCGCCGTTCTCCTTGAACGACTCGAGGAGGAACATGCCGAGGCCGGGCGCGTTCACGATGAGCTGGTAGATCTCCATGGGGACGGGAAGGTCGCGCACCATGAGGAGTTCCTCGCCGCAGACCCCGATGGTGACGTCGTGGCTGAGCGGGAAGCTCAGCGCTTGGGTGACCTCGTTCTTCGCCTTATCCATTATCGCCAGTCCTTTCTTGCCACACTCATTCGTACGCCCGGTGCCGCGGGCGCTTACTTCCGTTCCAAGATCGTGAGGCCGTGACTGTTCTTCAGGTGGTCCTTCACCTTCCATCCGCCGTCCCGGGCGACGAAGTCGGAAGCTGCGCGCAAGAGTCCCGCGGCGGGGACGTCCGTGTCGTGCATGAGGATGTACTTCGTCACGTTCTTCGCGTGGCGGTTGAGCTCCGCCGTCAGGTGCTCGTAGGTGTGGGTCGTGTCGATGAAGAGCAGATCGGTCGGGTCGATGAGGACTTCGAGCGTATCGCCGATGATGTAGTCCGTGTCGATGCCGACCAGGCGTCCGAGCTCGACGAGCCTTCTCATGCCGACTTGCCGGAGGTCATCGCCGATGTCGTAGTAGCGGAGGCACTTCGGCAGCGCGCGGAGGAGCGCCCAGCTCGACCAGCCGACCCCGAACTCGGTCACGTGGTCCACGCGCTCCGCGTAGCAGCGCAAGATGGGCATGTGCTCGTTGAAGTCCGATGGCGTGTCTCGTCGCGCAACGTACCTCGTCTCGATCTCATCCAGGTGTTCTTGCCGAAGGTTCATCGGTTCTTCGCCCATCCTCTCCTCGATCCGCCCTTCTGCGCCGGCGGCAGCATGGCGCGCACGTGCCCCTGCGGCGGGGTCGGGAGCTCGGTCACGCGCGGCGGAGGCGGGAGCAGGATGGGCTCCTCGGGAGCCTCGAGCTCGTTCGGCAGCGTGATGTACTCTGTCTCGGTCACGAACCCGCGCGAGTCGAGGTGTTCGATGACGGCGGCGCCGTTCATGTGGTCCGGGTCGCCGCACGAGAGCCACCACATCGGCAGGACCCTTCCGCCGTGCATCAGCCTGCACCGATACTTGACGGGGTTCTTGCAAGGCGTACGGAGCATCCCTGGACGGTTGCCCACGCGGCCAAAGACACCGGAGACGGCGATGACGGCGCCTTTGCGCGGAAAGAAGTGCGTACCGACCCAGAGGCCTGCGATGCAGACGCCTCTCCAAGGCGGTCCGCCGTGCTGGAAGCCGTTCCAGTAGATCCCGTTCGCGAAGGGGTTGATATGGACGACCGGAGGCAGGCCATTCTCCCCTGGCCTGGTCGGCGACCCCGCCGGCACGCCGTGCATGGACGGCGGAGGCTGCACGTCCTTGAAGAGCGATCGACGTCGACGGATCATGTGGCCATCGCCTTGACGAGCTCGGTGAGCCGCTCGGCGGTTTCCTTGCTGTCGTCGTCAAGTTTCTCCCAGAGGTCTTCGAGTTCTGCGGTCCTCCGACCTTCCTCTTCTGTCGTGAGGTCGCCTTCGGCTCGCGCGCTATGGAGCAAGCCCAGCGACGAAGCGTACGCAGCGAGCGGACTGTTCTTTTTCAGGTAGATGCCCATGACGCGCGAGCCGGGCTTGCACATCTTCGTGACGGGGTAGAGCTCGTGGCCGCACTCGCACCTGTCCGATTGCGCGTTGACCGTGAAGCACCCGCACCAGAGGCACTCCGTGAGCTCGAAGTCGGCCTCGCGGCAGATACGCACGTCGTCGTGGGATCTGCGGGTCATGTTGGCCCGGTGGGTCCGAGGATCGCGCCTGCCGCGTGATGAACGACCATCGCCAGGCCCGTCGGCCCGGTTGAACCGGTCGGTCCCGTCGGCCCGGTGAGCAGCTGGATGGGGCCAAACTTCGCTGAGATGAGCGCTGCCATCCGGTTGATCGCATCGTTCGTGTTGGCGGGAGGGGCGGTGGCCCACTGCTGGGGGAAGGGGGAATTGAACGGACCACCGGCGTTCATGAATGACACACCAACGCCTACGGCCCCCGTGTCCCCGGCCATTGCGGCCGCCACGATGGCGGAGGCTGCACTCGCCCAGCTCGCTACCGTGGAGGACAGGATGACGTTCGGATCGGTGTCCCTCATGAGCAGGGTCACGGCGATGCTCACGGACACCGAGTCCATGGGCGTATTCGGAGCGTTCCCCCAGGCTGTGTCGACGGCCTGGGCGACAGCGAGCGCTGCCTGCGTCGCCTGGGGGATGCCGAGGCGATAGCCGGCACCGCCGACCGTCCCGGCGAAGGCTGCCATGTAGATCTGTTGGTTATTCGGCGTGTAATTGCTCATGGCGCGTCGACCGTCTCTCTCTTCGCTCGCTTCTTTTTGCCCCTCTTGCGCTTCTTTGGCGCCGGCAGCACCTCGACGGCGTCCGCGGGGACTTCGACCCGTTCGGGCGCAAGCTCGGCCCTCGGCGGCAGGAGCATCCGTGTCGTCCGGACGACACACCCATCCGCGTCGAGGTGCTCAATGACGCCCGCGTTCTGGCGGTGCTCCTGGTTGTCGCAAGCGAGCCACCAGAATGGCAGGAGCTTGCCGGCTTCAGCGAGCTGGCAGCGCACCGTGACGGGCTCCTTGCACGGGTCCTCGCCGTTGACGCCCTCCATACCGAAGGCGCCACGCACCGTGCGTCCCGAGCGCAGGAACGTGCGCGCGCCGAGGTAGATCCCCCCGATGCATCTGCCCGTCCAGCGCCAGCTCATCGCGCGCTCCTCTGCGGCCCGCGGTCGAGCGCGTGGTACTCGCACCGAACGCGCTGCGCGCCGCAGGCGCAGTCCTTCGGCCAGGTCGCCATCCATTCTGCGTGCTTCTCGAAAGGCAGGGGTTCGCCCGGCAGACCCAGGAAGACCTCGAGACCGCGCGCGAGGTCTTCCTCGTTTCGGAGAAACCAGAGCCCCACCATCCGCCCGAAGAATTGAGAGCGGCACTCGGGGGTGAGTGGAGTCCACGCGGCTCGCCCCTCGCGCGCTGTAGGCGGCAGTCCCCCGTCGGTCGCGCGGGTCACGCCACAGAACGTGACGCACGGGTCCCTCCCGTGGTCGCACGTCTCGCGCGCCTCGAGGTTGTACCGCCGCGCATTCTCCGCGGCGGGTGGGTCCCAAACGAACTGTGTGACGAAACTCACGGCACGCTCCGCGTGCTGTGGAGGCCAAGGTCGCGAAGCGCCTTCATGCCACGTCGCCTGCAGTATTGCCTGGTGCTCCTCATCGTCCGCGTCCTCAGAACGGGATCGGCGGCTCTGCCGCCAGCTCCGCTGCTTTTCGCGTGTCAGCCAGCTTGGCTTTCTGGGCGGGCGAGAGCCGCACAGCCCATTCCCACGCAGCTTCGCCGCTATCGGACTTGGTGGGTTTGATGGATGCGATGCCTACGTTGCCGAGGCCCACGTAGTCGAAGAGCGGCAAAAAGAGTTGTGACCTCATCTTGAAGCGCTCGCCGGCCACGACCTTGACTTCCTCCCCTGTCTCTCCTCCGTGTCGGCAGACGATGTCGTGCGCCGCGACGAAGATGAATTCCGTGCGGCACTCACCGTCCTCGACCGAGTCTGGACAAGACTGCCCCGTCTCGATCACGGAGGCGATGAAAGCCCTTCCCTGCTCCGGGAACCAGATCGGCAGGTCTGCGTCATTCATGTGTTTCACCTTTTCTTTCCTCTTCCACTGGAGCTCGATGCTGACGGAGTGCTTGCCGGGGAGAGGTCCCACCACGAGACGCGGAGGGGCCCAGCCTGGAACTTGTTGCCGGAGATACGTCCCCACCCAAGGCGGTTCAGAGAGAACTCGAGGTCGACGGTCACGCGTCTCCTCCCCCCACGCTTCGCAGGGCTACCTCCCTGTTCTTCTTGCCGTCCTTCTTGCCAGCCTCTTGCCGTTCTCTCGGGATGAGGCGGTAGTGGACACCGTTCGCGAGGAGCAAGCGCACCTCTCCCTCCGCAGGGAGCGGCATGCAGTGGCCGCTCATCGAGCCGTGCATGGGGCATGGATAAGGCGCGGCGGACGCAAGGAAGGCGGGCAGATGCGCCTCCGCGATGCGCTCGTCCATGCCCCACTCGAGTACGCACCCACACGGGTGTTCCAGAGGGAGCCAGTAAAGGGTGGCGGTCATCCGACTTCTTCCATCGGCCTCGGGAAACCCTCGCCGATCCAGTGGATGAGGCCGTCTTCGCCGAGGTAGTTGTTCGGGTCGGTCGTCGCCGTCATCTTCATGAGGCGCGTCTCGAAGCGGCCCGGCGTGCGGCCGCTTTTGATGGCGGTCTTCAGGCGCAGCGGCGCGGGCTTCGTCCAGTATTCGAAGCTCTGCTTCTCGTAGATCTCCCGCATCGCGCGATGGAGCTCTGAAGCGCGGACGAACGACGCCTTCCTCAGGCGCTCCTCGCGCGGCAGCGACATGTCCTTGAGGGCGGCTTCCACGGCCGGCGTGTGAAACTTCGCGAGCCCATGCTGCGCCTGTTTGTAGAGGGGCTCGTAGAGGCCGGTGTCCTTGTTCTTCTTGTCCGGGAAGTGGTGCGAGTAGAGCTTCGGCCGGACGAGCAGGCTCTCGATCGACGGCTCGGGACATTCCTCCTCCCAGCTGCCGAGGTTTGGCGATGCGTCGAGGATGGCGTCCCGCCAACCTTCCGCGACTTTGCGTGGGGCCTTGTACCCAGCCTCCGCCATGATCTCGAAGTAGCGGTTCCAGCCAGGCATCTGCGTGCCGCTCCTCATCCCCTCGGGGAGTTGGAAGTGCACGCTGTCGGTATCGCCCTGCCAGGCATCGAGCATCTCGGCCATGAGGCCTACGAGCGCGCTCGTCAGGCCCGTGACCTGCGAGGCGTAGAGCGGCATGAAGTATTGCCCGCACTTGTACTTCTTGAATCCGCTGACGAAGCGAGCGACCGAGAGCGTCGTCCCCTTGTGCGGCTCGCCCGCCTGATGGAGAGCCTCGACGTAGCAGTAGATGGCGTTCGCGGCGGCGTCGTCGTCCCCAGGCTTGACAAGGCGCTCGGCGGTGCGCCGGAACTCGTTCTGCGCGCGCCGCATGATGGCTTCGTCCTTGCCCCAGTACATGCGGTCGAAGATCGCGACGCCCGAGCAAGCGAAGAGGAGTGTGATACTCGCCGCGACCTCGCCGCGAGCCTCGAAGAACGGCATGAGGATCTCGCCCGCGACCATGTAGTCGGTCCCGGTCACCTCGATGAGCTTTCCGTAAAAGGAGTTCGCGAGGAGCTTGGCCATATCCCGGAGGGCCTTCTCGTTGTCCGGGTTCTCCTTGATGGCGAAGAAGTCGGCGATGCCAGCGCGGATGAAGGACTCCTCGGAGTCTCCGACCATGACGACGCCGTCGTGCACGCGCTCGATCTTGAGCGAACCGCGCAGGACGCCGATCACGCACTCGGGGATCGTCACCCACACCTTCTTGAACCGACCCGAGACGTACCGCAGGCGTCCGCCCTGCAGATCGTCGTGCACGCGCAGCGACGGCATCGTGTCGTTCTCTTCGACACCCGAGATGCAGAGCACGCCGAACCGCCCGCGGTACCACTCGAGCCGGAACGGGCTGTCCCGGTTGATTCGGCTCATCCTCACGGTGACCGGGTCAGGCAGCTGCGCCATCGCCGAGGGGTAAGCAGACTTGAGGTCGAAGCTCGCCATCCGCTTGTGGATGCCGGGGCGCCTGCAGAAAGCGCGGCCTCCGTAGTACGAATCACAGCCCATCTGGTCGGCCCAGGCCGGGTAACGCTTCCACTCATCGATGTCTTCGTGGCAGTCGAACGCCTTCGCGAAGACCATGCGCGCCGAGGCGCCAGGGGCTGACGGTGGGATGACGCCGGTCTTTCGCACCACCCTTGCATCGATCTTGACGAGCAGCTCGCACGTGCGGTGGTAGAGGTCGAGGGTCGTCCTCACGTCGCCGAGCGCATACTGCTTGAAGAGCGCCCACTCCTCGTCGGTGAGCGACTCGCGCGAGCGCTCGTAGATATTCTCGATCATCGTCTCGATGTCGATCTTTTCTTCGACGCCGAGGGCCTTGGCTGCCTTAGCCAGGCTGGTCTTCCAATATCCTGTCAGATCAAGCCCTAGCAACCTCATGACCGTCCTCGTCGTCGGGTGACGGATGCGCCAGTCGAAGCTCGGGGCGGTGCCGAGGATCATCTTGCGGACCTCCAGGTCCCACTCGCCCGCTACTTCGATGTGGTAGCTGTCCGCGCCGGCCGCAACGGTGCGTAGCGTGTCGAGCCTGTCGGCCAAGAGACGGCCAAAGTCGTAGGGAAAGTTGAAGAGGACAGCGAGCTTGGGCGACAGCTTCTGGCGTTCGCCGTCGCGGTGCTGGCCTCCTCTGCCGCGCTTGGGGCGCTGGGTCGTCCGGCTCGGGCGCTCTTCTTCTTCGGGCCAGCCTTGCTGCTCCCACATGGCGGCGAACACCTTGCCGAGCATGCCCTTGCCATCGGGGGTCTCGATGAGCGCAGCCCGATCGTGAAACTGCATCGGAACGAGCAGGCTCGTGAGGTCTCCATTGGCCTTCAGCGACTCCGTGTCGATCGCGCAGATGTTCTCGATGCGGAGGAGCTCCGTCCCGGTCGCCCTCCTCACGACCGACGGTCCGCGAAAGTGGGCTTGCACGATGCCTCCCGCCTTGTGGACGTTGTAGTCGCAGACCCTCATCGGTGTTCGCTCTTCCTTGCCCATGCGCGTGCCAGCCTCCTCTCGAAACTAGAAAACCAAGCCACCCTTTGCTCGCTCCTCGTCAGTCATCAGATCGCCGAACCAGAGCTCGACCTCGTACTCGTTCGGATCGATGTCGTAGAACTCGATAAACTCCTGCACCTCGTCGTACCCGGCGAGGTATTCCGCAGGGGTCCAGAACCACCGGCGTTCGCCCGTCGACACGCTCGTCACGGCGTAGAGCCGCATCAGCACGCCGCCGGGTGCCCAACCGAGGACCATGCCCTCGACGTTGAGCCGCACGCCGACGATCTGCTTGGCCTCCGTGACGTCGGAGTCCCTCTGCGCCAAGAGCTCCTCGCGCCTCTGCTCCCATTCTTCGCTCTGCTTCTCCTTCTGAATCGTGACCCTGCGCTTGGCTGCCAGGCGTCTCTCGAGCGCTTGGACTACCCCCGCTGCGGACCTGCCCGGGACGCCGTGGCGACCCCATCCTTCGATCGTCCTCTCCGACTTCTTCAGCCGCTTGGCTGCGCCCTTGCTTCCCAGCTCTCGGACGAGGTCCCGAAGGGCCTTGTCGGACTTCCTGCGGACAGCGCGCCTGCGGACAGCGCGCTTTGGCGCTGTTCGCTTCTTCGCTTGCTTCTTCGCTTGCTTCTTCGGCTGCTTCTTCGGCTGCTTCTTCGGCTGCTTCTTCGGGCGTCTCTCGCGTGTGCGCGCTTTCGGCGCTTTCTTCTTGCGCCTGAGCCGGTCGTCTACGGCGCGGCTCTTCCTCGCTCCTTTCCTTTTTGCCCGAGACGTCGAGCCTGACTTTTTGGGTCGCGCCATGAGGGATCAAGCCGGCCTCTCTCTGGCGTTCTTGCTCGCCTGCGCGGTCATCGCGTGTCCGCCTCTTTGTCGAAGAGGTGCCTCAGGTACTCGTCGAGGTGCAGCTCCAGCGACTGTACGAGTCCCTTGACCTGCTCGCGCGTCAGTCGGTCGTCGCGCTTGGCCGCCAGGTCGAGGACGAAAAAGAGGCGCGTGATGAAGGCATCGCGCGCGATGTCGAGCGGGCTCGTGCTCGGGTTGGAAGCTCCCGTGGCGGGCGGGGTCATGGACCGAGCCTCCTCGAAGACGGGAGGGCACCGAAGATAGAAGCCGCATCGAGAACGGGGTCCGTCGCAGGCGCGGGCCGCTCCGCCGGCGCAAGAAGGCTGCCCACGATGGCTGCACCGACGCTCACGACGGTCGACGCCGTCCGGTAGGCACCGGCCTCCGCAGAGAGGCGGACCACCACCTCGTCCGTGGTCATCCCCCAGCGCGAAGCGAGACGGAGTAGCTCCGCCGCCGCCGGACCGCTCACCGTGACGCGCGGGTAGGGCTTCCTGCGGGTCATCGGTTGAGCGCCTGGAGGGCGGTGGGTCCGAGGATGACGCGACCATGGTGCGAGAACTCGTCGACGAACCGATGCGTGGCCTCCTTGTCGTCCGAGACGAGGACGACGCCGGAGGCGTGCGGCGGCTGGTCACCGATCTCGCCGCCCGGCTTTCTGTACTTCAGGCGCGTCCTCGGGACGCAGATCGCGAAGTCGAGCGGGATGGGGAGCGTCCCCGAGTCGCCGTTCTCCCCCACGGTCGGCGTGTCCGTCTGCGTATTCTGCAGAAGCTCCACGGAGAACATGACGAAGACGGCCGCCGAGGTCCGGCCTGCCCACCACTCCCTCGCGAGCTTGAACCACCACTTCTTTTGGTTGCTCTCCGTACCCTCGTGCTTGTGCGCCGGGTTCTTCTTGTCGCCACCAGGGAGACCACAGCTGCCGGTGAGCCAGCACTTGGGTTTGACGACGCGCTCGAGGTTGTCGGACAGCCCACCCGGCGGGTTCAAGAGGATGCGCCCCACCCACTCGCGGCGGTAGCCGTTGTCTTCCCGCGCGAAGTACCTCTCCGCTTTGACGACCCTGTTGGCTTCTTCGCAGCTCGCCGGATCGAGCTCGATGGTTCCGAGCGTGAGGCGTGCGCTTTCGATAATGTCTTCGGGCGTGTAGTGCTCGCCCGTCTCGGAAGAGTGGCGCGAGGTCATCGCGCTCGGTAGCCCCACGGGAAGTGTCTTTGCAGCCACTGTGTTCATACGAGCTCGACCTCCATCCGCGCGAGCGCCGCACACGCGAGCGCGGTCTCGCCGAGCGGGGTGACGAAGTAGAATTGCCCTCTGCTTGCACGTTGCAGCGGATGCTCGAGGGTGACGACGCTCGCGAGCCCGGCCGCGACCATCTGGTCGAGGAGCTGTTCTTCTTGCTCTGAGAGGCACTCCTCCCAGTTTGGTGGAGTCTTCTGCTCGGCGAGAATTCTCTCGCGCATGCGGGACAGGCATCTCATGGGGCGCTCGCGACCTCGAGCCCGCGCTCGTCGAGAAAGAGGACGCGCGCCGCCCTCGCACGTACGGCGATGGCCTGGGCGGGGCTGATGAAGGTCCCCTCGCTGAGGGCACCATTCGCATCTTTTTTCGACGCGGTAGCTGACACCTGCCGCGCGCACCAGGACGACGTCCGCGATGCGCATCTTCTCCTCGGTGGAGAGGGCTTGCCACTCGTGCGCGCACTTCGGGCAGGCGCGGCTCGTGGCGTCCACGCCCTCGGGCGGGAGCCATGGGTTGCGACACGAGACGCAGAGCGGGCGAGGATCGATGCTCATGGGGCCTCAGAACGTGCGAGCGACGACGCGGTCCACCGCGTCGAGGATGACGATGCGCCGGCGGCCGCGAAGGAGCGCGACACCGATCGGCGAAAGCTCTACGCCGGTCTCGCCGTACCTGTCCTTGACGACCTGGAAGGAGAAGAGACCGTGGCGCACGAGCACTGCGTCGGCCACATGAGCGATGGCGCGACTCGCGGGCGGGGAGATGTCTTCGCCGCCCCCGGACATGGCCGTGAGGGCAGCGCCGAACCTGCGGAGAGCGCTCTTCGCGTGGGTGAGCGCCTGCATCACGTCATGCTCTCTCTGCCTCTTGCGGGCAGTACGATGCGGTCTGGCTGGATGACACCGCGGCAGCACTTGTAGAGGTGCTCGATGGCGCCAGCGATCTGCAGGCGCCGGGGCTCGTCGAGTGGTGTCGTATGGCTGACGTCGATCGCCATCAAGAGCAGACACTCTCCGTCTGTGTCGACGAGGCCGACCGCCGTCCCGAGGTGGGGCTTGGTCGGGTCGGTGACGAAGTCGATGTGGAGCTGGCCGTCCGCTTCGCGGGACGCCATGCGCGGGGGAAAGTTTTTGCTCATGACTTGCCGCCGTGGTGGCGAACGAAAAAAGCCTGCGCCTCCTCGTGGGTCGGGAAGTGGAAGTCGGCGAGCTCACCGAAGATGCATCGGGAGACGTCGCCGCTGACGACGAGAGTCTTGCCCGCGTGCATGGCGGCCCCGAGCTCGACCCACGCGCCGATGGACGAACCATGGGGTGCGACCAGCCAGAAGAAGCGCGCTTCGAGGACGCCGTTCAAGTCGTCCCACGCGAGCGTCTTCCGATAAGAAGACGGGTAGTCCTTGTCGCTCTTCTGCTCGGCGCGAGCCTTGCGGACCTGCTGCGTCCAGTCATGCGTGACGTGGAGACCCGCGGCTTTGAGCGCCTCGACGTGTTTCGAGACGATCTCCCACTCGGAACTCGAGCCCGCGACGTAGACCGTCTTTCTCCCCAGCCTGTCGCCGTAGAGTTGCGTGAGCATGGCTAGGTGGTCTCCGGCGTGCAGAGCGCGCGGACGAGGTCGACCTTGTCGCCGACCTTGAACGTGCCGAAGAGGCGCGGGTCGACGAGCGCGATCGTGAATTCGCCCTCCCTCGGCTCGGCGACGAACGCCGGACCCGCCTGAAGGATCCCATGCATGTAGCCCGGATATTGCGGGATGTACCGGAAGTCTTTCTTCTCCTGGTCGGAAGCCTCCGCCATGATGAACGTGACTTCCTCGGTCTCCATCCGGTAATCGAGCTCAGACACTTTAGAAACTTGCCTTCGCACGACCATCCTGACCTCGAGCATCACTTTCCCCTTCATTGAGTTCTCCCTGCAGCCTCGCTGCGCGTATCCGCTCCTGTCAGTACCGCGTGGATCTTCTTGAGGAGCTCGCGCCCTTCGTCGGGCTTGCCGTCGCGCGAGAAGACGAGCATCACGGCCTGAGCAAACTTGTCGGCCGCGTCGCGCATCACGGCGCCGTTCTCGTCGAGCAGGACCTTTGCTAGCGCGTCGACTGTGCCCTGTTCGGTCGCTCCCCGCGGCAAGCTCTCGAAGAAGGTGCGGGCCTTCTTCCTCGCGTCGGCCACGGCCTCGTCGGCGGTCATCATCATCTTCGAAGGTGCTTGGCTGCTCATGTCCTGTATTCCTTGTGCGTGGGGCGCAGGTGTCTACGCCCGCCCTCCGTGCGCTCTGCACGCAGAAACCCGCTTCCCTCGAGCCAGTAGACGTGGCCCTGTGCGAGGAAACCCTCTCTACCGAGGTGGACTTCGATCTCGACAAGCGTCGGCCCTTGGCCCGTCGCGATCGTGATCCGGCGTATGTACTCCATGATCTGGGCGCGTAGGCCCATGAGCCGCGGCTCCTCCAAGAGAGAACGCTCTACGTACGGAATGATGGCGCGCGGGGCTTCTCTCTCATGAACCTCTTCACCTCTCGGCGGAACCTTCGCGCCCGCGCCGGCCGAGCCCGGCGTCGGTGGTAAGTGCGGGAAGTGGCCGGCGATGATTCCGCTCATGGCGTCCCCACGTACGGTTTGCCACAGCCGGAGCAGAAGGCGCCGTCGCCGGCAATTCTCACGCGCTTGCAACCCCTGCAGAGAACGTCGACCGTGACCTTCTCCGGTGCGGCCGGTCGGCCCTCGAGAGCGCCGTCGATCTTGTTGAGCGCCTCTTTCACGCCCGCTTGGGCGGCCTTCAGGCCAACATCGTGCAAGATCTTCCGCCACATTCGCGCCGATCCTCCGTCTGCCGAACTCGGGTCAGGTCAAGTCACTACTTCCTTCGGTATCTCTCGTACCTCAGCTGCCGCGCCCTCGCGGCGCGCGTCCTCACGGGGTTTCTAACGCGCCACTCGTCCTGCTTGCCGTGCCAGAAGTCCCACGCCGCCCCGAGGTCCTTCGCGCCCCACCCAGTCGGGGTTCTACGTACGCCGAAGCCAGGGCCGTAGCCGAAGAGCTCGTTTTTCTCGAGGTGCAGGGCGTAGTCCCCGCACCCAGACCAGTTGACGACGATGATGGGCCTCGACTCGAGGGTTGACATGACGCGAACCACCCTCTCCTCGCCCGTCACCTTGTGGACGATGACGATGGTGGCTCCGTCCACTAGGCAACCTCCGGATCTTGCCGCTCTCCCTTTCTCTGCGCGGCCCGCGCGGTGCCGCCCAGGTGGCCAAGACGGCTCATGTGCTCTTTGTTTCGGCTCGTCGCCTCGCCGCCCTTCTTGCCAGCGATGCGCGCTTCCTCGCTCGTGAAGGCGTGGCCTTTGCCCTTCGCGTGGACAGCTTTGCCTCCCTTGCTAGCGAGTTCGCGATGCTTCTCGGGGTCCAGCAAAGCGAACCCTCTCGCAACTTTCTCGGCCATGGGTGAAGTTTCCTCTACGCCGCACGTGTCTCGCGGCTCCGGAGGAGTGACGCGAGTTCGTGCATCAGGTGCTCGATCATCTTGTCGAAACGCTTCTGCGTGCCGGCATCGATGTCGAGATCGATGAGCAGGGCGCTTCGCAGACGCGACAGCGACTGGATCTCCCTGCGGAGGGCGCCCGGGTCGCGGACCTGCACGGGTCGTCCGCTCCTTGGGGCGGGCCCGCCCAGTCTTTTCCTACTGACCGTCTTGCTCGTGTTCATGCTCCGTACCCATCGAGAGGCCGTGGGGGGGGACTCGTGAAGAGGGGCGCCCCGCACCAGCGCGGGGCGCCCTCCTTGCCTCGTCGCTACCGGGGCCTCAGGAGGCCGGTGACGCCGCGGGGGCCTGTTGAGTGAACATCTTGTCTTCGAGGGCTTTGGTCGCACCCTTGGCGGCGAGGGCAGCCCGGTGCTTCTCTGCGCGGAGGCCAGCGAGCTGCGCCTTCTGCGTGGGGCTGCACTTGACCTTCCACGTCCACATCGTGTTGCCCGACTTGAGCTTGATCTTGTCGGTGACCATGATGCCGATGTTGCCGAGACCCATGTACTCGTCGAGGGGGAGCGAGAAGTACGCGCTCACGCTGAAGCGCTCTCCCGCCATGACCTTGACCTCCTCCTGGTTGTCCACCTCACCGCGGTGGCAGACCACTTCGTGCGCCGCGATGAAGGTGTAGCGGACGAACTCGGGGTTGCGCGCGTCGACGTCGACGACCGACGCGACGAACGCCCTATTCATATCGGGAGTCCAATATGGAGGGAATGTGGAGCCTGCTGCGGTGTCTTCCTCGGTGAGCCCCGCGAGGAGCTCCGCGGGGATATTGCCCATCGCGTCGCCCCACGGGTCGGGGCCGCCCGCGGCAGCGTGCGTTGTCTCGGTGGGGCCGTCGTTGTGCTTCTTGTCGTTCTTTGCCATGTGCCTTTTCCTCTTTTCCTTCTTTTCCGTTGTTGCCACGTCCGTGTGGACGAGTCTGCGAATCCCCTAGCCCTTCTGGCAGGGGTTGGTGTGGACTGCTACCCGCGGGCGACTCAGCGGGCCAAGTTTTTATTGGGGTGGTTGTGGCGTTCCATTGGGGTACTGCGGTGGTATCGGTTCTGCAGGCGCCTCTTCCATCGGCGGTGGAGGAGGCGGCGCAGGCGGGTAAGCGATGGGCTGCCCGGCGGCCGCCGCTGCTGCTGCGCCGGCCGACCCAGGCGGATGCAGCGACGCGCGGCGCGTGTCGGCGTCCGCGAGGACCCTCCGCAGGTGCTCGGCCCCTTCCGGCGACGAGGCAAAGCGATCGATGAGCGCCGTGGCCTCCGCGAGCTTGCGCTTGTTCTCGACGCGCGCCCGCGCAACCTCTGCTTCTCCGGCGAGTTGCTGTGGACTGACCGCGGGCGCATTCGGGTGCGGCCGGTGGCGGACTTGCGGTTGTCCGGGCTGCGGTGAAGGCGGAACGAACCCTGGCTGTGGTTGAGGTTGTGGAAACTGCGCGCTCGGCTGCGGGGGGACGAACGGCGTGGAACTCGGCGGCACACGACGCGGGCGGTGCGGCGGTAGCTGCTGGGGATGCTGCGCGGCGCGCTCGGCGGCCTTCTGCACCGAGCGGGCGCGGATGCGGCGCTGGATGTAGATGACGCCCTTCACGTAGGCCGTGATGCCGTCGGCCCACGCGAGGAGTTCCTCCTCCTTCTCGGCATGGTAGACGAGGTAGAGGCTGGGAAAGGAACCCATGCCTGGTGTCATGGTACCGCCATCGCCGTGCGCCCAGAACGTGAACGACCCACCAGGGGGCGGCGTGAGGGGGACGGCGTTCAGGCCGGCGCGGGGAGGCGGACCTCCCACGACTTGCGCCTCGCTCATTCCCGGAGGTAGCTGCGGCTCAAACGCAGCTTCTTCCCCCTGAACCTCTGGGTTCTCAGCGTCGGACATGGTGGTCCTATCTCTCCTATGCTGCCCCGAGCTATGCTCTAGCCCGCCTGGCAGCGCAATCCAGTCTCCGCCGTCGAAGCTCTGAGGCTTAGATCGGACTTTTTGAGAAGTCGAGCGAAAAACCCACGAGCCCGTCACCTCCTAGTTTCTTTCACCAACTGTCCACAAGTTGTCCGAGCTTCTGACAACTTCCCCACAACCAGGCCGAGGGTAGATGGGCAACGCAGCCAAGAAGACGCTTGCAGACTTCAAGAAAACTCGGTGCGGCCGGTGCAGTGACCCGCTCATCGCTGGCGGCTGCATGTGCCGCGGGTGCGGCTACTACAACTTCGGCGTCGGCGGCGCGTACAACAAACCCCTCATCCGCCTTGGCGACGCGATCAGCGCGGACCTGAAACGAGTAAGGACCGGCCCGTGGGATCCGGTCTTCGGCAACGGGAAGGTCGGCGGCGACGGCCTCGTCGAGACTTCGGTCGTGCTCATCGGTGCGGTCCCGGGGTGCGGCAAGTCGACGCTGGCTTTGCAGGCCTGCGACCGTGTGATCGAGGACACCGGCAAGGAGGCGCTCTTCATCTCGAGCGAGCAGCTCGTCTCGGAGGTCAAGACCTACGCAGATCGCCTTCAGCTCAAGCACACGAAGAAGATCGTGATGATCGACACGGTCGGCGGTTACGACGAGCTCGGCAACCTCGAGGACATCGCCAAGCACGTCATGCCGGGGATCATCATCCTCGATTCGCTCCCCGGTCTCTGCGGCGACAACCACGACGTGGCTGTCGAGATGTGCGAGGTCCTGAAAAAGGAGGTCAGCGCGAAGGTCAAGGCTCCCTCCATCGTCGTCGACCACGTGACCAAGGCCCACGAGATGGCGGGCCTGATGGGTCTGCAGCACTCGGTCGATGTGCTTGCAATCATGGACCGCAACGACGATACGCAGGTCCGGTCGATCTACACGCGCAAGAACCGCTTCGGCAAAGCCGGTGAGAAGATCTACCTGCAGATGGTGGAGCGCGGACTCATCCTCGCCAACCACAACCCGGACGAAGACGACGAGGACGAGGACGAAGACGACTGAGAAGGAGAGACGCGCGATGGAGACGAGCCCGATCGCTGGCGGCACCGAAGGAGCTGCTCTTTCTGAGAGGAACGTGAAGAACCCTTGCTCGGTCTGCGGAGTCGAGTCGGTCGAGGGGATGCCGAACTTCTGCGCGCAGCACCGGCACGAGTACCGCTACGAGAACCTCGCGAACCCCGAAGCGAAGCACGTGCGGATCGCAGAGGAGGACGAGGTCGTCCTCGGCAAGGTCGGCAAGAAGTTCGAGCTCGTGCTCGTGATGGATGGCCTCGTCAGTGGCGAAGAAACCGTTGAGACGTTCTATCCGTACCGCGTTCTCTTGAACGTCCCTGCGCCAGGCTTCATGATCCTCCACGGCATCTACGTGGGGGGCGAGATCGAGGGCCTGCAGAACGAGTCGGCGTCGTTCGTCGAGGAGCTCCGCAAAGTCGGCGTCGCCGTCGGCGGCAAGAACATCCTCACCAGGCAAGCAGAAGACGCCTACAACTACTTCCTCCACGAGGTGCAGCGCCAAGAGCTCGAGTGGCACCTGCGCGGACGAAGGCGCCACAAGAGGCTCGGGATGCCGGTCATGAAACGCGGAGACCACGTCCGCGTGACGGGCGAGATGACAGGGCTCGTGCCGCAGGGCTACGAATTCGGCACGCCGTTTCGGATCTGCGCCTATGTCGAGGGGACCGACAGGCTTTGAGCAAGCGTAAATGCGGCGGCGTCAGCATAGGCCGGCTCGAGGAACTCGTCCGGTGCGGCCCTGCGCATCTGCCGGAAGGGGCGCCGAAGGACATCCTCGCATGGCCGAGCGGCGAACCCGTGGTCGTCATGAGGCCCCTCAGGCCCGAGGTTACCGTTCACGTAGCGTCACTCGCGTTGCAACACCAGGACGTGAACATGCTCGCAGAGGCGCACGAGGGCAAGGGCGCGTTCATGGGCTTTCTCGCGAAGCGAGGCGGCAAGAATGTGATCGTCTTCGAGGGAGAAGAACCCATCTCACTTGAGCCCGGAGATCTTCTCACCGAGCTCGGGGCGATCTACAAGCCGGACTGAGCTCGGCGCACATCCTTGGCATCCGATGAAGAGAAGGCAGCAGCGCGGCCCACGCTCGCGTCATGGTCCCGAGAGTGTAGCCCTTGGCGGCCCCCTCGCCCGGCTCTAACTTCTTGCCCCATGCCGAGCGACAGGGCCCTTGACTATGCTCTCCGCAAGTCGATCGAGGTCGAGCAGTACACGTGGATGCGCCGCATCCGCCACGAGCTCGGACGCGCGTTAGGTTCCTTCTTTCCGCGGCGGCGCGAAGAGGACGTGGAGCGGCCCGCCGCTATCGATCAGTCCAAGCTCGAGTTCCTCCATTCGCTCGACCTGGGCGACTTCGTCGACTCGATCGCTTATCCCGATGGGAGGCACTGGCTCTTCGACAGGACGGACGTGGAAGGCATGCGCGTCGTCATCGTGGGAAGACGCATCGTGGAGGTCCGTGCTGCTTTCCGCGAGCGCGGCGGCGGCTGTCAGCTTGTCTTCCGACGCCTGCCGTCCGCCCCGCCCGAGGAAACGATTCGTACGCTGCCCCTTTACACGAAGAGGGACAGGGAGCGCCTCATTCGTTTGACAGGTTCACGAAGAACGTGAGCCGCGCGAGACGTCGAGAGGGGTACCCGCCAAGAAACCCCATCTCCGCGTGCGCTGCGGGGACGTCTCTCTTCTCCGGGAAGACCGCAGCAAGGAGGGCCCCGTGCCACGGACACGACTCGATCTCTGCGAGCAGTCTGCGGGCGATCTTCGCGCGTCGCGCGGCGCGCTTCGGATCGGAGTCCACCGACGCAAGGCCCGCGGCCCGTTCGTTACCCATCCACCAGCGCGCCTGCGCCTCGTCGTCGTGGTCCTTCACGTACCAGCACGGCTCCTGGAGGTAGCCGCACGACACGCCGCCCCTTGCGTCCCACGACCATGCGCGAGGATGGTCTTTGAAGCGGCTCTCGAGAGCGCCGTAAACGACTTCGTCCGCGAGCTCTTCCCGCGTCATCTTGAACTCGGGATCCTCCGCCGCACGGGCGAGGCCCACGACGGCGGTTCTGTCTGCGGCCTTCGCCATCCCGGGCGAGAGGTGTGTGAGCAGCGCGTAGACGAGAGCGATGGTCTGTTCGAGCATCGAGCCGCCGTACTAGGACGAGCTCTACGGGTCAACCTTTCCGTGTCACGCGCGCGGGTCTGCGCGTGCTTTGCCGTCCGGCGGTTGAGTTACATTGTCACTCATGGCTAACTTGACCGAGATGATCCACGTGCGCCTCAGCAAAGAGATCATGAGCGAGGCCTTGTCCTGATGCCCGGTATGCCCTTGCGACTCGAAGGATTCCAGCTCGCCCCGAGTCATCTCTGTCGTTTGGCCTTCGCGCGAGGCGCGTGCGGTTCACGGCGCGCTGGCGATGGCGTCCGCGACCTCACACATTCTCGCCCTAGGCAAAACCTCGGACTGTGGCACGACATCGGTGTCCGTGCGGCTGCGGCGGGTATGTCGAATGATGAACGGGCTGTCTGTCGTCAGATCATGAACATGGGGGATCCTTCCAGTTCTGCGAGCAAACGTTTGACGCAGATGGATCTCTGGAGCCGCTTCGTGCGTTCGTGGGAGGCCCGTCATCCGGGCGCCCAAGCGGCAAACCTGAAGCCCGTCGCCATTCTGGCGCCGCCTAAGTCCCCGGCTGGAGCAGCAGATCTTCTGCGCGAGGCATGTCTCGAGCTAATCGAGCCGATGATGCTCAGCCACTTGACCGTGTCCGCGCCCGAGTGGCGCGAGCACGCGAAAGACGTACTCATGCGCGCGAAGAAGGAAGGAGTTTTCGCAGATGGCGAGACCCTCTTCGGTCTGGAAAAGATGTGAGACACCAAGGTTATGGCCAGCGCCAAGCACGTCGTGCACAAGCTCGAGGAGCCCGAGGTTGATCGAACCCGGACGAGTGGTCTATCGTCCTTCGACGCTCGGCCTCGAGGTTCCCGGAGGGTAGCCTCGGCGTCGTTCATGGAGAGAGCCGGAGAGGGGGCTGCGACTTCAACCAGTCGCGGACGGCGATGGTGACGGCTTCGCCGACGTCGACGCCAGAGTAGCCGCAGTGGGCGCGGAGCGCGCGGCACGTCTCCTCGTCCATCGTGAGCTGCAGGCGGAGCTTCTTCGTCTTGCCCGCAGGGGCCGGAGAGCGTTCCGCGGAGCCCTCCGAAGGGGTGCGCTTGGCCATGGCCAATCGTTACCTAGTGGTGCCCCTGCGTCAATGATGAGAGTGCAATGCTCGGAGCGCTTTTTCAGTTGGGACCGTGACGAGCTCTGGTGTGCGTAACCGCATAGGAGTGAAACACTCTCAGTAGTCTTTCACTCATATGAGCTTATCACTTCTACGATTGATTCAGTGACTACACTGATTGACTTATGTGATTGAGTTACGCTGACTTGGCCGCAGAATGGGGCTTGTGCCTAAGGGCCCTTCTGCTAGCGTCAAGGGGCAAAGATGGCTGGCTGCGATCTGCCGAAGAAGCGATTGAGCCCGGCTTCACTCTCTCGAAAGGGATAGCAAGATGGCTACCGGTCTCGTCGCCTATCATCCGCTCCACCGCTCAGCAGCGCTCGGGCACGCCCACGTGGGCGGTCACCACAACTCGATCACCGAGTTCCTTACCCACAACCCGATCCTCTCGCGCGTCCGCGCACCCTTCTCGGGTCCCGTGGATGTACGGGCTCGCGCAGTCGAGAGCGGTCACATGCTCCGGCAGAGCGCCGAGACGGTCGTCACCGCGGGCCTCCTCGGTCTCCTCCATGTGGAGATGCCGAGGGGTGGTCTCGACCAGATGAAGGGAAGGCTCCCCGTCGACGGCGCTGTCGCCGTCGCAGGGTTCGGTCTCTCGTGGCTTGCCGCAGGCCACGACTCGAACGTCTCCTCGGATCTCCGCAACGTCGGCGCGACGGCCCTCGGCATCCTCACCTTCCGCAAGGCCTTCGCCTTCGCTGCCGAGAAGAAGCTCCACTCGGGAGGCGCGGTCGGCGGCAGCTTCGGCCCCGCGGCGACCGGCGCCCCTCGCCCCCTCGGCGCGCACGGCGACATTCACGCGGACCCGATCGTTCGGGCGGCGCGCGCGCTGTGACCTCGCTTGCGAGGTCACCCGCAAGGCCGTGAGGCCGCGCGGATCTTTACTTCTGACAGACTGACTCGCTTCGCTTCACTGGCAAGACTTCTGACAGACTGACTCGCTTCGCTTCACTGGCAAGACTTCTACCGCTTTCTGGCGACTCGCTTCGCTCGTCACCTCGCTTCGCTTCATCGGCAAAACTTACTTCGCCTTCTGATTGTCGTTCGACAATTCGCCCCGCCGCGCTGGCCGCTCGCAGCCTGCGCGCCCTCAGGGCCGCCCCGAGAGCTCACTTTCCTCCCCCGGACGGGTTCCTTGCCTCCTCGAGCTCCCACGGTGATCGGCCCAGATGGCGCGCAGGCTGCGGGCCGCGAGCGAGCGGCACCGTAATCAAGGAGATACACGAATGCGTCCTAACTCGAGCAACCTCAGCCAGCGCGACCCCGGCCTGGCTGCTTTCATGGGTGCCATCGGCGCCCCGGGAAGCGACTTCGGGGCACCCGTCCAGTTCTCGTGGGAACCGAACTTCCAGCCGGAGTTCTGGGAATCGCAGAGCTGGCAGCCGCAGTACGAGTTCGGTGTGGAGGCCCCTGCGCCTCCGATGGCGCATCCCATGATGCACCACCGACCGGCGCCCCCGCATCCGGCGCAGCACCCGGACTTCCACCAGATGCTCGCCCTGTGGCATCGTCACCACGCGATGAGGGCCCACACGGGTCGTCGCGAGATGCTGCTCGAGCCGAACAAGGGCTCGGCGGTGAAGATCGAGCGCTACTCGTTCGGCATCAACACGACCATCACGCTCGGCGTGGTCGGCGCGCCGTTGACGCTGACCGGGCAGCCGGACGTCAACATCCGGCCCCAGCGCGTGATCATGAACGCTCCGTCCCCCGGTTTCGCCATCATCGACGAGATCAAGGTCGCGAACGTCTCGGTCACCGTCGGTGTTCAGGAGGACGCGTTCAACTACAGCGCGCTCGCCCAGAACTCCCACCTCGACATGCCCACCCTCTCGCCCGCGAACCGCGCAACGGTTCTCGGTGAGATGACGGGCTTTGTCCCCCCGGGCTTCACGGGCGGCACGTCGTACCTCTTCACGACGTCCTTCCAGGGCCCCGCGTCCGTCATCGCGTAAGGACGAGCGCAAGCGAGTCCTTTCTCTTCTTCACCGACCCGTCGCAGGGAGAGGTTGCAAGAGACAAGCTCGCGAGCGCCCCACGCTGACGGGCAGAGGGAAAGACTCCAGGACAAGAGGGAACGCGCGAGGACGAGGACTGCATGCGGCTCGATTACGACATGCCCCACGTCTTCCACCCGCAGTCGCATGCGGAGGACAACGCGCGAGCTCTCGATGCTTCCCTGGAATACCTGATCTCGCTCGACCAGATATTCCTCGACCGGTACCCCCAGACGCCTCCCCTCTACCGTCTGGGGGTACGCTACGGTCGAACGAAGGTCTGGGACACGATCCCCGCCCTGATACTCCGCGGTTACGGCGATTGCAAAACGCTGACGGCCGCACGCATTGCGGAGCTCCGCAGGCAAGGGTTCGACGCGCGGCCGGTCCATCGCTGGATCATGCCGCAGGGACCGGACGGTCCGACCGACTTCCACATCCTCGTCCTCACGAACGCTCGCGGGCCGACGATCAACGCCGAGGGGTGGGAAGACCCGAGCAAGGTGCTCGGGATGGAGGCGGACGAGAATACGTACATGCGCGACATGCCTGGAGGGCCGCCAGGCGGAGAAGGGTTGCTGACGAGGGTGTTCGGGTGGATGCGATGAACGAGAGACGTGTAGACCAGACCAGGAGAGGGCTCATCGCTCTTCTCCTCGCGTGGCCTGCGCTTCTCTTTGCGCGCATCACCGGTGTGCTCGAAGGCCTCGGGCGGCGCCTGCCGCGCCTCGCCTCGAAGCCTCTCCGCAAAGAGGACGAGCCGACGCTCGTCCGAATCGAGCGTTACTCGTACACGGTCAGTAGTCCAGCGAAGCTCGGCGAGCCGAAAGCGGTCGCCATGCAAGGCGCGCCCGACATCTCGATCGCAGCAGACCGCATCGTCGCGAACACGCCCTGCCCAGGCTTTCTCATCCTCGAGGAGCTCTCGATTGACGGGCGCGACGTGCTCATCGGCGAGGCGACAGACGCCTTCGTCTTCAGCTCGCTCGCGATGGGCGGACAGATGCTGCTGCCGCCTATGGGTCCCAAGTCACGCGTCGTGGTGAGAGGCCACTACACGGGCTTCGTTCCGCCGGGCTACGTGGCAGGCGCCGCGTACTTGCTCTGCCTCACCTTCATGGGGCGCGCTGCCTTCCTCGAGGTAGCCTGACATGTCCCTCTTCTCGCGTTTGTGCGGCGGCAAAGAAACGAGCGAATCCGCGCCGGCGCATCGCAGGCCTCTCGGCGAGGAGTACTGGGCCGAGTCGCCAGTGCGTCCGCAGGCGGGGGTTCTCCGCGAGCTCCTCTCGGCCTGGGTCGACCGTGAAGTATCGAGGAGGCTTACGAACCTGCGCGAGATGCTCCTCGAACCGAACAGGGGCTCATCAATAAAGATCGAGCGTTACTCGTTCGGCATCCATACGACGATCACGCTCGGTGTGGCCAAGGCGCCGCTCACGTTGACCGGTCAGCCCGACGTCAAGATCCGGCCGCAAAGGGTCATCATGAACGCACCCTCGCCCGGGTTCGCGATCATCGACGAGATCAAGGTCGCGAACGTGAGCGTCACCGCCGGCGTGCAGGAAGACGCCTTCAACTATTCGTCTCTCGCGCACGGCGTGCACCTCGACATGCCGACGCTCTCGCCCGCAAACCGCGCGACCGTCCTCGGCGAGATGACGGGCCGCGTGCCTGAGGGTTTCGGGTTCAAAAACCCCACGGGACCAGGATGGGTGGACGAGGGAGCGGACGAAGTCAGTCCCCCGGCGACGCCGGAGGCGACGCCGGAAGGTGGAGAAGTCGGTGCTTTCCTCGAGGCGCAGAAACCGAAGGTCAATAAGAGGAACCTCGGCGAGAGCTACCTCTTCACGTGCGCGTTCCAGGGACCCGCGACGGTCATCGCCTGACGGAGAAGAAGGAGAACGAAACCATGGGACTCGGTGACTGGTTCAAGAAGTGGTTCGGCGGAGCAGAGCACTTCGCCGTGGAGCCCTGGCACCACATGGAGGACCGCTTCCGGGGTCTCCGCCACACGCATCACCAAGCGAGCCCGTTCTTTCACGGCGCGGGGCAGAGCCCGTTCGGTGTGATCGAGGCTCCTGGCATGCCCATGGCCCATCCCTTGATGGGTCACCCTGGCGTGATGCCTGTTCACCCTGGTGTGATGCCTGGTCACCCTGGCGCAATGCCCGGTCATCCAGGCGCAATGCCTGGTCACCCTGGCTTCCCCGGCCACCCGACGCAGACACACCCGACTCCAGGCAGGTTCGCGCCGAGGATGATGCCGCATCCGGGTCTCGGCACGCATCCAGGCTTCGCGCCGAGGATGATGCCGCATCCCGGCTTCGGTCCGCGCCCCGGCTTCGCCCCGACCATGATGCCGCATCCAGGTATGCCGCACGCACCCGGATCGCCTTTCGGTCCGCGCCCCGGCATGCCTGGCGCACCGTTCGGTCCGGGTCCAGGTGCACCCTTCGCACGTCCGCTCCCCCCGCTCCCCCCGGGCTGGGCGCACGGAGCTCCTCCGCCTCCGAACTGGAGGCCCGGCGCGCCGTTCCCGCAAGACTGGCAACCACCTCCGCAGAGATTCGATGCGCCGCCTGAGCCGTGGCGCGGAGACTGGGATCGCCACGAACATGAGCATCGCGACCGCGACCGCGACCACGACCGCGATCGAGACCGGGACGATGACCGGGGAGGCTACGGCCCACCCCAGGGGTACGGCCCGCCCCAGGGGTACGGCCCGCCTCCTCCACCGTACGGCGGAGGCTTCGGCCCACCGGCGGGAGCAGGCGACACAGGCGAGGCAGGCTTCCAGATGCTCCAGGGGCTGCCTTCGACGGCGGAAAAGGACGCGGGCCTCGCGCCCGGCCCCGCCGACCCGAACGCGCAGGATGCGGGCGATACGGTCATCCCGGACACGGGGTCGACCGACTCGAACGGGCAGGCCGTCGTGCCGCCCGACACGAGCAACGACTCGTCGGACATGGCCGGCGAGCTTCTCTACGGCGAGGCGGGCGACGTGCTCGGCAAGTCGTACGAGGGAGAGGTGGATCTGCCGATGCCAATGGAACAAGAGGGACTCGACATGGCGACCGCGATGATGGGCTTCGAGGGGCTCGTTCCTCTCAGCACCTTCGGCGGACCGCCGCACGCGCACTACCACGAGGGCATGGACGAGTTCCCGACGACGCTCGACTCGTTCGCCGCCATCAGCGACTCGCCGGCCTCGCCCATCACGAGCTTCTCCGGCGCCGACGTCGAGGACCTCGACTGGGGCGCCGCACATGTGATGGCGACGGAGTGGGATGACGTCACGCCCCCGACGCCCGACTTCGCCGGAGACGACTTCTCCGGCGAGATGTACCCGAACCTCTACAGGGAGACGACCATCAAGCTGTAAGGCCTCGTACGGCGAGGCCTCACCGAACAGTGCCGCTCCTGAGCGTCCCCCGCGGGGCTCTTCGGAGGCAACGAGAAGAAGCAGTCCAACCGAACACAAGAGCCCCGCGAGAGGGCAAGACACGGAGAAAAGAACATGTCCTTCCACAACAACCTCCTCTACAACGCCGCAGTGATCGGCTTCGTCGAAGGCGCGCTCCAGGGCCGCGTCTCGGTCGACGACACCCCCGCCGACTACGGTGCGCTCTTTGTCGCGGCGCAGAGCTACGCGCTCTCGCTCGACACGCTCATCCTGAACGATGTGATGATCTCGGGCGCGCTCGGCGTGACGCTGCCTCCGTCGACGGCCGCCATCGCCGCCAACCAGACCGCGAAGGTGAACCTCGTCCTCGGTCTGTCGGCCGCGATCTTCGACGGGCGTTTCAACGTGACCGCAACCCCCGACTTCTACGCCGAGCAGGCTGCGGCCGTCTACGCGCAGTACACCGAGGGCGTCGCCACCTTCGCCGCGGCGAGCACGCTCGACTGACCCGCCCCGGCCGGGAAAGTCCGGCCGGAGCAAGGGGTCTCGCGTTGGTTCGGGAGGCCCTCCCGGCGCCCTCCTCGATCGAGGAGGGCTTCCCGGCCAACACCACCTCTGAGACGGAAAAGAGAAGAAGATGATCCTCGAAGCAGCCATCGCAGCAGCGCTCCTCCTCGCCTGGTTCCGCGCCGGCAAGGCGAAGAAGGGCGAGCTCACCGCAGAACGAAAGGCCATCTTCCAGGCGGCCCTCGAGACCCTGGAGGACAGCGGCAAGCTCCGCGAGCTCGCCGACGTGTTCGCGGCCGAAGGCCTTACCGTGCAGGCCGACCTCCTGAAGAAACGCGCCAACCTCCGCGAGCTCCCCGACGCCATCAAGCGGGCTCGTCACGAGGCCTTCCTCAAGGCCATGAGCGCGAGCGACCCGGCCAAGGTCGAGGAGATTGCTTTGCTCTTCGAAAACGAGGGTGCCATCGGCGCAAGCAATGCCCTCCGCGGCTATGCGGCGGGCCTCCGCGCGGGTACGGCAGCCCCGTACGTCGCGCCTCCCGCGCCTCCCGCACCACCAGTGGCTGTGGCGCCGCCCGGCGGCGCGTCGCACATCCAAGCGCCCGCCGTCCCATCCGCACCCTCGGCCCCGACGGGCACTTCGCCTGCCTCAGCGGTCGCCGCCACAGGAGCCCCTGCGCACGAGGTTGCGGCCTCGGCCTCGTCGACGGGGCAGGCCATCGTCCCGTCCATGTCGCCGAGCGGCCAGGTGGCGCAGACGCCCGACAACCCGTCAGGTCTCCCCATGACGGGACCGGCCGGAAACCCGATGACAGCGCACGTATAGGCAGCGTTCAACGCCTGGAGGGCGGACTAACCCCATGCCCGTGCAACCCAAAACGATGGAAGAAGGCGCGCGGTCTCTCGTCGAGCGGTCGCGCGCCGGCGACCAGAACGCGATGGCCCTCATCGCGCAGATCCGGCAGCGCGCCCTCTTTGGGCGCGACCGGATCCCGGCTGGCGAACGGATGATCGCGATGACGAGCTACAAGCTCATCGGCGACTACCTCGACAACCACCCGGTGGATAGCATCGGCGTGGAGAACGCCACGCCGCCTCCTTCCCCGCGCATCCTCTCGTACGTCCATCCCGACGTACCCGAGTGGCTGCCGATCGCCCTGCCCGAGTGCCTGCCGAAGAAGAAAGGCTTCATGGCGGTCGTCGTTCGGCTCGCGAACGGGCGTGAGCTCACTTCGGACGACCTTGAGCGAGTGTCCCAGGTGATGGGACCAGAGAACGCCGGACACGTCGTCGCGGGCGCGTTCAAGCAGGCTGCCCCGCCGGGCCTCGACCACCTCGCGAGAACGGCGTTTGTCATCGGCGTCTGTCTCGGCACCGCGATGACGCTGCAAGCCGTCCGCGAGGGGCGTGCACCGGTCTGGATGCTAAGCCCCGAGGCTTCGTGGGAGCTCGGAGAAGGGGAATAGGTGCGCCTTGCTCCGCACTCTGAGCTTGATGGGCTTGCTCGTCCTCTTGGTGAGCTGCATCGGATGCACATACAATACAACGAATCAAGAGATCATCGCTGTCGAAGGGGCGGATGGGGGTAGCGACACAGAACCCTCTTTCACCTGTGAGACGGTCCTCGAGCTGCCCGACGGTGGCGAAACAGTTCTCGCGACGACGACGTTGAGCGGGAACGGTGAAGATGATGGAGATGGTGGAATGCGCGATTCGGCAAATAACCCTACGGAGCAAGTCAAGGGCGGCTGGTCTCAGTCCGGTCCGCTCCAGCAGTTCTTCCCCAACCAGCGCGTCAAGTGTCAGGCGAATCTGCCGTACTCGCAGTATTACACCGTCCAATTCAACGTTACGCCACAAGACTTGCCTAACGTCACCGACGGGTCGGGGCCTCCTCCCCTCATCGTCCCGTACGTTTTCGCGTACCGCGCCGTCGCCACGATACGTTGGTCGGTCGAGGGCAACTTCGTCTCGCGGATGGTCGACGTGGGCAACGGCAACGCGATCTCAGGTCCCGGCCAGGGTTTCGCGATCAGCGTCCAGGATCTTTCCGACGCAATCACGGCCGCCGCGCTAGCTGGAGGTGTCATCGTCACGAGCGGCTCGCCGGACATCGTCTTCGCAGACGAGCAGGTATTCTCTGCAGGACAACTACTCTTCTTCTCGTCCGATTCAAACGTCTACACCGTCGAAGGAGAGACCTTGGGTTTCGTCGACGACAAGCACTGGACGCTCACGACGCCGTTTCTGGGGCCTACCGGCGTGGCCGAAGCTTTCTTGTTTCTCATGTACACAGTGACGATCCAGGTGACGGAAGGCACGCGCCCGAACCCGGAAGTTCCGCCCACGCTCTTCGCAGCCTCGGTGTTGCTCCCCACATTCGGAATCGGTGACTCCATCACTGTTCCGGTGCCTCCTGGCTCTGGGGCGAACTCGGTCGAGGTGGTCGCGTTTTCTGCGAATCCTCTCACAAAGCCCAATGTGATGGTGACTCAGAACAACGGTGGAGGCGCCATCATCAAGGAGTACGACCCTGACATCAACATCGGGTTTGTCTCGCTCATGGCGAACGCGAGCAGCGTGACCGTTACGAATCAGGATCCGGCCAACGATGTCCGGATCACAATCACTTTCGGGATCGACGGGTAGTGCCATGAAGCGCGTGGTGCACAAACTCGCATCGCGCCGGAGGCGTAACCTCTGGAGCCGCAAGATCCAGACGCGCTGGCATCCGCACGCTGGCCTCTTCAAGCTGCCCGCGGACAAGCTCGCGAAGAGGCTTCTCCACGAGTCGGTCAATCCCGGGCAGGCCGTCAAGCGTCTCAGCTTCTTCATCAACCGAGCGGGCAAGAATCTCCATCCCGACGAGCTCGCACGACTCCACCACGCGATGCGCATCCTCGAGTCAAAGAGGGGACCATGAGGCAAGCACCGAACGATCCCACGCGCCCCGTGAGAGACGGCTGGTCGCAGTCCGGGACCCTCACGACGGGTGTGCCGGGCCAGGTGACCATGCAGGTCGACTTCCCAGTGTCCGAAGTGCACACCATCATGTTTGGGATCATCAACCCGGGCCTCGGTATCCCGATCAACCCCATCGCGGTCGTGAGGTGGTCGGTAGAGGGAAACTTCGTCAGCCGGCGTTTCAACGTCGGAAACGGCGTTGCGCTCTCCGCACCCTCGCAGGCGGTCCGCATCATCATCGACGACGAGACGCCCTTTTTATTCATCAATGTGATTGGCACGGTCGCCGTCACCGAAGGCTCTATGGCCGTTGTCTTTAGCTCGGCCCAATTCTTCGGCAAGGGAATTCCTCTGGCCTTCAGCTCGCAATCAAACATCATTTACGTCCTGAGCTCGGACATCGACGGTGTCGGGAACGCGACCCTCTTGACCCCCTACACTGGGCCCACCGATCCAGCGGCGAGCGCCATCATCGAGGCGGCCTACACGGTCGGGGTGCAGATCGCTCCCGGCGTCCGGGCAAACGACGAGATCCCGGTCACACTGAACGCCGTCATCCCTGAGCAGCCTGGGTTCATACCGGCTCCGGCTTTGAACTTCGTGACGCTGCAGCCCAAGGGAAGCGTTGGGGCGAACGTCACGATACCCATCCCCATGGATGCCGGGGTGCGTTCGGTCGAGATCACCGCCGATGCCACCTTCCCTCCGGGACCCCAGCTCAGCGTGATTCAGAGCGTCGCTGGTTTTGTCGTGAAGATATACAGCATCATCACCCCGACGTCCGGGTTCATCGCGATTGCCGCCAACGCGACGCAGATCGAGATCCTCAACGAGGACCCGACGCCAGGGATCACAGTCGCGGTGACCATCACCTGGGGCATCGACGGGTAGCGTTATGCCGCGCGAGCTAAACGATAAGGAAGAGAGCATCGCCTGCATGGCCGCTCGGCGCTCCGCCATCCTTGCTTTGCCGTGCGCCGTACCGACGAAGGAGGTTAGCACGTGCCCCGTGAGCTGACCGAAGCAGAGTGGCGTCTGCGTATGGGGAGCGACTCCGTCCCTGACTATGCGCGCGCACTCGCTGCGGCTGTGGACGCGCGTGGCTTCATGGATGAGGACACGTGGGCCACATGCAAGAACTTCCAGAGGGCCTTTGGCCGAGGCCTGAGGAGCGACGGCGTCTACGACGAGGTGACGGCGACAGCTGTCGCGGCAGCCGGAAAGATCTCCGCCCCATGCGCGTTCTCTCACGGCGCTACGTTCGGCGCGGAAGTCAACATCGCCGCGGTCCAGCAGCGTCTGAACGACCTCGGCTACAAGCCTGTGCTCCTTGTCGACGGCGTAGCCGGTCAAAAGACCCAGGCCGCCGTCAAGTGGTTCCAGTCGCAGAAAGGCCTCCAGGCGACAGGCGTACTCGACGCAGTGACGGTGAGCGCGCTCGCCATCCCGCCTGGCTCCGTGAGGAAGTCGCCCATCGTTCCGGTCGCAGCTCCATCGGTTGCCGGCCTCTGGCAGTCAGTCGTCGACGCTTTCTTCAACTTCACGCGGCCGCTCGAGGGCTACACGCCCTACCTCTACACAGACTCCAAGGGATTCGTGACAACGGGGATGGGCAACCTCGTGGAGTCGAAGGGTCAGCCCACGGCCGATGTCTTTGCGCTGCCATGGAAAAAACCCGACGGTTCGCTCGCCTCGCGCGCAGAGATCGCCGCCGCATGGCAGACCGTAAAGAGCGCATGGCCGAAGGTGCAGTCCTCAGCGAGCCAGAGCCTAACGACGCTGCGTCTCTCCGAAGCGGACGTCGCCAAGCTCGTCTCGCAGAAGATGGCCCAGAACCAGGCCTACCTCGCGAGCAAGTACCCTGGGATGAGCCAATGGCCTGCCGATGCGCAGATGGCCATCCACGCGCTCTCGTGGGCGTGGGGAGCCGGCTTCGCGAGCGTGTGGGGCACGTTGGGGCAAAACTTCGCCGCAGCGGTGAACGCTTCGCCGCCGGACTTCGCACGTGCGGCATCGATCATGCAGCAGGCGTCCGCACACGAGGAGTCCATCAACCCAGGCCTAGTCCCCCGCGACAAGGCCGTCGCGCTCATGCTGGAGAACGCGGCCGAGGCGCTCACGCGCGGCAGCGACCTCGGATCTCTGCTCTATCCCAACACTTTCGAGGCAGGGATGCGCGCGGCGATTGCGCTCGAACGTGCCATCCCATTCTGGGTCAAGGTCACTGCGTTCGTGGTCACAATCTCCGGCCTCGGTCTCCTCACGCACTCACTCCTGAAGAAGTCATGACCGGCCGCTTGCCCGCCCGAAGAGGACAATGTCCGCACCTCAGCCCGCTTTGGGCTAAGATAGGTGCGTCTCGCTTGACAATCCCTGGCGCAAGCCCTTCGGCTAGCGCATCCCAGCTCTCCCCATGAGGCCGCGCATGACGACCGAACGCCACCTCGCGAAGCTCGCCAACAGCGTCATGGCGTACGACTACGGGTTTGGCATGGCACCTGCGCTTGTCCCCACGCCCGTGTCCATGCCCGCGCCCATGCCTGCCACCTACCGGCGCGACCCCTTCGAGGCCGACTTCGGTCAGGACCCCGGGTTCTACGCGCCGCAGGCGCCGCAGGCACCGCCCACCACCGCGTACGCCCACCAGACGATCCCGCTTCACCCAGGCGTCCCCCATCAGACCATCACCGTGAGGACGCCCCCGCAGAAGTCGATGCTCCTCGAGTTCGTCTTCCAGACGCTCGCCGTCGTCGTGGGCGGCTACGCCGTCCAGCGCTTCATCGTCCCGCGCATGCCGCATCACCGCAGCGCGCTCGCGGACTAAGGACGAGCAAAGCGAGTCCTCTCTCTTCTCCGATCTTTCTCCCACCCCCCGCCAAACCCGAACCCGAACAAGAGCAAGGAAACCGCCATGGCCTTCACCGTCACCGACTTCGCAGACGCCGTCATCCGGCACGAGTACGGGCCGTTCGCCCCCGGCCCGAGCATGCACGGGCCGCCTCGGTTCGGGTGGGACCGGGAGGGCCGCCTCCACCACGGCGGACTCGGCATGCGCCGCCACGTCGACGCATCGGACCAGCAGTGGGAGCGCGAGCCTTGGCACCACGAGCACGACGAGACGATGATGCAGTTCGCCCCGCCGGCTCCTCCGGGCGGCTTCGGTCACGAGATGCCCGGCGCTGGTCGCAGCTGGCGTCAGCAGCACCACGCAGGCCATGGGTTCTTCCCGGCAGGGTTTGACGCGGGCGTTTTCATGCCGCCCGGTTACTGCATGGCGCCGTGGGAGTGCGAAGACGACGCGCTCATTGGCTGCGAAGAGGACCCCTCGAGGCCGCTCCGCTACCCGGGCTACGTCCCGTTCATGGCGGGTGACCCGCAGTGCGCGACGGGCGACCCGCTCTGCGACGTCACGACCGGCTCGATGCTCGGCAGCGGCCCGGCCGGAACCCACCACGGCACGCTCCGGGTCTAAGGTTCTCGCTCTCTACTCAAGAAGTTGCGTATGTCCCACGGAGCATCATTCGGTCACGGAGGAGGCGGCGGCCATGGCGGAGCAGGCCATGGTGGCGGCCGTGGCTTCGGCCGTGGCGGCTGGGGCGGCGGAGGCTGGGGGTGGGGCTGGGGTCCGTTCTCGGACGACTACTTCCCCTACGCCTATCCCCCTCCGTGGTCGGACCCTTCTCCCCTTGCGTGGGCGGACCCCTACCTGACAGACCCCGATTCGGGACCGTTCCATACGAGACGATCTCCTTTCACGATGAGGTTCTGAGGACTTGCCCCTGCAAGTCCTCCTCTCTCCTTTCTCCTATCCGAGGCTCCCATGTCCATCAGCAAAGACGACCTGAAGAACGCCCTGCAGAGCTCGGAGACGGGCCACGCGCGACTGCAATCGATGGTCGAACCGGCCTTGAGTAACCCGAACGTGCCAGCCGAGGTCCGCGCGAAGCTCCAGGCGGACTACAACGACTACGCGACCCAGTACGCGAAGGTTCGCTACGACATCAGCGTTCTCACCGGACAGTGGTGGCCATCCTCGGACGACCTCGAAAGCGCCGAAGCGATCCTGCGCGCCGCCGAGAGGCGTCGGCCTGGGATCACGCAGCAAGCCTCCGGCATCCTCTCTGCACTCGGAACGCCCGTGCCGGCGCCGGTCGCTGAGGTGGCCGCTGCGCCGTCTGGCACCGTGGCGAAGGTCCAGCAGGCCCTCAACTCCATGCGTGTCCCTCCCCCGAACGCGCCGCTCCTCGTCGACAACAGGCTCGGTACCCAGACGCGCAAGGCGCTGCAGTGGTTTCAGTCGGGCCACGGCCTGCAGCAGACGGGCATGGCCGATGCGGCAACGCTCTCGGCGCTCTCGGTCCACGGCGAGGGCCATATGGGCTTCGACTTCGTGACCTACGGCGCAGCCGTTGCGACGGTGCCGGCGCTCCAAGCAGCCTTGCATGCCTGGAAGCGTTACCGCGGTACGCACGCCCCGACGGTGGCAGCTGTCCCGGGCGTACCGTCATCGGCAGCTGCGGCGGCGGCCGTGCACGGCGCCTTTGGGATCGATGTCTTCTCCGACCTCTCGCACGACCCGTCGTCAGTCGCGCGGACGCAGCAGCAGCTGAACATGCTCGGCTGGCGCCTGTCGATCGACGGCGGCCTCGGACCGAAGACAGGCCAGGCCATCGCAAGTTTCCAGCAAACGCACGGCATGAAGCCGACGGGCAGACTCGACGTCGTCACCTCGTCGCTCATCGACATGGCGGCGACGACGGGTCAGGCGCCGACCTTCAGCTTCGAGTGGCTGCCGTACGCGCTTGGCGTCGCCACGCTGCCCGCGCTCAGCGTGGTCCGCCAGACGGTGCACAACTACACGGGCGGGGGAGCGCATATGCGCGGCGAAGAAGATGACGTGGGGTTCGAGTGGATACCGTACATGCTCGGCGTGGCGACGCTCCCCGCGGCGAGCGCCATCCGCCAGTACGTGCACAGCGCAACTGGTGGGGCTCCTTCGAGAATGTACGGCGAAGACAACGTACTCGAACCATGGGAGATGACTCCCCAGCCGTGGGAGCTCGAGTCGACGGAGGCTCAAGACATCCTCTACGGCGACACGATGATGTCCCTGCCGGCGGATAACCTCGGCAGGGTGAGATTCTAGACCAAGCGAGAACGACCATGAGCATTCAAAACCCCACGGCGAGCGACCTCACGTCGTTCGTCTCCGACCAGGACCAGAAAAACTCGTCGCTCGCCGCGCAGGCGCGCGGCATCCCATGGCTCCCGCAGGTTGACCCGACGTGGGTGCGCGACTGGAACGGGTACATGACCCGGTACGTCCAGGCGCGCGAGACCGCGAACAGGAAAGTCACCGCCTCGGCGGGCCTCTCGCTCGATGACGTGCCGGCGCAAGCCGAGTACGGCGCCCTCTCGCGGGCAGTCAAGCCCTACGAGGCTGCGCAGTCGACGGGCGACTTCGGCGACCTTTCCGACCGACTCCGGAGCGCGGCTGCACGCGGCGCACCAACAGCGAGTCCGGGTCGGCTCACCTGGTCACAGGTTCGCCAGAAGCTGAATAGCGCCGGGGCTGTGCCGGCCCTCCCCATCGTCGAGCAAAGCGGCGACGACGTCATCCGGGCCATCCAGGGCTTCCAGGCGATGAACAATCTCCCCACGTCGGGCAAGCTCACGCATCAGACGATGTCGTATCTCGCGGCGCACGGGGATGCGGAAAAACGCCCGGACACGTGGCGTGCGAGGTTCGGGGTAGCGAGCTTCGCCGGTTCTCCGGTGACCGACATCCTCAAGAGCGATGTTCCGAAGTACATCGGAGCCGGTGCAGTCGTCGGCCTCCTCGCGAAGTCGCTCGGCGCGGGTCTCCTCGGCACAGCGGCCGCAGCCGTCGGCGGCGTCGCGCTCGCAGCCTACGTCATCACGCATCCGAGGGCGCAGGCAGCGTAAAAGGCGAGCGAGGAGGAAGGTCGAAACGATGGGGTCCACATCAGGCAACGCGCTCTGCCGGCGTGCCGACGCGATCATGGGTGCCCAGTACGGCAAGACCATCTTCGGGACCGATCCGATCACCGGCAGCTACTCCATCGCCGAGGGCAAGGATCTCCTCGCTGCGAAGGACAAGGACATGGCCGAGCTCGCGCGTCAGTCGCCGCCCATGCTCGCGGCTTGGCGGCAGAAGGACGCCGCCGGCGCCGGCGCCTGGGACAGGGACTACGCTTCGCTCAAGAGCCGATACGCCAAGGCGCGCGACACTCTCTCTTCGGCCATCTCGAAGGCGAAGTTCATCCCCGTTCCGGACAACCTGATCACGGCAGACTGGGCGGACTCGGCTTACAAGGGGCTCCTCACCGCTATCAACCCGTCCTGGACCGCGCACAAGAACGCTCCAGGGTCGATCGGCGACCTCATGGTCCGCCTGGGCCAGGGCTCGAAGATGGTGATGGAGAAGTACGACGTCCCGCAGCCCAGCGCGAGCAGTGACGCTTCGTTGCAGGTCTTGCAACACACCCCTGCGGTGGAGAAAGTCATCGACCCAGGCATCGATGCTGCAAGGCGAGCCGCCCAAGCCATCCAGGACGAACTCAAGCGAGAAAAAGAGAGGGCGGAGCATGCCTTCGACCTGATGAAGTGGTTTTACGATCATCCGATGCTCACTACCGCCATAGCAGCGAGCTTGGGTGTAGTAGGAATCTACGTCCTCTATCGGATCACCGCCGCTGCGGCTCCTGTCGCTCTCCGCATCGCAGAAGTGGCTACGCCTCAAGGCAAAGCGCTGACGGCCATCCGCGCGGTGAATGCAGGCCTCGGGTCTTCGCAACCCTCTGCGTTCCAGAGCCGCGTGAAAGAGCTTCAGGGAGCTACCTGATGGAGAAAGGACCGCCTCCGCCCCCGAAGTCGCTCGACAGCCTCCTCGGGAAGGCGCCGACCGATCTGCTCGTCGCCGCGCTCGCCCTCGGCGAGACGGCCAAGGCGAGGGGTTGTCACTTCCGCTCCCCCGAGCAGGACGGAGCGCTCCTCGCCCTCTGCACGACGTGCCCTGGCCTCATGCAGAACGCGCTGAAGAAAGCGTGGCTCCTCGGCTACGGCGGCGCACCCCCAACCGTCCCGGTTCGGGCCGTGCAGCGGAAACCTACGTGGCAGGACCTGCTCAAGGCCGGCCAAGACTCACGGAGAATCGCCGCGACGCAGCCCAAGCCGATTCTCGCGCTCCCCCCGGCCACGGAGAAAACCGCCTCTTCGGGCCGTCTGGTAAGATGAGCCATGGCGCATAAAGTTCTGCTCGGCGACTGGTTGGCTCACGCAGTCTCCGACCCCGACAAGGAGGGCGGCTGCAACGCGTTCGTGATGCACCACACCATCGCGGGCGGCAAGAAGGGCGACTTCGTCCACAAGATGGCCCGCGGCTCGAGCGAGTGGGACCTGAAAAAGGTCGAAGAGGTGCTCGAGGCGAAGGCCGCCATGTTCGTGCAAGAGAAGCCTGGCCGACAGGTCTTCCGCGTTTACCCTTTCTACGGCGGTCGCGGGGAAGCCGAGGGGTACTTCGAGTTCAGCAAGGAGCGCCAAGAGGAGGGCGTGGGCTCGCTCACCGAGGAGCCGGACATCCGCGGGCAGACCAGCCAGCAGATGCGCCACAACGAGGCGCTTGGCGGGCTGTACGTGAGCGGCATCAACCAGCTCATGGGCCACATGCTGGAGCACAACCGTCAACTCGCGCAGGAGGCCTCGGATCTCCGCCGCGACAACTCGCAGAACTTCGAGACCATGAAGGGCATGGTCCTGCAGATGGAGAGCCACGCGCACGAGATGAAGATGCGCGAGATGGAGTTCGAGCGGACGAGTGTCTTTTTCCGCAAGGCCTCCGAGCTTGCGGCGCCGCTCCTCAATACGCTCACCGGCCGTGAGATCGTCCCGCAGAGCTTCGCAGACTCGCAACTGCTCGAGGCGATCGTCGTGCACATGGCCGCGCAAGAGGACGGAACGGGCAGCGGCGATGCGCTCTACAAGATGATGGAGACCTTCCCGCAGCACATCCAAGTCTCGATCATGGCCCGCGCGTCCGAGATCATGAAGAAGAAGCGCCTCGAGAGAGAGGAGATCGCGCGGATGAACCCCTTCCGCGACCCTGCCGCCGACGCCGCCGGCGAGGTGGCTGGCAAAGTCTTCGAGCAACAGAATGGCAGCACTCCCGGCGCCCCCGGCGCCCCCCTTGGCGACGTCTGGGCGAGCCTTGCGCACGGCGTGAACGGGTCTGGCGCAGCAGTCTGAGCTGCTAGAATTGCCCTGCCATGCCCACCCCCCAAGAACAAGACAAGGCCGATGCGGAACTCTTCCGCGCCGTGCTCAAGGCGCTGACCAACGAGAGGAACCGAAACCTTCTCGTGCAGATGGGAGCCGCGCTCCCCCCGAACCTCATCCCCCCGCTCATGCAGCGTGGTCGGGAGATCGCCGAAGGAAGGTAAAGAGGCCGATGAAGAGGGCACCCCGGAGCGGCCGGCGTATCGTCAAGCGCTTGCAAGAGCGTACCTACGAGGGCGTGCCTTACAGGCGCTACTCGGTGCGTTTCAAGACCGTGAGCGGCAAGCGTGTGCGCGTGTACTTCTGGTCGCCAGGTCCCCCGTGGATCGGTGAAGAGGTCACCCGCATGTTGAACGACCGCGGCGACGTGCCTGCGGGCAGCGACATCATCGTCGAGGAGGCGATGGAGCCAAGCGTGTCATGAGAAAAACTACCTTTGACGTCGTCACCCGGCTGCAAACGGCCGCTCGCCGGCGCGCACCGACCGACGCCGAGCTCAGCGAGAGAGGCCTCGCGGCCCTCGCGGCTGCCAGAAAGGGTGCCGACCTCTACATCTTCCGCGGGGGAGGCTGGCAGCTTGCCACCCCGGCCGAGCGGGCCCACGCCGAAGAGCTGGCTTTGCATAACCCCATAAGTCTCGTAATCTATGCAGCAATGCCAGCGAAAAGGCGCCGCCGCCGGAGATAAGCCCATGCTCGACAACCCCAGTGCCACCGTCGTGGCAACCCCTGCAGAAGCGGACTCACCACGCTTGTCCGCTTCCACCGTGACCGGTGGAGAAGTCCGCGCGAGGCTGCGTTCACCCGCCGCGGACGCGCCGAAGCGCGAGCTCTACGCCGTCGCCGTCGAGGTCTTGCTCAAGGCGACCGGCGAGTGGATCCCGGACATCCGCTACACGCACGCCGTCGACCCGCAGGCGGCGAAGTACGAGATCCTCCGCTGCATCCGGTGGCGCACCGAGAGCTGCCGCGTCGTCGGTGTCTCGCGCGTCATCGGGTACAAGGTGATGGACAAGAAGGGTCTCATCCTCGCGGTGTGATGGTAATCAACCCCGGCCTAAAGGCCGGAGCTTTGCAGATCAAGTCCATGGCTCACAACCACTTCAACCATGTCCGCGTACGGCCGGATTACTTCGGCCCGGCTCGCAATTACGCGAGCCGCGTTGACGTCGGCGTCCGCAGTGTGGCCGCACGAGAGGCACGCGAACACATCGCGAGTCTTGCGGTTGGCCTTCTCGGTGTGACCGCAGACGCGGCACTCTCGAGAAGTGTTTCGCGGGTCGACGTAGCAGATGGGGAGCCCTGCACGCGCGGCCTTGTAGACAATCTTCGCCTGAAGGTCGCCGAAGGCCCACGAGTGAAGGACGCGTCGCTGAGACCTGGAAGCCCTTATCCGCGAGCGGATGCCGTCGAGGTTTTCGAGGGCGATGCCGCGCGAGGTGCGTTCGGCCGTAGCGACAATCTGCTTGCTGATGCAGTGATTCACGTGTGTCGAGAAGCGGCTCTCCTTGATACGCCGTTTGCGAAGCAGTCGCTTCGCGCTCTTGGTGCCCTTGGACTGGAGTCGTTGTCGGAGCTTGACGGCACGACGCCGGAGAGCGTTCAGGCTCGAGCCACTGAAGTTGTCACCGTCACTCGTCGTGGCGATGTTGACGATGCCCACGTCGACACCAAGCCAACCGAGGGTCTTCTTCTCCTCGGTGTCCAGCACCTCGACAGAGACGAAGAGGTAGAAATTCGAGTCTCGGAGAACCAGATCGGTCTCGCCCCGGTCGTAGCCGAGAAGTGTGCGTTGATGCTCGCCGCAGACGAATGGAATCACCTGACGGCCCGAAAGCGTCCAGAGATTCGCAGTGTCATCCTTCCAGGACAGGATGCGGGCGTCGTACGCGATCGAACCCAGCGGTCGAAAGCTCCGCTTCCTCTTCTTGTCGAGCTTGTAGGCGTCGGCCACCTTCGCCGTCGCGCGGACGATCATCTGCGAGGACAGATCGGGAAAAGCTGCTCGTGCAGCCACGTAGACGATCTTGTGCAAGGCAAACTGCCGGAAGATCTGTTCGTCCCACGCTTTGGTGGAGATCCAGTCGCACGCCTCATTCGCGCGCCGCATCGTCACCGTGAGGGACGCCGCCTGCTCGGCGGTCGGCTGAAGCTTCACTTGCACGACAAGCTTCACCACGGTGGTGTATCACACTCAAGACTTGAAGCAACACCCAGAGGTTAGATGAGCTCCGCCCGCCACATCGCGAAGAGGCTCGAGAGCCGCGGGAAGCCGCTGCCGGACGACCTTCGGTCAGTCCTTGGCAGCCTCGCGCACAATCGTGGATTCTCGAGCAAGGAGCTTGGCGAGTACATCCGCTTTCGAGGCCCCAGCATGGGCATCAGCCTCTCCTTCGAGGGATGGAGCAGCGCTAGCCTGATCCGCCACCTCGTCGCGGAGGGGCTCATCCAATCGACAACCAAAGGTCACTACTACCCGACCGAAAAGGGGTGGCGCTGGATTGAAGGAGGCACGCGATGATCTGGTATTGGGTCGGCGGCACAGCCGCAGCAGGGACGCTCGCGTGGTGGATGTGGCCGAGCGAGAAGCCGAGGTCGTCGGTGCAGCACCTCGTGCCGAAGGCGGACGAGCATCTCTTGCCGACGACGCCGCAGCACAAGCCGGCGCTGCTCACTCGGTTGAAGACCGAGGGAGCCGCCGTGGAGGCCGCGAAGGTTCTTTACCGGTCGCTCCGGGCAGGGAGCGCCCCACCGGTGCTCGTCGCTGCGTTCCAGCGCGCGACGGATACCGACCCCGCGAGCCGTGAGCTCATCGGACCGATCCCGGTCACCGGGATCTACGACCCGAGAACGTCCGCCGCGTTGACGATGTACACGGAAGACCCCGTCCCGGCACATCCGTCGGTCCCCGACACCCCGCACCCCACGACACCGGCTGCGATCCTGTCGATGGAGATCCCCGGCACTGCGACCTTCGCGGGTTCGAACCTCTACGTGTACCTGCTCGCGCGTGGCAGGGACGGAAGCAAGGCCCTCGGCGACCTGACGAGGCGCTTCCAGCAGGCCGTCAACTCCGACCCGAAGTTCCCCGGCCCCGCGAACAAGAACGGTCTGCCCGTCCTCATCCCCGACCCGCTCAAGGTCGACGGCGACCCCGGTCCGAAGACGATGCGGGCGCTAGGCATCGTCACCCCCACGCAGCTGAGGGTCTGAGATCGCCATGAAGCGTGCACCGAAGAGCGGGGTCAACGTCGCCAGGCGCCTCCAGAAGCGCGCCAGACGACAGCCGACCGGTGTGGAGGCCCTCGGCATCATCCGGTGGATGCGGCGGTGGCACCGCGAATTCGCGCGACCCGCGGACCGGCGAGTTGAACGCGGGCGGCGATGGTCGAGGCGTGGGACCGAGAGAACGCGGGCGGCGCGGCGACCCTCCGCCCGGACCCGCGTCGCGTGGGATCTCGCTGTGAAGGTCGCCGAGCAAGTCCGAGGAAGGTAGGTGAGAGTCATGGCAAAGAAGAGCGCGAAGTCCGTCACGAAGAAGCTCTCGGAGAAGAGCAGCAGCAAGAAGTTCATGAAGGGGGGCAAGCAGTACGAGCATGTCTCTTCCTACGTGAGGAGATCGAGGTAGCGATGAGCCCGCGGACCGTCACCATCCCGGCGAGCGTCGCCCTCTTCGGCTTAGGCTGGATGTGGGTCGGCTTCTGGCCGACGTTGGTGCTCACGGTCATCGCGCCAGCCCTCATCGAAGAGTGGGGCAATCCATGAGCAGTGCACACAGTGTTGTCAGCAAGCTCGCCTCGAAGGCCGCGAGCTTCTTCACCCGCCACGGCGACACTTGGCTGGCCCGCGTCACGTACGCTAACGGCAAGAACTACGACTGGGGCATCAAGCAGATCGGCGAGAGGTTCATCGTGGAGGCCAAGAGCGGCACGAGCATCCTCCAGGTGAAGGAGAGATTCTATACGCTCTCGAAGGCGCAGAAGTTCGCCGCGAGGTTCATCGAGAGGGCAGATGGTGAGCACCTCTTGAAGGCCGCCGTCGACAAGAACAAGTTCAGCTTCGTCAAGGGCTGAGGGGGCAAGACGAGATGGCATCCGCAAAGACCGTCGCACACCACCTCACCTACGGGGGCAAGCGGGACTACCCGAAGATCGACATCTTCCACGACGGACAGTACGCCGGGACCACGACCTGGGCGCGCACATGCAAGGAAGCCAGAAAGCAGTGGCTGAAGGCTCACCCGGACGCGTACGCGAGCAAGACCACCGCCAGGTTCCAGCGGCGATAGAAGAAAGAGAGAAGAAACCATGAACCTTATCCAAGACCCCCAACTCTCATTCGAGGATGCGCTTCGCGGCTCTGGTATCCGCGGCCACCTCGCAGGAACGAGGTAGCCGTGGCATCCGGAAAGAACGTCGCAGACCGCCTGAAGAACGCACGCAGCAAGAGCGCCAAGCTCCTCGCGCGCGGTGCGAAGATCGAGGCGCGGCTCGTCGCCCCGAAGACGAAGCTTGACCTCGTCGTCGCGCAGATGAACGACATCGCGCTCCGCAAGGAGAAGCTCCGGCAGAAGGGCGGCCCGGGCACGCGCGAGAAGATCGCGAAGCTCTCCACCCGCGAGGCTCGGCTCTCCACGCGCCGCGCGAAGCTCGAGAAGCGGGTGGCACCGTACCTCGCCCGCCTCGAGAAGATTCGCGGGGGGCTCGAGAAGCACACCGCTACCATCCAGCGTAACGGAGGCTAGGCGGCGAAGGCTTCGGTCATCATGGACATTCCGACGACAGAAGCGACGTGGGAACTCGACCCCACGACCCGTACCGTGGTCCTCTTCGGCCTTGGCTGGGCGTGGATCGGCTTCTGGCCGTCGCTCTTTTTGACCGTCGTCGGCCCCGGGATCACCGCGAGGTACTGGAAAGGGAGCGAGTCCTCCCCCGCGTTCCAGCAGCGTGTACTCGAACTCTCGAGGGCGGCGTGAATAACTCCGGCTCCCTGCGCGTCCTATGGAGTGGCCCGAACCAGTCGGGTCGCCACGTCCACTCCAGGAGTCTCCCATGAGCAGTTCTCGCGACGTCGCGGCGCGTCTCGCCGCGCGGACAAGCAAGGACCCGATGAGCGCTCAGGCCTTCGCTACGCTCCTTTCCTCTCTCGCTCCGAAGGAGCGTCAGACGATCGTCAAGATCGAGGAGCCATGGTCCGGCCAGAGTTCCACCATCGTCCGCGTCTACTTCATCAACCTGCCTGCCGGCATCGGCGGCGCGGGCGGTGGCGCAGAAGAGTTCAACAACCGTGCGCTCTTCTCGGTCAGTGGATTCCCGCGTGACCCGTCTCTGGCGGCCGCGAAGGTGAAGATCGAGCAGTCGCAGAGCGTCTTTCAACGGAGTCACCGAACAGGTGTCCCATCGGTCCCTTTCCGCGCGAAGAGCGGACCGCCTGGCGTTATCGCGCGCTACCTCGCCGAATACATGGCCGATGTCGTGGTGCACGTCCCGCCGCACTTTACCCACACCGGCAAGCTGGAGGTCTGAGATGATGCGTCGAAGCGCGAAGAGAATTGCCCATTCACTCGCTCGCCGTCCGGGCGTGGGCATCGGCAAGCTCCGGAGCATGCGAGGTGGAGCCTATTACACGGTCGTCATCCCGTACGTGACGGTGGGCCGAACCGCATGGCATCCCACGGATCCCAGCTTTGCACCCATCACCCGGGGCGCGTTCAAGACGGCGAAGCTCGCCCGCGCGTGGGCCGTCAAGCATCTCGGACAGCACGCGCAGTTTGGCCTCCGAAAGTTCGAAGGAAGCTGAGAAAAGACCATGAGCGCGAATAGAGTCACGAACAAGCTCGCGCGCCGAAGGCGGGGCGCGTCCGAGCGGCTTTTCATCGGCGTCTACCCGACCGGGATCGTCTACGCTGACCGCTCGCGCGAGAAGCACGGTGACTACGCCCGCTGCGGGTTTCTTCCGTTCAGCACGCTCGTGCTGGAACTCAAGTCCGACTGTCCGAAGGCGCTCCGGGCGCTCATCGAGAAGGATGCCGCGCGCCTGCAGGCCCGACGCGGCGAGCAGTACCAGGTCTCGGCGAGCGGCCAGACCATCACCCTCGGACACGGACGATGACTGCGCGCGTCGTCGCAAAGAAGCTCGAGGACCGCCTCTTCCGCTACGCAGACGGAGTGATGACGGAGCGGCAATGGATCGAGCGGTACGCCGATCGACTCGAAGAGGCGCGCACCATCGTGGAGGACTTCTACAACCGGCGGAAGTTTAGCAGCCTCGAAGGACGAGCACAGGACGAATACATGAAGAGGCTCCACGCGAAAGCGGGCAAGCCTGTCTACCGTGCGCATCGCCGTGGTGGGAGCTCCTTCCAGGAAGTCAGCAAGAAGAGCTTCGACTGGGCCGCCCACACCCTCGGCCTCCCGGTAACGTTCAAGGAGAGGTCATGAGCGCGAAGAGAGTCACGAGCAAGCTCGCGAGTCGGTCACGCCACGTTGCGGGTCGGTCACCACGCCACGCGAAGACGAGGGCGGTCACCATCGTCGGCCGGAGGTGGTTCGACCGCGCCAACGGCAACACGTACTACTCGTCCGAGATCTACGTGAACGGCAAGTTTGTCCACAAGATCCCTTTCGCCTACGGCTACGGCTCGATGTACGAGCAGGACGCCGCGGAGTGGCTGATCGATCACGGGTACATCAAGGCCGAGAAGTACGCGAGCGGCGGGTACCCTCCGCTCTGGCAGCTCGCCGAGAAGCTGGGCTTTCACAAGGAGACGCCGGTCAGCGACGTCGCCCGGAAGAAGGACCTCTGATGGCGTCTTCCAAGCGAGTCACGAAGAAGCTCTCTGCGCGCAAGAAGCATGCAGCTTCTGAGCGCGCTTGGAACGAGCGAGCTGTCAGGATCCACGACGCGGGGGCGGAACTCGTCGCGGACGCGATGGAGCTTCAGCACGGACGCGAGAATCTCCAGGTCGACCGTGAGCACGGGCGGGAGTGGGTCACGTGCAAGCGATGCGGCAGACAGTTCGCGATCCACGGCAACCAGGCCGAGGTCGTGTCCGAGGGAGACGGCTACTGCGGGCGATAACCCAGAGGAGTAGACGATGTTCGAGTTCTTCACAAGGCAACCGCTCTGGGCGAAGGCCGCGATCGCCCTCGGCACCGGTGCGGTGGGCTATTACGGCTACCAATACTTCGCCGGTCCCTCGGAGAGCCGCCGTGTGCCGAGGGGCGGCATGGGACCCGTCGATGCGGCGGCGTCGCTGCCGGGGCCCGGTGCTGCCTCCCCAGCACCAGAGCTCGGCCCGACGTACGGCCCGCAGACGATCCAGGGAACGCTGCAGGTCGCTCCCGACTTCGTCGAGTACGACCAGGTCTCGAGCGCGTGGGTCCCGCTGCCCGAGCACGAGTGGCACCGCCGCTTCGGCGAGTTCGTCTCGCGAAACGGGTACGCACCGCCGCACATGGCCCGGCCTGCGCCGTTCATGGCCAGACCGGCGCCGCCCATGATGCGGAGCGCGCCGCCCATGGCCCGGCCGGCGCCACCCTCCGGCCATCACCAGATCCGTCCGTAGGAGGCAAGCCATGCCGAGCTCCAGCGACATCGTCGACCGGCTGTCCTACGCCCGCGCTCACGCGAGCGCGTACGTCGCCGTCGAGTTCGACCTCGCGCTCGGCGAACGGACGGGCCGGCAGATGGTCTTCGACGCGGGCAGCATGAGCGAGGCCGCGCGAAAGCTCGCGTACACGCTGAACCTCTCCTCCTCCGGCTGGCGCGTCTCGCGGTCGGGCCGCACCGTCAGCAAGATGGAGGGAGACATCGGCTGGAACCTCGTCAAGGCAGAGTCCCCCGTCGCCAAAAACCTCGGCGAAGAGCACCGCGAGGAAGTGGCCAAGCAAGAGCGCGAGCAGCTCGAGGAGGTCCTCGGGGCGGAGGAGGCCGAGCCGCTCGAAGGCGAGGCCCACGAAGAGGACGAGCTCGAGGACGAGGACGAGGGCGAGGGCGAGGACGAGAGCGACGAAGAAGAGGACGACGAAGACGAAGAAGAGGAGCGGACGTGATGGTGAGAAGCGCGAAGAAGGTCAGCCATCGCCTCGAACGCCGCTCGAAGATGACCGGCGTCGGCTCCTGGCGGACGTTTGCCGGCGGCGGCCGCGAGACGGCGTTCGAGGGGCGCGTCTACTCGATCAACCCACGCTTCGAGCCGCCCGGCCGGAGCGGAGGGTGGGCGCTCCGCGTGTCGCCCGGTCAAAGAGGCCTCCACGAGTGGATCGGCAAAGACGGTGGCCCCGAGACGGCCGGCTCCTTCCCGTTCACGACGCCCGCCCACGCAGCCCGTATGGCGGCGGCCTTCGCGAAGAGAGTCGGGCCAGAGCCGCACGGCATCATGGCCGGCTGGACCAAGACCGAGGACAAGATCACGGCCACCATGCGCGAGCCTGACTTCTGGCACCGCGTCGAGAAGCTGAAAGACGAGGCGCAAGCGCAGGGTGACGCCGACATGGCGCGCATCTGCCGCGTCGCCATCTCCGAGCGTCCCGTCCGCCCGGAGGGGCACGACGCCCGCGAGTGCGCGCGGGCGCTCCTCCACGGTCAAGAGTAGGGGCTCTGATGCCGACGACGTTCAAGCGCATCCAGCACGTCCTCGAGTCTCGCGCAGCCAACGCGCCCGGCGCGCCCGGACCGGAGGTCCTCGTCGGCGGCCTCGAAGTCGGGCGGACAGTCATTACCCGAGCGGGCCTCAAGATCCATCGCTACGCGGAGTCGCTCAAGGTCATCGACCTCACGAACGCTGGCAAGCGCGGCAAGAAGGTTCAAGAGATGCACGTCACGGTCGGAACGTTCAACCGCGACAAGGTGAACGAAGTCTTGAAGGCCTTCACGATCGACATCCTGCCGCTCACGTTCGCGCAGGCCAAAAGGCATCTTGAAGAGGTCGTTGCCGGGCAGAAAGCCGCCGGTGATCTCGACGGCGTCCGGGCGAGCTACTTCACCCACCGCGGCATCGACGTAGAACCGCCCGAGACGCGTATCGAAGTCGAAAGCAGCTTCGAGGGCGGCAACTCGGTCCGCGTAGAGGCTGGCCCGCACGACTTCCACGTCCGGAGCAGCTACGTCTTTCAGCCCGAAGGCAAGGCGCCGTTTGCTCAGGACACGAGCTACTGGTCCGCCAAGAAGGCGGACGGGGCCAAGTTTTTCGCGTGGGCGAAGAAGAACCTGTCCAAGCTCGACGGCATGCGGATGGGCGACCTCATCGACGTGTGGCGACGTCTCGGCGTCCACTACGACTCGCACTAGCTCGAGGGGTGCGAAGGGCTGAACCGCTCGAAGGCGAGGTCCTGAGCGAAGAGGCGACGAAAGACGAAGACGAAGAAGAGAGCGACGAAGACGAAGAAAAAGGAGTTGGCGTGATGGCGAAAAGCGCGAAGAAGATCTCGGAGAAGCTGTCCACCCGCGGCACGAAGCGGTTCTCGGCCTACTGGCCAACCCTCGGCTCGGACAGGCTGCCCGAGGTAGACGACGCGGTCTTCGTCTCGAGGACGCTCGACACGTCGAGCGGCCGCGAGTTCTACGAGGCGAGGCTCACCCCCTGGAAGACCAACGTCTCGCACGAACCCAAGGTCCACGGCTGGCTCGGGGAGACGAACAACAAGAGCCGCACCGCGGTGGGCAAGGGCGTCGTCACGGCCATCGATCCGGACCGCGACGACGTGATCCGGTTCCGGTTCGTGAAGGGAGCAGCGTCGTGAGGCGCATTCCGCAGGACGAAACCGCCTGCCGCACCCGTCGCATGTGAACGCCATCGTCCTCCTTCGCGCGCATGTCCACTAATCCGTCTCTCGCTTGGCATACCCCGTGCGAGGTCGGGGCATCTCGGCCTCACGCACCAGCCGTTCGACCATGCCACTGCGGGTCTCGCCGCAACGCGTCGCCATCTCGTCGAGGCGGGCAATCGCGTCGGGGGAGAGCGAGACGTGTACGAGGGGGCGCTTGCGCTTGACCAAGCCGGCGGACCGTCTGCGGCTGGCATCGTCAATAATCATAGCTGCCTCCAACCGTGCCCCATAGTGCGCTGCCAGCCAGCAGCCAACGCTGCAGCCTCGATCTTGTCGGCAAGAGTCTGCGCCGACCTAGGGTATCGCTCGCCTGCTCCGTCGGCCATATCACGCAGTTGCTCGGTGAGCCGGTAAAGCATATCGTCGACCACCATCGACGCCTTGGGGAAGACCATTCGACCGGCCTCGAGCCTGGGTAGGTCTGTCTCAAAATACCAACGCTCGCCGTCCCACGGCTCCGGGTCGCTCGCCTGCTCGCTGACAAGTTCCGCCATTGGAACGAGCGCCCATTCAGCGTGGGCCTTTTCGCCCCGAGTCAGTGTGATCGAAAACATTCGACCACCTTGCTCCATCCGGCCCTATTTGCATCGTCCACATGGGTTGACGAATGCCCCCCATCATTCCAGAGCACGCCAACCCTCAAGGTGTCGATGGTCGTCCTCATGCCCATCATTGTAGCCACACTGCGGCTACAGTCAAGAGGTAGCCGAAACTTTTTTCTCGAGCGCCACACGCACAGCCTCGCGCCCTGGACATTCACCCGCGCGCATGGTGACACGACCATCCGGCCAATGGTAGGTCAGCGACCCGGTAACGCGAGCCCCGGAGCGCATCAGGCCGCAGGTCTTACACGTCTCGTGGTACCAAGAATGTTTCATATGAACGAGCCGATACGGACGAGTTGCGACTTCTGGAAGCGTCCGACTTCAGGGTCGCCGACCTCAGGTCTTGTAAGCCGAACATGCACCCATTCATGGCCTACGTGCCACACAAGTCCGAGTCCAACACCCAACACGCGGACATGGTCGAGGGGGCGAAAGCCGCGGGCATTGGGCGCACACGAGAGCGGCGCCTCGGCTCGGTTGTTTTTGCTCATGTCCGTCATTGTAGCCGCAGTGTGGCTACAGTCAAGTGGTAGCCGAAACTTTTTCTCGACCGCTGCACTTCTCTGGCGCGCGCATGTCCACTAATCCGTCTCTCGCTTGGCATACCCCGTGCGAGGTCGGGGCATCTCGGCCTCACGCACCAGCCGTTCGACCATGCCACTGCGGGTCTCGTCGCAACGCGTCGCCATGTGGTCGAGGCGAGCAGTTGAGGCTACGGCGTTGCGCATGTACCGAGTAAAGGAATTCACGACTCGCTCCCCTGCCCCAAAAGCGCACGCGAAATAGCCCGCTCCTCGTCCGTCGGCGGCTCGCCAGATTGCTCCCGATGCCGCTCGCACATGGTGTCTCCGTACTCGCCGTTCGGATCGACGCCAACCGCGAAGCCGAACAGGTGGGCCATCATCGCAACCCTGTCGGGGCTTGGCCCGTACGCGATCGCCGCACAGATGGGGCACGCTTCGGCTTCCTTCATTTTGCGAGATCCTCCCGCTTCATCTTCTTCAAGGCACTTCTCAGCCTCGCCTTGGAGTGGTCGCTCTGCAAGGAGTCGATCCCGCACTCGAGCGCGCGCTTGACCGTGCGCGGGTCTAGCTGCGCCTCGAGTGCGATGCGCATGATTGTCGGTCGGTCTACCATTCGTTGAGCTACGAGGGAAAATAACAACTTGCTGCAAGTTGTGTCAAACTGTCGGGCCTCGGCCCATCAAAAATAATCCGATCCCCACACACTCAGAAAGGAGGCGGAAGGTAGCTCCCCCCCCGCTGCCGCTGCCGCCCTGCCCCGCCCCCCCATGGCCTCGAACATCTTCGGCAGAACGGCAGAACGGCTTGAGCACGCAGCCTGCAAGCGTGGTAGCCTTCCCCTTGACAATCCCCGTGCAACGCGCCCTCCTCGGAGAAAGCATTGCAACCCCCCCGACCCCACGAGGCGTGATCTACCCCATGAGCAGCGCGAAGAAGGTGAAGAGGAAGCTCGAGACGCGCTCGGACACGGCGTCGGTCGACTTCGCCGCCAGGCAGATGGGGGTCCCGCGCATCATGGCCGAGGTGCTCATGGACCTCCGCCGCTCGCCTGAGCGTAGGCGTCTGCCGCCTCCCGGACACTCCCTCGTGTACGACGGCGAAGGCTACGTGCCGCTCCGCAAGACCGGCTACATCGCCTGGCACCAAACCGAGCCGGGGATGTCCTCTTTCTCCGACCACTACGTACTCACCGACCAGGGCCGCGTGCTCCTAGCGAAGCTCGGGACGGCGGGCCTCACGGGAAAGACCTGATGCGCTCCTCCGGACGGCGCACCGCGAAGACGGTGGCGAAGAAGCTCGCGACACGCGGGACGAAGAAGACGAAGGCCGCTGCGAAGAAGCGTGGTCTCAAGATGGTCTACTGCGCGCCCGAGAGCTTCGCGATGACGGGTCTGCCGCGCGGCGAGAAGATCTCGCTCGACTGGGACGAGCCCGCGCAAGAGTGGAAGGCGACGGTCGGCGGCATCATCCACCGCATGCCGACGTTCTTTCTGTCGCCGAAGACCGCCAAGAAAGAACCGAAACGCTTCGCCATGGAGGCGCTCTCGCACCTCGAACGAGTCATGATGGCGGGACCTCGCCCCGCGCACGAGCAGAAGGGACCTCTCGCCATCGGAGTGCGGACATGAGCAGGTCGGCCAAGAAGATCTCGAAGAAGCTCTCCTCAAGAAAGAGGGGCAAGCGTGGCTCGCGGCGGACCATCCTCCCGCCAGCGATGCACATGACGTTCGAGCCGGTACCCTCCACGCAGGTTGAGCTCGGCGCGCCGCCCACTTTGCGGAGCGCGGGGCATCCGCTCGCGTCGTGGGATCCAGCGGCGCCCACGCTCCGCCACCCCTTCGCGAACTGGCAACCCAGCGCGCCGACGCTCCGACCGAGCCAGTAGACGATGCCCACGAGCCGCCATCTCGCGAAGAAGCTCGCCGCGCGCCGCCGTTACGCAGCCATCGGCGTCACCGCTTCCGAGCTCCGCCGACGTCTGCGTCAGGGCGAGAGCGTCCTCGACGTCGCGCAATACCCTGGAGACAAACCACGATGAAGAAGTCCTGGGCACGCAGGATCGCCGACGACCTCGAGAGGGGCCGCCACTCCGCCGGCAAGCACGCCATCGCGCGTAAGCTCGAGAAGCGGAGCGGCAAGAAGCCTGCTGGATCGAAGGGGCTCATCTTTCTCAACCCGGCGAGCAAGGACTACGCGAAGCACCGCTACATCCTCTGGTTCGACGCGCATGCGCCGACGTACTTCGTCGTGTGGGCGGACAGCCTCCAAGACGCCATCGACGAAGTGGCCGACGAGTGGATGGAGAAGAACGCGCCCGGCTGGTTCATGGACGAGCCGATCGAGGAGAACTACAAGGAGGCGCTCGAAGAGGGGATGGACGAGGGGCAAGCGCAGGAGCACGCCACCGTCGACATGACCCCCGTCGGCGGCTACGGCCGCTACATCTCCTCGGAGGACTGGGGCATCGAGGCCGAGGACCCGTCAAGGGAACGGATCCTCGAGCTCCAAGAAAGCCTCAAGGGGAGATACTGATGGCGAGCGCGAGACAAGTCGCAGGCCGGCTGGGCAAGACGCGAGTGGCGAGCGCGCGCCGCGAGGCCGTGAAGGATCTCCTCACGAGGCCGTCCCCGCCAGAAGGAGCGTTCATCGCTGGGCCATGGGGGTTCGGGCTGACGAGCGAGCACGCCGAGCGCTTGCTCCGCAAGTGGAAGAAGCTCCTCACCATCGCGGGCCTGACGAGCCGCGAGATCGCCGCCGACATGGCGGGATGGGGCTGATCCATGAGCGCGAAACATGTGGCAGAGCGGCTTGAAAGCAGCGCGTCTCGCGAAGGGTTCGGCTCGATGGCCGAAGTGATCGCGCACCTGCGCGCCGGGCGGCCGCTCTACTACAAGGCGCCGCTGTCCTATCGCGCTGTCCGCATCGACAACGTTGCGCGTCCGTTCGGCAAGAACCGCATCTACATCCGCGCGGACCGCCTTGATCGAGACAGCGACCCGTTTACGGCGGACGCCGGGCACCTCGACCGATTCCGTCGTGCCCCATGAAGACTGCACGCATCGTCCTGAAGAAGCTGGCGCGTCGCCACGAAGACGCAGTCGTGCGCGATCCGGCGCTCCTGCCCGCGAAGCTTTCCGCTCGCCTAGCGCGGGACCTCGGGAGGGAGCTCGGAGGTGGATGGACCGTCGAGGTGACAGCCAGCAGCACCTCCATGCCGAGGAGCTGGGACTTCGCGAACCTGACGGACCTCCTCGTGACCGCGCCTGGCGGGAGACCGTCGCGCGTGTCCATCCGCGTCAACGTCGTCGTCGGCACCGCGTACCCGCCAACGCTCTCCGAGGCCTCTGCGAACGCCGCCCTTGACGGCATGACCTTGACCACGAGGGGCGCCGCGCCGGACGAGGCGATCCGGACGCTGATCGGCGAAGTCGCCGAGCAGCTCGGCGGGAGATGACGGAGAGGGAGAACCATGAGGACCGCACGCGCCATCGCATCGAAGCTCGAGAGACGGCCCTGGCAAGGCACCGACTGGATCGAGAAGCAGGCCAACTTGCTTCACAACCGGCTCGCTTCCGTCATCCTGTACGGCGTCGAGGGAGGCGCCGGTAACTCCCGCGGCAACGCGCCCGTGCCGCGCAGCAAGGCAGACGAGTACATCGCGGAGGCGGGGGCCGTTCTCCGCAACTGGGAGGCGCAGCACGCTCCGACCGCGAGCGCCCGCCGATGGTTCGAATACAAGGTGAAGGACCTGCGGCGTAAGCTCGAGGAAGCCGAAGCCGTACGCGCGGGCCATCAAGCTCCGAAGCTCTGACTGAGGAGAGATGAGCATGTCCGCGAAGAGCGTCACCGAAAGGCTTCAAAGGGCGAACAGACCCGAGTCGTGGGACACGACGCCGCGCTACGCGCCCGCGGAGGTTATGACCCTGCGGGGCGTGCGCCCAGTGCTCCGCTCGGCCTTCCACCCGCCGGAGAGCGAGGAAGCTCGCCGTAAGAGCGGGATCCCCATCGTGGCTAGCTACGGTGTCCTCGAGCTCGTGACGGACGCCGGCTCCCGCTACTACGGTGTGGACCGCGCCTACATCAACTCGGAGCTCCGCATGGTCGTCATCGGTGTCAACAAGCGCGACGAGGTCGTCTCAAAGTGGCCGGTCGTGCCGAGGCGGATGCGGTAGGACACGCGGGGTCGCACGAGCGCGAGGGACTGAGAAGAAGGAGAGAAGACCATGTCATCGGCGGGCAGCGTTGCGAGCAAGTTGGAGAAGCGTCATGTCGGGCGGAGGTTCGTCCCACGCAAGCGTCTCGGCTTGATGATGTCTTCGTGGGGCGGCGACTTCTCCTACGGGCGCGGCACCGGCGCCGTCGGCGCCGTCGCGAGCTTCTACCATTCAGACAAGCCGTACCCCGACAAGGGCATCGTTCGGGAAGCTCTCCAAGAGGTGGAGCGCCTCGAACCGCTCGCCATGCACGGCGCGCACGGCTGGACTCCGAAAGACGCACGCGAGCTTCGGAACATCGCCGGCGGCCTCAAGTATTACCTCAAGGCCGACTACTGAGGCTCAAAAGACCGAGGAGAAAGACCATGTCTGCGAAGAGCGTCACGAAGAAACTCGCGAAGAAACGCGCCAAGAAGAAGCACAAGCCCGGAGCGGCAGTCGGGAGAGCGATTGACAAGAAGTTCGCCCAGGCCCGAAAGATCAAAAAGCAGATCGAGACGCTCGAGAAGCGGCACACGAAGCTCATCGATCAGGCGTACAAGCTCTCCGAGAAGCACAAGCGAAGCCGGCCATCCGCTCCTTTCATCGGACCTCTCCTTCCTGAATGAAGTAGGTCTACGCGTGTTCGAGCTCCATTACCGCTCTTTCGTCCCCGTCGAGGACCTCCTCGAGGACGAGTGCTCCGTGCACCGCGCGAGTGCCGGAGTAGGCAAGCGATTCTGGCTGCTCTGGTGGAACTCGAAACGCGAAACCGACGGTGTGCTCGAGGTCTTCTGCGTGCCGATCATCCCGAGCGGCTCTTACTCGGAGAACGGGCCTGGCGGACGGAGCTGGGGATGCAACCGCGCCGGCGTCGGACGCTGGATGATTGGCCCATCGGTCAACGTGCTGGACGACGAGGGCGCGCATCAAGTCGTCGCGGGACATGCGCCGACGAGCATCTCGCTCTGGCACAAGACACCGCTCCTCACCGGAGTCCCGGAAGACGAACCTTGGGCGAGAGGACAGCAGCCGTGAGCGCACGAAACATCGCAGGCAGGCTCGAGGGTCAGAAGAAAGCCGGCAAGCAGAAGTACGACGTCTTCCGCACGTCCTGGGGAGAGAAGAGGCTCGTGTCCGGACCCCACGCTTGGCCAGTTGCATGGCGAGAAGCGGCGAAGCTCAACAAGCAAGCGCGCGAGGACTTCAAGGAAGGTCGGATCATGTACGACGTGCCCGAGTACGTCATCGAGGCGAGGAGCGGACGGTGAGTTTCAGCTGGCAGACGGAGAGCCTTTACGACGCCTCCTTCGGGGGCTTCGATCTCGGCAACTTCGTGGGCAACGCCGTCAAGTCGGCGGGCAAGGCCATCGGCGACGTGACGAAGAGCATCGGCGACGCGACGGGCAAGATCGGCGACGAGCTGAAGAAGGTCCCCTTCGTCGGACCGCTGCTCCACGGCGTGTGGGGCGCGATGGGCGCGCCGTTCGATCTCACCTACCGCATCGCGAAGGGCGAGAGACTCGACCACGCGCTCATCGACCACTTCAAGAACGACATCGCGGACATAAAAGAGGTCGCGCCCTACGCGAAGATGGTGATTAGCTTCATCCCTGGCGTAGGAACGGCGGTGTCCGCGGCCATCGGAGCCGCGACCGCCATCATCAGCGGTCAGCCGATCACCAGCATCGTGATGGAAGCCGTGAAGGGTGCGATTCCTGGCGGAGACCTTGCCGGAGGCGCCTTCGACGCGGCCAAGGCCGTCGTCAGCGGCAAGGACATTGGCGAGGTAGCGGTCGCCGCGCTACCCATTCCCGAGGAGGCCAAAGGTCCCATCAATGGAGCCTTGAAACTCGCCGAATCGGTCGCGTCCGGCAAACCGCCCGGCGACGCGCTCGTCCAGGCCACGATGGCCGTACTCCCCGCGGACGTCCAGAACACGATGAAGTCTATCGGCGCCGACAAGCTGACGGGCGCGCTCGCCGATGCCGCGTTCAACGCCGCGACGAAGAAGGGCGTCAAGCCCGAACAAGCCAAGGCGCTACAGATCGGCGTCGCGATGGCGCACGCGCAGCGCTTGCAGAATGTGACGACGCAGGCGTCGCAGCACCCCCAAACCCTCGCGCAGCTCGCGAAGGACGGCCAGACCGTCGCCGCGCACACGCCGGTCGCCATAACCGCCAGACGCCTTCTCAACGGCCGAGGTACGGACGGCTTCGACATCGGCCTCGGCCTCATGCAGTACACGGGCGTCAACCAGCACTCCTTTCAGGCGACGAGAAGCGTGCTCTCGCCGGACGATCTCCACGGCTTCAACACAGCGGTGGCCCTGCACATCGGGCGCGTCCGTGCGCCCGCGCCGCCGTCGAAGGACCCAGCGCACCACGCCGGCTACTTCATCTCGAAGGGCATGCAGGGTGCGCACGAGCAGACGAAGTCGGCCATCATGGAGATGTTGACGAGAAACGAGCAGGCCAGGGCCGGCGCTCAGAGCGCCGTCGAGCAGATCTACCGGGCGAGGGGCTTGCCCCCACCCCAGATCCCGCCGCCGCCGGCCAGGCAGACCTGAAGGCGAGAAAAAAAACGGGCGAGGCACAAGTCATGAGAATGTCGTAAGATGCCCTTGACAACACCTGTGCGCGGGCGCCCCTCCGGGGGTTTCGGCGCAACTTCCAGCTAGGGACGCGGAGGACCATCCTATGGGTTTCGATCTCGGCAGCTTCCTCTCTGACGCGGCGAAAGCCGCAGGAGACGCCGTGCAGACCGTGGAGAAGATCCCCGGGGCGTCGGACGCCATCAAGAGTGTCGCCGGTTCGGTCGGCATCGACCCGAACGTGGTTGGCGCCATCGCGGATGCGGGGGCGAAGATCGCCAACGCGAGCCCGGTCATCTCCGCCGCCGGCAACCTCGGCAAGAACATCCCCGGCTTCGCGCGCGGGTTCTCCGTCGGTGTCGGCACGATGCAGACGCCGGTGGACAAACCCCAGCACCTCGCAGTGCTCCGCGGGAGCTTGGCACCGACCGAGCAGCATGGCTTCGACACGGCTGTAGCCCTCCACCTGGGGGCTGTCCGGCGCCCCGCGCCGCCGCTGCCACCGAAGGCCCGCGCCGCCTACCAGATCACGCACGGGATGGTCGGCGCGCCGGTCGCCCAGAAGGACATGATGATGGAGTCGATCGCGGTCGACCCCGACGCACGCCCTGGCGCCGTGCGGGCCATCAAGGAAGTCGCGAGCGATAGAGAGACCCTCTGGGAGAAAGCCATGGGCGCGGCGGGCTTTCACGGACCGAGCGACCGCTCGAACCGCGACTACAAGTTCGGCCAGGACGACGACGACGGGGACGACGGAGGAGACGGCGACGGAGGGGACGGCGACGGAGACGGAGACGATGACGGCGGCGGAGGTGGCGGAGGCAACGGCGGAGGCGGAGATCAGCAACAGCCGCCGCAGCAGCCGAAGAAGAAGAAGAAGCACCACCACGGAGGCCACCACCCGGGTGGACACGCAGGCCACCGACCTGCAGCTCCGGGTCACCACCACGGAGACCCCTTCCCCTCCGCGAACTCGCTCGAGGCGATGATCGTTCCGCCCGGTATGGCGCCCATCCCGGCATCGCACGGTTGGGACCCGCACGAGGCCTTCATCCACCAGAACCCTCACCACGGTTTCTTCGACCACGACCCGCACCAGTTTCACGGGCCTCCGCCTCCGCTCATGCCCCCGGCCCCCGAGCCGTACGGTCCTCTGCCACCCCATCCCTGGGAGCACCATCCGTGGGAGCATCGGCACGAAGGTCACGGTGGAGGCCCGGACGCGGGACAGGTCGCCGCGAACGTCTTCGATCCGATGCACCTCTTGCATCAGAAGCCGAAGAATGTCGGGGACGTCCTCAAGAACATCTTCGATCCGCTGCACATCTTCGGTGACCCGCCCGAAGACGACTTCGGCAAGCACCACAAGAAGAAGCACAAGGATCAGATGGGTGCGGAGCACCACCACAAGAAGCATCACGGCCAGATGGGCGTGGAGCTCCCGCCGTCGGCGCGGGCGTTCGGCGCGATCGGCTTCGAGGTGGGTTGCTGCGTCGCCGGTGAAGGCGCCTCCTACGCCGGCGAGATGCAGTCCGACCCCCAGGGTCATGTCGCGCTCTACGGCGCGCAGCACGACCCGCGCGACTGGGACCTCACGGCCGATCCGCTGCTCGAGATCAACGCGCGCGTGGAGATCTGGCCGATCCTCCAGGCACACCTCGACGAGCAGCAAGACGCAACGGCCGAGCGCGTGTCGGTCGAGGGGATCATGCCCTGATGGCGGGGAGGTCCTCCCTCCGCGTCCAGAGGAAGCTCGCGGGCCGCGCCCGGGGCTCCCTCCGCTGGACGAAGAGCGGTCGAGCGCGCATCGTCGCGAGCTCGCGGGCGGGAGAGTTTTGCATCACGCGCGAGAGGACGAGCTTTCTCCTCTCCCTCGAGACGCCGGACGGACGGTGGGAAGACCTCGCGTCCTCGGCGAAGATCGAGCCGCTCAAAGCCATCGCCGAAGAGAGGAACAGACGATGAGCGCGAAGAGGGTCGCCAGCAAGCTATCCAAGAGGCCGAACAAGCTCGGGTGGAGCGAGTGGGCCAACAAAACCAAAGACGTCGCAGCACGCGCCGGCATTCGGTTCGGAGACCTCTACGGGATGAGCGGCGACTACGACAGCGAGCTCTGGGCGAACCTCTTCCGACAAGGCCTGACGCCGGAGAAGGCGGTCGAGCACCTCGTGGACAGTGCCGCCGCGTTTGCCGGCGACACCCTCGCAGAGATGCGCGTCATCCTGAGCCGCTACGGCTTCGACCCATCGGCCGCTGCGGCCCTGCAGGCCGAGGGGATGGGACCGCACGAACTCGAAGACCGCGCTCGTCACAAAGCGGGCACCGTCGGAAGCCTCGAGCACTCGCACAACCTGAGGAGAAACCGATGAGCACCGCGAACGGCGTCGCAACCAAGCTCGGTGCGCGCAAACGCGCCCGCGCCCCCGTCGACGAGCACGCGGCGACGGAGCTCGACCTCTACATCGAGAACACGAGCGAGCTTTACCCGCAGAAGCTCGCCATCATGGAAAACTTCAAGAGGCGGATCGCGCGTCAGAAGTACGACCCGTCTCTCGCCTGGAAGCTCTGGATGTACTGGGTCGATGCCGGCGCGCGCCGGTACGTGAAAGAATCCGGGTCAGGCACCTCGGGCAGCGTCTTCAACAAGCCCACGCGCGAGAAGGTCGCCAAGGACCTCGCGAAGCATTACACGCCGACGCGAATCGTCGCGGGGGATTACTGAGGCGCGCCGTGATGGCCCGCCGGTTCATCGCACGCCTGCTCGTGGCGGTCGTCCTCGCGACGGCCTTTTGCCTGGCCATGGCCGCGCTCTTCAAGCCGATGAGGTCGTCCGAGGAGGTCTCACCGCGAGCGGTGGTCTCCATCCAAGTGTCGCGACCCGCTGGCAGCTTCCGCGTCACGAACGATTGTGGGTTCGCGATCTGGGTCGCGCAGCAAGGGCTGCCCGGGGCGCCGCAACTTACTCCGGTCAACGAAGGCGGCTTCGCCGACTTCTCGGTCCCCCCTTCAGGGGTACCGTCGACTCGCTTCTGGGCGAAGGCCGAATGCGATGACGCGGGCCAAGGATGCAAGATGGGTCAAAGCTCTGCGCCATGCCCACCGAACGGGTGTGCGCCGCCCGTCGACAGCAAGCTCGAGGCGACCTGGCCGTGCCTGCTCGATGCGGGGTGCGCCATCAACCCCTCGAGTGGAAAGCCCCTCACGAGCACGCTCTGGTGGAACGCGAGCGCGGTCGACGGCTTCACGCTGCCGTTCGCGGTGCGTGTCTCCGGCGTGGAAGCGAGCGCCTGTCCGCCGGCCGACTGCTCGAAGCTCCTCGCGAAGGACTGCCCCACGGACGACGACCTTTCGGACGATGGTAAGAATCCCGCGTACAAGAGCCAAGACGAGAAGCTCGAGGGCGCCGTCGGGTGCTTCGCCCCGTACATGAAGCTCGGCTACCCAGGCTACGGCGGCGACGGCCTCAACGCGCCCGCTGGGCCGGTCGAGAAGATGTACGCCTGCCCCACCCCGCCCACGACGCCCGAGGCGTGCCGCGCCGGGCCCGTCACGAAGACGAAGTACGTCGGGCTCGTCCACCGCGCGTGCAAGGAGAGCGTCTACTCGTACGCCTACGACGACGCGGTGGGCCTGCGCAGTTGCCCGGCAGGCGCACTCCTCGAGCTCGTGTACTGCCCAAAGGAGGCGGGGTGATGTCTTCCTTCGAGCAGATCGCGAAGCGGCTCGGCGAGAAGAAGTTCTCGAAGAGCGCGAGGCAGCTCATCCTCGATCGCGCGGTCGTGCACCTGCTCCAGGGAAGGCGCCTCGAAGTCCAGCGTGGACCCCTCACCCTCTACATGGGCTCGAGCTCGGAGAACCGTCGCGACCCCTTCTGGTACGAGCACCCGGGCGGAAGGACGTACAAGGAGACCCCCCTCGAGGTCGTTATGAAGGTCCTTCCCCACGTCGGCTTCGAGCGCCTCGAAAAGGCGAAGGTGTACCCGTCATGAGCGCCAGAAGAGTGGCCAGCAAGCTCGCAGCGCGGCACGTGACGCCCGAGGAGCTCGCCCAGTCGACCGAGTTCGCTCATCGGCGAAACCATCCGCGGGTTGAGGTGAAGTACGTCTACGGGGGTCCGAACCTGCAAGACGTCGTGCTGCACCACTTCGAGTTCGGCGACATCGGCACGCTGACGAACATCTACCGACGCGGCAAGCTCGCGCAGGTCCACTACTTCCTACCCAAGCTCCCGGAAGGATGGGAGCACATGGACTTCCCTCCGGAAGGATGGAGAATATGAGCAGCAAGTCGAAGCGCGTCGCGAAGAAGCTCGAGTACCGCTTCAGTCTCTCTCGCTTCCCGCAGTCGGAAGCAGCGTTTCAGAAGGGACTCGCCGCCATCACGGCGGAGGCCGAGGCGCGTAGGTTCAAGCCGCTCTACGAGAAGGGCGACGAAGTCCGCGGAGCGTCCGGCGATCGTGGCACCGTGCAGCGTCACGAAGGAGGGCCGAGTCCCGGCTACTTCGTGCACGTCACATCCTCTCCGTACTCGGACCAGGTGGGCCGCACCTGGTTCTGGCCGGCCAGCTATGTGCGGGGCAAGGCGTGAGAAACCGTCACCATCACCACCATCACCGGACGAAGAAGGAACCGAACGCCGTGATCACCCACATCGTGCTCGTGAACAAGGTCGACCCGAAGACTTCCACGCTCGCCGCCCAGGTGACAGGGGCGTGGCTCGCAAGGGTCGCTGCCGCCTGCGAGAAGCAGCTCTCCGGCGACGCCTCGCCCTACTACGGCGGTGGGTACGTCATCTCCTCGGCGTCGTCCATTGCAGTCGGCCAGAGCGAGTTCGAGATCGACTGGCAGCTGCCCCAAGCGCCAGGCGCCGAGGCGTACCACGACTGGCAGAACGGGATGGTCGTCGCCTTCGAGGCCCTCGCGACGTGCTCGACGCTCGACGACGTCTCGACGGGCATCAGCCACGAGCTGCTCGAGATCCTCGGCGACCCCGGTTGCGACGTGTGGGTCGACGACGGCACAGGCTTCGAGTGGGCGCGCGAGCTCTGCGACGCCACGCAAGGCAATAGCTACGAGGTCGACGGCATCAAGGTCTCGAACTTCCTTCTGCCGACGTTCTTCGAGAGCGGGGCAAAAGGGCCCTACTCCTTTCTCGGCACGACGGGACAGGACCCCGTCTCGGCGCCCTTCACGACAGCCACGGGCGGCTACCAGATCCGTCGCAACACGGGGACCGGCGAGACGCAGGTCTTCGGACAGATCCAGTCGCGGCGCCCCGCGCTCCGCATCGTCTCGCCCGTCTCGCGAAGCTTTCGCCGTCTGCAGCAGACCAAGAAGGCTGCGTAAGAACGAGCAAAGCGAGTCCTTTCTGACTCTCCTCTCCTATGGGGGCCACTTTGAATACTTCGAACCGACAGAAAGCAGTGGATGATGAACGGCGAGCTCCAGAGCGAAGAGGCCCTGATCCTCAAGCGCGAGATCCACTCCATCGGGACGACGGTCCTCCGAGCCGTGCAGGACATCAAAGAGTCCGTCTCGGAGGAGCTGGCCAATCAAGCCGAGCAGAGCGGGAAGATCCTACACGAGGTCGTGGAGTGCCGGCGCGAGGTGCGCGAGGTCCGCAAGGTCATGGGGCTCGACGTGCCGGTCATCCCCAGGCCCGACCCGCGTCCACACCACCGTCGACAGGTCTCTCCGCCATCCTCCGAGAGGCCATCCATCCCACCGCAGTTCGAATCCGAGAGCGGGATCGTCGTGACCGACACCGGGAGCTACCGGATCGAACCCGGAACGCTCGACCGGATCTCCAGGCGCATCGCGGACATCGAGGAGGGCAAGAAGCTCGCCGAGGCGGAGGCCGCTGGCGCGGAGAAGCTCCGCAAAGAGCTCGCTGCGAAAAACGACGTCCTCTCGGGTCGCGTGAAGTTCGTCATCATTCTGGCCGGCTCGTTCGTGGCCTTCGTCACGACGACGGTCGGCTTCATCGAATGGTCTTTCCGTCACGTGCACTGACGCTCGCGCAAGCGAGTTGTCAGCTCTCAACCGCAACACAGCAACCGATCGAAGAAAGGGCAACGTGATTCATCATGGCTAAGGCCAAGAAGAGCAGTGCGAAGAGCGTCGCGAAGAAGATCAACAGTGGCAAGAAGAAGGGACGCACCAAGAAGAAGGGACGCGCCAAGAAGAGAAAGTCGCACGCGAAGAAAAAGTAGGGGGCGACTTCCCGCAAAAGAAGCGCGCTCATAGAGGCGACGTCGCCGGACTATCCGCGCGGCGTCGCCCCCTCTTTCTGTCCCGGGCGCGCGTCGGGGACCCTCTCAGCTCCCGCCTCGGCGCCCGCGCTTTTGCACACAGGACAGCAAGGAAACACCGGACCGACCGGTCCCTCCGTCACAGGTCCCACGGGTCCCACCGGCGCGAGCTTCACCGGTCCGACCGGTCCGCAAGGCAACCAAGGCGATACGGGTCCCACGGGTCCTGCGCCAGCGGGCTTTATCGATTCGAGGAGAGCCTTGGCGGCAGCCACACGGGCCGCGCTAGCGGCCAGGGGGTGATTCGCGATGGTCCGGAGCACGCGGATCGCTTCCTCGCGGAGCTCGGCGGCGGCCGGCGCGGGTCCGGCGACGTCCACATCGAGGACGCTGGTGGCGCGCGCGATCAGGTCGTCGACCCCTGATTGTGCATCGAGGAAGGCCTCGTCGGCGCGTTTCCGAGGTCGTCGCCAGGTGGGACGCCAGCCGGGGGGCAGGGGTTCTGCGGGTTGAGATCTCGGTGCACGACGCTTCGCCCCGTTCGCCTTCCGCTGCTCGGCTAGCCGTGGGTCGTGGTTCCGACAGTACGGCTGCCCCTCCTCACATGGGAAGTTCTTGCAAGGCTTACCGTTTCCGTGGCAGCGGGGTCGGTCCTGAGCCATGGGTTGCTCAGGGGTGAACTAAGGGTGGCTCAGCGTGGAGACGTCTGCACGACCTCGAGGTCCCAGAGCTCCCGCTTGCCCTGGTCGATGGGACCGACGAGGATCGATGCTGGCCACTTGCGGCAACGAAGAACGTGCGGGCGAGTGGCGATGCGGCCAGGCTCTCCTGCGGCGCGGCAGTGGGGGCACACGAAGCCGTCGCGAAAACGGATGGCTTCCAGGTACTTCGCGCACGCCCCGTCGTCGGGGAAGAGGCGCTGGAAGTCGGGGAGAGACTTGGGGAAGGGGAGGTTGTCGGACATCTATGCAACCTCCTTCGCGCATTCGGACAACCGCTCACGCGCTCGCTCGGCCATTTCACGATCCGTCTCGAACCCTACGAAACGGCGTCCGAGGCGCTTGGCGGCGAGCAACGTCGAACCACTACCTGCCGTGGGGTCAAGCACAAGGCCATCCACAATCGTGTAGCTGCGGATGAACCACGCCGGCAAAGCCTCCGGCTTCTGGGTTGGGTGAATGCGGAAAGGGTCATCGTTGTTGACGACGGGAATCTCCAACAGAGTCGTTGGGTAGCGCGTCGTCGCCCCGCCGCCCTTGACGCCCTGTCTCGTGGCGCCGTAATTCGAGCCGTCCGACGTGTGCTTAGTGTAAGAGTGAACCGGCTTATGCCCAGTCGTCATCTGCGGCATGTAAACAGGTTGGGCATCGTAGAAAACAACAATGTTTTCGTGTACTCGAAGCGGCTGCTTCTTGGCGTTGAGGAACCCGCGCACCTTGTTTTTGCGCCAGACCATCTCGTAACGAAACGCCCGCACGTTGCTGGACACGAGCAGCGACGTAAATGGCTGAATCGCCGTGAACACCATCGGTGTCTCGGGGCGGCACACCCGGCGAAGCTCATGCCAGAGACGCTCGACGGGCACGAGACGGTCCCAGTCGTTTTGGGTGCGACCGTAGGGCAGGTCGGCAAAAACCAGATCGACACAGTGCGCCGGCAGGCGCGAAAGACCGTCGAGGCAGTCAAGTGTGTGGAGTTGTCCAATCATGGTTCAAGTGTAAATCGCTGAACGCGCCCTTGGCATGCGCCTTCTTTGACCGGCTCGATAAGCTCGACAATCCACGTCAGACACCGGCCCGACAGGCCCGACAGGCCCAAGCGTCACGGGTCCCACGGGTCCGCAAGGAAACGATGGCCCGACCGGACCCACCGGCCCGCAAGGTGACCAGGGCGACACGGGTCCGACAGGCCCCTCGTTCACCGGGCCGACAGGACCCACGGGCGCAGGCTTCACGGGCCCGACGGGCCCGACGGGTCCGAGCATCACAGGTCCGACGGGTCCAGCCGACACGGGTCCGACGGGACCGCAGGGTAACCAGGGCGATACAGGTCCGACAGGACCTTCCTTCACCGGCCCGACGGGACCCACGGGCGCGAGCATCACCGGCCCTACGGGTCCGACCGGCCCGAGCATCACCGGGCCGACGGGTCCCGCCGACACAGGCCCGACCGGGCCGACCGGA
>Ga0074044_10000111_pt1 | contig 81102 bp, 61 predicted proteins | sample BogForMeECP23OM1_FD_94443 | JGI IMG/M metagenome (GOLD analysis project Ga0074044, IMG submission 94443) | Bog forest soil microbial communities from Calvert Island, British Columbia, Canada - Bog Forest MetaG ECP23OM1 | ecosystem: Environmental > Terrestrial > Soil > Wetlands ...
AAGGGGGTATTTCGCCGCCGACAATAGCCTTCCCACCAAAGACCAGAATTGGAGGACCGTCGTGACCGCAGTGCAAAGTCCGATTGAATCTTCCGTAATTCCTCTTCAAGCCAAAGTCGATCGGGTCAACCAGCCGCTGCCCAATTCCTTGAAGGTTTTATGTTCAATTGACATCCACAACCTTCGCCTCGCCCAAACCGGAGTTCTGCGCGAAGGGGCCGTCAGCGTATACGTCATTGAGCAGGATGGGACCGGGAAGGTGCTTAGCCAGTGGAGCAAGACTTTCGACCTTCGTCTCTCTGAGAAACAGTACGCGGCTCTCTTAAAATCGGGCATGCCCTTCAGTCAAGATATACAGCCCAAGGCAGGCGTCACTACGTTGCGGATATTGGTCGAAGATCCTGCCACCGCCGGGATCGGCAGCCTGATCATTCCGTTGTCCCAGATAAAGTAACAAACGACGAATCTGGCTGCGCCGGAGCCGAAGAGCAGTTTCGCATCGGTGGGATAGTCGGGAGGTCGGACCCAGACTCAAGTTCGGGGCGTGTGCCCCTCTTTCTTCGTTATGGGTGACACGGTACCTCGCGCGCGGTATCGTATTCTCCGTGGTTCGCATTCCAACTGCGCTTGCGTTTGCACTGGGGGCCGTTGCAGCCCTGGCACAGATCCCGCCCCAAGCTCCAAAGATTCACGTATCGACTCACTTGGTTCAGATCGGCATTATCGTCCGAGATGGCAAAGGCGCTGTCGAGGATCTGACGAAGGACGATTTTGCCATCCTTGACCGCGGAAAGCCCCAAACTATCAGTGTCTTCACCGCGGAATCGGCCCCATCTACGCCGCAACCAGCTTCATCTCAGCCTCTGCCCCAACCTCTGCCTGCCAACACATTCTCCGATCTTCCGCAGGTCAACGGCTCTGCTGTCCGCAGCATCACTATCGTTCTGCTCGATAACTTGAACACGCTCTCTGGCAACGGTCATCCGGGATACGAAAGCGGTCCTTTGTGGATGGAGGATCTGGCGCTCGCCAACGCTAAAGCCCATCTCATCGACTTCATCACAACATTGGACCCGCGAGACCGCGTCGCCATTTACGGCCTGAGCGATACTCTGCACGTCCTGTGTGATTTCACCAGCGAGCGAGAACGCTTGCTTGGCATCCTTAAAAAATACGACACCACTTCCGGGACGAACCGTAACCTGGTTGAACCGGGCAAATCGCACACTCCCGTGCCTGGTGAATTCAATCCCCTAGTGGACGTGCAAGTGCTAGAGCTGATGGCTATCACAAATGAGCGTCGCGCCGCGGCGACGATGTCCGCACTTCAGTCCATTGCCTCTCACGTCGCGAGCATTCCTGGCCGCAAAAATCTCGTCTGGCTCACCGCCAATCTTCCTTTTTCGAGCAATGCCCTCGCCCGCATCCTCGACCCTGCACAGATCGCTGCATATCCCGTGGACGGGCGCGCCTTGCTCACGCGAAAGGCTCCGGAAACGCAGTGGGACATGGACGATCAGCTCGGTGGCGTCTTGGGGCTGGGCATGCCTGCACAGTCTTCGGAGCCCATCGGCATTGACACCATGCAAGCCCTCGCCGAGGAAACCGGCGGTCGCGCCTTCGTCAACACCAACGACCTCACCGGCGCCATTCGCAATGCCGTTGAGGATTCCGCCGTCACCTATACGCTCGGCTTTTACATCGATTCTGACTCGCTGGACGGGAAATTCCATGAACTGAAAGTACAGGTTCACCGCTCCGGGCTAAACGTCCGTTATCCCAAAGGCTACTTTGCCCTGAAGGACACGCCGGCCACACAAAACGAGCGTCACAACAATTTGCTAATCGCCATCAAAAGTCCGCTGGACTCATCTGCCATTCCGTTAGAGGTCAAGGTTGATCGTGTAAATCAACCCACTCCGAATTCACTGATCCTTTTTGGCTCTATCGGCATTCACGACCTTCCACTCGCGCAGAGCGGCGAGACCCGCGTAGGGGCGCTCGATATAACCGTGATCGAACAAGACCAGACCGGCAAGGTGCTCCGCGAATCCTCCAATCGAATCAATCTCCGGTTCACCGAGAAACAATATCCAGCTGTTCAGAAATCAGGCATAACCTTTCGCAAGTCTATACAGCCTCAAGCCGGAGCTACCACGCTGCGTCTTCTGGTTCAGGACCCCAGCACCGCAGCGATCGGAAGCCTGATTGTTCCGTTGTCCCAGCTAAACTAGCCAAAACCTAAACGTTTTCACCATGTCGCGAACGACGGGGATGGGTGTAAACTGTTCCTGCTTTCGGGGGCAAGAAGGAAGTACCGCATGAAGCGAATTGCTATTCTCACACTTCTGGCCGCGTCTAGTGTCGTTTGGTCGATGCCAGCGAAAGCGCAAAGTCCCGGCGTCGCGGAATATGCGGCCAATTCCCGGGAATTCGATAAGAAGTCAGCCAAAGCAGAAAATAAAAGGCTGAAGAAAGCCTCCAAAAAACAGCAGAGAGCCATGAAGAAATACTCGAAGGCGCAGCGGAAGGCCGCCAAGAAGGTGAATCGGCGAGCCAAGTAGACCTTCGCGTATCGGTTGGATTCGGATTTTGCTTCGGTGCAGATCGTCCGGAAAATGCCGCGGGGGTGTCCTGGCCCCGTTCAATCCTATCCTTAGAATCCTTAGAAAAGCTCAGAAAAAACAGTCTCCGATTGTTAACGATCCGCAGCAAAACGTTCATCTGAGCGTAACAATTCTTCCATATAAAGCTGGCTGACACGCCAGCAGAAATACCCGCAGGCTGGCTCCCAAGTCGAGGATCTACAGGAGAATTATGTCCGCAAGCGCACCTGCAACTATCCCTGAAACCACACCCGCCGTGCCGCATGCACTGACGGAGAAGCTGAATCGAAAGCCTGGCAAGATCGGAATGATGGCGTTCGGCGTGGTGCTAATCGTCGGGGTGATTTTTATCGGGTACAGCCTTTCGCGCGACCTGGCAGGTCTGGAGCTGGGTTCGGCGCTGCCCTACATCCTCTTGGGCACGGCGCTTTTGGTGGCGCTGGGATTTGAGTTCGTAAACGGATTCCACGACACGGCAAACGCCGTGGCCACAGTGATTTATACGCACTCGATGGAGCCGCATATTGCGGTGGTCTGGAGCGGATTCTGGAATTTCGCTGGGGTCGTGACTTCGTCTGGCGTCGTCGCGTTCACGATCATTTCCCTGCTGCCGGTGGAATTGATTTTGCAGGTGGGGAGCAGTGCAGGCTTTGCGATGGTGTTTGCGCTCCTTGTAGCCGCGATTCTCTGGAATTTGGGAACGTGGGCGTTGGGGCTGCCGGCTTCGAGCTCGCATACGTTGATTGGGTCGGTCATAGGCGTGGGCATCGCGAACCAGCTGATGCAAGGGCGCAGTGGAACGAGCGGCGTAGATTGGGCGCAGGCTGTGACAATCGGAAAGTCGCTGCTTCTTTCGCCAGTGTTTGGGTTCGTTCTGGCTTCCGGGCTGTTTCTGTTCATGAAGGCGATCATCAAGGATAAGCGGCTCTACGAAGCGCCAAAGGGAGCCGAGCCGCCGCCGTTTTGGATTCGCTCCTTGCTCGTTTTCACTTGTACGGGCGTGAGCTTTTTTCACGGGTCCAATGACGGACAAAAAGGCATGGGCTTGATCATGCTGATTCTTATCGGCACCGTGCCAACAACGTATGCGCTGAACCATGCCGTGACGGCGCAGCAATCGCAGGACTTCATTGCCGTATCGGCGCAGACCGCGGACACCTTGAATAAATATGTGCAGAACAGCGCGGCCATCGGAGATCCGCGCGAGGACGTCACGGACTACATTCGGACCAAAGAGTTCAAGCCGAACACCATGTTGGCGCTGCGCGAGCTCGTGAACGGCGTCGGGACGGAAATGGCGATCTTCAAGGAGCTTTCGAAGGTGCCGCACACGCAAGTGCGCAACTTCCGGAATGATATGTATCTGGTGAGCGAGGCAATACGGCTGATGCTCAAATCTGGGAAACCGGAAATTGCTACCGCGGATGCCGCAGTGCTGAAGAATTACAAAACTCACATCGACAAGGCCACGCGGTTCATCCCGCTGTGGGTGAAAGTAGCCGTCGCTCTGGCATTGGGCCTCGGCACGATGGTTGGATGGAAGCGAATCGTGGTTACGGTCGGCGAAAAGATCGGGAAGAACCATCTGACGTACGCGCAAGGCGCAGCGGCCGAAATTACCGCGATGGCCACTATCGGAGCGGCCGATGGCTTAGGCTTGCCGGTCAGTACGACGCACGTGTTGTCGTCGGGCGTGGCAGGAACAATGATGGCCAATCACTCTGGTTTGCAGTGGTCGACGGTACGAAACCTGCTCCTTGCCTGGGTGTTGACATTGCCCGCGGCTATGACGCTCTCGGGATTCTTGTTCGTAGCGTTCCGCAAATTGTTTAGTTAAGACGACGGAAGTCCGCCCAAGGCGTGACCTGCAATCAGGATAAAGATAAGACAGCCAGGATGGCTGTCTTATCAGCATCCAAACAACTATCCACGGTCTCGCTGTTGCGCTCTATCGTTCCGCGAGGCGGTTCAGATCCTCAAAAAAGGTTGGGTACGAAACTCCCGCGCAATCCGCGTCGCGAATGACGGTGGCGCCTTCGGCGGCCAGCCCCGCCACGGCAAACGCCATCGCAATCCGGTGATCGCCGTGCGGCTCAATTTCCGCGCCGTGTAGCTTCGCCGCGCGCCGCCCTTCCACTTTCAACCCATCGGGCCGCTCTTCGACCGTCGCGCCCATGCGCCGCAAATTCTCAACAAGCACTGCGATGCGGTCGCTCTCTTTCACGCGTAGCTCCCCTGCGTTGCGAATCTCGATGCCCTCTTCCGTGAACGGTCCCAACGCCGCTAGCATCGGCAATTCATCGATCACCAGCGGAATCGTCTCACCTTCAATCACTCCACCTTTTAGCGAAGCGCCTTTTACAGCCAAGTCTCCGATGATTTCACCGTGAGAGCTCGTCAACGAAAGCATCTGAATCGACGCCCCCATTCCCGCGAACAAATCCAAAATCGCCGTCCGCGTAGGGTTCAACCCCACGTTGTGAATCGCGATGTTGGAATCCCCGAGCAACGACGCCGCCGCTATAAAAAACACCGCCGAAGAAATATCTCCCGGCACATCCAAGGATTTCCCCACCAACTTCCCTGCCCCGTTCCCGCCAAACAGCCCGTGAATCTTCGTAGTTCTCCCCTGCCGCTCGATGTTCGCGCCGAACTCTTCGAGTGCCAACTCCGTATGATCCCGCGTCCGCGCCGGCTCCGTTACGCTAGTCATTCCCTCGGCAAAAAGGCCCGCCAGCAAAACCGCCGACTTCACCTGCGCGCTGGCCATCGGCATGTGGTAATCGATTGAGTGCAGCCGCGCGCCCTTTATTTCCAGCGGCGCAAAGTTATCCTCGCGCGCGCGAATCTCCGCGCCCATCTCCCGCAGCGGCCCCACCACTCTCTTCATGGGCCGCTTCTGCAACGATCCGTCGCCCGTAAGTTTTGTTGTGAATTCCTGCCCCGCCAAAATTCCAGTAAGCAGCCGCATCGTCGTTCCGGAATTTCCCGCATCCAGCGCTCGCCAGCTGCTTTTCAATCCGCGCGGGCCGCGCCCCGTAACTCGCACTAAATCTTTTTCGACCTTCACGTCCGCGCCCAGCGCGCCCATGCATCCCAGCGTGCTATGACAATCCGCCGCCGCCGAAAAATTCCGCAGCTCGCTCGTCCCCTCCGCCAGCCCCGCCAGCATGGCGTACCGATGCGAAATCGATTTGTCTCCCGGCGGCTGCACGCCACCCGCTAAATGTTTTGCCGGCAACACCGTCTGTTTTTTCATTGGTTTTTCACGCGACGATTTTAGCACGCCCCGCAGGCTGGCCTCGAAATCAGCCGCTGTCAAAATTTGGCGTCCCGATCAACAACGGCCGTTTTCTTTACATCGCTACTTCATTACTTCTTTACTTCATTCTTTTCCCTGTCCCTTAGAACAGTTTTTCCGCAAGCACCCACCAACCTCTTCCCTGATATTTCCGTCCAACTCCTTGCGTATTATTGATTGAGGAGAATCGTAATGTCAGCGCGTAGAACGTTGCTTCATCTCGCCGCCAAAACCGCCATGGTTTTCGCCGCGATCTTTGTCGTCACGGTATTGCTTGTCGCCACGCCTGGCCACCACGCGCCCGGCGCTCAGAGCTCCGCCAGCCAGGATTCCGCAACGCCGAAATCTCAATCGATGCCCGGAATGGACATGGGCGATGAAAAAGCCAGCGAAAAGGCCGCCGTGCAGGACATGACCCCCGGCCACAACGACGCACACAGCCACCACATGTATATGACCAGCATGCGCACCCAGACTCCCGAAGACGTGCAGCATGCCAACGAAATCGTCGCGCAACTTCGCGCCGGCATTGAGAAATACAAGGACTACCACGTCGCTCTCAACGACGGCTTCAAAATCTTCCTGCCCAATATTCCGCAACCCGAATATCACTTCACCAGCTATCGCAACGGCTTTCTCGAGTCTTTCACCTTTGATCCCGCACGCCCCACTTCTCTTCTCTACAAAAAAACCGCCACCGGCTATGAACTCGTCGGCGCCATGTACACCATGCCCAAGCGCGCCACCGAAGACGAGCTCAACGCTCGTGTTCCCCTGAGCGTCGCCATGTGGCACCTGCACACCAATCTTTGCCTGCCGCCTCTCGGCCAACTCCGCACCGCCGACTGGACCAAGTTCGGTCTCCGCGGTTCCATCATTACCCAGGATGCCTGTACGGAAGCCGGCGGCCGCTTCCACCCCGTCATCTTCGGCTGGATGGTCCACGTCTATCCCTACCAGGATGGTATGGACAACATTTTCGCCATGCACCACATGGACTAGCTCAATTCCTCCCGTAGGAGCACGACGCGTCGTGCCCTCTTTCTTCTTTGGAATTCACTGTGAGGGCGGGCTTCAGCCCGTGCGTTGGGGCGGAGAGTCGGGCCCCCTCCCCGTTTTTTTTTTGCAAGTGTGGAATCTAAAGGGGTTAGCTGAAAATGGCCTGCGCAAAGCGGCGGCAGTGGAGAGAATGGACCCCCCACCCGGGGGTGTCCGCAAGTTATGAAGTAAAGCCATGAAGGGAATGGGGTTGCGGGAGAAAGTGCGTGTCGGCGAGTTGCCCCTCGCCCACAGCGCTCGGGGTAAACGGGCGTTCCTGCAGGGGAACAGAAGAGGTGATGAGGCAATGAAGCAGGGACGTAATGACGCAGAGTTGCTAGGGGCGAGTGCGGGAGAAGACTGAGCGCGATTGACGACGACCATGCAGAAGGGTAGCACGATAGTTACTACTTGTCAATAGCGTTGTGTGTTACTGACTGATTCATTCGAACGGAGAAGGCGGATTCGAATCGAAATGGGGCAAGTCGAAGGGAGAGAGGAAGTTAGGCCGGGAGTAGTTAATTTGATACGGCTGTGGGAATGTGTGGAAAAGTCAAAGGCCCCAGGTGCAGAACCGGCACCCGGCGATGCCTTCGATATCGATTACCTGGACTATCATTGAGGCCCCGCCGCGGAAGTCTTGCCGGGAAAGTATCGCGTTGAAGGAGAACAAACCATGCCGATGAAGAATCCCCCACATCCTGGCGGCTTCGTCCTGCGCCAGTGCATCGAACCGCTCGGCTTGACCATCACCGAAGCCGCCGCGGCTCTCGGTGTCACTCGCACCACTCTCTCCGAACTCGTCAACGGCAAACGCGGCATCTCTCCCGAAATGGCCGTCCGCCTCTCTAAAGTCTTCGGTGGCAGCCCCGAATCCTGGCTCACCCAGCAAGCCCACTACGACCTCGCCGACCTCCGCACCACCCACATCAAACTCAAACGCCTCCAATTCGCCTAATCACCACCCGCCTGGCTCTGGATTGCACTGGGACGGTGTTTATGAAACACTCTCCATCCGCTAAGAACTGGAGCATCCCATGGCACGAATCACAGGTATCGGCGGCGTCTTCCTCCGCTCAAAGGATCCAAAGGCGCTGGCAAAGTGGTACTCCGAGCATCTCGGGATTACGCTGAACGACTGGGGCGGCGCCGTCTTTCCTTGGTCCGACGAAGGCCCCGCCGGCACCGGCATGACCACCTGGTCGGCCTTCCCCGCCGATACCAAGTACTTCGGCGACGGCCCACAGGGGACCATGATCAACTACCGCGTCGACGACCTCGACGCTCTGCTCGCGCAGCTTGCTGCCGCCGGGGTTTGGATCGATCCCAAGCGCGAGGACGCCAGCTACGGCCGCTTCGCCTGGATCAAGGACTGCGACGGCAACCGCCTCGAACTCTGGCAGCCTCTAGCTGAGTAGAGCGTGTTTGATATTCCCATTGCCACGCCGCGTCTCGATGTGCTGAATGTTAACTGCGGTGAGGTAGACAAGCGCCCCGCGTTCGTCAACGTGGCAGAGAACGTCCGATGTGTCCCCGATTTCCCCACCTCCCTCGCAGGGGCACGGTTCATCGTGCCCTCTTTCTTTTTGGTCCCTCTGTGTTCCTTGTAGTGGTGCAGCATGCTGCGCGGACTTTGCACCGCCCGCCGGTTCCGGAAAAGTGAGGAAAGAAAAAGTAAGAAAATGAAAGACCCACCCTTGCAAAAACCAAACCCGCAAGGATGGGGCACCCGACGGAAAGAGATAAAGTCAAAATCTTCTGGGCGAGTTAAGGATGCGCCACCCGCCGGGTTCGGTCTAAATCTCTAGGCCCTGACTTCTCTATTCACGGCGCACCGGCATTACTCCACGGTCTTCAACTTCAGCTTGCTCTTGTTCTCTTCCAGAAACGCGCGCAATTCCGCCGCGATATCCAGCAGACGGATCCACTGCTCATAGTAAAGCGTAACTGGAAAGCGTCCCAGTCCATACACGCTCACGCCGCCTTTTTCTCCCACTCGGAATTCGAGGCTTCCTTTCCGCTTCGACCCCGCCTGCTTTTTCAACTCTTCAATTTGCGCCAGCAATTCTTCTCTACTCGGTTCTGACATTATCTTCGCTCCCTTTTTGCGGCCCGGGGACACCAAGCCCCTGGACTTCTCGACGAATCCTACCAGTTTTATCTCTTCCAAGTCTTCGCGGGGATTTGCGCCGCGACCTTCTCTCTCCCAACTCCGGTGCCTCTCCTCTGGTTTCCGTTCCGACACACCACCGTTGCCTCTCCCTCCTACCCGGTGTACGATACGCCCTAAGCTGGTCTCTCGACTCTGTGCGACGTCCGGTCTTCGATTCCGAAAAGGTTTGGGCCACAAATGAAATGGTTCGCAACTTTCGCTCACCAATCCTAGGGTGTGAGGAGCATTCTCTTATGTCACGACTCGTACGTCTATTTTGCATTTCATTTTTAGCGATTGCGCCCTGCGCGGCACAGCAGGCAGCGGCCCCGGCAGCTACACCTGCCGCCGCACCAGCAGCAGCCGCGCCGCAAGGACCTAAAAGGCTTGTAGCCGTGATGAATTTCGATTACGGCACAGTCAAAACAGTCGTCGCTTCCATCTTTGGCACGGACCAGGACGTCGGCAAAGGCATCACCGACCTCATGGTGCAAAAGCTTGTTACGGACGGCAAATACCGCGTCATCGAACGCGCCGCTCTCGACAAAATCATTGCGGAACAAAACTTTAACAACAGCGATCGCGCTGATCCCTCGAGTGCCTCGAAGATCGGCCGCATCCTCGGCGTCGACACCATCATTCTCGGCTCCATCACCAAGTTCGGCCGCGACGACAAGCAAATCGGCGGCGTGGGCGGCGGCCACAGCGGCTGGACCGGCGCTATCGCCGGCATGGGCAAAAAAGAATCCAAAGCCGTGGTGGCCATCACGGCACGCCTTGTGAACACCACCACTGGCGAAATCCTCGCTTCGGTGACGGGCAACGGCGAATCCTCCCGCTCCGGTTTGATGCTCGGCGGAGGCGGTGGCACGGGCGCCAGCGGAGGAGGCGGCGCCTTTGACATGAGCAGCAGCAACTTCTCCCAGACCATTCTCGGCGAAGCCGTGAACAAAGCGGTCGCTGATTGCGCCACGCAACTCGATGCAGCAGCAGGAACCTTGCCCATCATTAAAGCAACGTATTCTGGCTTAGTTGCCGACGTCAGCGGAAACACACTGATCATCAACGTCGGCAACAAAGTCGGCGTGCGCGTCGGCGACACCATCGACATCAGCCGCGCCGTGCGCACCGTGAAAGATCCCACGACCGGCAAAGTTCTGAAGACCGTCACCAACAAACTCGGCAGCGCCACGGTAACTGACGTTGACGCGGATTCCGCCACGGTCACCTACACCGGGGCAACTCCTCCGAAGGTCGGAGACGTCGCGGCCAGCACTGGCGGCACTCCATAACCCGATCTACCGCCGCGTTTGCGGCACATACATGTTCTGTTTGGATATCCTCGGCGCTTGACTGGAATAGGCGCGGCAGCCTCTAACACTTCCTCGCCTATTTCCCCATTTGAAGGAGTCTCTCGATGAGCCAAGACTACACCGTCGGACAGAAGCTGGGCGATTATGAAATTCTAGGCATTCTCGGCGCCGGAGGCATGGGCAAAGTCTACAAGGTGCGGAACACGATCTCCGACCGTGTCGAGGCGATGAAAATTCTGCTTCCCAACCTCGCCGGCCAGAAAGACCTCGCCGATCGATTCCTGCGCGAAATCAAAGTCCTTGCCAGCCTCCATCATCCCAACATCGCGGGGCTGCGTACGGCTCTCACACTGGACAATCAACTCGTGATGATCATGGAATTCGTGGATGGAGTAACTCTCTCCTCCCGTTTGCATGAGGGCGCCATTCCGCCGGCCCTGGCCGTCAAGTATATTGATCAGGTTCTTGACGCTCTGAGTTACGCCCACAAACAAAACATCATCCATCGCGACATCAAGCCTGCCAACATGATGCTCACCGCCGACGGCACAGTAAAACTGATGGACTTCGGCATCGCGCGCTCCGCCAGCGATCGCAGCCTCACCATGACTGGCACAACTCTCGGCTCGCTCAACTACATGCCGCCCGAGCAAGTCAAAGGCGACCCTGCCGACAATCGCTCGGACCTCTATTCCCTCGGCGTTTCGCTTTATGAAATGGTCGCTGGCCAACTTCCCTTCCAGGCGGACAGCAACTACGCCATGATGGCCGCGCATCTGCAGGAAGTCCCCAAGCCTCCGATCATTCTGCAGCCCGGGATTCCCCAGGCGCTCAATCAAATTATCGTCATGGCGCTTGCGAAGGATCCCGGCCAGCGGTTTCAGTCCGCCGACGCATTCCGAGCTGCTTTGAAAAGTGTCCCAACGCAAGGCGCGGCCACTCAGATCGCGGCGGATCCGCGCGCGGTTGCTTCTTCTCCGGCGGCGAAGGCCGGCGGCGCTACGGCCCTTTTAGGGGAAACACCCGCATCCCAATCTCCGACCACCGTGATGGAAACTCCCGCTTTCCCACATGCTCCGCGCAGCGCGGCAGCAACCATAGCCGCATCGCCGGATGCTGCGCCGCCGCAAGCACCACCGCCTCCCGCCGTCAGCGGCGGTGGCCATCGTGGTCTGTACATAGCTCTTGGCGCGTTCATCGTTGTAGTCGTCCTGTTCGCCGCCGGACTCTATCTCCCGAGCCACATAAAGACTCTGGCTGGAGGCGGCAAGACTGCCGCGCCGTCGCAGCAAGCTTCCACGCCGGCTATCACGCCACAAGGGTCCACCGATGCTACGTCTCCGACTCCGCCCGCGCCTGCTTCGACCGATCCCGCTGCTCCGACGGCCTCCGAGGCGGCCACTGCGGCCGCCAGCGCGCAGGCGGTGCAATCCGGCCAATCTTCTTCGGACAACTCGAGCGCACCGGCTACTCCCGCGGCGGACGCCTCGACTTCGCCATCAGCACCAGCAGCTTCCGCCGGCAATCCGCCTCAGCCGCCAAAGAAGCCGTCCGCAGCCAAGCCCAAAAAAGACACGCAGGCGGACGATGCCGCCGCTCAAGCCAAAGCCGAAGAGGCCGCGCTCGTGGAGGAAAACGAACACCGCTACGATGGCATCGACAGCCGGTCCGCCGCCGTCTCGCAATCCTTGGACAATCTCCAGAGACAGCAAGCTGCCGCGGGCTACGGCCTTCGCGGCGACATCGTCTCCGCCCGGCAGCGCATGAAGACAGACATCTCGAAGGCGCAATCCGCCATGCAAAAACAAGACACGAAAAACGCCAAGAAGTATCTGGATATGGCCGAAGCGGAACTCTCAACCATCGAAAAATTCCTCGGCAAGTAATCTCCGATCGAGCGTCGCCTGATTGGGGCACGGCGCGTTCACTCTGAGCCTCAGAGATGGGTGTGTGCGCCACCCGGCAAGTACGGCGCTACCTAGAAAGCCTCGCCAATGCCCACGCCGAAGGTGTGGCCGTCTCTGCCCTGGGCGAGGTCGGCACGAAGATTGACGTGATACTTCTTGCTCAATTCGAACCGCAGACCTCCGCAACCGCTGGGGAGGAAGTGGCTATTCTGCACTTGTTGTGACAACTGGCTCCCACCAGGGATGACACCGCCGAGGCCGCCGAATATAACAGGCCGAACCTCTTCGGTAAGGTCAGGCGATACTGGTCCAACACTCTCTTATTCAGCCTCGGGAAATACCCTCACAAGGAATGCTCATCCATAGCGGCGGGCACTTGGTCCGGTTTAGCGGTGAGGAGTCTCCTGCGCTCGATAGCTACCGCGGCTTGTCTGCTCACATGGTCACTCAGGATTCAGTGCTTTTGACAGCGGTGGCCTAGCACTTTTGACAGTTACTTTGGTTGGCCACCTCTGACACCCTCGGTCACCAGAGAAATGCGGGGGAGGGTTCGGCTGGGAGTGCTACTGCTACGGTTACAGCCATTTATGAAAATTGAGAGGAGGATGTCCGTGAACCGCCCTAGGAAAATGAACCTGGCATTTACTGTTATTCTTATGTTTTCCGGTGTCGCCACAATACCTTCTGCCAAGGCCCAGCAGAGGCCAAATGTCGTCATGCTGATGACCGACGACACGGGCTGGAACGACTTCGGGGCTTATGGCGGTGGCGCGAACCTGGGCCATCCGACCCCGAATGTCGATAAGGTCGCCCAAGAAGGCGCCGTCTTCACCAGTTGGTACGGCCAAGCAAGTTGCACCGCGGGCCGGGCCTCGTTCATGACGGGACGAATTCCGATCCGCTCGGCCCTTTCGGTCGTGGTGGTACCGGGAGACGAGAATGGCCTCACGAAGAACACTCCGACAATCGCCGAGTTTTTCCAGAAGAACGGCTATTCGACCTACTTCTCGGGCAAGTGGCATCTCGGGGATCAACCTAAGTTTTACCCGATCGAACATGGCTTTGACGAAATGAAAGAGTTCGCCGCGTACTATCCGGGCGTCTATACGTATGACGACACGGACAGCATCGCGCATCCCTGGTTCCCAAAATACAACCCTGCTTATTGGGCAGAATATCAAAAGATCGTCAACCTATACGAATGGGAAGGCACCGCCGGCAAACCCGCGACCAAGGTTGCGCGCATCGACTACGATTATCTGCATGAATTCGACGTCCGTCAGGCTGATTCAGCGGTCGAATACATTAAAGCGCACGCCAAAGGGGGCAAGCCGTTCTTCATGGATGTTAATTTCATGAAGATGCACAACCCGAATATTCCCTCCAGGGCGTTCATTGGCAAATCGCACCTCGGCAATTATTCAGATGCCATGATGGAACTCGACTCCAACATCGGCCGCATCATGGACGAGATCCGCGCGGAAGCTCCCAACACCATCGTCATCATCACGGCGGACAACGGCGCGTGGCAGGACGCCTATCCGGATGCCGGCACTGTGCCGTTCCGTGGGGAAAAGGGCTCGCCGTTTGAGGGCGGATTCCGGGTGCCCGGTATTATGTGGTGGCCGAATCACATTCCGGCCGGTGCACGCTATGGCGAAATGATGTCGCACATTGACTGCTGGGCAACGCTGGCAACGATGACCGGCCTAACCCCGCCGCCTCACGGGGCATGGAAGGACAATAACGGTAAGCCCATCTATTTCGACAGTATCGACAACAGTGCTTACATTCTGGGCAAGGAACGGCATTCCGCCCGCAACGGATGGATCTATATCGACGGTGAATCCTTCGCCGGCGCTCGCGTCGACATCGGCGGCGATCCCACGAATCCCGATCTCAAAATCGCCTGGAAATACCTGTATACGTCCAAGGACACGTGGCTAGGGGCCAAGCAGGATCTCGGCTGCTGCGGCTCGACGTACAACCTGACGATGGATCCGTTCGAGAAGTACGACATGACGTTCAACGGTGCAGTGAGCTCGCGCCTCCCGACCACTTCGCCGGGGCGCTATGCCGGCTATGACAATGGCTGGGTTGTTTCGCTGATCGCGATACCGATAGGAGAGTTTGATAATTCTATCGTGGATTTCCCGAACATGAAGCGCTTTCCCGGAGGAGCGTCGAATGATACGAGTCCGGATCTGCAGCACCCGGAGAACCCGTTGCCTTTGATGGATATCAAGAAACTCGTGCAAGTCATAAGCTCAGCCGACTAGCTGTTTAGTTTGATTGTGAAACACCTGGCTTAGGTTGAGGCCAGAGGGAAGCGTCTTAAGGCCGGGGCGGCGTGCTAACCGGTCCAGTCACCGCCTATCTGTATGACTGGAACACTATTCCTCTCGGCCAGATCTTGTGGTTGGAGGAACTTGAATCCTACGGGCCGTATCCGCCGATGCAGGACCCGGAAACCTACAACCTGATCCAAGTCAGTCAGCAAATCAAGAACCAGAATTCGATCAGTCATGCCGGCGAATGGCTGACTGAATCAAGCGTGAAGCAGCGTGGTGGACGCTTCCACCGGAGCGTCCACTAAATTTTGACTACCAATTACTACCAAAAGGTGCACCGGGCATACGTTCTTGGGAGGGAATGGATTTCCGAGTGGGAATCGCAACTTTTTCGGCGGCAACGTTTCCAGATCAGATTGCCATTGCTGTCTAGTGGCTGTAACAAAATAAGGCCTGAATGAAAATGGAGGGATTTCAATGAGACTTACTATTAGAAAATTGCAAAGCCGAATGATTTGCTTCGCAATGTGCGGCACTCTTCTGGGAGGCTTGGCGTATTCAGCAACGCCAAATGCCCCGCAGATTGTGAGTGACCAGAAGAGCAAGATAAAGGGCACGATCGTTTCTCGCTCGGGCGACGTTGTCAGCGTCAAGGATAAGAAGTCGGGCACGGTCGTGGCCGTCTTGCTCACGGACGATACCAAAATCGTGCGTAACCACGGAAAGGTGGCATTCTTCCGCCACACCGATATGGATGTAACGGCCATGGTCCCCGGTCTAACGATTGAGGCGGAAGGCGTCGGCAATTCCAAGAACCAGCTCGCGGCGAGCAAGGTGACCTTTACCCCCGATGAGTTCGACATTGAAGTTGCTCAAGAGCAGCAAATCATGGCCAACCAGCGTGCCGCCAGCCAAGCTCAATCGACGGCAAATCAGGGAGTGGCTGACGCCAACGCCGCACAGGGCTCCGCCAATCAGGCGCAATCCTCTGCTAACCAGGCGGGAAGCGAAGCGCAGGCTGCCACTGCCGGCGTCGTTATGGATGCCGCCGCCATCTCGATGGTAAACAAGCGCGTGTCTGACCTGGATGATTACAAATTGGTCGCCGAAGCAGGCATCTATTTTGCCTCAAATGTCTCCACATTAGATGATGCCGCAAAGGCGGATCTTGACACCCTTGCTGCCGCCACCCAGGGCCTCGAGGGATATCTCGTTGAAATCGCGGGATATGCTTCCTCCACTGGCACCAAGGAGCAAAACCAGAAGCTCAGCGAAGCGCGCGCAGCCTCCGTAACAAAGTACCTCCACGAAAAAGCGAACGTGCCCATGCGCCGCTTTGTCATTCCAGCTGGCTATGGCGCGACTCATCCTTCCGCTACGAATGATGACGCGCAGGGACGCGCCCTCAACCGCCGCGTTGACGTCAAGGTCATCGTCAACAAGGGACTATCACAAAGTATGTAGATAGCTGCCGCACAAATCCGTTGGGATGCTGCTGCATCAAGGAGATTGCCGGAGTTGGACGCACAACTCCGGCGAAAGATATCGCTTTGGAGAAATCACATGTTCTCGAGGAACGCCAAGCCGTGTCTATCGGTGGTGATTAGCTTTATTTTCGTCTCCACTTCCTCTCAGTTGCTTTATGGATACCAGTCTACGGGCGCGCCCGCTCCGGACAACACCGGAAGTCCCACAGAAACTGTACCGAACAACGCGGGCGAACTCCAGTCCTTGGTGGCGCCGATCGCATTGTATCCGGATGCGTTGGTGGCCCAGATTCTTACTGCCGCGACGTTTCCGGATCAGGTCGCCATTGCCGACTACTGGCTACAGGTGAATAAGAGCCTGACTGGGAACGCCCTGATGCAAGCCGTTGACCAACAATCCTGGGATGCGAGCGTTAAGGCGCTCACTGAATTTCCCTCGGTGCTCGACAACATGGCAAAGAATCTCACCTGGACTTCATCGCTGGGAGAGGCCTTTCACAACCAGCAGGCGGAGGTAATGACAGCCATCCAGACTTTGCGAGCGCAGGCCAAAGCGGCGGGAAATCTCAAGTCCAGCCCGCAAGTCACCGTGGTTCAACAGTCGCCGCAGGTTATTGTCATTCAGCCCACTAATCCACAGGTTGTTTACGTTCCCGTGTACAACCCCACAGTGATTTACGGCACGCCGTATGTGGTGCCCGGATATACAGCCGGCGATGTGGCTGCGGCCGCCGTCATTGGATTCGGGGTTGGAATCGCCGTTGGAGCGATGATGAGCGGTGGATGCTGCGGCTGGGGATATAGCAGCTGGAACTGTGGGTGGCATGGAACGGCAGTGGTGTATCACGGGGGCGCGTACTACGGAAACACTGCCTGGCACGGCGGGTATTACAACGGCGGCTACCACAACAGCTATGGGTACAACAATTCCTACAACAACGCCTATAACCACTCCAATTACGACAACAGTTATAGAAACAACGGCAACAGCTACAACAGAAACGTCAGCGGAAACACGGTAAACGTCAACAACGACCGTTCCGCAGCGTCGAACTCGTGGGCGCAGCATAGCGGCGGTGACAGCGGACACTCAGACGCTTTTAGCGGCATGGGCGGGCACTCGGGAGGGTTCGGTGATTCTGGGGGTTGGTCTTCTAGGGCCGAAAGCAGCCGTGGCTGGGGAAGCATGAGCTCGAGCGGCTTTGGCGGCGGCCGATTTGGCGGCGGCCGATTTGGCGGCGGTGGATTTGGTGGCGGTGGATTTGGTGGCGGTGGATTTGGTGGTCGCCGGTAATTTCCGCGAACTTCCGTTCGAGTAGAACTATGAAATGTCACTTTGGAGGAAGCCCTATGTTGCAGTTTGCGCGACACCGAAACATTTTGGCAAGACATTTCGTGGTCTTCCCGGCTGTGTTCTTGACGATCTCGTTGCTCGTCTCATGCGGCAAGGCGGAAAGCCCCAAAGCCGAGCAAAAGACCTTCGCGTCTCCAAACGACGCCGGCGCGGCCCTTCTAGAAGCAGCCAAGTCCGGCGACCAAGGTGCTCTGCTCGCGATTTTCGGCCCCGACGCCCAAAGCGTGCTCTTTTCAGGAGACACAGTAAAGGACAAGGACGCATTGCAAGAATTTGTGGCTGCCTATAACCAAATGCATCGCTGGCGAGAGATCAAAGTCGGCGGGCAGATGCTCTACACGGGGGCGGACAATTACCCATTTCCGATACCTTTAGGGAAGAATCCCTCAGGCCAGTGGGTGTTTGACACCGCAGCAGGCAAGGACGAGATACTTGCGCGGCGGATTGGCAAGGATGAATTGACCGCAATTGCCGCTTGCGGCGCGATCGCCAGCGCAGAGCAACAATACTTCAAGCAGGTTCGCGCCGGGGACGCTGTAAAACAATACGCTCAGAAATTCATCAGCGATGAAGGCAAGCAAAACGGGTTGTACTGGCCAGTTGCAGCCGGTCAGCCTCCGAGCCCCCTCGAGGATGTTCGTGATTTCGCCAAAGCCGTCGGATATACCAGCGCGGGTGATAAACCGCAACCATTCGAGGGCTACTACTTCCGGTTCCTCACCAAACAGGGAGACAAGGCCAAGGGCGGCGCGAAGGACTACCTCGTGAACGGAACGATGAGCGGCGGGTTTGCGATTCTGGCGTATCCAGTGGAATACCGGAATTCAGGAATCATGACGTTCCTCGTCGGTCAAGACGGCATCGTCTATCAAAAAGACTTGGGCGAAAAGACCACCGATGTCGCCTCCGCGTTGACGGAATACAACCCTGGCGACGGCTGGAATCCAGCGATCTAGCCAGGTCCACGGGGAGCGTACCTCGTGATGAGGACTTACAGGGACTTAGCGCTCCGGATGTTCATTTTGCGATGACAATTGGGGGCAGGCGAAACGTCTGCCCTCTCTGAGAAAATAACCACCGCGACCCAGAGCTTATACTTCGGACTGGAGTGTCAGAAAGCGCCCCCTCTGTCCTCGGTTCCGCGAGTTGGGAAAAAGCAGATCCCTCACTTCGCTCCCTTCGGCTGCGCTCAGGGCAAGCGGGATGACAATAAGGGTGAGTGAGGTACGAATGAAGCTGGCGGCTGGCGTTATTTCGCCAGGAGGGCTTTCCAGCGTTCCCAGGCTTCCGTCCTCGCTTTCTTGTCGGCGTCCTTGGCGTCTGGGGCTTCGCCGGCACGCATGAAGCCGTGGCCTGCGCCGTCGTAGGTTACGGGATCGAAGGTTTTTCCGGCGGCTTTCATGTTGGTGATCGCGTCGGGAATCATTGCGCCGATGCGCGCGTCGTTGCCAGCGAAAAATCCGTAGACCGGAGCCTTGATGCGCACCATCGCGTCCTTATCCGGCGGCGGGCCATAGAAAACGAATGCGGCTGACAAGTCGCCGCGATTTGTGGCGAAGCGGAAGGTCTGTCCGCCGCCCCAGCAGAATCCGCCGACGAATAGTTTGCCGTTCGACGCCGGAATTTTGTTTCCATAGTCTGCCGCTGCGTTCAGGTCCGCAGTGACCTGGTCTGGATTCAGCTTGCTCACGGCTTCCATTACTTTGTCCGTCGGGATCGACGAAGTGCGCCCACCGTCGGGGCCCATTCCCGAAAGCAGATCCGGCGCAACGGCGATGTAGCCTGCTGCAGCGATTTGATCGGCTAGATCCTCCACCCAGTCCGTCATGCCGAAAATTTCGTGAATGATCAGGACCACGGGCCGCTTGTCTTTCGACTCCGGATACACAACGAACGTATCCACCGACCGACCGTCGTGCTTCACCGTTACCCATTCGCTGTGACGCGGAGACTTCGCCAGCGCCGCCTTCGCCCAATCCTGCGCGGAAGCTGTTTGCGCCGCTGCCAAAACCATCAAAACCAAAAATATGCGTTTCATTTATTCCCCCCTTGCGCCTCGACCCCGTTGACCGGCGCTACATCCAGTTTCTTGTCCATCCTTCCGACCCGAAGCGCCAGCATCATATCTGCTCTTACCAGGCCAGTTCAATCCCCGCTCGCTCGAGGCCCCGAGATCCCAGCCGAACCCTGGCGCATCACATCTGCCGAACACCCGATTCAGACACAACGAAATCCCACAAGCGAACAACCCAACGCAAATCCTATGAAACAAATTCCCTCTGAACCTCGTTCTTTCATGTTGTTGGGTAGCGCGGCCGCATGGCATAGTCGTTGCACATAAGGGCCTAACGCGAAACCTGTGGAGGAACGCCGATGGATTCGCTCTGGCAGGACTTTAAGTACGCTCTTCGAACACTCGCCAAGAAACCCGGCTTCACGTTGATCGCCCTGCTCACACTAGCGCTCGGCATCGGCGCATCCACGGCAATTTTCTCTGTTGTCGATGCCGTTCTACTCCGCGCGCTTCCTTATCCGAGTCCGGAAAAAATCGTGCGCGTGTGGGAACAGGCTCCCGACGGCCACCGAATGAACTTGTCGGACCCCAATTTCGACGATTTTCTTGCACAGAACAGCACATTTTCGAGTCTCGCGGCATACGGCTTTGGGCTGACGTCCATATCCGGCGGAAGCGAGCCCGTGCGTGTCGACATTGCTGTGGTCTCCCGCGATTTCTTTAAGGTTCTGGGCGTCGAGCCTTTTCGCGGTCGCGCTTTTGCCCCGGAGGAGCAACGCCTGCATGGTGCGCCGGCGATGATCGTCAGCTATAGCTATTGGCAGCGATATCTCGGAGGTGCAACGGATCTCTCCAAGTTCCACTTGGCGATGGAGGGAGGGGTCTATCCAGTTGTCGGAGTGATGCCGGCAGGATTTGATTTCCCGCCCAGGGTGGCCGCTTGGATTCCGCGCGAGTTGGATTCCGAAACTCCCAGCCGCACAGCGCATAATTGGCGAGGTATCGGCCGCGTCCGCGATGGGATCACCGTTGGGCAGGCACGTGCGAATCTCAGCGCGATTGCTCACCGCATAAAAGATCAGTACGGAAAAGAAGTTGATCTCACCGACGCCGCGGTCGTGCCTCTCGCCGACGCAATGGTTGGAGACGTGCGGACCGCTCTCCTGACGCTTCTGGGAGCGGTTGGGCTTTTACTCTTGGTGGCATGCGCGAATGTTGCCGGCTTACTTTTGGCGCGCATGTCCGCGCGCCGCAAGGAATTGGCTGTGCGTGCGGCGCTGGGGGCCGGCCGCGGCCGTCTCATTCAGCAGTTCCTTGCTGAATCATTTGTGCTTTCCTTCGCTGGAGGTCTACTGGGCATATTCATCGCGACTTGGGCAGTCAAGGTACTTCCCGCAATTCTTCCGACGAATCTGCCGCAGCAACAAGGTATTGCCATTAACACATCGGTTCTGCTGTTCGCATTGGCCGCAACTGTGACTGTCGCCGTTTCGCTCGGGCTCTTTGCCGCTTGGCGAGCCGGTGCAGGCGATCTGCAGGAAGCATTGAGCGCAGGCTCTCGCAGTTACAGCGGCGGGGGCGCGAGCCACCGGCTTCGGAGCTTTTTGGTGGTCGGCGAAATTGCTACGACGCTTGTTATTTTGGTCGGGGCAGGACTTCTCGGCCGCAGCTTCCTGCGGCTCATCTCCACGAACCCTGGATTTCGGCAGGAAAACCTAATCACCATGGAGTTTTCGCCGCCCATTCCGCAAGGACAATGGGGCACGGACCAGTCAGCCATGGCGCGGCAAATCCATCAACTGGACGATATAGTAGCCCGGCTTAGCACGATTCCCGGCGCCGAAACCGTCGGTTTGGCTGGAGCCATTCCGGTCGCGGCCGGCGACGACCTCGCTGACGGAAATTTTCTATTGCTCAACGGCCAAAAACCGCCCGCGAATTTCGATGAGTGGGGTCGCATTGCTCAGAACCCATCGCAAGTCGGGCACGCCTTGTATTATGTTGTGGGCGAAGGGTATTTTCGGACCATCGGCATTCCGCTTGTGCGTGGACGCATCTTCGGTGACCAGGATGACTTGAATTCGCCGAACGTTGCGGTGATCAGCGAATCCCTGGCACTCCAGCGCTGGCCGAATCAGGACCCCATCGGTCAGGTCATCGATTTCGGCAACATGGACGGCAACGTGAAGCCACTTACTATCGTTGGCATCGTTGCCGATGTTCGCGCGCAAGGCCTTGACCGTGCGCCGAGTCCGATTATTTACGTTGATTACCGCCAGCGCGGAATGAACGCCAATTCATCGCCCACCATCTTGATGCGTAGCGCCGCACCACCGGCAGAGATCGTTTCTGCCGCGCGCGGCATCTTCCACGATCTCGCACCCGAGGTACCCGTCAAATTCTCCACCTTCGCGGAGGAAATGGGCGGCTGGCTCGCGGATCGCCGTTTTCTCCTTCTCCTTGTCGGATTATTTGCTGCCGCTGCTCTGGTTCTTGCTGCGGTTGGCATCTACGGAGTTGTGGCCTTTTCCGTTGCGCGCCGCACCCAGGAAATCGGCATTCGCATGGCGCTTGGCGGCCAACGTAGTGATGTTTTGCGTTTGGTTTTAGGCGAAGGTGGGCGGATGGCTGCTCTCGGTGTGGGAATAGGCATTGCCGTGTCGATGGCGATTACCCGCCTCATGTCTACTCTCCTTTTTGGGATAAGCGCTACCGACCCGTTCACATTCGTCGGCGTCGCCGTGCTTCTTTCTCTGGTCGCACTGCTGGCTTCCTACATCCCGGCGCGCCGGGCCATGCGCGTCGATCCCATCGTCGCCTTGCGGTACGAGTAATTCGACTGCAAGCGGTCACTTTCGGCACGATCACTCTTCTGTTCCTCCGAACTCACAGATTTTTGTTGCCTGCGCTGCCCGTTTCCAAGACACTCTTTCCTTTGTTTCTTCTCTTTCGGAGGCGATATGACCCGGCTTCGCACTCTGTTCGCGCTTCTTGCGCTCTGCATTCTTCTGCCGGCGCTCGCGCTTCCGCCTCAAGTGCAGACGCCTCCGAATTCAGCCACCCCTCTCGCTACTGCTGAAGCAAAGCTCCCGGCCGTAACTTCGCTGCCCGTCGCGCACCCTCTCGAACAAGCCGACCTCGAAGCCTTCTTCGACGGGCTGGTGCCACTCCAAATGGAGCGAAGCGATGTAGCGGGCGCCACCGTGCTTGTAATGAAAGACGGAAATGAACTGCTGAAAAAAGGCTACGGCTACTCCGACCTCAAGAAAAAGACGTCCGTCGATCCAGACACCAGCATGTTTCGGCTGGCTTCGATTTCGAAACTTTTCACTTGGGTTTCCGTCATGCAGCTCGCCGAGCAAGGCAAGCTAGACATCGACGCCGACGTAAACAATTATCTCGATTTCAAAATTGCCCCAGCGTTTGGAAAGCCCATCACTCTTCGCAATTTGATGACGCACACCGGCGGCTTCGAAGAGGTCCTTCACGACATTATTTACGTTGACCCTAAAAAAACCACTTCGCTCCGGGATTTCCTGATCGCGAATCAACCGCGCCGCATGTATCCTCCCGGCGAAATTCCCGCCTATTCGAATTATGGCGTCGGGCTCGCCGGCTACATCGTTCAGCGCGTCAGCCTTGAACCGTTCGAGCAATACGTCTCGGAGCACATCTTCCTGCCCCTGGGTATGAAGCACTCCAGCTTCAACCAACCCATGACCGCGGAACTCGCTCCAGACGTCTCCGACGGCTACCGCGCCACCACGGAAAAGCCCGCCATCGGCTTCGAAATTTTCAACCCCGCTCCCGCAGGAGGCGTTTCTTCCCCTGCGGGCGACATGGAGAAATTTGCGCTGGCCCTCTTGAACGGTGGCGAACTCGACGGCCATCGCATCTTAAAGACTGAGACCCGCGACGCTATGTGGACGCGCCAGTTTGATACTTCCGATGCCCTGCCCCCGATGTGCATGGGCTTCTACCAAACCTGGCGGAATAATCTCCGCTTCATCGGCCATGACGGAGACCTGGTCGCCTTCCACAGCATGTTCTTAATCGAGCCGACGCAAAAACTCGTGATTTTCGTTTCGTACAATTCCGCGGGCTCCGCAAGCCGCAACCGCGCGGAACTCTTGAACGGCTTTGCGGATCGCTACTTCCCGGCTTACACGGCGCTGCCTTTTCAAACATTCCCCGTCAACCAACTCAAAGAGATCGCCGGCAACTATCAATCGACACGCCGCGCCGATAGCACCAAGCTGGCTATCTCGAATCCGGCTGGACAAGGTGTGGCCACTGTCGACAAAGACGGCGTGCTGACCGTTGATGTCTACAAAGATCTGCGTGGCCACACACGCAAATGGAGACCCATCGGCAAAGATCTATGGCAGATCGAAGATGACCAAGGACGCTTATTCGCCATTCGAGACTCTTCGGGAAAAATCGTGCGCCTCGCCGTCAGCTTCCCCGGCGTGCAATTCCAGCGCGTGCCGCGGTACGAGCACAAAACTTTTGTGGGAGTTTCCTTGGCCGTGAGCTTGCTTATACTGCTCTCGGTCGTGGTAGCCAGCCTAATCCGCGTCGGCCGAAAACTCTTCTTCCGCAATCGCCCCCCGCTCAAGCCTCAGCCGGGTACTCTCTGGATCTCCCTGGGCCCACGCCTCGCTGCTTTTCTCTGGATTATCGTCACTATCTGGATTGCGATTTTGTCGGCACATCTTCAAAACGAAGCGTTGCCATCGTTCCCCATACTTCAGCGCTATTTCTCGCTGATCACTTGGTTTTCCGGCCTGGCAGCCTTCTTCAGCATCTTCGCGCTGCTAGCCGGAGTCCGGATCTGGCGCCAAACCGATGTACGTGTGATTTCTCGAGTGAAGTTTTCGTTGGTGGCCGCGGCTTGCGTTTTTCTGACGTGGTATTCCATCCATTGGAACCTAATCGGACCTATCCATCGCTTTTAATACGCTCGGCGCGCCATTCTTCGCTGTTTGCGGGGATGGATATTCGGGCGGGCACGGCCCTTCGAAGCTCCCTTCGTTCCTCAGGGCAAGCAGGGTAAACGTGCCGTGCCCCTACGGGGCGTTAGAGTTCCCAGCCTTTGCGGCGGTCTGGCTTCACTAATTTTTGCGCCGCGGCTGAATTTGTCACCTTCAGAGCGGTGCGATCCCAGTGCAGTCTCTCTCCCGTTCTTGATGCCACATTCCCTAAGAGCAACGTCTCTGTTACCAATCCCGAAAACTCAAAATTCCCGCCAGGCTTTACTTTTCCGCCTTTGCAGGCGTCCAGCCATTCGCGCTCATTCCCCGGCGACCGCGGCAGCGTCTTCGCGGGCTGTTTGTAGGCATCCATCTTTGACTGGGGAATTAGTTTCGGGTCTCCGCCATTAAAATTGCACAGAATTTTTCCGCGATCTCCAACGAACAGCAGTCCTTCCTCCTCTTCTTCGCTCCCACCTTTAAGTGGGCGCCCCTCCTCCAACTCCTCCGGGCGCGCGGGCTTCAATCCCCCGTCATACCAATTAAAATTCACGGCAGGCATATTCCCGCGCGCCGCAAAGGTATACCGGCAAATGGAAGCTAAGGGATACGTCTCGTCATAGCGATCGCTTGAGCTAGCCTCTACACTTTCTGGCGCCTCCAATTTCAACACCCGAAAAATCGTGTCGTAGCTATACGAACCCATGTCCCCAAGAGCCCCGCATCCAAAATCGCCCCAACCGCGCCACACAAACGGCAAATATGCCTCGTTGAACGGCCGCTCCGGCGCGGGCCCCAGCCACAAATCCCAATCAAGCTCCTGCGGAACAGGCTGCGTCTCCTTGGGCCGCTCGATCCCCTGGGGCCAATAAGGGCGGCTCGACCAGTTGTACACCTCCCGCACCGGCCCAATTGCGCCATCCCAAATCCATTCGCACAAGAGCCGCGTAGCTTCCGACGCCTGATTCCCCACTGCAATCTGCGTGGCCACTCCAGTCTCGCGCGCCACTTCCGCCATTCTCCGCGCCTCATAAATCGTATGCGTAAGCGGCTTTTGGCAAAATACATGTTTCCCTTTCTTCATCGCCGCGATCGAAACCGCCGCGTGTAAATTGTCGGTCGTGCAGACAACTACCGCGTCTACATCCTTCTGTTTCTCGAACAACTCGCGAAAATCCACATAGGCGGCGCAGCCGTTGTAGGTTCCCGAGCGCTGCTGCGATCCGTAATATGCATTCACAATCTTTTGGCAAGGCTCGCGCCCTGCCACGCCGCTCGTCACGCGCAGCGTGTGCGAAAGCTGAATCGGCTGGTCGGGACTCAGCCAATCCCATCCGCTCTCCACTCCCAGCAAAGCCTGGACCGATTTACAAAACTCATGCGTGTCCCACTGCGGGTAGTTCGCCGCGCTTTTGTTCGAATCGCACACCGCAACGCCCTGCACGTCTTTCTCCTTTAAGAAATGCAGCATCACGCGCAATCCCTGCGCTCCCACTCCAATAAATGCGATGTTCACCTTGTCGCTCGGAGGAATAAACCCTACTCCGCCCAAGACATGCCGCGGCACAATCGAAAACGCGGCAGCCGCCGCGGCCGTCTTCCCCAAGAAATCCCGCCGCGAAACGCCGCCCTTTTCTCTGGCATTCAAACGATTCAAATCGCCCATTTCGCACCTCGCCGCCGCAATTCTACTGATTCTTCCGTGAAACGTCGATTATTTCCCGAGCACCGTGCCATGCAGCTCTCGTCGCGCCAGTAAGTCGTTCGTGTAAACTGGTGGCCGTACGAGAGCAAATGTTCGAGATCGCCAAAGCTTGCCGACTCTCAACACGAGGCCAAAGACATGACGCCAGTGCAGAAAGAACTTCTCCAGGATCTTCAAAACTTCGCCCAGTCCGCTCCCACAAGTGAGGCCCTCATGGAGCGCATCGCCGAGCGCCTTCACGAGAAGATGACACGCTACAACTGGGCAGGCTTCTATCTCGTCGACCCCGGTGACCCTGGCTACCTCATTGTCGGACCTTTCGCGGGCAGTTTTACGCCCAACACCCGCTTTTCTATTAGCACCGGGCTTTGCGGTGCGGCGGCCACGAGCGGTCAAGTAGTTGTCGTGCAGGATGTCTCTGCGGATCCGCGCTATCTGGCCGGATCGACTCTGGTAAAGTCCGAAATCGTGGTCCCCATTTACGTAAACAAGAAGCTTGCGGCCGAGCTCGATATCGAAAGCTATTTCGCCGATACGTTCACCAAGCCGGAGCAGGAATTTGTCGAAGCCTGCGCCAACGTGCTCGCGGAATACATGGCAAAAGGATAAGAATCCCCAGAATTTCTCGTTTTCTTGGGCAAAACCGGATTAGAGCCAGTTCTAGGACGCCTAGCCTCTGTGTCCTACCCTCCCAGCCTCCGACGGTCCAATTGCTTCCCCGTACCTCGCCGCGTATGATTGGCAATTCATGCTCCCGGCTCGGCCTAATCTGTCCATGACTCGCAAAATCTCCCGCTTTCTAATGCTGTCGGCTCTGGCATTTGTGCTCGCACCCTGCATCGCACCGTCGCAATTCACGGCGGATGCCCAGGCCCCCATTTCGAGCGAAATCATTCCCTTGAGCGAAGTCCACCCCGGCATGCAAGGCTACGCTTACACCATCTTCGCTGGCGACCAAGTCGAAAAATTCGACCTGGAAGTCATCGGCATCATGCCCAATTTCCTCGGCCCGCGCCAAACCATCATTCTCGTCCAACTCAAAGGGCCGAAAGTCGAGCATACCGGGGTAGTTGCCGGCATGAGCGGCAGCCCCGTCTATTTCGAAGGCAAGCTGGCAGGTGCGCTCTCTCTTAAGCTAGGCGTCTTCACGAAGGAACCGATCGGCGGCGTAACTCCCATCGAAGACATCATTCATCCCCAGCCGCAAATGTCCTCTGAGAATTTCCCATCCCCGTCCCAGTCCTCCAACCAACAACTCTCGCTGCCTCAAGAGGCGGCCTCTCGCACCGGCCTGCCCACTGGCTCCGCGCTAGAGCCTATCGAAACTCCTCTCGTTTTCTCCGGATACCAGCCAGAAGCCCTCCGGCAATTCGCGGGCCAGCTGCAAAGCTACGGTTTCGTAGCCGCGCAAGGCGGTACCGCCGCACCCAAGCCGGATGATGGGCACCTCCTCCCCGGCGACATGGCCGGCATGGTCCTCGTGCAAGGGGACATGTCGATTAGTTCCGCATGCACGGTCACCGCAATCCGCGCCAACCAGGTCTACCTCTGCGGTCATCCGTTTCTAAGCCTCGGAGATGTGCAATTCCCGATGGCACGCACCGAAGTCGTTACAACGCTCTCTTCCGAGTTGGCCTCGACAAAAATCATCAACGTCGGCGGCTCCATCGGCACGATCACGGGCGACCATCTCACCGCGGTGACCGGCAAACTCGGCGCTCCGCCTCCGATGATCCCGGTTGACTTGACGCTCTCTGTGGGCCGCGCGGAAAAGAAACTGCACTTCGAGATGGTCAATCACCCCAAGCTAACTCCCCTCCTGGTCGGACTCACGGTATTCAACGGCCTGACACAAAACTCTCTCTATGGGGAAGGCACCACGCTGCACCTTTCCGGTGAGGTTGTCGTCCACGGCCATGCTCCTGTTCTCATCGAAAACACTTTCGCGCCGGGCGATGCTTTCTCTCAAGATGGCTTGCCCATTGCACTCAACATTCAAACTGTCTTCAATCGGCTTTTCACCAATACAAGGGAGACTCCGATGTTCGACCGCATCGCGCTTCGCGTCGAGAGCGTCCCCGGCCGTCAATCCTTCAGCATTGAAAGTGCCTGGCTGGAAAAAGGCGAAGCGGCTCCCGGCGAAACTCTCCGCGTGCGCGTTTTGCTTCGCCCCTATCGCGGGCCCGCGCGCGTCGAAGAAGCCACGGTACGCGTCCCCGATCAAGCCACGCGCGGCACGACGCTCCGCGTATTAGTCACGGACGGCGATATGCTGAATCGCGCCTCACGTGGATTCTCGTTCTCTGGAGCCGGCGGCAGCAATGCCAGCCTCGATCAACTCATCGCGCTGCTAAACCGCGAACGCCGCAACGATCGCCTCTACGTAGGACTTTTCGCACCGACACCAACCATCCTCTGGGACGACAAAGAGCTTCCCAACGTGCCGCTTTCCCAAATCAATGTTATCGACGGGCGTCCCACTCCCGGCACGGTCCAGGTCCTGCGCGAATCGCTGGCCAGCGAGTCTTCCATCTCGCTAGGCGGACCCGTTACTGGCGTCATCTCCTTGAATCTCCAAATCCGGTGAACATGCAAATGCCAAGTCGCAATCGCACGAATCACATAACGCACAAGCATCTTTTCTCAAGCGTGGCGCGCGCGTTCGCACGGATCGCTTTCTTGTCGTTGGTTCTTTGCTTCCTTACGTTCTCAGTTTCTTCTCTCCACGCCGAACATACGCGCCGCTGGCTTCAAACGACCTATGAAGAATTTCTCAAAGGCACAGCTCACGGCGTAGCGGTCCGCAGCGACGGGCGGCTCGAACTCGCTCCAAAATTCACTCTGCTCGCCGATGCCGACGCGTCCTATCTCTGGTCGCTTCGCCTCGACCCTAAAGGCACTCTCTATGCTGCGGGGGGCTCGCCCGCAAAAGTGTTTCGCTTCGATAACGGCGGCAAATCCTCCACCGTTTTTGAATCCACGGATCTCGTTGCTCAAGCGATCGCTTTTGACGCCAAGGGCACTCTGTATGTCGCTACTTCCCCTGACGGCAAGGTCTATCGCGTCTCCTCCGCGGGCGAGAAATCCGTCTTTTTCGATCCCAAGACAAAATATATCTGGGATATCGCTTTTGGTTCCGACGGCAATCTTTACGTAGCCACCGGCGACAAAGGCCAAGTCTTCGCCGTCACGCCCGATGGCAAGGGCGAACTCTTCTACGCTAGCGACGAAGCCCACATTCGCGTGCTCGCTTTCGACGCAAACAAAAATCTTCTTGCCGGCACCGAACCCAATGGCCGCGTACTGCGCATGACACGTCTGGATGCAAAATCTCCGCGCAAAGATAAAGATTCCACGGCATCCGCCGCGGAAGGCTTCGTCCTCTATGAAACCTCCAAGCGGGAAGTCACTGCTCTCGCCGTCGCTCCCGATGGCTCTATCTATGTTGCTGCTATTGACGAAAAACAACGCGGCATTTCTACGCCTTCGAGCACGATAATCGCCTCACCGCAAGGAACCACCACCATCACGGGCGGCGGTTTGACTGGGACCATCTCGGGTCAAGTGCAACAGGGAACGCCATTCGTCGCTTTCCCGCCCACGCTTTCCAGCGGCATCTACCGCCTCTCTCCAGAGGGTGCGCCAGATGAACTCTGGACTTCCCGCGATGATGTCGTCTATTCGCTCGGGATTGGCTCTGATGGCCGCGTCCTTGCCGGCACGGGAAACAATGGCGCTCTTCTGGCTATCGATGGTCACGGCGTTTTCGCGCAACTCGCCAAAGCGGGCTCCGCGCAAATCACGGGAATTGCGCGCAACGCCGCGGGCAAGGTTTTCTTGTGTACCGCGAATCCCGGAAAAGTTTTCTCCGTCGGCCCGGAGTACGAACCCGAAGGGACGTATGAATCGCGCTCGTTTGACGCGCAGCTCTTTTCGCAATGGGGACGGCTCGATTGGTGGGGCCCGCCGCCGGCCGCAGTAACCACAACAAAATCCGCGGCCGCATCCGGCGGTGAACCGCGCCTGGAATTTTTTGTGCGCTCCGGCAACACGGAAGATCCCGGCAAAGAATGGTCCCGGTGGTTCGGCCCGTATTCGAAACCCGGCAGCGCGGTGGAAGCGCCGAGCGCGAGATTTTTCCAATGGAAAGCCGTCCTCCACGATGGCCGCCCTGGCGACGGCATCAACTGGGTCAGCCTCGCGTATCTGCCGCGCAACGTCGCTCCGGTCATTGATGCTATCGTCCTGGAGGATCCCGGCGTGCGCGCGCAAGGCAACACGATTATGTCGACCGGCCAATCGCCTACCGTCGCGCTAAAAATGCCGCCAACGCCAAATGCTCCCAACGTATTCATCGCGCAGACCGCGACGCCCGCAAAATTCGAACAACCACCGCAAGGGGTACGCGAGAAAGGCTATCAATCCGTTTTGTGGAGCGCCCATGACGACAACGACGATGACCTGCATTACAGCGTCTACTATCGGGGCGAAAACGAACACGAATGGAAATTGCTGAAGGACAAGCTTGACCAAAAATTCTATTCCTGGGATACCACGACTCTTCCCGATGGCGCCTATTATTTGAAAATTGTCGCGACCGATGCGCCTTCAAATCCCCCCGCCATCGCACTAAAAACCGAACGCGAAAGCGAACGCTTCGAAGTCGACAATACTCCGCCGACAATAGAAGGCCTGAAGGCCCTTCAAGGGAGCTTTCAAAGCAATCAAAACACTGGGGATTTTGTGGCCATCGAATTTGTCGCTAGAGACTCGGCCAGCAGCATCGATCGCGCCCAGTATAGCATCGACGGAGGAGATTGGATCCTCGCCTCACCCGTGAACAGTCTGAGCGACAGCCTCGAAGAACATTACAAGTTCAACGTCAGCTTGAACGTTCCCTCCCAGTTCCTGTCGAAGTTTACCGAGCACACCATCGCCGTGCGCGCCTATGATCGCTTCGAAAATGTTGGCAGCGCAAAAATCACGACAACCGTTTCGAATTCGAAACCCTAGAGACTGAAATCTTGGCTGTGTTCAAATTTAAAATCTGATATTGATTGAATTTTGGATGGTGCACTAAACTTGCAGCCTGTCCGAACCTCCGCGTCCTACCCTGGAGGGCAACATGATTTCGGGTGCTCACGTAGTCGTTTACACCAAGGACGCTGATGCCGACCGCGCTTTCTTCCGCGACGTTCTCGGCTTCCAGTCCGTCGACGCGGGCCGCGGCTGGTTAATTTTCGCGCTTCCGCCGGGAGAGGCCGCATTCCATCCCTCCGAAAAAAATGGCCCGCACGAACTCTATTTTCTGTGCGACGACCTGAAAACAGAAATGGCAGCGCTCGCGAAAAAGGGAGTGGCGTGCTCTGACATTCACGAAGAGCGATGGGGATCCATTACAAAGATTCGGCTTCCTGGTGGCGGCGAAATCGGTCTCTATCAACCGAAGCATCCAACAGCCCTGGGCCTCGGCACCTAAGCTGCGCGCCGCATATAGCAGTGGACCACCGAGGGAGCAGACGACGCTTCCAACAGAAGGCAAAATCCTTTGCGTGCTTGGCTTGTCAGGGAATAAATGACTTATGCGCGAAGGTCTGTCTAAGAGGTCCAGCGCTCTGGAGGGGGTGCCGAGCTGAACTTCACGATTTCAGCCCCGAAACCGATGCGGCCATCCGCGTAAGCCTCATTTTTCACGTGGACGACGCGCGCAGTGCAATGCATCTCTTCGGTTTGGCTACCCGTCACTTCGCCGGGAATCCGCAGGGTAACCTCGATAGGCATGCCGACTTGCAGGGGCGCGGAAGAGGCGAAATAAAACCCACCGCGTGAGATGTTTAGCGCTTCCGTAAAGTGATCGGTCTTGTCCGCGGCCACGCCTGTCGACCGAAATCGCAGGGGGGTGCGAAGAGAGTGGCGAGTAAGATGTCTGCGTTCTGTGGCTTGCATAGTGTCCTCCACCTGGCGAGGGAGGTGCTGATGTGGCCCTCGCGACATAGGAGAAGGGGTGTTTTAGGGTAGCAGACCCAGTTGCCGGGTCAAGCATCAATCCTTAGTACTAGAGGTACTCCAGTTCCCGATCGCGCTGGTGTTCCGAATTGGCGTACGCACTCTTCCGTTCGTAGACTCTGGGAAGCAGGGATGGATTGCCGTCACTCTCCCAGGCGCGCGTGGTCTCAAACCAGGCTTGCAGATCCACCGCAGATGCGGGATATTGCACCCCTTTCGTCGGGCCGGTCATCAAAGGGCATCTTTGCCCAAAAGGGGGGAATGCATGATCTTGGGTATGACGCCTTTCACATTCTTTCACGTTCTATTGAGTCTGATCGGCATCTTCTCGGGGTTCATTGCGGTGTTTGGAATGATCGCCGGGAAACGGCTAGACGGCTGGACCGCGCTGTTCTTGGTGACCACTGCATTGACAAGCATCACCGGCTTTTTCTTTCCGTTCCATGGCGTGACGCCCGGGATCATTGTGGGTATAGTTTCGCTCGTCGTCCTGGCCGTGGCCATTCCTGCTCGGTACGTCAAACACCTGGCGGGTGCTTGGCGCAAGATTTATGCGGTCACGGCTACGATTGCGCTCTATCTCAACGTGTTTGTATTGGTCGCGCAGTTGTTCATGAAGGTGCCCGCGCTGCACGCCATGGCTCCCAATGGAAATGAGCCGCCCTTCTTGATCAGTCAAATCGTCGTGATGGCCATCTTTATCGTGCTGACGATTGCGGCCGCCATCAAGTTCCACCCCGAGGCGGTGCACGCTTCTTGATAGATCGTAGCTACGAGGACAGTTCTGCCAAGGCGTGGCAGGGTTCGCGCTACGGCTTGGCAGCCGCCTTATCCAGCACCTCGTATTGCGCGCGCTGCTGATCTGCTGCCGCTTGCGGTTTGGCAACCAGGTGCATCACCTCGTAGCCGTCTTTTGCGGAATACGCGGGCCAGTTAGGCAGACCCTCACCGTTCGGATTGCCGGTCTTGGCAAAATTCGTCCAGTAGGAACCCATTTGCTCGGATAGTTGGAAATCCTCGGGGCGCCAGGGAAGTGCTTTCGAGTCGAGCATTCCAAAGACAAATTCGATTTCCGCCGAATGGTAGGCTCCCCGGCTTCCCTGCGGCGGTGCACCAGCAGCGGGCGGGGGTTGTGGGGGCGCCTGGTCGAATTCATAGCGGTAAACTACGGACCCGCCCGTTTTCTCCTGCATCTCGATCCACTTCCACGTGCTGTAGCCGATGAAGTTGGCAGTGGCCAGCAGACCCGCCGAACTCTTGGCCTGCTCGTCCGTTTCTGCTGGAAAGGCTTTCAGGATGTCCGGCGCTTTTTCGCCATAGGTCTGGGTGATTTTCTTTGCAAAGTTTTCCTTGGTCGGCGCGTCGGTTCCGAAAAACACATGGTAGTTGCCCTCGTCATGGTTCCATCCCGCCAGCAGGGGGACGTGCGCCTGATTTCCTTTCGCAAAGATCTCGGATGGACTTTCCGGGAAGAAGTATCCGTCGATATTCGGACCGAAGTGGAACGCGTTTTTATCCTTTGATGCGGCGTCGAGCGTCTGCTGCGAACTCATCGCTCGCAATTTGTCCAGAGTATCTGCTCCGATCGATGCGTCGAATTTCACGCCATCCTGTTCGCTTTCCGCCAGCGGCTTGGCGTTCAGCGTTCTGCCGAAAAACGCGCCACTCTCTCCAATCGCGCGATGGATTAGGCTCTTGGAAAGAGGGGAAGCCATCAGCGCGCTCACAGAAAACGAGCCCGCGGATTCTCCGAAGATCGTTACATTCCCAGGATCGCCACCAAACGCCGCAATATTCTTGCGAACCCATTGCAAGGCCGCCGCCTGATCCTGCAGCCCGTAATTTCCCGATGCATGATTTGGCGATTCCTTGGTCAGCTCCGGGTGCGAGAAAAATCCAAAAATCCCCAGCCGGTAGTTCATGCTCACAACGACGACGCCTTTGTGCGCGAGGCGCTCGCCATCTTGACGCGGTTCGGATGTGGCGCCGGCTTGAAAACCGCCGCCATAAATCCACACCATCACGGGAAGCTTTGTACCCAGCGAGGCTTTAGGCGTCCACACATTCAGGTAGAGACAATCTTCGCTCGGCCCCGCGTCACGAAACACCATGTCGTCAAATACGCGCCCTTGCATGCACTGCGCTCCGAATTCTGTCGCCTTGCGAACTCCTTGCCAGCTCGGCACAGGCTGAGGCTCTTTCCAGCGAAGCGCGCCAACGGGCGGCGCGGCATAGGGAATCCCTTTGAAAATTTGCACCTTTCCGTCCGCGCTCGTGGAACCTTCGACGTTGCCCGCTTCCGTGCGCACCTGCCCCTCTGCTGCAACGCTCATTCCCGCGAGCGTCATGACAGCAACGAACGCCTGCGTTACGCGCACGATGCTCTTCGCATGAATTCTCATATGTCTCCTGGCTGCCTGTATTTCCCCTGATGGAAAACCGCGAAGATAGTACCTCCCAACTGGCATGCGGAACAATTATCATTCTTCGTAAGTTCTCGACTAGCGGTAATCGCACGGACGGTCGCTGCCCTCGTTCCGCGCACCGTTGCGCGCAGTGGCACGCGAACTTGCCGTTTTGTTTTGCGGCCACATTGGCTTCCTCGTGGATGCCCAAATCTTAGCGCGTCAAATCCGGAACAACCTTTCTGTGTGCAATAATCGTGACGGCACCGTTGCAGCTGCGGCGGGAAAATTTCTCAACGACGCGCAGGCAAGCCCATGAGCACAGCGCCACAAGTCGAGTCCACAAGTTTTCAGCCCCCCACTTGGGACGCTATCCGGGAAGCGCATGCGCGCATCGCTCCACGCATCCACCGGACTCCCGTTCTGACTTCGCATTCCCTGGACGCGATGGCTGGCGCGCAATTTTTCTTCAAGTGCGACAACTTTCAGAAGACAGGCTCCTTTAAAATTCGCGGCGCCGCGAACGCGATTCTCTCGCTTACTGATGCCGAGGCGGCCCACGGCATCGTAACGCCATCGAGCGGCAACCATGGCGCCGCTGTGGCGTGCGCCGCGGCCTGGCGCGGGGTGCCCGCTTATATCGTCATGCCGAAAAATGCGCCGTCCGTGAAGTGCCGGGCCGTTGAAAGCTACGGTGGACGAATTACGTTTTCCGAGCCGACGATCACATCACGGCAGGAGACTTCGGCGCGCGTGCAGGCGGAAACGGGCGCGATCCTGATTCATCCTTACGACAACGACCGCATCATCGCCGGCCAGGCTACTGCGGCGAAGGAGCTTCTCGAAGAAGTCCCGGACATCGACGCCGTTTTTGCGCCCGTGAGCGGCGGCGGGCTACTGAGCGGTACCTGCCTCTCTGCAAAAGCAATTCGCACGGACATCCGCATTTTTGGTGGCGAACCGTCTCGCGCCGATGACGCCTACCGTTCTCTGACAAGCGGCACTCTGCAATCTCTCGATTCCAGCGACACTATTGCCGACGGCCTCCGTGCCTCGCTGGCCCCGAGGACTTTCGCTATTTTGAGGCGTCATCTCGACCGCGTCCTGTTGGTCAGCGAGGAAGAAATCATTGCCGCCATGCGGCTGGTCTGGGAACGCATGAAAATCATCATCGAGCCGAGCAGCGCGGTGGCAATCGCTCCTCTGCTCCGGCCCGGAACCGTCGCAGAGCTCGGCTTGGCGCCCCGCGCCGACGGCGCTCCTCCGAAGCTGGGGGTCATCTTTTCCGGCGGAAATGTCGACCTTTCTACCCTTCCTTTCTGAAGAGGCGGTCGATGAGCCGGAAACGGCGTTTGGTAGCCATTTTCTTGACCCTGTAATCCACTGATCAGAGATGGGCGTGGTGCGACCCGGGAAGTACCGCGTGGTGACTCAAAATGAGATACGGAGTGTGGCCACCTCAATCGGCAACTTAAAGCACGTCCCCTTGGCATACCGGGCCCCTCCCACGTCAAAATCTTTCGGCTGGCATGGCACAAATCAAGGGTCGGGGAGGCAAACTCGGATATCGCGGGGCATCAGCTAGTAGCAACGATGGCCTTGCGTGGGGTGAAGCTATGTCATGTAAATCATGCAGTTCGGAGAACCAGCGAAAGTTCAGCTCGGAGATCAACGTCCATTTTCCCGGGCTGAAGAATCTTGATAAGCCGCCGGTCCTTCTATTCCCGAAGCTTCTGGTCTGCATGGACTGCGGTTTTACGGAATTTGCAGTTCCAGAAAACGAGTTGCATCTACTTGGCAGAGATGCGACGACACGAGGGACCAAACGATTCCCGACACATGAGTGGAGTTTTGACCTATCGGAATTCAGCGCGAGATTGCCCTTCGGCAGTGGCGAAATCGACGCCCGCGAATGTGTTGCTGACAAACCGCTTGCCCAGAAGAACGGCTTCTACCGCCAGTAGCAATTCGTCTGCGCCGTCCGATTTGACCGCGTAGCCGTGTCCGCCCGCGCTTAAGGCTGCTGCTGCGACCTCCGAAGAGCGGTTTTCGCTCAGGAACAGGATTTTCGACCTGGGAGAAAGCTCGCGGATGGACAGAGCGGCTTCAATCCCATTCAATCTGGGAAGGCCGATGTCCAGCAGGATCAAATCCGGCTGAAATTTCTCCGCTTTTTGGAGGGCTTCCATGCCGTCAGACGCTTCGCAGACGATCTGCCAGTCGGGGTTCTTTTGTAGCAGGGAAGACACAAAAAAACGCCACGGCTTGAAGTCATCTACGAGGAGAATCCTGACGGCCAGTGGCATCTATCTCCTCTCTCGACAGTTAAATCAAAGGCGCTCAAAATCCGCGGGATTATGCCCGCTCAGATTTTGGGGCACGAGAGCTTTCTGATTTGTGCCCTACCAAATCTCGTCCTTGGCCACGCGCCTGTAAAGCAGCAATTCTACCAGTTGCCTTTTGAGACATTTCCTACTATAAAGGGCGTCTCTGGTGAGTCCCGCCAATCCCGGGATGGCGCCACAGGCACGGTTCGTTGATAAAGCCCGAATTCCCGCCCGCCGGTTCCCCATTCACGCGTTCTATTCAGCCTCCGGGTTTCTCTAAATTGAAGGGTCTGGATGACGGCGAGCTTATGGCGCAGCTACAGGCTGGCTGCAACGACGCACTTGCCGTTTTGTTCGACCGCTACCACCGCCTTGTCCTTAGCATTGCACTGAAAATTGTTCGCGATCCGGGCGAAGCAGAGGACGTTATGCAGAGCGTCTTTCTGGAAATCTTCCGGTCGATGGCACAATTTGACCCCGCCAAAGGCACTACTAAAGTGTGGATTCTCCAGTACGCATATCACCGCGCTATCAACCGCCGGCAACATCTGAATGCGAGGAAATTCTACGACCAGGCGAATCTGGACGAGATCGAGACTCACTTGCCTGAAACAGCCTCCCCATTCGGCGGGTTCACGCAGCATGAGTTGAAGCATCTGCTCCGGCAGGGGCTGGCGACACTGAACGGCCCCCAAAAGCAGGTCGTGGAGCTGGCGAGCTTTAGCGGGCTCTCGATGAGGGAGATCGCCGACAAAATGGGCGATTCCCTGTCGAATGTACGGCACCACTACTATCGTGGACTTCAGAAACTGCGTTCCTTCGTGGGCCGGACACCGGAGAAGGCAAAGGCAGCGAGCAGTAATGAGTGATCACTCCCATTTCGAAGAGCTAACCGCTCTGGGAGCTGGCGGATTCCTTTCGGGCGAGGAACTCGTGGAGCTTCGCGAACACGCCAAGGATTGCCTGGAATGCAGGAAAGCTCATGCGGAGTTTAGTCAACTCGTTCGCTCCGGACTGCCGCTAACGGTCAGCCCGGTTCGTGAATTCGTGGATAGGGTAAAGACCCGGCCCGATAACGGCCTCCGGGGACGATTCCTTCAACGTGCCAGGCTCGAAGGAATCGCGTTCTCGCCGGACGTCGAAGGATCCATCCGGCGTCCCCGCAGGCGAGTTGGGTTCTTCGTTGGTGCTGCGGGTGCATTAGCCACCGCGATTATCGCTGTAGCCTTCTACGCAACCTACTGGAATCCCGCCTCCCAGGATTCCATGCGGGCAGAACAGCAGGTCGAGAGGCTGAAGCGGGAGAACACCGCGCTTACGGCAAGCCTCTCCAAGCTAAGCGAGTCGCTCACGGCGAGCCAGCGTGAGATCCAGAATCTGCGTACCGAATTGGGAAACGCTGCCAGCAGCGCCGAGAACCTGCGGCGCAACGGTGAACAGGCGCGAGGAGACGCCGAACGGTCCTCAAGCCAGAACGCGCAGTTGCTGGAGGAGTCCCGCAACCAGGAAAAGCTGCTGGCGGAAGCAAAAGACGAGGCAACTCGTGTGAATCAACTGCGACTCAACGACGAAGCCTCCCTGGTGGAGGAAGAAGTCCGCATTACGGAACTCTCTGATAAGTTGCGGGTTGCGAGCGCCACGCTCGATATGGAGCGGCAATTTGCAGCGGCGGGTAAGGATGTCCGCGAACTCTTGGCAGCCCGCCAGTTGCACGTCATCGACGTCCGCGACACGGACCCGAATGGAAACACCAGCAAGGCCTTTGGCCGCGTTTTCCTGACCGAAAGCAAGTCCCTCACCTTTTACGCCTTCGATTTGAATGGAGACCGGGTATTAGACGCGAAGCACACTTTCCAGGTCTGGGCCGTGCCGGAAACAGGGAAGAACACGTCACGCAGCTTAGGCCTCCTGCGCGTGGACGCCAAAGCCCAGGGTCGCTGGGTGCTAAAAGTGGAGAACCCGGAGCTTGTGAAGCAAATCAATTCGGTATTTGTCACGCTCGAGCCTGCGGCCGGAGGGAAGCAGCCTAGCGGGCAGAAGATGCTCTACGCCTACTTGGGAGAGGTCAATCACCCGTAACAGCCCTTAATATCTGCTAACGGAAGGCCACCCCGCGGTATCTCCCATCCCGCGCTGCCACCTGTTGATTTGTCTGCTTGCATGCTCCCCCTGCTAACAATACACTGCCCAACAATTTGAGCTCGAGACGGAACTAGCTACAGGGTGCGAGCACTAGGGACAATGCTAGATGAAGTCTCCTGCACTCGTTATGATTCTGCTTTTTTGTGCTGGGGTGGCTTGCGCGCAAACAGAAAACGCCCGGATTTCGGGCAGGGTGACGGATCTGAAGGACGCGGTGATTGTCGGCGCCCAATGCACAATCACAAATCTCGAGACCAACGTCTCGACTACCACCAGCACCAACGAGGATGGAATCTACGTTCTGACTGACCTGCGTCCGGCCACCTACCGGCTAACCATTCAGAAGGAAGGATTTCGCACCGTCATCCAGCCCAGCCTGCAGCTATATGTACAGGATGCGGTCAATGAGAATTTCACGCTGGCGGTCGGTTCTGCGTCAGAAAGCATTACCGTCAAAGGCGACACTTTCGGATTGGAAACTGACTCGGCGGCTGTGAGTACCCTGGTGAATCAGCAGTTTGTGCAGAACATGCCGCTCAACGGCCGCACCTTTCAATCGCTGCTGGGCCTAACCCCCGGCTATGCGGTGGTTTCGCCCCCTGGCCAGGTCCAATCAGGAGACGCGTTCGGACAGTTCAGTATCAATGGGCAACGCGCGAACGCCGTATTTCCGCGTCGAATATTTCAACATCTTCAATCACCCGATGTTCGCGCCTCCTTCGGCGAATTTTAATAACCTTTTTCCCGGCAGTGGCTTTGGGACCATCACCTCGACGCTGAACGACTTCTTGTCCGGAGGTCCGGGGACTCTCAGCCCTCTCTATCAGATCGGTGGCCCGCGCTCTGGTCAACTTACGCTGAAGCTGGTGTTCTGACGAGGACGCGTCGTTGCCGGTGTTGCCCTTCTGCCTGTTTCGCTTTCGGAGTATTACCGCCTGTGCAAGAAAAAGTTGCTTGCCAAGATGCACACGCTAGGCCGCGATCGCCATTTTGCCGGCCTGGCTATTGCTTGAAAATCACCGGAGGCCCGCTGACTCGCTTCGCTTGGAGGGCGATATTTACTTCGACGCGGTCGGCGATCCTGATGAAAGGAATGCCGCTGTTCATCCCGTAGTCCTTACGGTCGAAGGCCATGGTCCCCTTGATATCGCCGGATGCTTTCCCTTCAGGGTCAACCGTTAGCGTCAACGTGTCGGCTTTAGTCACTCCGCGTATCGTAAAGTTGCCCTGAACCGCGTAGGTGTTGGGACCCGTCCGCACAATCTTCGTTGATTTAAACGTGATCAACGGATCCTGTTTGACGTCGAAGAAATCTTTACTCTTCAGCTTGTCGTCCTTGAAGCCGCTTCCAGTATCCACAGTCGCGGCCTGAATCTTGATGTCCAGGACCCCTGTTGAAACGTCAGGTGAGGTGAACGTTAGAGTAGCGTCCCACTTATCGAATTTGCCTTCGATAGCTATGGAAGACTTCACAAAGAACCGAACCGAACTTTGTTCCGGCGTAATTGCGAAAACAGGGGCTTGAGCTTGCGCTAACGACGGCAGCAGGGCTGATGCTAAGAGACCCACGGCAGACAATCGCATAGAATTCCTTTCACAAACGCAAAGGGCGACAACGTCCCTTCACCGGAGATTTTCACTTGCTACTGCAAGTAGCCAGTGTCAAAAGTACCAGCCTTGCGTCTAAGTGCGATATAGGTCGACGCGATCAGCTTCGGGCGAGTCGCAACAACCGGCAGTAACTCGAGACTTCACGAGCCGCTAATTGAACCCGGTGCCCGACTAACACTAGCGGAAAGACACCCTTGGCGTTCTCTCCTCCTGTGCTACGCTTTTTTCAGTTTGCCTACTTGCATCATCCCACCTCCAAGAATATCCTACTCAATAATTTGAGCTCGAGGCGGAACTAGCCACAGGGTGCGAGCACCAGGGAGAATGTTCGATGAAGTCTCCTGTACTCGTTGTGTTTCTTCTGCTCTCCGGTGTGGTGGCCTGCGCGCAAACAGAAACTGCCCGGATTTCCGGCAGAGTGATGGTCTGCCTGAGGAGCATGATTGCTGGGGCGGCATTGCTGCTGGTAACGGCGTTTGGCGTGTATGGCCAGAGCGCGGCTTTCGCGACGATTACGGGCCACGCGCAAGATCTGAACGGCGCGTCAGTGCCTTCGGCGACGGTTACGGCCACAAACGTCGAAACCGGGATGACACGGACGACGCAAACCACCTCGGACGGCCTCTACCGATTTGACAACCTTCCATCGGGAATCTATGACCTCTCCATTGAAGCCCACTCGTTTGTCACGACGCAAGCGAAGAGCGTGAAATTGCAAGTTGGAGAAGACCTCGATATCAATTTTAACCTGAGGCTTGCGGGGCAAACGGACTCGATTATCGTCACGACGGAGGTGCCGCTCGTCGAGACAACGAAGACGGATGTGTCGACGGTAATCGACGACAAAGACGTGGCCAACTTGCCGACGACAACCTCGTATCAAGACTTCGGCGGCGTGGCGAACGACTACCTGGGTTTGGCGGCGTCGGCTCCGGGGCTGAAGTATGACTACACAGGAACCTCGTTTGACATTGTGGGCGCCGGCAATGTCACCGATCACGGTATAAACATCAACGTGGATGGCGGAAACATTTCCGATCAGGTGATCTCGGCGCGCGACGCCTTGGGCGCATCGGTCGAGGAAGTGAAAGAATTTCAGGTTCTGACAAACAATTATGACGCCGAATACGGGCAAGCGGGCAACGTCATCCTGAACGTCATCACCAAGTCTGGGACGAATGACTTTCATGGAGACTTTCACGCTTACTTCCGTGGCCGGAACCTAAGTGCTTCCAGTTTTTTCTATAACCTCACGGATCCGATGGATCGCGCACCTTTCTTCAAGCATGAATACGGATTCACAGCCGGTGGGCCCTTTGTGAAGAACCGCTTCTTTTGGTTTGCCAGCCTGGAGAAGGTGGCACAGGGTTCGCCGGCAACGCTGCTGCCGTTTGGCTCGCCCATCACGGTCAATCAACCGGTGAACGAGTTGTTGTGGTCCGGCAAGATCGACCTGATGCTGACGAAGAAGGAAGTCTTGAGCGTGCGCTACAACGTGCAGCGCGACGATTCCCCCAACGCGTTATTTCAGACGGGACCAAACACGGACCCAAGCGGGCTGGTGGTAACGATAGGGCATGACAACGAATTGAATATTGGGCTGGTATCGACGCTGGCTTCGCACACCGTCAACGAAGCAAGGTTCTACTGGCATAGGTTCCTGTCGATTATGACCACCGACAGCTCACAGCCCGGCCAGGTCCTTCCGAACGCGTATGTAGGGGCGAACTTCTGCTGCCCAATGGGGACAACTCAGAACCGCTACCAGTACATAGACAATCTGTCGTGGACCCACGGGGCTCATACGTTCAAGTTCGGATTCAACATCAGCCACTTTCCGTATGACTATCTTTATCAACAGTTCCACTATGGACGGTATGAATCCTTTACCGCGCAAGCTTCTTGCGCACCCTATGGATTGTGCCCAACACAATTCACGATCGGTTCGGGGCCGGGCGAGTCGCTCGGTTCGGATAACATCTTTGGAGCGTATGCTCAGGATTCCTGGCACCTCAGCCGCGGCGTCACAATAAATTATGGCTTGCGGTACGACGTTGAGGCTGGAGCATTCAATGGCGGAACGATCCCTGCTCCCAACGTGCCGGGCGGTTGCTTGCAGGGCAATGGACTGATCCCTGCGTGTGGATCCGACCACAACAACTGGCAGCCGCGGCTCGGTATCGCGTGGAGCCCCAATTTTACGCACGGGTTTCTGCATACCCTGTTTGGCAACCAAGGGAAGTCCGTAATTCGTGCGGCGGGTGCCGTCGTCACAGAGATGGCTTTTCTCAATATCGTAATCGACTCTCGAATCTTCGACGGAAAGAATTTCCTAACCACCAGCATTTCGGCAACCGACTGCTTCACACGGTCAGGCGCAATCAACCCAATGCCGTCCAACCCAGCGGCTTGTGCGGTCCTGACGGCATACCCAAACGAACCGAGCGCAACAAGCTTGCAGCCGTACCTCTCGGGCGATATCAGCAACTTTGGCCGTGTGCGTCCGTTATCGCCCACAATAAAGAACCCAAATATCTACATGGCGTCGCTGGTGATCCAACGGCAACTCGGATCCACGTTCACCTATAGCATGGGCTACCAGGGCGTGTTCGGACATGGATTGTTTGGAGAGACGGACACGAACTTCCCGACTCCTATTCCCGACCCGGCGCATCCCGGTTATGACTACATGCCAGATCGGCCGGACTCGTCGTTCGGCGCGATACGGACAATTTCCAGTGACCGCTCGTCCGGGTACAACGCGTTTGTGCTCACCGCGCAAAAGCGGATGTCAAATCATTTTCAGTTCAACGCCAGTTACACGTATTCGAAGACGATGGACGACGGCGAAGACTTTTACGGCGTGTCCGAGCCGGCGAATCCATTAGCACCATTGAGCTTGGAGAACGCACTGGCCCAAATCGATATCCGTCATTTGGCCAATTTCAGCTTCGTGGCCGATACGAATAACCTGCTTGATACCCGGATAGGGGGAACGATTTTAAACAACTGGACGTTTGGCGTGCTCGGCACCCTGCAATCCGGCCGTCCGTTCCCGATTTCGACAGGAGATGGTGCTTTTGCCGGATCGAACTTCCCGGCGATAGGCGCGGAAACGAACCAGCGTCCCAATGTTTGCCATGCGGGCTCGACAGTCACGGGTTGCGCGAACGCGCCTAACGGGGCACTCGTGGCGACCAACATCGCGTCGATCTCTGGTACGAACCTGGAAATAAGCCAGTCGGGCGTGACGGCTTGCGTTGCGGCGGGACTCGCCAATTGCTCGGCCATGCAGACGACCTTTGTTGCTCCTCCGGGGGCAAGCTCATCGGGTCCGGTAGACAGCCTCACGGGAGTGCCTGTGGACTTCCAATATATCAGCGGAAATCTCGCCCGGAACGCTGGGCAGACCTTGCCGCTCTACCGGTTCGACGTGTCACTGACGAGGGCGTTCAAAATTCCCAAATGGGAATCCGCGAGCCTGGAGTTGAAGATAGATGTTTTCAACGTGTTCAACCATCCGCTGTTTATCTTGAATAATGCGAATGATGTGCTGAACTTCCTGTCTGTGCCGAAGCCGACAGTAAACGGTGCGCCAAATCCTAACTTCAACTGCACAGCGAGCTGCATCAATCCGTTTACGGGCTTGTACCTCGGTGCTAATGGACAGGTTCTGACGCTGGCTAACTTCCAGAGAGCCACGTATGACGCAGCGAAAAACTTCAATGGGCTTGGAGGCCCCTCTGGAGTTGTCACGCCGCGCGTCATCCAGCTCGCGATTCGCTTCCGCTGGTAATAGAAGCGGAAAATCGAATATCCGCGTGCTTTTCTGAGCAGGACGCAGGGCGGGTGAGAAGAGTGTCGCCGTTTGTGGCGAGATGTCCGACTTTGACGCTTTACCCGACGGCAAAGAAATGGGAGGATGCGAGCAATTATCCACAGCGGAGGCATGACATGTACGTCTATTTGCTGATGGCTTCATTGCTCTTCGGTCCCGACAGAAGCGCTGGTCCGCAAACGGTGCCTGTAAACGTACGAGTGCGCGTCTTGCTGGTCGACAAAGATTTGAATCAGAAGCCCGTTCCTTTTTACATCATCCACTTTCGGAAGGAGGGGAGTGCGGACGCTCCGACGGAGCTGAAAACCGATCTGGATGGCAAAGCGGTAGGACAACTTACGCCCGGGCACTATTCGATCTCTACACCCAAGCCGGTGGAACTGGGCGGCAAGCGCTATTCATGGAATGTGGAAATCCAAATCGAAGGTACAGAGCAGCGTATAGACCTCACCAACGACAACGCCAAAACAGAAGACTCGGCACCCGGTGTCTCCTCTCCCGGGGAGAATAAGTCTTCCGCCGGCGCCAGCGATGGAGGGTTGACGGCGCTCTTCGACAAACTAAAAAACTCAGTGGTCGCCATTCATTCGGAATCGCGCAGTGGTTCGGGCTTTCTCGTGGATTCCTCCGGGCTGGTAGTGACCAACAACCACGTGGTGAATTCCTCCAGCTACCTGGCCGTGCAATTTGACGATAAGCGCAAGGTTGCCGCGAGGTTGATCGCCTCGAACGCAGACAAGGACGTCGCGGTGATCTGGTTTGATCCTGCTGCGTTTCGAGAAGGCGTCGTGGCGCCGCTGCTGGGGAACGAAGCTGCGTCGCGTCTTGCTGTTGGCCAGCGCGTTTTTACGATTGGGAATCCTCTGGGCCGCGAAAAAGCACTGACAACCGGTGTCGTGAGCAAAATTGAAAAGGATTCCATCAATAGCGATATAAACGTGAATCCCGGAAATTCCGGCGGCCCGTTGTTCACCTTGGACGGTCAAGTCGCAGGAATCACGACGGCTGAACTGCGGAATCTGGCCTCCATTGTGCCGGTGGAAATCGTGCGGCCTGTGGTCGAGCAGGCCAGGAAGGATATCGTAGGAGGAACGCCACCGGCGCCGGCGCTGCTTCCCGTGGAACCCACAGACTTTTATCCCGCCGATGCGCTCCGTGAACTTCTTATGCAAGAAAAGTTGGACACCAAACCCTACTTTTTTGACGCCGGTGAGTTTCAAGTAGGGTTCATCACGCCTCCCATTAACTATTTCCTCCGCCATGAACAGGAGATGGCAGCGGCGCGCAAGGCGGCAAAACGTTCTGGAGGCGACGCTGCAACGGCGAAGCCGCCGTCGGACGCGCTGGAGGACGCGCAGGACTACCGTCCCGTGCTGGTTGTGCGAGTTCGGCCGAAGTACGGAGTGCTTTTTAAGGTTCGTTTCAAGAATGGGTTCGTGCGCATGCGGCTCCTCTGCGGAGGCCAGGAGCTGGCTCCGATCGTGCCTGGACGAGCGGAATTCGATTTGGTAGACCAGCGCGGGCGAAAGGTGGACACAACGTATCAAGGAGTGTATGAGTACGCTGCTGATGCCGTAACACCAGCCTGCGGAAACGTGGTCCTAGAAATTTACTCCGAGAAGGACCCGAACACGCCCGTGAGCAGGCCGATTGATGCCGCCACGGTCGGACGCGTGTGGGGAGATTTTGATGCGTTCCGGCGAGCACACCCCGCGGCGGCGCCCGCTGCAAAACCTTAAGTCGCGCTAGCTGGCAAATTATCTAAATATTCAAGCCCTAGTCGGACGGAAAGCGGCTCTACCGATTGAGGCATTCTGATGCGTGGACAGTTTTCCGATGAGGGTGTTGATCAGGCGCCATGCCCATTTGCGTCAGGGTGCGCGCTGCTATCTTCTTTTGGAGCCATTGCGATTTCTGGGATTCGAACACGGATTCGCGTTCCGCGAGATGGTTCCGATTCAATGGAAAGATGACCTCGAACTAGCCGCAGCCGCTCTCGCATGCTGATTAACCCCAGTCCAGCTACTCCTTTCACCGACTCCACGTCGAACCCACGGCCCGAATCGGAAATACACAGTACGATTTCGTCGGAGTGGCGCGACAGTTCCACTTCGGCCTCCGCCGCGCCACTATGCTTCACGACGTTTTGTAAGGCTTCCTGGGTGATCCGATAAAGGCAGAGAGTCACATCTTTGGGAAACCGTCCCTCAATGCGGCCGGGGACGAATTGGACTGCCAGCTTATGTTGCTCGGAGAATTCACGGCAAAACCCTTTCAAAGAGGCGACCAGGCCGAGAAGCTCCAGCCTGGCTGGATGAAGCTGATAAGACAAATCATGGATGTCGGACGACACTTCTCTCGCCGTTTCTGCAATGGTGAGCAGTTGTTGCTGGGCAGTGGAGGAAATACCCTGCGCGCCTTGTTTGAATTGCTCGAGGCCGATCTGGAGGACCGCCATGCGCTGACTCAAATCGTCGTGCAACTCCCGGGCAATACGGGTTCTCTCGTCTTCATGCGCGGTAATCAGGCGACCGCTCATGGAAACGAGCGCTTCTTCTGACCGCTTCCGATCCGTAATGTTTTGCGTCGTGCCCCGAAGGTAGATGGGATGACCACTGGAATCCACGACGGCTTCGCCTCGGCTCGTAAGCCAAAGTTTGGTGCCGTCCACGCGAATAGCCTCCAAGTCCAACTCGTACGGCGCTCCCGTTCGCAGTGCTTTCTCGACGCCTTGCTTCAATCGATGCCAGCTTTCCGGAGTGAAGAACTGTTCGTGGTCCGCAAAGGAAGGCGGCGGTAGCTCGGGATTGTATCCGGACATGCGGTAAAGTTCTGCGGACCAAGTCATAGTGTCAGAGCGGGGATCCCACCGCCAGCTGCCGGTCTGAGCTAAGCGCTGGGCTTCATTCAATTCCGTGTCTCTCTGTCGCAAGGCCAGCTCCGCATCCTTTGTCTCCTCGACAAGAGCTGCCAGAGCCATGAAAGGCGCCGCCGTGAAGAACAAGAAGAGTTGCAGCGACAAGATATTGATAAGAGGCCCCGGTCCGGTGAACGGACCACGGCCATGGATTGCGCCCCAAATTGCAACAAACGCGATGGCAATCATCGAGGTACTTACACCTGTCGATCCGAAACGCAAAGTGCACCACAGGAGTAGTGGCACGAGAGAATAAAGCAGTGCGGGAAGACTGCTCCCTCTAGGAGAGGCGAAGACGAGCCATCCGAGGATGATCAGGCCCACGATCAGGGCAGCTGCCTCAAGGTAATAAGCGCGGGGGGTTTTTGTCCGTGCCGAAATTTCTCTGGCCCAGCCTAAAGTGGCGGGCATCAGAGTAAGGAATCCCAGTGCTTCCGAAAAGAAAGCCACCTTCCACGTTGACCAATAATTGCTGCCATTGGAAAACGCACCAAAGAACGCTCCGACAAAGGGAGCCAGGAACACCGCGTAGAAAGAGTACTTCGCAAGAGCTTTGACACTATTCAGCCAGGGCGCGCCGCCAAATGCTATTTGAAGACACCAAGCGGCGGTAAGAACTTCTATTGCATTGGAAAGAAAGAGCCAGATTATGGCATGCGTCGGCGCGCCTCCCTGCAGGTCATAGAGGACAAATCCACCCAAGCCAGCTGCCAGAAGTAACGGCCATAAGCTTCGCCTAACTAATACCAACACCGACGCCAGAAGTACGTTTCCCAGCCAAAGGGGCGATATCATTTGCGGCCGAACGATCAGAGCGCCGCCTAGTCTGCCCGCGAAGTAACACAGGGCAAATACCAGGGATACATTGAGAGCCAGACGGAGCGGCGGATACAGATTCGCAATTCTCCGAGACAGGCGATTACGTTCGGTTTCGATGAACTACCTCCGATCCAGCGGGACCCGTTGGCTGAGTGCATGGGTCACGTACCAACGGCCCTTCTCCGAAAGGCATATTATACGTCGCCGAGTGCTTCTGTTGACGGATTCGACGTGTCAGCCACAGCCAGAAGAGTCCGGTCACGGAATGATGGCAGTTAGCTTCGGGTCACCACCGGAAGTTGCGTCATCATCGTGCGGGGAGGGCACCATTACTCGGCGTGTTGATGAAGGGCAGTCGATAGAGAGAGAAAGTATGCTGTACTCATTCTGTCCCAAAGGCCATGTAGTTTAGTCGTCTCTCCTCTGTTATTGTCCTCGCGATTTTGAAACAGGCAAGAACGGGCCCCTCCCTCCCCGGAAGTCACTGTAGACGCACCGAATCGCCGAGAAACCAAATCTGTTTTAGGGAGCCAGTTTGAAAAACTATCTGATTGCAGCATTGCTTTGCATAACTGCGTTGTTTGCGTCTCCCGCGAGGCCACAAACCCCAACAACAAACCTAGTGATGATTGCACACTGGGATGACGGGACGAATATCCAAGGAACAGTCACCCTTGGCCAGCAGAACGCGTCAGGCCCTGACACCGTGATCGTCTCCCAGACCCTGTCGAATGGCGCGGCCAACGTTTCTGAGACGTTGGGCGCGGCGACCATGTATGACGTTACTCTCGTTACCACGGCTGGCACGCAATTACTGAAGTTTCCGATTACCACCGCAATGATCAATCCCGGGAACCTCCAGCAGGCCGAGATTAAATTGATTTTTAGCAAAGCCAACAGCTCATTGAAATCAGTCAAGATTACCGTGGCGATGGGGTTTTAGCTCTGCCTCAAGCATTGTCCCTGAGAGGTCAAGGGTCGCCTAATTGCCGATGAGCACGCTTGTCCTTTGCAATCGCCTCCGGCAGCGGCGGGCTGACTCCTGTGTAATCGCGTTATTGGACATTGAGTCCCCGTTTCCAGCTGCCGCACTTACCAGGCGATGCGTCGGGCTGTAGCTGAAAATTATTGACTCGAGCCGCGATGCGGCATATGGTTGCGCAAGTTGTTTTCCAGACTCGTAATCCAGTTAAATTTCCAGCAAGAAATAAAGTCCCGCAGCAGAGCTGTGAAAGATCGGACCCAAGGAGGGTCACTCATGAAGCGTGTCTTACGGTTTGCCGCGATCGCTCTCTTAGTTGTCGTTGGTACCTGCACGGTGCAAGCGCAAAGCAATCCGCTTGTCGGAACTTGGAAACTGAATGTCACAAAATCGAAATACGACCCCGGACCAGCCCCTAAGAGCCTGACGCGCACTGTCGTAGCACAAGGCGATGGCGTGAAATATACGTTTGAGGGAGTCGGCGGCGACGGAAAGCCCATCGCTTACGGTTTCTCCGTCCAATTTGACGGTAAAGACAATCCCATCGCGGGTTCCATTCCAAGCGGAGCTGACACCATCGCGGCCACGCGCACTGACTCCAACCACTTTGTAGCGACGCTAAAAAAGGGCGATAAAGTAATTGGCACGTCCAAAGTGACAGTTTCGAGGGATGGAAAGGTCACCATCGTCGACTCGACCGGTACCACGTCAACCGGCGCAAAAACGCATGACGTTCAGGTCTACGACAAGCAATAGGCGACAGCATCCAGGCACTTTAGATACAAGAGCAATTCTGGGGCGGCTCTTCGGAGAGCCGCCTTTTCCTTTTCGCAGAGACCAGAACCAAATTGTAACTACTGGGTATCGCTTCGGGGAACAATCACTCTTATTCTCCATTTCTCACATAAGTGCGTTCTATAAGCGGCTGTGGCTGCGATGATGAATCCTCATCCAAAAACCAGCCACCGAAGGCTAAAACTAGAAATATGTTTTGCACAGAGGAGAATGGGCATTGCATTTTTGTTGCGTGCATTCTCATTCTTACAAGAAGTACAATGCGCCACATAATTGTGGGACTAATTGTGTGCGCGTGATGTTCTCAAGCCATGATTAGCCCGCGTGCCATTTTCAGCTCTCGAGAGGAAATCCATGACGCCCCGCAAATCCTTCCTGTCGATTCTCTGCCTGCTTCTCTCGCTCGTTATCAGCACGGCAGCACACGCCCAGACCAAACTGCTACGCTTTCCTGACGTCCACGAGGACAAAGTCGTGTTTACGTACGCCGGCGACCTTTGGCTAGCCTCGACCTCCGGCGGCTTGGCTTCGCGTCTGACCTCACATCCTGGCCTGGAAGTTTTCGGCAAGTTTTCTCCCGATGGGAAATGGATCGCTTTCACTGGCCAGTATGATGGTGACGAACAGGTCTACGTCATTCCTGTAACCGGTGGTGTGCCGAAGCAACTCACCTTCTATCCGGCGCGCGGGCCGCTAAACCCGCGATGGGGTTACGACAATCAAGTTTATGGCTGGACGCCGGACGGCAAGTCCATTGTGTTTCGATCCCTGCGCGAGCATTTCGACCTTGGCGACAGCCGCCTATACACCGTCTCCCTCGATGGCGGCTTGCCCCGGGCCCTACCCATGCCAAAATCGGGGGCCGGTGATTACTCTCCGAATGGCTCCAAAGTTGTCTACTCGCCTTTGTTCCGCGATTTTCGCACCTGGAAGCGTTACTCCGGCGGATGGGCGCAGCAGCTCTACATCTTCGATCTGAGTTCGCACGCCGCGGAAAAAATTACCGAGGATCCCCGCTGCCACCGTGATCCTATGTGGGTCGGCGATAAAATTTACTATTCCTCCGACAAAGACGACACGCTAAATCTGTACGCCTACGACACGAAGTCAAAGAAGACGGAGCAGCTTACGCACAGCACCAAGTGGGATCTCCGCTGGCCGAGCACCGATCACAAAAACCAGATCGTCTATGAACTGGGCGGCGAACTGAACATCTTCGATATTTCCACCAGCCAAGCCAAGCAGATCTCCATCACCGTCCCCACCGATGCCCTGGCGATGCGCCCTTCACGTGTGTCCGCCGCCGGTCAGATCGAAGGGTTTGACTTGAGCCCCAAAGGCGAGCGTGCCCTCATCTGGGCGCGCGGCGATGTGTTCACCGCTCCCATCGAAAAGGGACCGACGCGCAACCTCACAAATTCTTCCAACGCACACGACAAAGCGGCGCAGTGGTCGCCCGATGGCTCGAAAATTGTCTATATCTCTGATCTGGATGGAGAAGAAGAACTGTATCTCATCAACCAGGACGGTTCCGGCAAGGCTGAAGAGTTGACACACGGCCTCCACGCGATGTTGTACCAACCGGCCTGGGCACCAGACGGCAAGCGCATTGCCTTTACCGACAAAGATGGCAAGCTTTTCGTTCTGACGCTGGACGACAAGAAAGTCGCGCAGATCGCTCAGAATCCTCGCGACCGCACCCACGATTACGCCTGGTCCTCCGATGGAGGGCACTTGGCCTTCTGCCTCGACAATCCGAGCGGGTTCTCCTCCATTTACATCTGGAGCGTAAACGATGGACAGACTCACCTGGTGACGAGTGAACTCTTTGACTCCGGCTCTCCCGCTTGGGATCCCGATGGCAATTACCTCTATTACCTCAGTACGCGCGGATTCCAGCCTCAACTGAGCATGATCGAATTTAACTACGCTATGAACCGCGGCAATCAGCTATATGCCTTGGCCCTCTGCAAGGACACCAAGAATCCTTTCCCGCCGGAAAGCGACGAAGTAACTTTCACCAAGGAAGGCGAGGAATCTGCGGCCGACAAGGCCAAGACGACTGACAAGAAGGAAGAGAAAAAAGAGTCAAAAAAGAAGGAGTACATCCGGATTGATTTCGACGGTCTAGCGGATCGCGTCACGCGTGTCCCGGTTGACGCGGACAACTATTCGCGGCTGGTGGCGACAAAAGAGTATCTCGTTTACGCTCGCGACGGCGCTCCGTTTTATGGACGAGACTCTTTTCCAGATTCGAATCTGGTCCTGTTCTCCTTGAAAGACCGCAAAGAGAGCGTGCTTGCTGAGAAGATCGAGAATTTTGCGGCCTCCCGGGACGGCAAGAAAGTGCTGGTGCGCCAGGAACACAGCTTCAAATTCTATGACGTAAAGCCGGAGGGAAAGAGCACCGCCAAGAACGTCTCCACGGATGGCTTGATGGTGGATCGCGTCCCCCACGAGGAGTGGGTTGAGATTTACAACGAAGTGGGCCGCCGCTACCGTGATTTCTTCTACGTGGAGAACATGCACGGTTACGACTGGAACGCTTTACTCGCGCAGTACCGCCCGCTGGTGGACTACGTCGCACACCGTTCCGATTTGAATTACGTTTTGGGTGAATTGGTTGCGGAACTCAGCGTCTCCCATGCCTATCTTCAGGGCGGCGATTTCGAGATTCCCAAGCGGCCGCAAGTTGCCCTGCCGGGTGCGCGGATCGAACTCGATGCTGCTGCCGGCCGTTACCACATCACGAAAATCTACCAAGGCCAAAATCAAGAAGAGCTGTATCGATCTCCGCTCACGGAAGTCGGAGTGGATGTGAAGGAAGGCGATTACATCCTCGCCATTGATGGCCAGGATCTGGCGCCCAGGGACAATCCCTATGCATTCTTGCGCAACAAAGCAAACCGGCCTGTGCAGTGGACGGTCAACTCCAAGCCCACGCTGGAAGGCTCGCATACAATCACCTACCGCCCGATCACGAGCGAAACAAACTTATTTTATCTGGCTTGGGTTAAGCGCAACCGGGAAGCCGTTTCCAAAGCTACTAATGGCAGGGTTGGTTACATTCATATCCCAGACATGGGCGATGACGGCATCCGCGAGTTCATCAAATATTTCTACCCGCAGATTCGCAAGGAAGCGTTGATCGTAGACGTTCGCGCAAACGGAGGAGGAAACATCTCGCAGATGCTCATCGAGCGATTGCGCAGAGAGTTGCTCGGCGTGGATTACAACCGCACCGACAAGCAAACTGAAACCTACCCCGATACCGTGTTTTACGGACCCAAAGTCTGCCTGATCAACGAGACCTCCGCTTCCGACGGAGACATCTTCCCCTACATGTTCCGCCAGGCGGGCCTCGGACCTCTAATCGGCAAGCGTACTTGGGGAGGCGTTGTGGGAATCACCGGACACGGGCCGCTGATCGATGGAGGCATGGTGTTTGTGCCGCAATTTGCTACTGGGTCGGTAGCCGGGCAATATGTCATCGAAGGCCACGGCGTGGATCCCGATATCGTTGTCGAAAACGATGCGGCTGCGGAGATCGAGGGCAAGGATCAGCAACTCGATCGCGCCGTTGCCGAGATCCTGAAAGCGCTGCAGGCCAATCCGAAAAAGTTGCCTCCCCGTCCGCCGGATCCGGTGAAAGCGCCGAAGCACTAAACTACGCAAAACACTCAACTTTAAACATCGACACCAGGAAAAGGAAACCGGTGGTGCGAAGCGTGAGCGGCCCGAGGAAGTTGTTCTTCAGCGGCTTGCTTGTGGAGCTTCGCATGTAAGCGATAGGCCGAGCGTCTCCCATTGAGGCGGTGAATGGCGCAGACCTGAGGAGAAAGTTCTGCGCCATTCTGCCATAAGACGGAGGCATCTTCCGCGCCGCAGATGGGCTATGGATGCGGTTGCTCAACAGGGTGCGACAAGACGAGAGGTGTAACCTTCGGAGTCGGCGCCACCACCGTCTGCGTTGCTGGTCGCATGCTGGCGACCCTGGCCTGCATATCCTTTGGACCCGGCGGCAGATGCACGTCCTGGAGCCGGACGCTTTCAAAGCCACGCCGGTGGGCCACGATTCGGTAATCGAAGGCGACGCTCGCTGTTCCACCTCCCATCTCGCGCACCTCAAAACCGCCAGATGTTGTGCTCGCGACGTAAAGGCCGTTGCAGTCGCCCTTCGGAGTTAGAAAAACGTGGTAGTCGGTGGCGGTGTCAACCGTTTGGAGAAATCCGGGCTCGAGCGCGACCTGGGCCGCGCCACCTTGCAACTGGGCTGTGCCGAAATCTTCGAACCAGTTCTCCGGGCTCTCGACCGCGTAGAGCGCCACCTCGCGCCCGTTTTGTAGTTTCACTCTCGCCGACTTGCTTCCCGCTACCGTCAAATTGCCGCTGATATCCAAGTTGCCGCTGGAATCGACAGTGAAGACTTGATTGAAGCTGCTGCCCGAGACCCCTGACAGAATCAGCCCTTGTCCAGATGCGTTTATGAATAAGCCAGCTGTGCCGCTGGCGTTGGACTCTATATCGCCCCTCACGCCGACTCCGCTGCCAGAGGTGGCTTGGTAGGAGCCCCATACCCCGATCCCGCCCTGTGCGCCGACAGACGACCCGAGCACACCGGTGGCCCCGCCGGAAGGTGCGCTCGCGTTGCCGCTGACTCCAGTTCCCTGCGTACTTGCATTGTTCGCCCATACACCGTTGGTATAGCCGGAAGTAGCGGTGGCAACGGCGAGGACTGCGGCACCGCTGGTGGCGGAAATCAGGCCATAGACACCAGCCGGACTACCCGTGGTGGCATTCGCCACTCCCATAACCCCAGTTCCCCCGGAAGTTGAGGTGGATGAGCCAGCGACGCCGATACCATTGCCGCTTGCGCTCTGGCCGTACACGCCGTTCCCGTATCCAGAAGTGGCGTCCGAATAGCCCGCCACACCGCCCCCGCCGGCGGTGGCGCTGTCCCCCCACACGCCGAGCGTGGCGCCCATGCCACCTACTCCGACCCAGTTCGCGCTGCTCCCGTAAACTCCTGTGCCGTTGACGCTGCTACTCTGCCCATACACGCCGCTCGTGTAGCCGGAAGTGGCGGTGGCGTTACCGCTCACTCCGCTACCACTGGTACTGGCGCTCTGACCGTAGACCCCGTTGGCGTAGCCCGTGGCGGCGTTGTTCACTCCAACCACGCCGGTGCCGCTCGAGCTGGCACTCTGCCCAACTACGCCAGTAGCATTTCCCGAAGTGCCTGCTGCGTTTCCGAGCACACCGGCTCCGCTCGTGCCAGAAGATGTCCCACGGACAGCGATGCTTAAACTAGTGGCATCGAGCCTCGCTCCCGGAGTCAGTGTGCCCACACCTACCTTGTCCTGAACCTGAAACAAGATCGAATTTCCCAAAGTCTGGCTGCCGTTCCAGATGGGCAAAAAGTCGAAGGTGCCGCTACCCCCTACCGGCGAATTCGGACCAGTGTTCTGGCTGGAGTTGGAGGTTTCAGCCTGCTGGCCGGGACGAAGCGTTAGAGGGCTCTGCGGAGCGGCGGCGAGATTGCCATTCGTCGCCTGACCGGATGACGCCGTTACCTCCCCTTGTGCCAGCAAGTAAGCTGAGGCTGGTTTGCCCCCCAGCGTATCCGCGTCAGCGGCCTTCAACGCGTAGGGTACCGCCACCAGCAGCACACGCGGCAGTTCGCTCTCTCCCGGCAGCTCCGGCTGCACGCCCAGCCAAAGAGCGTTACCGGAAGCGAACAGATCGAGCGGCAAGCCAGCGGTCGAGCCGCTGCCAAGCAGCACGGTGTAGTGCCCCTGCGCGTCCAACTGCTCGCTCTGTGTTTCCGCCCAAAGGGCTGATCCCTCTTCCTGGGTCTTATATAAAGTAAAGGTCAGTGAAACGGTGCCCGTTGCGGGCTTGCCATCCGGGTCCGTCGCCACGCCGCTAAACTTAATCAGTCGTGGCACGTTACCCGTGGCCGCTTGTGGTTCGGCGGCCGCACCGGTCATGTCGACCGATGTCGCCGGCGCGATGTCCTGAGCTCCTACCGATTCCTGAAAAGCAAAAGCTAACACTAGCATCGTGGCGTACTTTAGCGCCTTCCATTTGATGTTGATCATGATATCCGCTCCTTCTACGTTGGCCTTGCGAGGCCGCTCCTTTGGCAAAATAGCAGGCGGGAAATGCGCGGCAAGCGACAAGGTCGGACAATTCTCCGCTGTCGTGCCTTGTCGCCATGATTCTTGCGCGTGCGAGCTGTGGCGTGACCTTTCCAAGCGAATTATTTCGGGGGTGGGGATAGCGGGGCGGCTTCAGCGCCGAAAGAGAACGGCCAGCCTGCGCGTTTGGTCGGCGGGGCCCGGGATTCTATGGTCGCGGCTGGTGGGGGCCGCAGTCGTATCGTCCTTTTTAATTAGGCTGGCAAGGAGCACAAAAAGCAGGGGATGCGGGCGTACTTGGGGGAACCGGGCGCCCGATTTTTTTGGTGAGGGTGGCCACAGCCCGCAACTGGGCGCAGGAGGAAAAACTTGGAAAGGGACTAATAAAGTGGTCACGGAGAGCGCCATGATCCGTTTGGGTTAAGCGCCGGTCGCAGCGAAAAGAAAGCACGGCGTGCGAGAAGGTTGGGGTTTGGGATCGGAACGGGCATCTGGCGGGAAAATTAATCTTTGGGAGCCAGCGAAACAAATTGCTGACGGCTGGGTTGTTAGTTGATTACGGGCGGGGTGGCAAACAGTTACACGGGAAGCACGGGAACTTCGCGAGAGTCTTTGCGGAAGTAATAGTGGCGGAGTAGCTGAATAAATAAGCTGGAATTCGGGTTCAGTTTTTGGGGAGTTGTATTCGTTGTGCAGCTCGAGGATGGACTGGGGTTGTGGCGAGAAAATCCTGTGGGAAGTGCCACGAACGTGGAACCGGCAGCAAGTTAGTCGAGAGGCTGCGAATGGTTTGTGGTAACCTCTTTTCGAGTTTCTTGGGAGAATGCGCTTTCGTTCCGGGCCCTGCTAAGGCGACTGCTTTGTGAAGGAGTTAATCCTTTACGGAAGAAGTTGCACCCTCTGGACCGTCGGCGAATCCCTGAAATACACACCAAATCTGTGCGTGGGCGGGTTATGAAAAACAATTGCACTCTCATTCTTCGGAATTTCCTTCTGCTTTTGGCGGCCCTGTTTACAATTTCCAACTTACCGGCGGCAGCGCAGACCAAATTGTCAACGCCGCGGATTACGCAAGCCATCGATGAGACGAACCTCGTCAAAATGAACACGAGAGTGCATCCGCTGGCGCGGCCAGAGTTCGACCAAGGAGTGGTTGCGGACTCGCAGCCGATGAACCGGATGATGCTGGTTTTGCAGCGATCGCCCCAGCAGGAAGCCGCGCTACGCAACTTGCTGGACGAGCAGCAGACGAAGAATTCGCCGAATTACCACGCGTGGCTGACCCCGGCACAATTCGGGCAACAATTTGGTGTCGCCGACGCGGATCTGCAGGCGATTACAGGCTGGCTCACTCAGAAAGGATTCACGGGGATCAAGGCAGGGCCGGACAACATGTTCATCGAGTTCAGCGGAACGGCGGGCACCGTGCGAAACGCCTTCCACACCGAAATTCACAATTTTCTGGTGAAAGGCGAGAAGCACATGGCGAACGTGTCCGTGCCGCAGATACCCGCGGCACTGTCGCCTGTGATTTCGGCAGTTCACTCCCTGCACAATTTCCGCAAGAAGTCGTTCATGCACTATTCGCAAGCGGTGGTCAAAGCCAAAGCGGAGGGAAGGCTAAAGCCGGGTTTCGGAGACGGGAACGGCCTGTATGCGGTAGCTCCAGGGGACTTCGCCAAGATCTACAACTTGCCTTCCACCCTGAATGGCTCGGGGCAAACGATCGCCATTGTCGCGCGTTCCAATATCCAGCAGACGGACATCAACCAATTCGGGCAGGGCTTTAATATCGCAAATCTGACCAATTTTACGTATGCCAACAACATCATCGTGAGCGGAGCGGATCCGGGCATCCAGCCGCCAGATGACGGCGAGACAACGCTGGATGTGGAGATGTCAGGTTCAGTGGCGCCAGGAGCAACCATCAAGGTGGTCGTTTCGGACAGTACCGCCACCACATTTGCAGACGGTGTCGATCTATCTGCGTTCTACATCGTAGAAAATAACGTCGGCAAGATCATGAGCGAGAGCTACGGAATGTGCGAATTGGAGAACGGAGGGGACACTTTTGAATACGATTTGTGGGAGTTCGCGGCATCGGAAGGAATCTCCGTGTTTGTGTCCACAGGAGACACGGGCTCCGCGAGCTGCGATCCAGACTTGTACAACAATGTGTCGGATCTGGGGTTGGGGGTCAATGCTAATGCCTCGACACCGTTCAATGTGGCTGTGGGCGGCACCGATTTTAACGACGCATCAAATCCAACGATGTATTGGAGCAACACGGCAGCTCTGAGCACCGCAAAGTCTTATATTCCTGAGATCCCGTGGAACGACGGCTGCGCGAGTACCGCAACTGCGGCAACTCTGAACACCGTGTGCTCGAACACTATCCCGATCGCGTTTGACCCGAATATCCCAACCGGATTGGATCTCTCAGGCGGCGGTGGTGGTGCCAGCAATTGCGGTACGGTGAATGGCAGCGGCGATTGCGTGCCCTATCCGAAACCACCATTTCAACTATTCACAGGTTTGACTGGGATGCCGGCAGACGGCGCACGGGACATCCCCGACGTGTCTTTATATGCGGCAGTAAACAGCGCGAGCAACCATTCCTACATTATTTGCCTGGCTGATTCGACAGCTCAGAATGGCCAAGCCTGCAATCTGACAGGACCTAACTATAACTTTACTGGCGTGGGAGGCACATCCGCGTCTTCCCCCTCGTTCGCTGGAATCCTGGCGCTGGTGAACCAAAATGAGGTCAATAACAGCAGGCTGGCGGCGGGAGCCGGCCAGGGCAACATCAACTATGTACTGTACAAGTTGGCGGTGGCGCAAAACACCACTCCAGGCACGGCTATGTGCGCTGCCTCGACCGCTGCTCCGAATGGCGCGTGCACTTTCAACGACATCACGCAAGGCAATAATTCCGTGGCCTGTATTGGGGCCAGCGATGACGGCAATCCTCCGAATGGCGCTACTCCGAATTGCTCCACTGCCCCCACAACCTCAATTGGCGTCCTGGTGGAGCCGTCGGCGACGACCACGCCAGGATGGACGGCGACGGCCGGATATGACCTCGCGACCGGGCTGGGATCCGTGAACGCAACTAACCTGGTAAATAACTGGCATACGGTAACGACGAACTTCACGCCGTCCACAATCACTATCACTTCAACTAGCCCCACTCCCGTGAACATCGGCCACGGAGCAAATGTGAACTTCAATATAAAAGTCGCTCCAACTTCTGGTGCGGGAACCCCGACGGGCGATGTTTCGTTGATTGCTGAGCCTACGGGTGGACCGAATTTCGGCTTAAACGGGGGGACACTTGCAGGTGGAACGGTATCCATCCCAACCCTGCAACTGCCCGGAGGGACGTATTCGGTTGTCGCGCATTATGGGGGCGACGGCACGTATGCGCCCAGCGATTCGGCTCCCGTTAGCGTTACTGTTTCGCAGGAGAGCAGCAGCGTAACGACCACGATGTACGAATACTGGAACTCTAATACCAGCACCATTACCAGTGCTCCGTATGGAAGTTACTATCTTTTCCGTGTGGATGTGATTGGTTCGCAAAATGGGGACAATCAGCCGTGCAGCACAGCAGTGGCGGCGATTCCCTGTCCCACAGGCACAGTAAGCCTGTCGGCTGACGGAGCACCGCTCAAGGATTTTCTGAACACGGCTACGGGCGTCTCCACCAATACGGCCACACTGAATGTGCAGGGCTTCACAGAGGACAGAGTGCTTGGCAGCACCGGCCTTCCCGGCGGCGCGCATAGCATCTCGGCGACCTATAGCGGCGACGCCAGCTATAAAGCGAGCACTCAAGCAGCGGCAACGGCGATCACGATCGCTCCTACTGCCACGCAGACCGCGGTGACCGTAAATGGCCTTGCCACAGCGACGGTGAACACGAGCCAGTCGGTGACGTTGACGGCCTTGGTTCTAACATTGAGTCCGATAACGGGCACCATCAGCAATGGACTTGGTCCGACGGGTTCGGTTACCTTTTCGGCGTGCGGTACCGCAGCTTCCTGCACGGTTCCGGTGGTCCCGACGGCATTCACGAACGCGAATGGCAGCGCCTTCGGCACAGCAACGCTGACGACTTCGTTCAGCGCCCCGGGCATGCAGACGATCACGGCCACCTATACGGGCGACACAAACTACAGCAGCTGCACGACGCCCGTTAGCACTCCCACTGCCTATTGCACCCTCAGCAGCCTGGCACTGACGGTGAATGCCGCAGCCACCGGGACCTTCGCTGTGAGTTATAGCCCGCAGCCGTTGGTGCTCAGCTCGGTGACGGGCGCGGCTACGCCGCTGCTGGTTACGGTTACGCCTACCGGCGGGTTCACCGGCACGGTAGGGATTACGCCCACGGCTGCTACTTTGCCGCCGGGTGTCACCTGCACGCCGTCCCCGCTAAATATTAGTGTGACCGGACCGGCAGCTGTCCAAGGAACCTTGAATTGTCAGGTGGTAGCGACATCCACGGTCTTGACGGCTTCTGATGTTCGGGAGAATCGGATGCTGGAAGCAAAGACTGTTCCTCCAGGGATGGGCGGCAAGGGATGGTGGACGCTGAGCGCGGGAACGGGCTTCGCGGCGCTGTTCTTGTTGTTCTTGCCAGGCGGACGTAAGAAGTATCGCGCAGCTCTTGGGTTAGGGCTGGTTTGCATACTGAGCCTTACATTCGGATGCAACGGCACCAGCGGCGGAGTGATTCCGCCGCCGAAGACGCAGACGACGACAAAACTCACCGCGAACGTCGATAAGGTCCCGAACTTGACGGCCTTCATGTTCAGCGTGGCGGTGACTGGCGGTACGCCTACTGGGCAAGTCCAGCTGTTTGACGGCACGGCCATGATCGGCACGCCGGCGACTGTGGCTGGCGGAAGCGCGGCACCCACGGCGCCAGCACTGGCCGTAGGGACGCACGCGATCAGCGCACACTACCTGGGCGACGCGACTACCGCGGCGTCAGCTAGCGGCACGCTCAACTTGACCGTGACAGGACCGACGACCATCGCTATCACGAGTAGCCCCGCGGCTACGCCGCCAGCGGCGGCGGCCACCGTCACCATTCAGTAGCAGCGACGTTAGTCCAAACAAACCATGAAGCGGCCCCGATTCAATCGGGGCTGCTTTTTTTTGGTAGGAGTGACGCGGGACGGAAAAAACGAACCGCGGAATTTTACAGCCTAACCGGCAGGGTGCGCTCTTCATGGAGGACAAAGAGCACGGAGACATGAGAGATTCTTCGACTCCCTTTGCTCGCTCAGGATGACGATCCTCGCTAGATCGTCAGTTGATTTCGGGTGGAAAGAAGATGCCCCAAAAATTGGGCGAGGGCGAAGTGAACTCGACAGGAACTTGCGAGCCTTCGTGGCTCATTTGCGGCGGACGCACTACACGCGCTTCGACCTTGCTTTGCGCTTTGGGATTCTCGATGGTGACCATGGTTCCTTCAGGCAGTGGCTCCGGAATAATCAACATGGCGCCGCTGGCACTCACGGTATGAGTGTGGCCTTCGAGAGTGTTGGATTTTCCTGTGACCTGTACCACAACCCGGATCCTGAGTAGGACACGCTGGGCGCGGCGGCGCTCTTCCGCGGTCGGCGGTCGCGTAGAAACCACTCTAGGGGCGGCAGCGACCGGTTTGACGTTCGGTTGAGGTTTCACAGCTCAAGCCCCCAAAAATCCATCTCCGGCGCGACGAGTTCCACGCCATATTCCCAGCCATCCGGGCGCGGAACCCCACGCCAAACTACGATAGCCGCGTTACTGGTATCCGTGGCCAGGTTCGTTAGCGCGAGGCGGTGTTCCAGCTGAAGTTCCTGCTGCAGGACCACCATACATCCGTAGGGGTTGACAACGCGCGTGTGGGCTTCCACCGAGAAGCGCTTTCCGGCGTCACCATCCCACTCGAGACGGACGGGGACACGAGAGTTCATGCGACGGCCGCGGCGCTTGTCACTGTAGCGCCCGTCTAATACCTTAGGCTCACGCGTCGTAACTGACATTTTTGCCTCTAGAAGGCATGCTAAAGTTGAGGGGAAAAAGGGTCAATGGTACGGTCGAGTGAGGGCACACGAAAGGATAGCTGTACCGAAGTACAGGCGGGAACGCAGGGACAGGCGGAGACTTGAGAAACCTGATTGTGAACGCGGATGACCTGGGGTGGACGGAAGGCGTCAACCGGGGGATTGCAGAGGCGCACCGCAACGGGATTGTGACCAGCGCCTCCCTGCTGGCCAATGGGGCGGCGTTTGCGTCTGGCGCGGAGCTGGCGCGCGCCACGCCGGGGTTGGGGGTGGGAGTCCATCTGAACTTGAGCGATGGCGAACCGGTGGCGGAACGGGAGTTGGTGACTACCCTGCTCAACGAGCGGGGCGAGCTTGAGGGTAAACCTGAGGGTTTGCTGCTGAAGCTGGCGCGCCGGAGCATACTGCTGGACGAAGTCGAGCGCGAATGGGAAGCGCAGGTCCAGAAGGTGCGTGATGCTGGAATTGAGCCGACGCACCTGGATGGGCACAGGCATGTGCAGATGCTGCCGGGGTTGTTTGAGATTGTGCTGCGGCTGGCGAAAAGGCATGGGATTGCGGCGGTACGGATCTCGCATGAAGAGTCGAGTTTGCGCGCGGCGCTTTCTTCGGGGGCGAAACAAAAAGGCACGGTGGTGATGAGGCAGGGAGTGCAGGCGCGGGGACTGAAAATGCTGGCACGGGATGCGCGGGAACAGGCGGAACGCGCTGGAATTGCGGCGGCCGATTATTTTTGCGGGATCGCACAGACGGGTGAGCTGACACGAGATGGAGTTTTGCGGCTACTGGAAATTCTGCCGGAGGGAACGACAGAGTTGATGTGCCACCCTGGATATGCGGACGCGGAACTGGCAAAATCAGCGACGCGGCTTCAGGGTTCGCGGCAGATGGAAGTAGAGATATTTACGAACACGGAAATACGGAATCTTGTCGCATCGCAGGGGATTCGGCTGATAGACTATGCATTCGTGGCCCAAGAAGCCTGAGGAAAGACCAGAACTGAAAGCATGAAGAACGATCCGCCCATCCGCTACTCGATCGTCGTTCCGTTTTACAACGAACAAGAGAATATTCCACCACTTTACGTGAAGCTGACGGAAGTGATGGATGCGATTGGCGAGCGGTATGAACTGGTGTTTGTGGACGACGGAAGCAAGGACAAGACATTCAAAGTCCTGTCGGATATTTATGAACACGATCCGCGGGTCAACGTAGTGCAGCTGCGGAGAAATTTCGGGCAGGCGCCGGCTTTGAAGGCGGGATTTGATTTTGCTCGCGGCGAAATCATTATCTCGATGGATGGAGATTTGCAGCACGACCCCGACGAGATTCCGCGGTTCCTGGAAAAGATTGAAGAAGGCTACGATCTGGTGAGCGGTTGGCGCGTGGCGCGCACGGATCATTGGTTGACGAGACAGCTGCCCAGCCGGATCGCCAACAGAATGATGGCGAGGCTGTCCGGCGTAGATTTGCACGATTTTGGGACCACTTTCAAAGCGTACCGGCGGGAAGTTTTGTCGGAGATTCATTTGTATGGAGAGCTGCACCGGTTTATTCCGGCTCTGGCGAGCTGGGCAGGGGCTTCCGTGGCGGAAGTCCCGATTTCCAATATTGCGCGGAAGAACGGGGAGTCGAACTACGGGATATCGCGGACCGTGCGCGTGTTGCTGGATTTGCTGAGCGTGAAATTTCTGTTGGATTATTCGACGAAACCGCTGCAGTTTTTTGGACTGATGGGATTGGCTTGCTTGACCGGCGGAGCAGGAATCGGGTTGTGGGTATTTCTCCGCAAAGCGCTATTGGATGAAGGGTTGCTGGCCAATCACGGGCCGCTGATGCTGCTCGGGATGGCTTTGGTGATGGGCGGGATTCAATTTATTGCCACGGGTTTGATCGGCGAAATGCTGGCCCGCACGTATTACGAATCGCAGAATAAGCCGGTGTATAGCGTGCGCGAGTTTCGCAGCCGCCGGGAAGCGCTGGCGGGCCGAGATGAGCCTCCGCGAACGGCCGGGGCAGGAGGCTGGTAGTTCGGCAGGAATTGCGTGCCCGTGTGGCATATTTCGCGGCGTTTCGCGACGCGGTTTCCAGAGAAGCGGATCGGAATCACTTCCCTTCTAAATTTTACAAGAGTTTCTACTCTCCCCAGTATTTCCAGGTGACATGCGACTAGAAGCGCTGAATTATCTTGCTTGCCCGAGTTGCGGCGGTGAACTGACGCTTCGCGCAGAAGGAGTGCGCGAAGAAAAAGAGCACGTCATGGAGGGCACGCTGGAGTGCGCGCGATGTAAAGCCGAGTTTTCGATTCGCAATGGCGTGCCGATTCTACTGCCAGCGAATTTGGAGAATGTGAAGATCGAGACGGCTTCGCGGTTTGCGGAGGAGTGGACGCGCTGGAGCGATCTGCGCGCGTACTACGAACAGGAATTTTTCGATTGGATCGCGCCTGTAACGGGCGATGATTTCGAAAAACAGACGGTGTTCGAGGGAGGATGCGGCAAAGGGCGGCACACGGCGATCGTGGCGTCACATGGAGCTAAGGCGATTGTTTCGCTGGATTTGGGGGAGAGCGCATTCGTGGCGTTTGCGAACACGCGCGAATTGCCGAATGCGCACGTGGTGATTGGCGATTTGTTGCATCCCCCCGTGCGGCCTATCTTTGATATGGCGTTTTCAGTAGGAGTTTTGCATCACTTGCCAAATCCGGCGGCAGGATTTGCAAGTTTGGCTTCGCGCGTGCGCAACGGCGGACGTGTGTTTTTCTGGGTATACGGGTATGAAGGCAATGAGTGGATTCCGCGGTTCATAAACCCGATTCGAACGGCGGTGACTTCGAAGTTGCCTGCAGGTTTTTTGCGCGTGTTGTGCCTGGTGCCGTCGGTGTTTCTGTGGGCGGTGATCAAGCTGTTCTACCGGCCTGGGCCGGATGGAAAAGGACCGAAACATTTGCCGTATGGAGACTATTTCGCAGCAATGCACGACTATCCGTTTGACGAAGTTCACGCCAATGTTTTCGATCAGATGGTGACGCCGGTGGCGTACTACTTGAAGGAAGAAGAAGTGCGCCCGTGGCTGGCTACCGGCTTCAAGGATGAGTTGTTGCGCTCGCAACGGGGATATAGCTGGACCGGATTGGCCATCGTCGACAGACGCTGAAGATTTCAAGTATTCAACATTGCAACGCGTTGCACGGAGCGCGGGCGCAGCTGCGATGGAACGAGTGACCGCGGTCGGGGAGGCGTGCGTGAATCGAGAACAGTATTACGCGATTATGGGCGGCGATGGCACGCTGGATTACGAGGTCTATCTCAGCACGAAGACGCTGCTCTCCTGTCAATTGGATTACGACAAGCTCTGCAACCCGGACGAGATGCAATTCCAAATCGTCCACCAGATCGAAGAGCTGTGGATGAAATTGATGGCGTATACGTTGCTGGACATCGATGAGTATTTGCAGCAAGAGAATACGAATCGCGTGATCACGCTGTTTCGGCGCGTGCATACCGCGCAGAAATTGATGATTCAGCAATTGGCGCTGCTCGAGACGATGTCGCCCAAGGAGTATCAGGAAATTCGAAAGAAATTGGGAAATGGGAGCGGGCAGGAATCACCGGGCTTTCGAGTGCTTCTGAAGATGTACCAGCCTATCTGGAATTCGTTTAAGGCGAATTATCTGGATAAGCATGGGCTGACGATCGAAAAGATCTACGATTCTGAGTATAGCCATGGGGATGCGTACATGGTGGCCGAAGAACTGGCGGAGTTTGACGAGTTGTTTCAGAAGTTCCGGTACGAACACATGCAGCTGATTTATCGGACAATTGGTTTTGGCTCGAAGTCGCTTAAGGGACGGCCGGTCGAGATTCTTGAAGATGGAATGCGGCATAAGTTTTTCCCGGAGCTTTGGGAAATTCGCGGGCAGATGACGGATCGTTGGGGCGCGGAATATGGAGTGAAAAGAGATTCGCTGGGTGGTCAGTGAGATGGAGTTGGGCTACCTGGGCGGGGCTATTTGACGGTAGTGGCTGCGGAAGAAGAGTAACGGCTCACCTGGAAATAAATCGGCGCTTTGGACTTCCCCCAGAAAAATAGTGTGGTCACCTGCGATGTAGGAGGCAACGACCCTGCAGATGATTTGGGCGATCGTGTCTTCCAGGAGCGGGATCCCCGCTTGCGTCCAGCGATAGCGGACGCCGAGCTTGGCTTCCGCATCCGGAGTCTGTTCCGACTGCGCAAAATATACGGACACTGCTTGCTGGTGTTCCTTCAAAACGTTGACGCCGAAGAGGCGGCCCTGTTTGAGCAAGGGCAGGAGATGGCTGCGCTGATCCACGCAAACGAGGACCAAGAACGGATCGAGAGAGACGGACGTGAAGGCGTTGGCGGTCATGCCGTAGGGTTGAGGGACAGCTTCTCCGGGGGCACGGACGGCGGTGATGACCGTGACGCCGGTGGCAAATTGGCCGAGCGCGTGGCGAAAGTCAGTTGCAGTGAGTGGAGTGGCTGTCATATCCGAAGTTTTTGAAGATACCACACTGCGACCTTCGTTGCGAAAAGTGTGCGTGGCCGGCGCTACTGTTTACGGAACGCGCGGTTGCGCTCGGCTTTCAATGGTTTGCAGCAGGCGGACCATTTCTGGCGCGGCGATGTGCTGATAATCGGGAGTGAGCAGGCCAAACGTTTCCACCTCGTCATATTTGCGCCCAATCCCGCTTGATTGTGTGCCGTTGAGCGGCCAGTAGCTCCAGCTCAAATCGTTCTCGCGAAGATATTGCACAAACCAGCGGAACCATTGGGCTTGATCCCCGCATGCCAGTGTCTGGCAGGCGCCAAACTCGCCGACCCAGAGCGGCACGCCAGGCTCGGTTCGCAGCAAATAGCCTGCGCGCGAATCGTATGTTTGCTTGAGCTCGTCATAGCTCTGGAAGGTGTGGCCAGCAGGCGCGTAGGCATGTGGCGAATAGACAACTCGATTCGGAATTTTTAGCGTGACGGGTAACTTCGCGAACGCCGTGAAGTCCGTCGAATAGGCCGGGCCTTCCACCATGATCAGCAAGTTTGGGTTCGCATTAAGGACGGCATTACCGCCCCGCTCTGCGGCTGCGTGCCAGTCCTGGTGCGGGTCTTCCCCGCCCCACTGCGCTCCGCTGCGCAGCTCGTTGCGCAGGTCGGCGCCGACAACCCATGCTTGATTTTTGTAGCGGCGAACGATTGTCTGCCAATCCGCCAGCCATTTTTCCTCGGGATATTCCGCGTTGTACCAGAGGCCGTTCCCATCGTCGTCCTTGCAACACCAGTCCGCCTGGCTCATGTGATTATCGAGAATGATCAGGATGTGGGCGCGCGCCAGAGCGGCGATCACAGCATCCATGACTTCCATCGCGTGCTTGCCGCGAAATTGTGGATTCGCCTTTACGGCATAGTCCGGGACCACGGGATTGCGCTCCAGCGTTTCGTTGGCCCACGGGAGCCTCACCGAATTGACGCCGATTTCTCGGATCAGTCCGATGATCGTGGAAAGCGGCGCGTGGTCCAGCCCGCCGACTACAAACTCTATCTGGTCGAAGCCATACCAGTTGACCGAAGTGAGGCGTACTGCGTGTCCGGCGGAATCCAGGATGGCATGGCCACTGGTATGAAGCGGCGGACGAATTTTCTGCTGCGCTGACATCGCCGAGGGTAGCAGCAACAACGCAGCCAGGAAACAACGATGGGCTCGAAGGGATGTGGTCATCTTTCGCTCCTGCTTTCCCGGTTGGCCGGGCTCGTGAAATCCCCGAAGGGCTATATGACCCCAAACAAAGCTTCTTGGCAATCCCAGTGGAGTCATTGCGACGCACTGCTCTTGAAAGCTGATGCGAGGTAAACTACGCTCCCATCGTTTGCGACGGCGTGTCACAAGCGGGTGTGAACTGCTCTGCGAGATGGAAGCGTTCAGGAGGAATTCATGCAACGGGACCAAGCAAAAATCATTCGCGCGTCGCGCGCAGTACTGATTGCGGCAGCGATGTCAGTGACGTTTTCATTCGCGTCTGCGCAGACACCTTCGGCACTGCCTGGAGCTTCGCAGCCTACAATCCTTTACGGCGCTGCTTACTATAACGAGTACATGCCAGCCGGCCTTCAACCTGGGCGCCTGGAAAAGGATGTCGCGCTGATGAAGGCGGCAGGCATCAGCGTGGTTCGCATGGGCGAATCTACCTGGAGTTTGTGGGAGCCGACCGACGGGCATTTTGAGTATGCCTGGATGGATCGCGTCGTGGATGCCATGGGGAAGGCTGGCATCAAGGTGATCATGGGCACGCCGACGTACTCGATACCAACTTGGATGGCGCATGCGCACCCGGAGATTCTGGCGCGCCCTCTCGGCGACGGCTACGTCGGCTATGGCATGCGCCAGAATATGGATTTCGATAATCCCAAGTACCGCTTCTACACCGAGCGTGTCATCACAAATCTCGTGAGCCATTATAAAGACAATCCCGCGGTAATCGGCTGGCAGATCGACAATGAAACCAGCGGCTACGGTGCCTCGAATCCCGACGTTTTCGCCGGATTCGTCGAGCATCTTAAGCAAAAGTTTGGAACCACCGATGCGCTCAACAAGGCCTGGTTCCTGAACTATTGGGGCCAGGATGTGAACGACTGGGCCGACATGCCCACGCGCGACAATGCCACCAGCACCAGTTACAAACTCGAGTGGAGCCGCTGGCAAGAGATGCGAGTGGCAAATTTTCTTGGTTGGCAGGCTGCGCTGGTCCGCAAATATCGCCGGCCCGACCAGTTTGTCACCCACGATTTCGGCGGAATGATGGGCGGCGGAACGGATGAGCCCACGGTCGCCGCCGCTCTCGACACTGTCGCTAACAATCCCTATCACGCGACGCAGGATCATATGGACGGCGCGTGGCAGGCGCTGCAGGGAGATTTCTCGCGCTCGCTAAAGCACACCAACTTCCTCGTGACCGAAACGAACGCGCAAACGCTCGGCTGGGACTCGGCCAGCCAGTTTCCTCCTTACGACGGGCAATTGCGCCTCGACGTTTATACGCATGTATCGAGCGGGGCCAACATGGTCGAGTATTGGCATTGGCACTCGATTCACGCCGGCCAGGAGACCTATTGGAAGGGCGTGCTGAGCCATGACCTCGAGCCGAATCGCGCTTATGCCGAGGTCAGCCGCGTCGCTCACGAACTCCAGAAGATTGGCCCCGAACTCGCCAACATGAAAATCCACAACGACGTCGCGATTCTTTACAGCGTCGATTCCTCGCACGCTATCAGCTTCATGCCCTACGAAAGAATGCCGGAAACCGGCTGGATACCAGGCAGAGCAACGCACGGCTACGCCTCTATTCTCGCGCAGCTGCACAAGTCGCTCTATTTCAGCAATGTAGGCACTGACATTGTTTTTCCCGGCGTGACCGCAGCAGAGCTCTCACGATACAAACTGCTCATTGTTCCTTGCCTGTACGTCGCTGATGACGCTCTGCTGAACAAAATCTCCGACTACGTTCGCAGCGGCGGCCACGTCTTGATGACCTTCAAGAGCGGATTCACCAATGAAAATTCCGCCGTCCGCTGGGAGCTCGCTCCTGGGCCGCTGCGAAAGGCGGCGGGTTTTACGTATCAAGAGTTCTCGAATCTGGAGCAGCCTTTGGCACTGAAAGGCGACCCGTTTCGCGCCGGCGACGAAAACAAAGTCAGCACGTGGGCTGAGTTTCTTCAGTTGGAGGCCGCGAAGCCGCTTGCGTATTACGAGCATCCATTCTTCGGACGCTGGCCCGCAGTAACAACGAATAATTTCGGCTCAGGAACACTCACGTATGAAGGCACGGTTTTGTCCGATAAACTCCAGCAGGCGATCGTGTTGAGTGCACTACGCGATGCAGGTCTTGCTGGTCCCGACCAGCAACTGCCTTCCAGCATCCGCGTCAAACACGGCGTCGGTCAGGACGGTCGGAAGCTCCACTACTATCTCAACTATTCCAGCTCGTCCGCCGAGGTGGCCTATTCCTACGCCGCAGGCTCTGATCTGTTGACAGGCCAATCGTTTGCGCAGGGCCAGCAGGCAACGATCGCACCGTGGGATCTGATCATTGTGAAAGAAAAATCGCAAAATCACTGAAAGACCTCTGCAGAACGGTTACGCCCGCGGCAGGCGTGCCGAGTACATGGCGAAGGTAGGTTGCTGCGAGCGGAGTTGCTGCCGCATTCAAAGCCCTTGAAGATGCCATACTGGTACACGTGTGGCAAAACGGGCGCGGCTACAAGGTATTGCCTGGCTCCGGCATTCTGCCAAAGAGCGCTTGGATCAATCTTTTCTTGGAGATAGACGAAGTTAGCTCCCAGGTCGCCACTCAGCCCCCATTGGCATCTCAGCTGCAAGTGACAGATTCCAGGAGGTGTATATGGGAGCTAAAAGATTGGTCAGGCGCGAGTCTCGGAGTTCCAGTGATGTCCCGAGAAGACGAGGGATGGTACATTTCGCGTGCGTATGCCTCACCGTATCGCTAGCGATGCTGACAATTGGGCGGCAAGCGGAGGCTCAAAAAATCCTTACGACTGTGCCCGTCGCGCTCTATGGCCAGGCCATCGGCGTTAATCCTAAGACACATAAGATTTATGTGGTGAGCGAACCAGGCAACGAAGTTACCGAAATCGACCAACAAACCTCCGTCGAAACGGTTATTTCCCTTGGACCGACGTCCGAGAAATCACTGGATGGGGCCATTCGGATTGATCCGGTTAGAAACAAAATCTATGCGACCAATGTTGTGAACAGCACTTTAGCGGTGATCGATGGCACTACGCATGCCGTTACGTTTGTGCCGACAGGCAAGTATCCGACATCGTTGGAAATCAATCCGCGAACTCACAAGATCTACGTGGTCAACTCCGGCAGCGACAATATTACCGTTATCGACGGCTCCTCACTGAAAACCAATACGATTGCGGTCGGGAGCTTTCCTTCGGACGTCGCTATCAACTGGAAGACCAACGCGGTCTACGTGACCAACGCGCACAGCAATAACGTCTCCGTCATTCATGGAAGAAAAAACAAAGTGCAGACAGTCGAGGCTGGTAATTATCCTGCCCCAGTGGCGGTAAACCAGGCAACAAATGAGGCATACGTGGGGAATCTGGCAGGCGATACGGTGACAGTCATACATGGGTGGTCAAAGCATACCCAGACGGTCAAAGTTAGCCCCTACCCGTTTTGCATCGTGGCGAACGAACGGACAAACAAAGTCTACATGAATCACCAGGCTGCCGGGTCCATTACGGTGATTGATGGGCAGACCAAAAAGGCCGCAACGATTGGATCCGGAATTATTGGCGCAAGCGGGCCGAATGGACTGGCGTTGGACGAACTGCGAAATAAAATCTACGTTGCCGAATGGACCACCAGGGTAACCATCATCGATGGTGCGACCGGCTCCACTTCTACGGCCGTTAATCCCGGCTATAACACACACAAAATTGTCGCAAACCCGCTCGCCAACGAGTTTTATACACTCAACATAACAACAAATACGAATAACCCTTATCCACCCAGCAGCGTGACAGTATTCGCCGGCCCGAAGTAACCCCCGGAGGAGCGCAGGAGGAAAATTATCCTCTCGCGACCAAACCTCGTGAGCATCACCGAGAACTCCGCCCAACAGGCAGCCCATCACCCGATCTCCCGTTGTTGTATTCGCAGACAGCATCTTCTATCTTGAATATTTCAACACAAAGTGCTGCGCTAAAGGGCGAGAGGGGCGGGCGCTAGTTTGCGTTTGTCGGAGCGGGTGCGCATGACTGTTGGAAGCACCTCGACATTCATGCCGAGCGTGCGGATAGCGGCTTCCTGCGCCGCAGGCGCTGATGTGCCGGCCGGCCAATCGTTCGCGCAAGGCCAACAAGCATCAATCAGGCCTTGGGATCTCATCATCGTGAAGGAAAACCTCCAAAATCACTGAAGGGTGCCCGATTGGCGGTCACTGGCAAATGATTATGCGGTGGTCGTTTTTTCGGAATACGTAGACGGGTGTGAGCTTGGTGAGGTTTTCACGAGTGACCCAAAACTCCGTTACCGACCGTTCGTAGTAGCCCTCATGTGCCACCTTCAGATAGTACCTACCGGGCGTGACGTCGCTGAACTGAAACTCGCCATTTTCATTCGTGTTAACGGATTGCCCTTGACTCGACCCCACAAGAGTGAGCGTAAGCGCGGCATCCTTCACGAACCCGGCCGAATAGTCTTTCACAGTTCCGGTCAGATTCACTTTTCCTGAGCGCTTCGGGTAAGAGGCGGTTGGCTGGAAATCGCCGCAGCCCGGCGATTGTAACTGCAGCGTAGTTGAGATTTGCGGAAGCGGCAAGTCGGAAACCTTGACGGTTCCGAGTAAGACCGTTTTGAAGCCGGGATGTCTCACCTCTAGCTCGTAGATGTCCTGCGGTAAGTCGTCAAACACGAATTGCCCGAGGCGGTCCGTTCTGGCTTCACGCACTTTTTCGAGGGAGAAGAGTGTTACAGACGCATCGGAAACGATCGCTCCCGCTGCGTCCAAAACCACTCCGCTAATCTGTGCCGGGGACTGAGGGAATAGACTTGGAAGAAAAACCACCAAGAGAAGAGTCGTGAAGCCCAGATATGTCCGTGAGTTTCTCACGTCGCCGAGTATATCAGTGCGGGCTGAAGGAAAGCGGGCGGGTCCGATTACGGTTGAATCGCGGGGCCCATCCACGTCTATCTTGGCACGACCTGAAAACTATACGAGTATTCGGCTCCAGCCCTATCCCACTTAACACGGATGGGTCGAGACTGCTCAGAGAAAAACTTCTTGTTGTTCGCACTTCGATAGACGTTCAGAAGCTGATCCATTGAGCTCCATCTGTCGCGCTCTCCAGCGAGAAGATTCTTCCAAATCTTCCTGGCCTTAACGGCACGTTCTATGTCCTCTACAGAAAGCAATTGGATTTCGACGGAAGGAAAACAACTACTGACATGGGCAAAGTCCATCGCCCCAGAGTCGTAGCTGGCCTGTACTTCTGCTTCTAATTCCTTCTTCAGGATAGTGGCAATTCCCTCTCCGTCGCTCGCAAAAGGTTGAAGGGTAAAATCACTTTTGGTCCTCGCGAAAAGATGAACCCTAAATAGTACGCCAGCAATCTTCAGGCGGAGCTTATTGCTGTCCACCAACTGAATCGCGACACGGTCAGGCAGAAGAAGGTTGTTCATTGGGCGAGAAGGGCGCGGGCCAACTTGCGCTTATCTGCGCGCGTTTTCATTACTGTGGGAAGGATAGCGACCTTCATGCCCAGAGCACGAATGGCGGGTTCCTGCGACGCGTCGCGCCGGTCAATCACAAATGTGCCGGTGAAATCGGCGTAGAGTTTTGCGACCGCTGAAGCGGAGGAGCCGCAGCCAAGCTGGATGAGCATTTTATCGCTGGGGCCTTTTAGGGATTTGCCGCCCACGATGGGGCAAACCGCGATGACGCTCTCCTTGCGGGCTCGCAATTGTTCGCGAACGCGTGGCACCGCAAGAATCGGGCCGATGCTGATCAGCGGATTGCTGGGGCAAATGATGACGCGGTCGGCATCGCAGATGGATTCGAGGACGCCAGGAGCGGCGTGCGCGTGTTTTATTCCGGCGAAATGGATGCCGCGGACTCCCGGCTCGGTGCGATGCTTGATGAGATATTCCTGGAAGTGCATGTTGCCGTCGCGCGTTTCGATAATCGTGGGGATGGGCTGGTCGGACATGGGCAGGATGCGCGATTTGACGCCCAGTGCGGTGCGGATAGATTCCGCGGCCTGCGAGAGCGTTTTGCCGTGGGCGAGCATATCCGTGCGGTGAATATGAGTGGCAAGGTCGCGATCGCCGAGATTAAACCAGATTTCACGCCCGTAGCTGCCGAGTCTTTTCAGGAAATGAAAAGTCTCGCCGCGCATACCCCAGCCTTTGGTGGGGTCGACAACACCCGCGAGAGTGTACGTGACGATGTCGAGGTCTGGAGAAATTTTCAGGCCGTGCAGAACAATGTCGTCGCCAGTGTTCACGATGACGGTTAGGGCGTGCGGATCCATGGCTCCATAGAGGCCCAGGAGAAGCTTTGATGCGCCGATGCCACCTGCTAGAGCGGTGACCGTGAGTCTTTTTGCGGCAGACATGGAGGAGTTAAGGATGCCCGGCGGGAGTGGATTCTCGCAAGTGGAAATCGTTGCGCTTGAGCAAGAAACTAAACTGGACGCAAGGCCGGTACGTTAACGAAAGAGGTCTTCGCCAGCCGAACGGATGATGCGCGCGGCGGGATCTTGGACGAAGTTGTGGCGACACCCACGAATGACGACTACGGGCGTGCCCGCGGATTTGTCCATGAGGAGTCCGCCGGCGGCGGCGAGTTCATCGGCGGCGGCGAGGATTGTGGCGCGGAGAAGTTTATGATGGCGATCGCGCGTCCCGCGGAGATCAACCAGAGCGGGGACTCCCCATGCCCCTATGGCTACGTTGATAAGACCCAAGCGCCAGGGACGGCCGAACGTGTCGCTGATAATGACGGCCACGCGCTCGCCAGCTCGCTTGCGCAAAGCCTCGGCAAGTCGGCGAGCGGAACGGTCAGGATTCTTAGGGAGGAGCGTTACAAAATCACGGCCCGGGACGTTGGAATGGTCGACGCCTGCATTGGCGCAAACGAAACCGTGATGCGTTTCGACAATGAGGACACGATCCGCGCGGACGATGCGGCGCGTTTCGCGGAGGACTACTTCGATGAAGCGCGGATCGCCCGAGAGTTTCTTTGCCAGGGCCGTGGCTTGGGGCGAAGGGCGGACCGTGGACAGCCGGACGATCCGGCCTTCCGCCTTTGACACAATTTTTTGGGCGACAACCAGGATGTCCCCGTCCTTGAGAGCGGTACCAGAGCGGCGAGCTGCAAGATCAATTAATTTCGCCAGGTTCTGGCCCTTGCGAATTTCCGGGAGACTTGGGATGACAAACAGCGAAATAGCCGATGAAGAGGGGGAAGCTCGCTTCGGCTTGGGCGGACGTGAAGATTGGTTTGCCATGCTCGGGAGGAAGAATCTTACGCGAGATGGCCTGATGATTTCACACCGAAGCTAAAATTAAGCAGCGAAAATTAAGTCCCGCAAATAAAACGGACGGGGCGGCTGCCGTTAGGCAGGCGCCCCGTCCGGAAGCGTAAATCGAGAAGGACGACTACTTGTCCTTCTTCGGAGGCTTATCTTCCTTTGCAGGTTTAGCGGCGGGTTTCGGTGCAGCCTTTTTCTCCGCCTGTTGTTGCTGCTTGAGTTTCGCCTCTTCGGCATCATGCTTTTTCTCGAGATCCTCAAGTTGCTGCTGGTGCTGTTGATTAAGCTTTTGCTGGGCTTGATCGTCAGCGGCCTTCTTGGCGAGCTCGGCGCGATCGGCTTGTTGTTGCTGCTCGACCTTTTGGCGTTCTTGATCCTGCTGACTACGCAGATCCTGGATTTGCTGTTGATGCTTCTGGTCCAGCTGCGGATTTACGTTGTCGTTGGTGACGACAGTAGGCCGAGAGGCCGGCGGACGGTTGGGATTCGCCGCAGGCGGAGTCACAGTCTTGCTGGCTGCGTTCACCGGAGTAGCCGGATGATTGGGGTTGGGCTGAACACCTTTGACTTGAACGGCTTGTGGCTTGGCCGGCGGAGCAATTTTAACATTGGCGTGAACTTGAGCCGTCGCGGGCTGAATCTGACGGGCTTGTGACATCGCCAGCGGCCTGCCGCCATTGGCCTGAATCGCCTGCTGTTGTTTGGCAAACGACGGAGGTGGCGGCGGCGGAGTCGTCTTCGCAACTACGGCTCGTGTTTGCAAAGCCGCGGGAGGCCGTACCGTCGCGGTCGCGCCAGAGCCGAGAACAGCCTGCCGCGAAGGTGCAACAGCCGGCGTAGTGGCGACAACGGGAGCGGAGGCTACTGCCCGCGCATCGAAAGTAACCGAGTTCCGGGAGACCGATTGAGCGGAGGTGAACGCTTGAGGCGTCGTGACGGACACGGCTCCGGCGACGCGCTGATTGACGTACGTGACGTTAGTCACGGTCGTTTTGTTGATGATCGTAGTGTTGTAGTAGTTGTTCACCACGGTCGTTTCCACTCGCGTGTTTGTCACATTGATGTTTGTGACATAAGCGCGGCTGACAGGATAGGACGGCACGTAGACTTCCCGCGGACCGAGCGGGAACCAGCCAACGTTTACGCCAGCCGCAAAACCTCCGCCGCCGATTCCGATGCCGATACCGAAGTGCGGACCGCCAACCCACGCGACTAGCGCGGGCGCGTACACGGGCCGAACGTAAGCTACGCCGACGACGGCCACCACAGGAGGCGCAGGTACCCAGCCCCAAACGCCGCCCACGGTTACCCAGCGTCCGTAGTGAAAGGGAGCGAAGCCCCAAGGTGCATCATCAACCCACGTGTAACCCCAAGGGGCGATATAGGCCCAGTGGCCGTAGTGATAGGGAGCCCAGCCCACGACGGCAACATGCGGGAACCAGATCGTGCCGTAGTCCGGCGTAGGACGCCAACCGCCGTATTCGTCGAGGTCTTCGTAGCCGATGACATCACTCGAAACGTAGCGAGTGGAAATGGAGTTATCGATGCGGGCGTCGCGCTCCGCGCACCAGGTGTCAAAATCGTCGCTAGAGCTGTCCCAACTTTCAACGTCGGCATCAATTTGGTCGGTGCCATTGAAGGTGCCGACTTCCTGAGGATGGATAGTGTAAGCGGAGCCTCCGCCGGTGACTTCGCCTTGACCGTCGCGGACAATGACGACGGTGGCGTCGCCAGCTTCGTTGACATTGACTTTGTAGTTGCCCGGACGGAGTAGCGTAAAAGCTAGATTGGGAGTATCGACTTCAAAGGTTTCGTCATCCGCAAGGCGGCGCACGCGAATGTTTAACGTGCCTTCGGTCAATTGAACCTGCGTCGTACTATCAGTCAGATTCAAGAAAGAAAACCCGGTGTTGCTGCCAAGGCGAATGGATGCGGAGCCGAGATGCAGCTCCGAGAACGAATCGTTGTCGTTCCAGAGTTTATCCCCGGTGGTTAGAGGGCGATTTACGACCGCCGAAACCCAATCTTCGGTTCCAGCAGGTTCGAAGGAAACATTCCCCCGTACAAAACCAAGTCGCGCTACGCGGCCCGGCGGATCGTCATCGTCGGCAGCGGCGCGTTGCGGCATAAGGCAAGCCATGGCCAGCGCGAGACTGAGCAGGCTCACCAATTGAAGCGTGTATCTTTTCATTTGCGATTTCCTCTCTCCTGAATTGCCAGGGTCGATGTTGGCCCCTTACTGCGTGGAATTGCGTTTTTCAACACCGGATCCTTTGAGTGCTGGTCTCAAGGACGCGGCCCCATTGCGTAACTCAAACAGTAGCACTGTCCTGCGGCACTCGCGAAATTTGGCCTGGCTGCAATGTCGAACTTAGAAATGCCCGGACCGGAACTATTCATTGAACACGCGGGCGCAGAGAGAGTTGTGGGACCGCTTGTTGAACCGGCAGGCGCAAGGGCTAAGAATACAAAAGGCCCGCCTCCATCGAGAGAGGCGGGCCTTTGTGAAATTGACTGATTTTAGCGATGGCCGTGGGAACCGCCGCCACCACCGCCATGAGGAGCTCCGCCACCGCCACCGTGGGGAGCTGCCCCCCCACCGCTAGCATGAGAGGCGCCGCCGCCATAGCTGCGGTTAGGAGCAGAGTAAGTGCGTGTAGGCGCCGGGTTCGTGCGCGCTTGCGGCGTATTGCTGCGATTGTTGGTGGACACGTTGCCTGGAGGCGTGTAAGAGCGGCTGCCGGCGGCATTGGCGCCACCATTGGCGGATGCGCCTGAACCAGCCCACGGTGGCCGATTATTTGCGCGCGCAGACGCATTAGCGGTGTTGGAAGCGCGGTCCGCACTGCCAAAACCCTGCGGGGCCTGGCCACGATCGGTCGCGTTGCCTTGGGCGCTCCAGCTGCGCGAGTTATTTCCGCCTACGGATGGCGGACGGCTCTGCGCTAGTTGGTTCTGCCGCGCGGTCGTTCCCGCGTTCCCCGGGCGGCCTGCAGTCAGGCCGCTCGTGTTCATAGTGTGGACCGGAATGTGCGATGCGCCCGCAGCAGGCGTGGTACGCGCCATGACAGAGCGGTTTTCGACGGAACTTGGCGGACGGCTGACGTTGCCTCTTGCGTTGGCAGCGCCGAGCGCGCTTTGCCTCGTGGGAGAAACACCCGCGTTATTCGTTACCTGCGCCCCGCGCAGCGAAGCTTCGTTGATGTGAGCAGCGCTGCGATCGATGGCTTGGCCGCCGGTGAACGCGCTGCGCGAAGCAGCGGTTACGGCGTGAGTGTTGTGCGCGTAAGCGTAATTAAAATTACCAGTGGAATGGATGACGTTGACGTTCCGGATGTATGTGCTGCTCACGTTGATCCGGTTAACATACCCATAGCCCCCGTGGTACCAGGGGTGGAACGGTTCGCCAAAACCCAGCGGGAACCAGCCGACGCCGAACCCGACACCAAATCCAAAGCCTCCGCCGAGGAAACCGACGAACGCCGGACCGTAGACGGCGAAGCCAATTCTCGGACCGGGGTACCAGCCCCACCTGCCGCCGATATAACCCCAACGGCCATAATGGAACGGAGCAAAACCCCAGGGAGCATAGTCTACCCACGTCCAGCCCCAAGGACCAACATAGCTCCAATAGCCATTGCTGTAAGGCGCCCAGTCAGGTGAAACTTCCGACGGGTACCAGACAGGACCATTCTCTCCGTCTTGGCTCCAGGTGCCATTGTTATCGAGGTCTTGTGTACCGGGCATGTCCTGAGGACCGTAGCGCTGCGAAACAGAATTCTGTTCGCCCAGGTCGCGCTGGCTCGCCCATTGATCGAGGCCATCCGCAGGAGGTGCCTGCGGCGCAATCGTGGATTGGACATCGTCCGTGCCGGTGAAAATCCCGCGTTGGCCGGGCTGGAGATCATAGGTCTTTCCGCTGGCTGTAACTTGTCCTGCGCCGCGAATGATGGTGATGCCCGTGTTGTCGCCGTTTTCATTCACGTCAATTCGGAACGCGCCAGCTTGTTTGATGGTGAAGGCAAGATTAGGCGTATCCACCTCGTAGGTGTCGCCTTCCCGGATTTCCTTCACGCGAAAATTGATCGAGCCCTCTGCCAGACGCATCTGGGTGATAGTTTGATCGAGATTCAGGAAAGAGAGCGCCGTCATGCTTCCCAGATGGATGGAAACTACACCCGTCTGCAATTCTGCACGCGAATCCTTGTCGGTCCAAATTTTGTCGCCGACGGTCATGGGACGATTGCGAGCCGCGCTGCCCCAGTCGCCCGTGCCTCCGGGCTGAAGCGACACTGAGCCATCCAGATAGCTGATCCGAGCAACACGTGTGGGCGGATCGTTTGCGTCAGTTTGGGCCGCTGCATCTGATGGATCAGCTTGATTGGGCTGATTAGCCTGATTTGCTAGCGTGGCTGGGTCAGGTTGCTGTGCGCGAACCTCTTGAGCCGAAAACGAAAGAAGACCGATCAGACAGAGAAGCAGGCTAAGCTTTGGCTTGCCAGAAAATGTGGTCTTCAGCATGTTTAGTCACCTTGTCCCTGGTCCGGACCTTGGGTTCCGGCCGATGAGAGCCTACCTATATTATATAACTCCCATAGCGTTTAACCCCAAACTGGAAAAGAAGTTGCTTGTGGCGGAGAAGCGACGGTGGGTGGGGGAAGGCTTGTTCTGGTTTGATGCCCAAACGGACAGCAAGCGATTTGTTATCTGTACTTTATGCCAGGGACCACGGCAAAGAGGGACGTCAGGCAAGTAAGCGATTCCCTTTCCGTTTCGTTGGGTGGCGAGGAAAGGGCGTGGGGTCTGCCTTACCTTTGCAGTTGCTAATTGGGAGTGCCGCTGCCGCCTATCTGGTAGCCGACACCCCGGATTGTACGGATCAGCGGGCGCTCATGGCCTGAGTCCACCTTCCGGCGGAGGTAATTAATGTAGACGTCGACCACATTGGTCATGGTATCGAAGTTTAGCTTCCAGACCTGCTCGACAATCGCCGTACGTGTAACCGCCTGACCCTCATGGCGCATGAGGAATTCGAGAAGTGCAAATTCCTTCGGGCTAAGTTCGATGGGCTGCCCTCCACGCTGAACCGCGTGGGCGACGCGGTCGATTTCCAGATCGCCGACCTTGAGCACTGCGCGACCCGGCCTGCTACCGCGCCGCAGAACGGCACGGATGCGCGCGGCGAGCTCCGCAAAGGCGAACGGCTTGGCCAAAGAATCGTCGGCGCCGGCATCGAGAACGCGCACTCGATCTTCCGCAAGGTTCGCTGCAGTGACCATGAGGACGGGCAGATCCGGTTTTTTCGCGCGAATGTTGCGAAGAACGTCGAGGCCGCTCGCAGCAGGCAAATTGAGATCCAGGATCACAAAATCGTACTGCTGGTCGGAAGCCAGACGCTGGGCTTCCCCTCCGTCCGAGACCATGTGGACGGAGAATTGTTCCTGCTGCAACCGTTGATGGAGAAACTCCGCCAGCGGCGCGTCATCTTCAGCGACAAGAATGCGCATCGGCACACACCGGACAATAAATTTGGAAGGGGTAAAACGATAATGAGGGTGATGCGGAGTTGTGTCAACGAAGTATCGAGGCGTGATAGCGCAAAGGGCATCCCCTCGCAACAACTTGTAGCATCGAGTCGAGCATGGAAGAAGTCAGGCCTTTTCGGAAGAGCGCAGGAGCTCCGTTTCCTGCCATCAAGCTAAACAGCCGGGCGGACATCAGGAGTCTTCACGTGCTCTGGACGGAAGCCAAGTCCGACGAGGCGGGCGGGAATTCGCCGCAGAATCGGCCAGCGACGCAAAAGCTTCAAAGGCCAAGGAAGCACAAGGGGTTGGGAGCTG
>Ga0074044_10000112_pt1 | contig 80487 bp, 68 predicted proteins | sample BogForMeECP23OM1_FD_94443 | JGI IMG/M metagenome (GOLD analysis project Ga0074044, IMG submission 94443) | Bog forest soil microbial communities from Calvert Island, British Columbia, Canada - Bog Forest MetaG ECP23OM1 | ecosystem: Environmental > Terrestrial > Soil > Wetlands ...
ACACAGCAACATCATGGAAACAGGAACAGTAAAGTGGTTTAACGATGCCAAGGGCTATGGTTTTATCAGCCGCCAGAATGGCGAGGACGTTTTCGTTCACTTCTCCGCCATCCAGGCAAACGGCTTTCGCAGCCTGCAGGAAGGTCAACAAGTTCAGTTCGACGTAGTGAAAGGCCCCAAGGGCTGGCAGGCGGAGAACGTCAAAGGCGTCTAGACCACAATTACAATTCGGGAAAGAAAGCGGCCGGCACAGGCCGCTTTTCTTTTTGATTGAATGCGAGGATGAACGCCCGCAGCTAGAATCCTCGCGTAGGGACAGACGCCCTCGTCTGTCCAGCCGAGCGAAGCTCGGCAGCGGCCCGCGCCATGGCCAACTCTCTGGGTGAGATGCCGCTCACGCCGCCTGTTCCGCTTCGGCGATTGTTCCGTAGAAGCGAAAAAAGCCTTCCACCCGCGTGACCTCGAGAGCCTGATGGATGCGCTGATTCACACCGACTAATCCGAGGCTACGCCCATCGTGTTGCCGTGTGACATAGGCCCCGACCAGCGCCCCGATTCCTGCAGAATCCGCCAAAGGCACTGCAGTGAAGTCCAGAATGAGTGCACGCGAGTGGTTGGCACGCACTTTGGATTGAAACCCGAATACGTTGGGAAGCGTTAGAGGTCCCGATAGGCGCAGGATTTGGATTCCCTCCCGCGACCCGGGAATATCTTCGATTTGCAAGGGCTGATCGGGCATGTGAGAACTGTTAACGGTGAATGACACAGTAAATGTTAAAAACACTTGCGGGCTGCGGGATTTCGGATTGCTCGACGCTCTCCTGCGCGACCTTTGCTATTCTCCGCCCACGGTGAGTTCGTCAATTCGAATCGTTGGCGAGGCTACGCTGCCTCGGAATTCCAGGTCGCTCGCGATCTCCGAGATGTTGCAGAACATTTCTTTGAGATTGCCGGCTACCGTAATCTCCTCTACCGGGTACGCCAGTTCGCCGTTGACGATCCACATGCCGGAGGCGCCGCGGGAGTAGTCACCGGTGACCAGATTGGCGCCGTGCCCCAGAAATTCAGTTACATATAGGCCGTCTTTGATGTCCGCAATAATCTGGTTCGGCGTTTTCGTTCCTGGTTCGAGGAAATAATTTCCCGGTCCAATGCCGGGAGTCCCAGCGAGTCCGCGAGAGGCATTGGCGGTGGTTTCCAGTCCCAACTTCTTAGCCGTATAGGTATTGAGCAGATACGATTTCAGGATGCCGTTCTCAATCACCACCGTGCGGCGCGCGGGAATGCCTTCGCCATCGAAGGGCGCGGTGCCGAAGCCGCCGGGCATAGTGCCGTCGTCGATGACGGTGACGTTCGCTCCGGCAATTTTCTCGCCCAGCTTGCCTGCCAGGAACGAGGCTCCGCGATAGACCGAATCTCCGTTCACGCCCTCGAAGATGTGTTCGAGCATGGATCTAGCGACCATGGGATCGAGCACGACCGGAACATGCGCGGTTTTCACTTTGCGCGCACCCAGACGACGCAGGGTGCGGCGCGCCGCCTCTTTCCCAACTTGCTCCGCCGAGTCGAGTTTCGCCAGACTTCGCGCCACCGAATACCAGTAATCGCGCTGCATCCCGCCCCTTTCATCCTGTGCGATAGGCACGGCAGCGACCGAGCAGTACGACCGCCGGTATTCGCCGACGAAGCCATGAGAATTCGCCAGCACTTTTCTGCCAGTCGCGGCATCGAACGATCCCCCCTCGGAGTTCTTGATGCGGGGATCGGCGTCGAGCGCGGCCTTTTCTGCGCGCCGCGCGTAATCAATGCGATCGGGCCCGGGAAGCGAGTAAACGTCTTCGTAATAAAGCTGGAGATCGCCGGAAAGGGATCCGAGCTTGCCAGCTTCGGGAATTCCGGCGTAGGGATCCTCGGAACAGATCTTCGCCAGTTCGAGCGCCGACTTCAACATGCGCTCGATACCGGCGGCCGAAAAGTCGCTGGAGTACGTGCTGGCGGCGCGCTGTCCAAAGAAAACGCGCACGCCGATGGCGCGCGAGCCCGACTCTTTCAGCGTTTCAACCTGGCCCAGCCTTACCACTGTGGAGAACTCGTCGCCTTCGCGGACGACGCACTCCGCAGCGGTAGCGCCGCCTTGCACGGCGCGCCGGACTACGTCTGTGGCTAGCTGATCGAGATCAGTTGCCGTTTGCTGATCGCTGGTTGCTTCAGTACTTGGCATTGGATTTGATTACAGAAACTGCAGATCCCTCGCTTCACTCGGGATGACAAACTAGAACACAGCTTCACTGCATGAATCCGCCGGTTTCCCGTTTGGCGGTGCCGCCGACGGTCATCCGGTCGATTTTAATGGTCGGTATGCCGACGCCGACGGGAACTGCTTGTCCATCTTTGCCGCATGTGCCGACACCTTCATCGAGTTTTAGATCGTTGCCGACCATGGATACTCGCGTCAGCACATCGGGTCCGTTGCCGATCAGGGTTGCGCCTTTGATCGGAGCCGTGATCTGTCCGTCTTCTATGAGATACGCTTCCGATGCGGAGAAAACAAACTTGCCATTGGTGATATCTACTTGCCCGCCGCCGAAGTTCACCGCGTAAACGCCATTCTTCACCGAACGAATAATGTCTCCAGGATCGTCTTGCCCGGCCAGCATGTAGGTGTTCGTCATGCGTGGCATCGGAATGTGCTCGTAGCTTTCACGCCGTCCGTTACCGGTATCGGCCAGACCCATCAACTTCGATGAAAGCTTGTCGCTGAGATATCCCTTCAGAATTCCATTTTCGATCAACACGGTTTCCTGAGTAGGCTGGCCTTCGTCATCGACATTTAACGACCCGCGACGCCATGGCATCGTACCGTTATCGACCACCGTGCATTTCTCGCTCGCCACTCGTTTGCCGATCAGCCCGGCGAACGCCGAGGTTTTCTTGCGATTGAAGTCGGCCTCCAACCCATGACCGACGGCCTCATGCAGCAGGACGCCGGGCCATCCTGGACCGAGCACCACTTCCATGTCTCCGGCTGGAGCCTCGCGGGCGTCGAGTTGCAGAATCGCCTGGCGCGCGGCCTCTTTCGCGAAAAACTCAGGCGTCTTGTCGCCAAAAAAGAAGTCGAGCGCAACCCGCCCGCCGCCGCCCGATGTTCCACGTCCCGAACTTGCATCGGTCTTCGCAATGCAGGAAACATTCATGCGTGCCAGCGGCTGCGAATCCTCCGCAAACGTGCCGTCGGAGCCGACCACCAGAATGGTTCTCAATTCGTCGGCGTAGCTGGCACGCACTTCCTTGATTCGCGGGTCGTATCCGCGCGCAGTGCGGTCGGCGCGCATCAACAGTTCGACCTTGGCGGTAATGTCCGCGTCGACTGACGGCATGGCTACTGGATACAAGCTGCGAGCCGGCTTCTGCTGGAATCCAGCGACTGTCGACTTGGCCGGAGCGCTGGCGATCAGCGCCGCGGTGCGCGCAGCATGGAGAATACGCTGCGGAGAAAGATCGTCCGTGTAAGCGTAGCCGGTGCGCTCTCCGGAAACGACGCGCACGCCGCACCCCGCCGAAATTCCCTGCGAGGCCGATTTCACAAGCGACTCATCCACCATCAGCGAGGTCGAGGTCAGGTATTCGAAATAGAGATCGGCGTAGTCGCCACCAGCCGAGAGCGCCGCAGCCAAGTAAGTCTCAAGGTCGTGGTTAGTAAGTCCGTAGTGCTCGAAGAAAAAATGTTTCTGATTGGCAATCACCATACTTTGGATGCCCTTGCCTCACAAACGATTCGCAGTGCTTACTGCATTATCCCATGAGGCGAGGCGCGTGAGTCCGCGGAGTGAGATTACGGAAGTGAAGCTGCCTCGCACCGGCACAAAACCAAACAATTTTGCGGCCCATGGATCACTGACACCGTATCGGGCAAGGCGAATAATACTGACTTGTGACCCCAGAATCGCTCAGCCAGATGCTCTCCGATTTTCTCAACGGCGCACGTGTCGCCGTGGTTGTGGAAGACAGCACCATCGTGTTCGATCTGGCGGAGTCAAAGTATTCGATTTCCGGCGAGTACAACAAATGCCTGCTGCACCTCTGGTCGCATGAGCGGAATATCGTGCGCCGCGTGCTGGATGCAGATATGAAGGCCACTACGCTTCGGTTGCAGGTCCAGCGCATGGGGCAGAATCGGCCAACTCGGCTCGACTTCTGCCGCGATCGCGATCAGCGGTCGCCTGCGGCGCGACGAGGTGCGCGCGTCGCCTACGAACCTCGGTTGCGGCGGGCGCTCGAGAAAAATCTCCCTGCATGGACCGTGGTCCGGCTCACTACCAGTATCGATCTCGAACACTCCTTCGGTCCCGCCTGCTTGCGCGGCTGGCTGCGGAAGGGGCAGCGCGCTCTCGCCGTCGTTGGAATCAACGACCAAGAATCGCAGGCGACTGTCGATGGCGCGCTGACCTGCGGAATTCTTTGGCTCGAGGCGTGCCGCTTGGCACAGCGGGAGCGTCGCGTCGTCGAAGGACTGGTTCTGATTGTGCCAAAAGGCATGGTTGCATTGACCCGGCAGCGCATGGCGCATCTGCATCCCACAGCGGCGAAATGGTATTTGTACGAATTCGACCAGCGGGAGGATGCGCTGGTTCCGGTCGATCTCGGCGATTGCGGCAACCTGGCAACCCGGCTGGTCCATTCCTTTGATGAGGGGCTGACGCGCGAACGCTTTGCGGAATCCATGGTGCGCATTGGGGGCATCCTGCCGCAAGCGGAAGTCGTCGTGATCTCTCCCGCGTTGATTTCGTTCCGAAGGCATGGCCTGGAATTTGCCCAAGCGCGGATTGCGCACGATCCGACAAATTTCCAAAGCAGGGAGGAAATCGTGTTTGGCGTGGGACCGGAAGAGCGCGTTCTCAACTCGGAGAACGAAACCCAGTTTGCCGATCTGGTGCGACTGGCCGCGGCGGTCCGGCACAAGGACGGTCCTAAGAACCACGCGCTGTGGCGCATGCATCCGGAGCGCTGGCTGGAATCGCTGGTCGTCCGCGACATCGCGGCGCTTGACGGCCGGCTGCGATCGGAGTACGTGTACGCCCAAGTGCCCGCATTCGCCGCCGCGGACCGAGCCATGATTGACATTCTGGCCGAAACGCGCGAGGCCCGCCTGGCCGTCATCGAACTCAAAGCCGACGAGGATATCCATCTTCCCCTGCAGGGGGTGGATTACTGGTCGCGCGTTGCCTGGCACCAGAGTCGCGGAGAATTTGCGCAATTTGGTTATTTTCCCGGACGCGTGATCTCGCCGCTGAAGCCTCTACTCCTGCTGGTCGCGCCCGCTCTGCGCCTTCATCCCACGACCGACACAATCCTGCGTTATCTGTCGCCCGAGATCGACTGGGAAGTGCTGGGAATTGACGAGCACTGGCGGGAGGAGATTCGGGTTGTGTTCCGGAAGCGGCCAGAGCGCGCGCCGGTTCGTGCCGCTTAGAACTTGTTCACCGCCGAGACGCCGAGTGCGCCGAGAAAACCTTTTGGGGCTCTCGTGTTTGAACTTGGCCAAGAGTTTCTCGGCGTCTCGGCGGTGAAACAGACTTCTCAGATTCCAATGCTCTTCCGCAGCATCACCAGTTGTCCAAGGTGATAAGCATTGTGGTCAGCCACCAGCAGCGCCTCGCGCAAAACTGTCTGTCCATCGCCCCACGGGATCCGGGTGTAGAGATCGACTTTGCGGTCGGAGACGAGCCGCTCCATCACCTGCAGATCTTTCCTGAAAGCGGCCATACTCGCGGTCCAAACCTTCTCATTCGAGGGTGCTTCCGATGCCGGCCAGTAGCCTTCGGGCCATTTCGGAGAAACATGCTTCGAGTTGCGGCTGAACTCCAGGATGTCCAACTGCGCGAGGCGCATGTGTTCCAGCAGCATCCAGGCGGTATGAGGAAAGTTCGCAACTTTGACTCCGGCGAGTTGCACGGGCCAGTCACCCATGGCATCGTCGAAGCTAGCGTGCGCTCCGCCCCCTTGCAGCAGGTAAAGCACGTGCTCGCGTAGCGATTGATCGAGGGATGCCGGTCGCGACCCAGCTTTCTTATTAGATGCAGACTTGGTTGACGTTTTCCTGGTTCTCGCTTTCGTGTTTTTCTTCGCCATAGTGATCCCATTGTATGAAGGCTGGTGTCGACAGGAGAAGCCCAAACCTCTTTGGTCGTTCGTCGATGGTCTTTGGCGAACGATTGCTAGCGAACGACTAACGACCATCGACGAACGACTGATCCGGCGCCTCTCCTTTGTAAACTCGTCCGATTCCGCGCACCAGGCGGCGCATCGGCAGCTCTCCCCTGGCATCGCCAAAGAAAATTTCGCCCGTCCTCGTTCCGCGATAGCACCAGCGCCTTAGGATCGCGAGGTGCTCCATGCGCTCCATCGCGGCACTCGGCTTGGCTGCGGGAAATGCCGTCAGGGCGGCTTCGATGCGGGCTTCCATCGATTGCGATTTCGTGTGCTCCGATCCTGAGATGGGAAATTCCAGCGGCCCCGCGATTGCGCCCGCGTCAACGCGGAATAATGCGACGCTCTCAGGCTGCCTGGATTTTTGCTCGGACTTTTGCACGGATTTTTGCACGATCACGGCGTGCAACTGGTCAATCCGATGGACGAATTCAGGCAACTGCTGCAAAACCGGAGTGAGTTTATCGAGCCGCGCATGAATAGCCGCGGCCGTCTCGAATTCCATTTTCGCGGAGGCGCTGTCGCGCTCGGCCGACATTTGTCGCTTTAGCGATTCCCCGCGCGAGTCCAGAAAATCCTCGACCCGCACTACTTCGGCGCGGTACTCCTCGTCGGTACAACCGCGAAAGCAGGGCGCCAGACACATCTTCATCTCGGAATAAACGCAGCCTGGAAATTTCGGGTCAGGATGGAGGTCTTCCACGCATCGTCGCATTTTGAAAAAATCGAGCGCGTCGTTCATGAACTTTTCCGCCGCCACCCGCGAAGCAAACGGCCCGTAGTAAACGTTTGTCCCTGGAAGCCGCTTTCCAGAAATCCGTCCCAACCGCGTGGTGATCGAAGCACGGGGATATTCGTTTTCCAGATGAAGCTTGACCAAAGGAGCAAAGCGCAGCCGCAGGCGATTCGCGTAGGTTTTGGGAAAAGCAGTGCGCAGGACTTGATAAAGGACGAATCCAGATTCGAAGTCGGAGCCGGTTAACGTGTATTCGATCCCGTGAACTCGATGGCGCAGATTGAGGCGTTTGGTGCGCTCTTCCGGCGTGGAAAGCAGTCGCTGCAGCCGCCGCCGCAGGTTAGCAGTCTTGCTGATATAAGGCTCGGAATTCGTATCCTCGCCGCGCAGAGCAAACACAGCCGGGGCAGCGGCCACAGCGGAGAAGACCTCAGCGTCAGCTTCCGGCCGGAACTCGATGCGTTCGGTCAGCACTTGGAGATTGTAGTGGAGGTCAGACCTCAACCGAAGCTAGCACTCTTAAACTTTTGCCGGAAGTCCGGTCCGTCCATCTTCACGATGCGGCACATCTCGTGCAATCGGGAGCGCATACGCTCTCCGATTCGGTCGCCGAGTGTTTCTTCGCGAGCCGCCGCTCGCGCCGGCGAAAGCGACCGAGCCACACCAGCGGCTGGCTCGTCCGCGAAATTTGTCGTGATGATGGTGGTTCGATTGTCGTTATAGCGAGTATTGAGGATCAGGCTAACCGTATCCCACACCCACTCGCTCGGTTTCACGGCGCCGAGTTCATCAAGCAACAGGATGTCGGCTTCAAACACCGGCCGCAGCACCTGCAACTCGGTCGCCTGCACAGAATCGTTGTAGGAATTCTGAATCTGTTTCAGCAGTTCGCGATAGTCGCAAAAAAGGCAGGCGCTTCCTCGGGTGGCGATTAGTTCCTTCAAAATACCCACCGCGAGGTGAGTCTTTCCGGTTCCGATTCCACCGACCAGCAGCAACCCAGCGCCGTCTCGCGAATTAAACTCCTGCACGAAGCGCGATGCACTGATCTGGGCCAGCGCAATCGAGCGATCGGCTCCCGGGAAATCCGTGGTGAAATTCGATAGCTCGCAGTGCTCGTATCTCTTCGGAATCCGCGCCGCTGCGGTCAAAGCGCCGCCGCGCGCCCGCAACCGGCAATCGCAGGGCGTGACGCCGCCGTCAGGCGTTGCGGGAACTGTCTTCCATCCCGAGCCCGCGCACAGCGGGCAAACTTCGGCTGTTTTCATGATTGTGTACTTTGTCCTGTAAGTAGACTCTGCACCCCAACCCCTCTGCGCCGCAACTCGAAAGCGTTTCCTCTCTGTGCACATCCTGTGGAGAGGAACGCTGGGTTGTGGAGAACAGTGTCGAAGCGAGGAAAAATTGCTCATCGCGAAATCAAACGAAGAGCGCTTGACACGATCAACTCCTTCTTCAATCGCTACCGGCGAAAATTCACTTGAGGTGTCAAAACCGGCAACTGGCACGTGTTTCCCATTGACAATCCCGCCGCATGGGCGAAAATGGCCATCGCCGGTGCTTGCGCGTTGCGCTCTCCCTCCCCGGCCGATGCGCGGGAACCGTAACGACTAGTGTCAGGAGAGAGCATGAATAAAGCTGATCTGGTTGACCGCATCGCCGGAGCCTGTAATATTTCCAAGGCGCAGGCGACCACCGCGATCGACACCACCGTGGACAGCGTCACTGCTGCCCTTAGAAAAGGGGACAGAGTAGCTTTGATTGGATTCGGCACGTTTTCCGTCTCGCAGCGCAAGGCCCGCAATGGCCGAAACCCGCAGACGGGTGCCACCATCAAAATAGCTGCTCGTAGAGTCGCCAAATTCACTCCCGGGAACGAACTCAAGAAAGTGGTCAATAAAGGTAAGTAAGGGGCCCCGAAATCTTGGATACAGCGAGGCGGCAGGGGGTCGGTCCTGCCGTTTTGTTTTGGATATATCAACCGTTAGCTCATTTCCAAGGGCACGAAGTCACCCGAAGGAAAACCAATCGTAAGGTGATCCGCCGCCCTCTAGCTGGTACCCCCTCCTGCGACGGTCTTTTGGAATTAGAGACTTAGTGGTCGGCTTTTTCCCATGTCTTTGAGGAATAAGGACTTACTATTAAAGTATCTATAAATCAATGACTTAGCTCGCTGATTTCATGGGGATCCGGCTGTTCTCTCTGTACAGGTAACCCCCACCCCCCCACCCCCCCTATGCCGATCTTTTGGAATCATGGACTTAGCGGCTGGGTTCCTCCAGATCTTTGAGGAATAAGGACTTAGATGTAGGATATTTATAATCAATCGGCCGGGCGTTACCTAGTTTCAATTGTCAGAGAACGGGGTGTTTCTGGAGCAACATTTTGTTTGCTATCAATCTAGTTTAGCAGGCGGTGTCAATGAGGTTCCGCTCTTGGATAGGGGCTCAGTTCAGGAAAAGCTCCACCCACGAAGGACACGAAGTTGCACGAAGAAAAACACTGGGCTCCAGAGCTTGGTGATAGTCGTGTACTTGCCGGTTCGTTGATTTCCGGCGGTCAATACTGGAACCGAGATACTACCGAGCCGATTGGTGGTGTCGCAGTTTTGAAAACTCAGCGAGGCGAGTTGGAGTTGCTGCCAGCAAAAAGCAGGTCCTTCGCTTCGCTCAGGATGACAATGGTTGGGGATTAGACAAAGTGACCGACTGCCGAGCCGAGTTGGCTTGCTGAATCGTTTCTAGCTCCTATAGAATCTAAGTTCTGAATTCGAGGTTTGGAAACTTACATGAAAGCAGCCATTCATCCGCATTACAGTGAAATCCGCGTGCATTGCGCCTGCGGGAATGCATTCGTCACCCGTTCCACCCACAAGGGCGACATCAGCGTGGAAATCTGCGCTGCCTGCCATCCATTCTTTACCGGCAAGCAGAAGCTTATGGATACCGCTGGCCGGGTGGAGCGCTTCCGCCGCAAGTATGCCAAGAGCGACGCGGGAAAAGCGGAAGCCGCAAAAAAGGCGCAGTAGGTTTCGCGCAGGCAGTAGGGCTCGCGCAGAAAAGTTCCGCGGCAACGGGATTGCCGGGCGAGGACGCCCCGGACATCCATTCCTGCCTCTCCTTGTGGGAGGCTTTTTTTGTGTCTCCACCAAACCTACGCGCGCTGGCGGGTGAGCGGGCCAAGGCTTACAATACTGGAATTCCATGTCTCCACAACCGGACGACCTGACGGGCATGAAAGACGATATGACGGCCTTCATTGAAGGGCTGGGCATGCGGCGCTTTTCTGGCTACGTCGAGTGCGAAGAGGTTCCTAGCGTGCTATGGGACTCGGAGCAGAATCCAGACGGGTGGAAGGATTTCGTGGAGCTGGCCAAATCGACGGGCGCGGTCTTCCTGACCATGCACACCTGGGCGCTGAGCCGGGAAGAGTTAGATCGCTTGTCGCAGCTCCTGGCCGACAGCGATTTCAGAACCGACGAGGATATCGAAGAAGGCCGCTGGCTGAAGGCCTACATCGGCAAAACCGGTTTCGTGCAGCTGGGATGGGCGTACCAGGGATGCGTCTTTGTCTTCGAGGCGGGAACCGAGTGGTACGAGCATTATCAACACCTGCGCGAACTGGCGGATGATGGCGGCGGATTCATGATCGATGAGCCGGATCAGGACGAAGAGCGGTAGGAATGCTTCTGGCTGTAGCTCAGGCGTACCCCGATTCCATTAGGCCGATTCCATTACTTTGATCTCATTGGCGATCTCGGCGGCTAGATCTTTGGCTTCGCCCGGGAAACGCTTTCGCGCCCGCTCGGGAAACTCGGCGAGAATTTCGACGTAGGTGCGAGACGACAAGCAGCGGACCACCGCAAATTCAAGCGCATCCGCTAACTCGCAACTAGGGGGAAGCAATGAAGCCGTGCCTTGCAGGTGTACTTCTGGAGCGTGATGGCACGCCGTAATTTCGAGGAACGCCTCGGGAAGATTCCAGGCCGCTACCAACGAACGTCCCGCTTGGCAGTGATCGATTCCGCACAACTCGCGTTCGGTCTGCAAAAGATCCCGGGGATGGCCTGCCGCGCGCTCGATGACGAGAGCGTATTGCTCGCACATGACCGCGGCAAGAGCCACCCTGCCGATGTCATGCAGAATGCCCGCGGCGTAGGCGAATTCCTTGTCCAATGAGCTCCAGGTGGCGCTGCGCTCGGCGATGATGGCGCAGGCGACGCTGTGACGCCAGCACGACTTCATGACCGGGCTGAACGAGTCCGTGAGATACGCCTTCAGGCCTACCGTGATGACCAATCGCCTCAGACGCTGAAAGCCCAGCAGCATGGATGCCTGAATCACGCTGGTAACATTCTTGGAGAACGCCACGAGGGGAGAGTTTGCGATCCTAAGAACTGCAGTCGAGAACGCCGGATCGGGGCGGATCAGATCACAGAGCTCCAGCAAGGACGTGTCCGTACCTGACATAAGTTTCAACGCCTTCAAGGCGATCGCAGGGAAAGGCGGAACATTGTCCGGATCCCAGCGTAGTTCTGTCGGCTCGGCCGCTTTGGTTGTGCTCGTTGCCGGAGTCATTGCATTTTCCTCGCTTTGTTTGCATCGGCAATCTCGGCTTATTCGTGAATTACGCTGGTATGCCTACCCCAGTGCTCGAACCGTCGAGGGGCATACTTCTGCGGCAACAGGGCGGTGCTGCTAATCTGGTTCCTTCCCGAAACCTTCGTATGCGCTGGATATCCAATCCGCTGAATTCTCCGAAAGCTATACTGCTGCGCGCGGCCTTGCAGGATTCCAAACTTAGGATCCATCCTTCTGCTGTGCCCGTGGTCGCCGACCTGCTGGTGCAGCGCGGGATCGAAGAACCAGAGGCCGCTGCCCATTTTCTTTCGCCGGAATTGAGCGATCTCCACGACCCACTGCTGATGAACGGAATGAAATCCGCGCTGGACCGGCTGGAGGCGGCGTTGGAGCGTAAAGAGAAGATCTTGATCTACGGCGACTATGACGTCGACGGCACCACCGCGATCGTCATTCTCAAGACGGCCATCGAGCTCTGCGGGGGTGCCGCTGACTTTCACGTGCCGCATCGCATCCGTGAAGGCTATGGCATGCGCGACGAGGTCATCGAACGCGCCGCGGCCGAGGGCGTGCGGCTGATTATCAGTGTGGATACCGGCATCCGCGCCTTCGCTGCCGCCGAAACGGCGCGTCGCACGGGAGTGGATCTGATCGTCACCGATCATCACCTGCCGGGACCGACGGGGGTCCCGCAGGCGCTGGTGGTGGTGAATCCGAATCAGGACGGTTGCGATTATCCATGTAAGTTTCTGTGCGGCGCGGGCGTGGCGTTTAAGTTGGCGCAGGGATTGATGCAGCGGCGGCTGGACGAGAAAGATCAGTCGCGGCTGCTGATGTCGTTCATGAAGGTGGTGGCGATTGCGACCATCGCCGATGCGGTTCCGTTGTTGGGCGAGAATCGCGTGTTCGCGAAGCTGGGATTACAGGGGCTTCGCCGTCCGGTGAATGTCGGGCTGAAGGCTCTGCTTGAGGTTGCGCAGCTCGGCGACGGGCGAGCGCTGACGGCGACCGAAGTGGCCTTTCGCATCGCTCCCCGCCTGAACGCCGCCGGACGCATGGACGTGGCTCGCGACGTGGTGGAGCTTTTTAACGAGAAAGACAGGGAGCGTGCCCGGACGATTGCGGGGCGGCTTGACCGACTGAACGCTGAGCGGCAGGAGGAAGAGCGGCGCATCATGGATAACATCGAGCGCCGTCTGGAAGAAGAGCCGGCGCTACGCGATGCATATTGCGTGGTGCTGGATGGTGAAGGCTGGCATCGCGGCGTGATTGGCATCACCGCATCTCGCGTGGTGGAACGCCACGGGCGGCCAACCCTGGTCATTTCGCGGGAGGGCGATGAGGCCCACGGCTCGGGACGATCGATCGCCGCGTTCCATCTGCTGCATGCTCTCGAGTCGTGCCCTGATCTATTTTCCCGCTACGGCGGACACGCGCACGCGGTTGGCTTCGCGCTGCCAAGCGCCAACGTGGAAAAACTGCGTGAGCATCTGGACGGCTACGCGCGGGCACGCCTTACCCTCGCTGATTTCGAACCTCAGTTGGAGTGCGACCGGGAGCTGCCCCTTGGCGAAGTCACGCCCGAACTTTATCAAGCGTTGCTGTTGCTCGAACCTTTTGGGATGGAGAATCGCGAGCCGGTTTTCACCGCGGGCGCCGTGCGGCTGATGGCGCCGCCGCAAGCGGTCAAAGACAAGCACGTTCGGCTGCGAATTTCTCCAGCCACTAATAGCTCAGCGGCGCAGGACTTCACGCCTCGCTGTCATCCCGACGCGGCGGCGATTCCGAAGCGAAACGGCTTGGTGGCGGAACAGAGCCCCTTTACCACACAAGCCTCACCTTCGTGGCGCGACAACATCGCGTTCCAAGCCATGGGATGGAGCCTCAAGGAATCCTGCGACCGCCTGCAGTTGCTGGCCGGTGATCGGCTGGACATCGCCTATTCGCTCGGTATGAACGACCATCCTGAGTTCGGCGGATTGGAGTTGACCTTGCGCGACGTGTTGCGCAGCAATTGAGCGACGGTAGTCTCTCAGTTTCAGGTACCCACTAGGTTATAATCTCGCCACCAATGAACCTGCCCCCTGGCACCAAACTTGGGCCGTATGAGATTGTCTCGCTTCTGGGAGCGGGCGGCATGGGCGAAGTCTATCGAGCCCGTGACTCTCGTCTTAGACGCGAAGTCGCGGTCAAGGTTTTGCCGAAGGAGCTTTCGCTTGACGCCGATCGGATGCGGCGTTTTGAGCAGGAGGCGCTGGCCACCGCTGCCCTGAACCATCCCAACATTCTGGCGGTGTTCGACATTGGCACGAGCGAAGGCTCGCCGTACGTCGTCTCCGAACTGCTGGAGGGAGAAACGCTGCGGGAGCGGCTGCGCAGCGGATCGATTGCCACACGCAAGGCCTTGGACTATGCCTTGCAAATTGCGCACGGACTGGCCGCGGCCCACGAAAAAGGAATCATCCATCGCGACCTCAAGCCGGACAATCTGTTCGTCACGAAAGATGGGCGGGTCAAAATTCTGGACTTCGGGCTCGCCAAACTGACTCAGGCCGACCCCGGTGCGGGGTCTCACACTTCAATGCCAACTGTGACCCACGGCGCCACCGAGGCGGGCGTGGTGATGGGGACGGCGGGATACATGTCGCCGGAGCAGGTACGCGGCATCGCGCTCGATCCGCGCTCCGACATTTTCAGTTTTGGCGCAATTCTCTACGAGATGCTCTCGGGCAAACGGGCATTTCATGGCGACACTGCGGCGGATACGATGAGTTCGATTCTGAAGGAAGATCCTCCGGAGTTCAACGAAACCAACCGCAATGTCTCGCCGGCGCTGGAGCGCATTGTGCAGCACTGCCTGGAGAAAAACCCCGAGTCGCGCTTCCATTCCGCCAGCGATATTGCATTTGATCTCGAACATCTCTCCGGGCTTTCCGGGAGTGCGGCAAGAGTGGCGGCGGCGGGCGTTGACAGTCGAAACGTCCAGTCGCGCCGCAAGCTGTTGCTTGGGATCGCGGGTGGTCTGGCGCTTGCATGTGTGGTGTATGGACTCGGCTGGTGGAACGGCACGGCAAGCGGTCGCGCGCCCCGGGCAGAGTATCAGCAGATCACGTTTCGTACGGGTTCGATTGGCAATGCGCGGTTTACGCCTGACGGCAGCATGGTTTACAGCGCGTCATGGGAGGGCGGCGAGAATCAGCTTTATATGTCGCGCATCGATGATCCAGGATCGCGGGAGCTGGGAATCAGGGATGCGGAGCTGCTTTCGATTTCGAAGGGCGGCGAGATGGCGATCCGGATCAACTCGCGCAATTTGGGCGGATACGCTCGCAGCGGCACGATGGCGCGGGTTCCGCTGAGTGGAGGGACGCCGCGCGAGGTGCTGGACAATGTGCAGGACGCGGACTGGTCGGCGAACGGCGAGAGCATGGCGGTGGTGCGCTACGTTCCGGAGAACGGTCATTGGCGTCTGGAATATCCGGCGGGCAAGGTTCTGATCGATGGGATTAACTGGATCAGCCATCCGAAGATTTCTCCGGATGGCAAGTGGATCGCCTTCGCCGACCACGAAAACATATCGGGCGACGACGAAGGTTCGCTGGCGGTGATTGGCGCGGACGGTAAAGAAAAAGAAAGAAAGCTTTCTTCGGGATGGACTTCGCTACAGGGAATTCTCTGGTCTCCTGACGGCGATGAAATCTGGTTTACCTGCACCAAGAGCGGCATCGGCGCGAACCCGCGCGCGGTAACCCTCTCCGGCAAAGAGCGGAGCATCACCAACGTACCGGGCGGAATGTGGCTGGAAGACATTCGCAACGGCAAGGTGCTGACCGTGACCAATCACGAGCGGCTGGGAATCCGGGGCATCGAGCCGGGCGGAAAAGAAGAACGCGAACTGGGATGGTTTGGCTGGTCGGAGCTGCGCGATATCAGCCGCGACGGCAAGAAAATTCTGTTCGAAGAAGAAGGCGATGGCGGCGGACCGAATTACACGGTATTTCTGCGCGACACCGACGGATCGCCTCCGGCGCGGATTGGCGAAGGCGTGGCGGGCGCTATTTCACCCGACGGAAAATGGGTGATCACGAAACCGGCGAAAGGCGGACAACTCAACCTGGTGCCGACGGGCGCGGGAGAATCCAGAGTGCTCACCCATGATGCGGTGAGTTATGGCGGAGTGCGTTTTTTTCCGGATGGAAAGCACTTGCTGGCCTTTGGTATTGAAGCGGGACATGCGGGGCGGAGCTATGTGATCGATGTAGCGAGTGGAGATTCGAAGGCCGTCACTCCTGAGGGGACGACTAGCGGCTTAATATCGCCGGATGGCAAAAGCCTGTTGGTGCGGGGAACCGATGGCAAGCGAGGAATTTGGCCGATGGACGGGGGCGATCTGCAGCCGATTCAGGGGATTGAGGCGAATGATTCGGTGATTGCCTGGGCTCCGGATGGTGAGACAGTCTATGTAGCTCCAAGCCGACGGGGCGCGGTCGCTCTAAGATCCGTGAAAGTCTTTCGGGTTAATATCCGGACCGGAAGAAAAGAACCGTGGAAGACGTTCGGGGAAGAAACAGGCGCGGGAGTTACGTCGGTTGGATCCCCTCGTCTTTCTAGCGATGGGACGGCGTACGCCTACGTCTACACCCGGATCCTGTCGGAGGCGTATGTGGTTACTGGGTTGAAGTGAAGGCCATCTGATTACGAGAGCCAATCTTCGCGCTCGGAGGATTGCAACAGCCGCCCCCGCGATCAAAGTGTCGAGTCGCAGAAATTCCTCTTTTGAGCCATAATATCCGGCTTGCGGGCAAGCAAACCCCGCAGGCACTTTGGCACGATTTCGTGGAAGCGAGAGATGGTGGAACCAAAACCATGGCGGGATCATACGACGAATGGATGAAAGAAGTCCGCGCTGCCTTCGGCTCATTGGACATGCCCATGGCGGACTGGCACGAAATTGGAGCGTTCGATTACCGCAGCGAATACGACTCAGGCGTCAAACCGAATGACGCCGCGCTGAAGGCTAACCGTCAATGGTGGCAGGAGTGGAACCAGTCTCTGCAGCAGGACTGCCGCAAGACCAGGGGCTGCTGGCTCCCCCGTGGCCATCAGGGCCAGTGCGAGCGTTTCTCGGAGAGCAAGGCCTGAATTGTATGCGTCGTTCTGGTTGCCCGCAATCTCGGCCAGAGACCAGGAAGCCATCGCCTTCCGTCGTTTCGATACGCTTGCGGCATCGCTAAAGCGATTCCCTGTTACGAAACTTGGTTTTTCGACAACGGTTTCGAATGGATGGCCGGAATCAGCTTCGCAGCTTTACAGTTTCCTGCGAAACCCTTATAGTGCCGGGTCATGGACGGAACTTTCTTCTGCAACAAGTGCGGGGCGCAGAATGCTGCGGGCGCTCAGTTCTGTAGCCGCTGTGGAACGCCCACGAGTCCAACTTCCGGCGTGATCCCGGCCGCGGTTCCTTCTTCAATTCCCGCGCCGCCGTACGCCGCGACGGCGCCTTCGTATCCGGGGGTCGCGCCAGCGGCCGGGGTTGGCTACGGAGGGTTCTGGATTCGAGTGGTAGCCGCCATCATCGACGGCATTCTTGTGCGGGTGGTGGTGTCTCCGATTCACCTGTTTTTCGGTGGTCTCGGGCTGGCGGGAATGATGAGCGGAATCCATCCGCTTGGGCTTGCTATCTTGGGTGGCGGGGTTACGTTTATCGCGACGGTTTTTGGTTCCTGGTTGTACGAAGCCTTCATGGAAAGCTCGTCGTATCAGGCGACGCTGGGGAAGATGATCTTTGGGATGAAGGTGACGGATCTGAACGGCAATCGAATTTCGTTCGAACGCGCGACGGGGAGGCACTCTGCCAAGTGGCTTTCCGCGATGGTTCTATTCATCGGCTACATCATGGTCGGGTTCACGGAGCGCAAACAGGGATTGCACGATTTGCTGGCGGGGACGCTGGTGCGGCGGACTTAGTCCCCCGGTTTCCGAGGCAATTGTTTTTGACTGAGAACTGGGTTGTGGCTCAGTTCGGAAGTCAAGACGCAAACAACCTTGGCGCACATGGCAAAAAGCAGGTCCTCCCCCTTCGGCTACGCTCAGGGTCAGGATGACAATTCCCTAATTATGACAATCTGAGCCACTTCCGAGAGCTGGAGAACCGGGAACTGATCTGTGGCGTTACACTAACCTCTGATGGCCTCCCAAGTTTCACGGCTGCGGCGGTGGTTCGCGTTGATCGCGATTCTGATGATTGCTACGGTTGCGGGGATGTACTTTTACGCGCAATGGAGTGTGCGCAAGGCCATCCACACGATTCCGGCGAAACTCGGCTTGGACATTCAGCAGACGGCCGAGGGCTTCTCCATCTCGAAGTCCATCGAGGGGCGCACTCAGTTCACGGTGAGCGCATCGAAGGCAGTGCAATTCAAAGCCGGCGGACTGGCGGATCTGCACAACGTCAAGATCGTCATCTACGGCAAAGATGCCAGCCGCTTCGACCGGGTAATGGGGGATGATTTTGAGTACGATCCCGTGTCGGGCAATATCACCGCGAAGGGCCGAGTGCTGATTGACCTGGAGGCGAATCCCGAGGGCCTGCGGCATTCGGACCAGTCGCCTCCCGAAAAGACGACAGCACCGCTTCATCTGGAAACCGATGGGCTGGTCTTCAACAAAAATACGGGGGATGTTTCGGCCACAGGCAAGGTGGATTTTCAGACGCCGCAGGCATCCGGATCGGCGGTGGGCATTCAATATACGGCCAAGACGGGCACGATGAACTTGCTGTCGACAGTCGTGATGACCGTCAATCGGGCGCAGCCGGTTCATTTAGATGCCGATCATGGCGTAATTACGAAGCAGCCTCATCAGGTGGTCCTTACTACGGTCCACATGACGCGGGAGCAGCAGGAAGCGTGGTCCGACCTGGCGACATTTTTTCTGCGCCCCGACGACACGGTGGATCACATTGTGGCCGACGGCGATGTGCGGAGCGAGATTCATGGGCAGGCGTCCGACTCGGAAACTCGCGAGCGTTCTGATCACGCGGAATTGTTTTTGGCCGGCTCGCGGAATTTGCTTACTACGGCGGTGCTCACGGGTAACGTCCAACTCGACTCTCTTGGAGGACAACCCGCGAACGCTACCGCCGGGCAGGCAACGCTGCACTTTGGTGGAAGCGCTGCCGGGCAGCAGTTGCTGGAGACGGTTCATGCCGAAGACGGTGTGCGGTTGACGCAGAAGAATAGCCGGAGCGCGACTTTGGTTGCGCCGAAGACGGCGTCAGCCTCCCCGTCAGCTTCCTCGTCAGCCCCAGCAATCTCGTCGACGCCGGCGAAGGGGACTACGCAGGATGTCGAGATGAGCGCGCCGGTTATGGACTTCGTGGTGAAAGAGGGCCGGCTGCTGGAGAGCGCCGAGACGAGTGGACCGCCGCAGATCGTAATCACGCAGCCGGACGCAAACCAGAAGACAGTGGTGACCGCTGCCAAGTTCACGTCGAAGTTTACGGAGAACAACCGCCTGGCCACGCTGCATGGAGAACCGGACGCGAAGATTGTCAGCAGCTTGATTGACCCGAGTAAGATTCAAGCGACTAGTATCGACGCGAGCAAGGCCGGGACGATCAAGACCGGCGCGCCGGGACAAACGGATCGCGTGTCGACCAGCCGGATGCTGGACGTCGCCTTTTTTCCAGAGGGGGGCGTGCGTTCGATCACGCAGACAGGTGCGTTCACCTACTCCGACGGCACCGAAAAAGCATGGGCGCAGCACGCAGATTACACGACGGCCGATCAACTGGTGGTGTTGACCGGATCGCCTCGCGTGGTGGACGGCGGCATGAATACGACGGCGCACACGATCCGAATTAGCCGGGCAACCGGCGACGCCTTTGCCGAAGGCAACGTCAAGAGCACGTACTCCGATCTGCAGGCGCAGCCGGACGGCGCCATGCTGGCTTCCTCCGACCCCATTCACGTAACCAGCCACGCCATGACCGCCAATCGTTCGACGGCGATTGCGGTATACACGGGCGATGCCCGCTTGTGGCAAGACGCAAATATAGTGCAGGCTCCGATGCTGCAATTTGATCACGACCGTCGGTCTATTTTTGCTCATGGGTTTGCTCAGGGAGAGATCGATGTGGGGACGGGGCTTCGCCCCGTCCGAGCGGGGCAGAGCCCCGCTCCCACACAAGATCCAACGCAACCGGTTTCGACCGTGCTGGTGCAGGTAGATAAGACGGGGAAGGTCACGCCAATCCACATTACATCGGCACGCCTGAACTACGCCGACCCGGAGCGGAGAGTTTTTCTGGACGGTGGAGTGACGGCGCAAGAAGAGGACGCGATCATGACGGGACAGCAGATGACGGTATTTCTGCTGCCACGGAGCCAGTCGAAAGGCGGGACGAACTCGACTAGGCCAGGGCAAGTCGACCGAATCATCGCGGAAAACAGTGTGGTGATAACGCAACCGACGCGGCATGCGATTGGGGAGCGATTGGTGTACACGTCGGCAGACGACAGGTTCGTGCTGACGGGCGGACCATTGGGGGGACAATCGAGCGGACCGCCTAGCATTTTTGATGCCGAACAGGGCAAAACCACCGGCGATTCGTTGACTTTCTACAGACACGATGATAGGGTGCTCGTGGATGGAAGGGAAACGTCCCCGGCGGTCACGCGGACGCAAGTGGCACGATAAATGCACACGTTGGCCACCGATGAAATTGGCAAGAGCTATCGTCGCCGACAGGTAGTAAGCGGAGTAAGCCTTCAGGTTCTCCAGGGCGAGGTGGTTGGGCTTCTCGGACCGAACGGGGCCGGAAAGACCACCTCTTTTTATGCCATCGTAGGTCTGGTTCCTCCCGACACAGGCAGGGTGTTGTACGACGACGAAGATATCACGAGCGTTCCCATGTACTTACGGGCGCGCGAGTACGGGATCAGTTACCTTCCACAGGAGGCTTCGGTTTTCCGCAAACTGACGGTCGAGGAGAACATCCTGGCCGTGCTTGAGGTTCAGCCTATTTCCTGGCACGAGCGCCGGGAAAAAGCGGAAAAGTTGATTGACCAGCTAGGACTGGAGCATATTCGGCAGAATCGCGGGTATGCGCTGTCGGGCGGGGAAAGGCGGCGGGTAGAAATCGCACGCTCGTTGTGCATCAGCCCTACCTTTATTTTGCTCGACGAACCGTTTTCGGGAATTGACCCGATCGCGGTGTTGGATTTGCAGAAAATCATTTCCGATCTGCGCGCGAGCGGGATCGGGATCTTGATCACGGACCACAACGTACGCGAGACGTTGTCAGTGACGGACCGAGCCTACATCATTAACGAGGGGCGGATTTTCCGCTCGGGTACTCCAGAGGAATTGGGGAATGACCCGGAGGTACGGAGGGTTTATTTGGGAGAAAGCTTCTCATTAGTGTAAAGATGATCGGGTGATCGGGCCATCGAAAGTCAAAGGCATTTGAATCTAGATGATCCGATGACCCGATCAGCCAATGACCCGGTGCTTTAAGTTACCAAGGCGTGGGCACATTGACCTTTCGTGACGCCACGACGACCTCCGTGCATGAGAAGCTAAAATTTCCACAACCCGATGCAGCGGAGGTTCCGCTGCAGGGTGGGTTGGAATCGTAAATTCGTAGGGAGAAATGGTGCTGCTTCAGCACAAACTGAACGTCAAGTTGTCCCAGCGGCAGATTCTGACGCCAGGCCTCGTGCAAATGGTGTCGGTGCTGGCGCTCAATAAGCTCGAGCTCAGGGACATGATCAATGCCGAGATGGTCGAGAACCCTGTGTTGGAGGAACTGGAAGATGCGGTTCCGATGCTCGACGATGTGGGACGCCAGGAAGAAGAACGCGACCGGCTAGCCGCCAAGGCCACCACGCCCGAGGAAGGCCCGCCGACCATCGCGGATGAGAAGAAGGATCCGTTCGAGGAGATCGATTTCGGCTCGTTCTTCCAGGACTATCTTGATCCCGGTTATCGCAGCTCGGGAGAGATGGAAGAGATCGAAAAGCCGTCGTTCGAAAACTTCCTCTCGAAGCCGGGGAACTTGAGCGACCACTTGCTCTGGCAACTGGGCGCGATTTCTGTGCGGCCCGCGGTCCACCAAGCCGCCGAGTTGATCGTCGGAAACTTGAACGAAGAGGGATACCTGATTGCCAGTGACGAAGAGCTGCTGGGAATCGCTCCGGTAGCGGCTCCCGAGGCCGATGTGGAAGTGGCGGCCAAGATCGTCGACGAAGCGGAAGCGCTGGGGCTGGCGGTCGCCGAAGCTCCGCCCGAAGACTCAGAGCTCGACGCGCTGGCTTCCGAATCCGCTGACCTTGATGCTTCCGGACTTGATGCTTCCGGACTCGATACTTCTGCTCTTGCGCCGAGGGCTACTGCGGCGGCGGACGCCGCCCCGCAGCAATTGACGACGGAAGACGCGGGAGTTGCCCAGAACGCGGGGCAGGATGTTACCCCGGATATACGGTCTGGCATAACCAGCGAGATTCCGCCGCCCAATGCTAGCCACGGAACCAGCGCGGGAGCGGCAGCGGCGCCGGCTCGAATTTCCGATATAAATTTCACGGTCGCCGATCTCCATGAAGCGCTGGAAGTAGTGCGCCAGTTCGATCCGCAAGGCATCGCCTGTCGCGACCTGCGGGAATGCCTGCTCTACCAGTTGCGCTACCACCTGGAGCAGTTGCAACTGCACCCCAACGGCAATGCCCTGACCGAGCAAGTTGTGCGTGATGCGATTGCCGTCGTCGATCAGCATTTGAAGGCGGTAACGCTGAAGCAATTCAAGGAAATTGGGCGCGCCATTGGGCGTCCAGTGGAGGCGGTACAGGCGGCGCTCGACTACGTCCGCACGCTCGACCCAAGGCCAGGTTTGCGTTACAACAAAGTTCCGGCGCGGCTGATTGAGCCCGATGTGGCTTTCGTGAAGCATGGCGACGAGTGGCTGGTCGTGATGAATGACGAGGACATGCCGCAGTTGCGGTTGAATCCGGCGTACAAACGTCTGATGACCCGCGACGGGAACGATCGCGACACGCGCAACTACGTCAAAGACCGCTACAAGTCCGCGATTCAGCTCATCAAAAACATCGAACAACGCAAGCAGACGATCGCCAAGGTCTGCTACTCGATCGTGGCGCGGCAGCAGGATTTTCTGGAGCGCGGAATCGATCAATTGAAGCCCATGATGATCAAGGAAGTGGCGGAGGAAATCGGGGTGCATCCTTCCACCGTCAGCCGCGCGGTCGCTAATAAATACGTCCACACCGCTCAGGGCGTATTCGAATTGCGCTATTTCTTTTCGGAGAGCGTGCAGGGTCCTGAGGGCGGCGGCACTTCGCTCTTGATTTTGAAACGCCGCGTCAAGAAGCTGATCGGGGATGAAGACCCGAGCCGGCCGCTAACCGACGAACAAATCACCCGCATCCTGCAGTCGCAAGGCATCCAGGTCACTCGACGTACCGTTGCCAAGTACCGGGAAGATATGAAAATTCCGAGCACCCATCAAAGAAGAGTAAAAAAATAATCGGGTCATCTAAAGTCAAAGGCATTTCAACTTAGATGACCCGATCACCCGATTCTTTTCCCAGGAGCTAACTTGATGAACGTGGACTATACCGCGAGAAAATATGAAATTACTCCTGTCGTCCGCAAGGAAGTTGAAACCGGCCTCAATAAAATCCGCAAGATTCTAGGCGACCGCTTCGAGACCAAGGTAATTCTGGCGGTCGAAAAACGCCGTCACAAGGCGGAAATCACTATCAATCCACCCAATGGTCCGATTGTAGGGCTGGCCCAGACCACCGACATGATGTCGGCCGTGAATGAAGCGCTCGACCATCTGCAGAAGCAGGCACTGAAATATAAAACCAAGTGGCTGAGTAAGAAGCGCAAGGCGGTCAAAAAGTTTGACGGCCAGTCGCTGGAAGACAACCTGGAAGCGGCGCTGGGACTAGCGGAGAGTGCCACGGTTTCCGTTCTGGTTCATAAATTCCCATCGGTGGCGCGGACGACCGAAGTGCATCTGGTGCACGCGAAGGACTCAGTCGCGCTGCGTCCGATGACGTTGGAAGAAGCGATCAAAGAGGCGCACTTTCGCGACAAGGATGTTTTTGTCTTCCGCGATCCACAGGGCGTGTTGATGGTGCTGCACCGGACGCGGGACGGAAAGATGGAGTTGATCGAAGCGCCGTAAACATCGGGTCATCTCACCATCGGGTGATCGAGCCCTCGAAATTCAAAGGCATTTGACTAAGATAATCCGATGGCCCGATCATCCGATGACCCGATTTCTAGATGCCGCTGGTTGCTTCTTGCGCCCACTGCAAGGCCTGAAACCAGGTGGAGGCGACTTCTTCATCGGACAGGTGCAATTGTTTCGCAAGCTCGCTCGATTGGGCCCACTCGCCCGACTCCTGAGCCAGCATGAGCTGGTAGACGGGCCGGAGGGTGCTTTTCTGGCCGAGTAGCGCCGCCTTGGTTTCGTACTCCACCGGCAATTGTTCCAGGAGCACATCCATACTGACCTCGAGAATGGCGTCCATGATGGAAAGCAGCCCCAGCAGAAATAAATCGGACTTGGATCCAATGCGGTCGGAGAGCAGTTCGCAAAAACGGGCTCGTGCCAATCCCATGAGCACCAGTTCGCTGCAGGCCTGCTCGGCTGCCCCGATTGTGACCACCAGGCGAATCCAACGGCGCAATTCGCGTTCTCCGAGAACCGCGATGGCATGGCGGATCGACTTGATTTCCAGTGCAAATCCAAAGATCGGGGAATTCAGATAGCGAAGCAAGCGATAAGAAATCGAGGCTTCCTGCTTGAGCATCTTTTCCAGTTCCCGCATGTCGATTTCCCGGCGGGAGATCATCTCGAGCAGACGCATGTAGTGCAGGCGGCTGGCGGGAACTTCGCGGCCCATCACGAGTTCGGGCCGGCAAAAGAAGTATCCCTGAAAGTAGGCGAATCCCATGTCTCGGGTCTGCTGGAATTCGAGCGGTGTTTCAACCTTTTCCGCAAGCATTTTGCACTTTGCCGAGCCAAATCGGCGCATCATGCCGGCCCGTTCTGGGGGTGTAGTTGCGCGGATATCGACTTTGATGATGTCGGCAAACTCGCAAAGCGGTATGCGTGGATCATTGGCAGCGAAGTCGTCGAGGGCGATGCGGTAGCCAAACGACTTGAGACGCTTGCAGGCGGCGATCACTCGGTCCCCGGGTTCGACCGTCTCCAGAATCTCGGCCACGGTCTGGTTCGGTGGCAGTAACGTAATCAGGTCCTTCAACAGGACTTCACGGGTGCAGTTCACGAAGGCGAGCCGGTTGTCGCACAGCGTATTCATACCAAGAAGCAGGGAGGTATCGAGGGTAGAGCGGGCGGCGAGCTCGGGATCGGCATTGAAGTAATTTTCGACACCGTTTCGGAAAAGAAGTTCGTATCCGAAAACCCTTTGCGCCCGATCGAGGATTGGCTGGCGGGCCACGAAGCGTTGTCCCGGCAGCGCCAGCGCTTGCGATGCGGAGCGGTTTTTTCCGGTAGCGGGTTGCACTCTTCTTACATCGGCGAGGCCCGGGCGGAACTTAAGGCGAAACTGTGGATGGTTTGCAGCGGGGCAAGCATCGAGAGGCCGAGAGGAGTGGGTAGAAGGGTTCGGCGGCGCCGACATCCGCCAACATCTAAAGAACGCGCGTAAGCGGCGCGCTAGGCCACTTTGGTAATGTCCGGGTGTGGAAAACTTAGGCATTCCCCCTTGCGCAGTCGGTGGTCGCGCGAGTAACATCGAAGGTGTTCCCAATGGCCGTGCTTCCAGGCTGGCCTGTTTGCGCCAAGTGAGACTCCAGGCGCCTAGTTTGAATCTGATAGTTTGAGCCTGACAGTTTGGACATCGATACTTTGAAGATGGTTCTCGAATAGCATCCAGCCGATGTGGGGTTTGGTCTGCCGGTAGCCGATACATACAGTGAGCCACAATGCAGTGAGTGTTGCGTTGCGGGTCAAGTTTCACGCAGGCGGCCGCTATGCAGACTAGACAATCGGGCCTGCGATCGAGGCCGGGAATCACTTCTGGGGATTTAACTTCTAAAGATTAACAAGAGAAAAATATGAATGCAGGACCCGGACATTCCTCCACCGGAGGAGGAAAACACAAACGGCGCCGTGGGCGGCGTCCGCCAAGACGAGGCGCGGGCGGCGCGATGGGCCGTGAGCGCGGAGAGCACCAGGGTATATTTACCGCTCCCATGGACCACAGCTACCGCGCCAGCATGGGCGACGGCAACGGCAACCAGGGGAGAGGACCGCGGCGGCCAGGCTTTTCCGCGTCCTATCCAGTACTGGATCCTGAGCCTCTGCCCGCTCCACGAGAGGACGCGGCTTCGCGTGTTTTCGCCTTTGTCGAGGACCTGTTTTTCTTGAGCAAGATTCAGGCTACGGGGCAAAAGATGAACGTGAAGGTAGAGTTCGTCAAGAACGAGAAGGAACTCACCGAGCGGATGAAGAACAATGGGGAAGAAAAGCCTTCTCTGATTATCTTCGACTTGAATAATGCCAATGCCAAGCCTTTGACGCTGATCCCGAAACTGAAAAGCAAGTTGAAGAAGGGAACCTCGATCATTGGATTTCTTTCGCACGTCCAGGGAGACTTGAAGCAGAAAGCACACGACGTGGGCTGCGACATGGTTTTGCCGCGCTCGGCATTTTCGCAGAATCTCCCACAGTTGCTGCGCCGGCATGGCGCTAGCGACGAAATCGCCGGGTAGAACTGAAGCCGACCAAGGTCATTGCAGAGGTCAGATTGCAGAGGTCACACCTGCCGATGTTAACCTATGGCCCGGAACCTCTTTGACTCGAGCCCATCCGCTGCTTCACTCTCGTGGGCTTACCTCAGGAATCTGACCTCTAACCTCTCCACTCCCCTGATACAATTTCGCCGTGTTCCCTCACAGAATTCTGATCACTACGGCGGTCCTGGCACTGGCCCTGTTCGCTTCCGCTCAGCAGCCTGCGGCCAATTCTCAGCAGCCCCAGGTTAAAGTCAACCTTCTCAACGTATGCGCGCCTTCCGCCGACGAACAGAAAGAATTATCTTCAGCGCTCTCCAAGATACCTGCCAAGCCGGTATTCGGCACAGATTACGAGGTCTCGCGCGGGCGTTCTACGCTTGACCCGAACACTCCCATCCCCGGCATGGGGTCGTTACCTCCGGGTGCGGTCGCAACGGCCGATTGGGTTAGGATTCGGCGCGAGTTTCCCAGCGCCGCCCTGTTCAGCAACGTCCAATACGCCTTCAGCGTGGATTCGAAGGATATGGTGGAGACGCTCGTGCTGCGCGTACGCGATCCCAAGCCCAACGACCTGATGGAGGTATCCGTCGAGGACAGCGCGTCCGCAGTGGCTTCGGCGACAGCGATGTTATCTACCAGTACACCAGTTTCGCGGGTTAAACTTGAGCGCTTCGGCAAAGCGTCGGTGGTGCTGGCGCGATGTGGAGGGGACAGCGGAAATCCAACGACGGATCAGAGCATGTTCGAACCGATCTTCCGCGCCGCCTCGTCGATTATGGAGCGTTATCGCGACGCTCTGGGCGCGCGAAAAATGGTGCCCCAGGAACTGGCTCGGCTAGGTGTGCGTAGTGCGGCGAAAACGACGACGACCAAGGCCGAGGCGGGCCACAAAAAGAAGCCGTAGTTTGTCTATCGGCACGAGCGACACCTTTAACGAATTGTCATCCCGAGCGGAGCGAGGGATCTGCAGTTCGCCGCAAGATGCAGATCCCTCGCTCCGCTCGGGATGACAAAGTCTAGTGAATTAAGAGTTGAAGAGCGGAATCTCGGTTTTGCGGTCTGAAGCGAAATTTGTTTTCCCGAATCTATCTACTAACGCTGCTTCTAACCTCTATGGATATACGCAATGTCGTAATCATGGGCTCGGGATGCGCCGGTCACACAGCCGCCCTGTATAGCGCCCGCGCCAACCTCAAGCCGCTGGTGATAGAAGGCCATGAACCGGGCGGACAACTATCGATGACCACGCTGGTGGAAAATTTCCCCGGCTTTTCCGAGGGCATCCAGGGCCCGGAACTGATCGAGAACATGCGCAAGCAAGCGGAACGCTTCGGCGCCGAATATCGTATGGGCCACCTGGTCAAAGCCGATCTGAGTAAGCATCCGATCGAATTGACGATCGGCAAAGAGACGATTCACACCCGCACGCTCATCATCGCCAGCGGAGCGTCGGCGCGCTGGCTGGGATTGCCGAACGAGCACGCGCTGATTGGCCACGGTGTTTCGTCCTGCGCCACGTGCGATGGCTTCTTTTTTTCGGGGAAGGAAATCGCGGTGATCGGGGGCGGCGACTCCGCCATGGAGGAAGCGACATTTCTGACGCGCTTTGCGAGCAAGGTGACGCTGATTCATCGTCGCGAGCAGTTTCGCGCGTCGAAAATCATGCTTGATCGCGCCCGCGCCAATCCAAAGATCGCGTTCCTTACCGACACCGTGGTTGATGACGTTCTCGATGTGGGCAAAAAAGAAGTCACCGCGCTGCGCCTGCGCAATCTGAAGAGCGGCGAAAGCTGGGAGTTCCCAGTCAGCGCGATGTTTCTTGGCATCGGCCACATCCCGAACACCAAGATTTTCCAGGGCCAGCTTGAAACCGATGCGGATGGCTACCTGGTCACGCAAAGGAACGTCTTGACACGAGTGCCGGGCGTGTTCGCGTGTGGCGACGTGCAGGACCGCCGCTACCGCCAAGCCATCACCGCGGCTGGTTCCGGTTGCATGGCCGCGCTGGAAGTGGAGAAGTTTCTGGAGGAAGAAGGGCACTGAGCAAGCCAATCGGGCGATCTGACCATCGAAGTCACATCATTTGAGCTTTTAGATCATACGAATGACCCGATCACCCGGCGGTCTAGTCCCGCCTGGTTAAGATCTAGTCGTTCGTTCGCGCAACACGTTCCTCCGCGTGGCAACGGGCAGGGTCTCACAGGCAGTGCGCAGTACCAGTCGCGGCGCGTTTGCCCTAATCTTCAACAAGTGCGGAACGGTGCGCTTGGGATCGGCCTTGGCCGTCTCGCGTAACAGCCAGCCCAAGCCCTTCAGGACCATGTCGTCTTCTTCTTCGTTCTGCAGCAGTTGATTCGAAAGCCGGACGATTTGTGGAAAGAATTGCTGCTCGCGTACGCCCCGGATTAGTGCCACGCACGACGCACGACGCCGCCAGCGGTTCGGCGATTTGGCCCACAAGAAAACTTCGCGGCAACGGGCCGGTTCGGCGGCTATCATCGGCCCCAGCAGGTCATGCGCCAGCGCGTCGTGATCGGCCCAACTGGTGACGCGGTCGAGCCAGGAAGCAAAGAGCTGGAATTCATCGTCGCTAAAGTGCTTCGTTTGGTTCTCAAGCAGGAAAACAGCCATCACTTTTTCTTCGAGAACCCGGCCGGAGAAAAGATCGTCGGCAACCTGCACCACGAAATCCAATCCCCGCTCGCGCGCGATACTTCGCCGGAAGCGCACCGCAAATTTTCTTAATTCGGCCGTGTACCAGCCGCGCGATTTAATGACTTCCTTGAAAAAGTGTTGGACGTCTTTCGAGTGCGGCGTCGACCCGCCATCCTTGAGCACGCGCCGAATGTGGTCGGCTATGTAGTCGGGAGTGATTTTGCGCGCGGGCATGATCTCCTTTTGTAGCCAAGGCTTTCCCTTGTGTGAGTTCGCGGAAAGCGCTCTATGATAAAAGGTATCTCACGCGAAATGCTGTGACCTAACATCACGGTTGACTGTGACCAGTGCGAACTGAGCGGCCCTACTGACGAGCCTGCTGCTTAGTGGGAGGCGCGCCGGTCTTCCGGCTTACGATTCTGTCATAACTCCAGAGCACCGCTGCCGTGGCCAAGCCAACCGCTGTCACGGTCCACCAGATTCGCGCCGGTTGATGCGTGACTTCTCCGAAATGGTGAACCAGCGTGCCGCCAAACCAGCCGCCGATCAACGATCCGATTCCGATCGGCAAGAACGCGAACCCCATGTACGTGCCCTGCTCTTCCGCAGGTGCGAGCCGTGAAATGTATTCGTAGTAGCGTGGGGCCTGAATGATTTCGCCGAGCGCCAGCACAAACAAAGAAAGCACCGCGCCCCAGAGCGTCGGCCGCAGCGCGAGAATTATCCAGGACAGAGAAGTGATGACCGTGCCCAAAATCACGGCTTGAAATGCCGGAATCCTGCGCGTCAAATAATTCACCGCCAGCGTGAGGCAGATCACGGTCAGCCCATCGGTCACCAGGATGATCTCAACATCGGCCTGAGAATTGATATACCCGTGAATGTACCCAGGCAAACTGATGTACTGCTGCCAGAACACCACCCAGTATCCGGTGAAGAGCACAAGGAACCACATGAACCGGCTGATTCCAGCGAGAACGAGGATCAGAAGACCGCCCCAGATCCACCAAGGCACGCTGTGCCCGGGATAGGCGAACAAACCCACGCGCAGCAACAAAGCGAACAGCAAGACCGGCAAAACCAGGCGGTAGTTGCCGACTACGACGCAGAAGTTCCGCGCGACAGTGGCGATTGACGGAGGAGGTGCATCTCCGGCTTTGCGCGGTTCGCGGAAAAAAATGATGACCACAAAGAACATGGCGAAGACGCTGACCGCGGCCACGCGATAAACGTTCTCCACCCCCATGTGGCGATGCGCCCACGACGCGAAATAAGGGCCCATGGCTCCACCGATGTTCACCATGGTGTAGTAAATCGAGTAACCGATGGAGCGGACGTTCTCCTTGGAAGCCCGCGCCGTCGTCCCCACGACGCAGGGCTTGACCATCGAAATGCCGAGCGCTGGCAGAATCAGGATGCATCCGACAAACAATCCCAACGGAACTGCGTTGCGCACCGGAGCCAGCCAGGGCGCGGCAATTGATCCGATCAGGAAATAGGCGGCGGCCAGAATGAGGTAGGCCATCGAAAGCGCGCGACGAAAACCTAGCCGGTCGGCGGCTGCGCCTCCGAAGATGGCGAGAAACCACACCATGCCGCCGAACAAGCCGGTCAGAGTCCCGGTTTGCTCGGTCGAGAAATTCAGCTTCTCCTGCAGATACAGGGCGAGCGAAGCGAAAGCCCCATAGTAAGAAAGACGCTCAAAGATTTCGGTAATGTTCGCGACCCAGAAGGGGCGTTCGAAGCCGGTGCGGATTTCCTGCAAACGTTCAGAAAAGGTCAATCGCTGCTCCCGATGGATCGTGTGGCGCGGGCGCCCTCGCCCGCGCTCCTCATCAACAGCCAAGCCGTTCGCTGATCTGTTGGGCTGTCAGGCCTGCTACTCGAATCACTTTGTTCCGGCTGGTCAAGCCGGCTGCAATAGTAACGGAGGAACGCGATACCTTCAAAAGCTTTGCGAAAAATTCGATGCAGGCTTCGTTGGCCTTGCCGTCGACGGGAGGCGCGGTAAGCGCAACCTTCAGCGCGTCGCCGACTTCGCCGGTGATCGCATTCTTTTTTGCGCGGGGGTGAACCTTGACCGCGAACGTTGCTCCGGTTGGCGAATTTTCAATCGCAACCATCGAGTGTAGAGCGGACACTCTTGTCCGCTGCTCTTGCTGTTGCTCTTGCGCGTTGCGTGACATTCAGAAATCAAAACCGAGATCAAGAAGCAGCGGACAGGAGTGTCCGCTCTACACTCCCCTGCCTCGCTCGCCGAAGATGGCTGTCCCCACGCGCACACAAGTCGCTCCCTCTTCAATCGCGACTTCGAAATCGTGTGACATGCCCATGGAGAGTATTGCCGTGCCGATTTTCGGCAATGCGCGCGCGGCAATGCGGTCGCGAATCTGCCGAAGCTGGCGAAAATACGGCCGTGAGCCCTCCGGATCTTCCGTATACGGCGGAACGGTCATTAGGCCACAAATTTCAAGGTTCGCCCATCGCGGCGCGCCCTGCAGAATCTGCTCCAGTTCGTCTGCGTCCGAAGCCAATCCGCTCTTTGCCTGCTCCCCACCTACATTGATCTCGACGAGGACGGGCAATACCTTGCCTCCGCTCTCCGCGGATGCATTCAGCCTTTCCGCCAGACGCACGGAGTCGAGGGAATCCACCGCGTCGAACAACTCCGCCGCCTTCGCGGCCTTGTTGGTTTGCAGATGTCCTATCATGTGCCATTCGGCATCAGGCAAATCGCGCAGAGCATCCTCTTTCACGCCAAACTCCTGCAGTCGGTTCTCGCCGAAGACGCGCAATCCCGCCGCGTACGCCTCGCGAATACGTTCGACTGAAAAAGTCTTGCTCACGCCCATCAGCGTGATTTCGGATGGATCGCGTCCGGCGCGCTGTGCAGCGCTTGCGACACGATTTTGCGTCTCGGCAATATTTCTCGCAATCGACATTCCTGAGTACTTACATGCATCGCGGCGGGGCCGAGCTGCGCTCGGCTTTGGACCCTTCGGCTGCGCTCAGGGCAGGCTCACGAGGGCGGCCGTCCCTACGCTAGCATTACATAATCGCCGTTGGCGGAGCCGGATCTTCGGGCCTGCCCGCATTCGCCAAGGGAACCCGAATCATGACTATCGCCAATATCGCGAGCGCGCCTAGCGCCAGAAGAAATGTCGGCGTCCACTTGAAAAGTGTTACGTCGTGTCCTGAACCCACCAGGCCTGCGATGGCCAATCCACACAGCGCCTCGCCCGCAATCAAACCCGACGCGGTCAGGACGCCAGCGTTCTCCACTCTCGCCTTCTGCGCATCGTTCAACCCGCGGCGATCGCGCAATTTGTCAGTGAGCCAGCGAATCACACCGCCAACAAAAATGGCGAAAGTTGTGCCCAGCGGCAGATACATGCCGACGGCAAACAGCATCACGCTCTTCACCTCGATCAGGATCATTGCCAGTCCCAGCAGGATGCCAACAATCACCAGCGGCCAAGCCATGTCCCCGCCCACAATTCCTTTCGAGAGCATCGCCATCAGTCCCGCCTGCGGCGCCGGCAGCGACGGACTGCCAAAGGTGTATGCCTTGGCAAGAATGGCGATGGGGAAGAACAGGACAAGCGATGCCACGACGATGCCAAAAAGATCTCCGATCTGCATCTTGGCGGGCGTGCCGCCGAGGATGTGTCCCACCTTCAAATCCTGCAACATCTCACCCGCCACAGCCGATGAAACGCACACGACGGCTGCTACTCCAAGCACCGCCGCTACTCCGCCGGTTCCTGAAACACCAAGCGCGACCATAAGCAGGGCCGCGATCACCAGCGTACACAGCGTGAGGCCCGAGACTGGATTGTTCGACGATCCGATCATGCCAACCAGATTTCCGGAAACTGCGGCGAAGAAGAATCCGACGATAATCATCACGCCGGCCGCCACCAGGCAACCCGACAACACGCGCGAACTGGAGAGCGTGCCGGCGGCGTTGATGAAATAGTAATAAAGCAAAATCATAGCCACGAATACTACACCGATGCCGGCAAACACGGCCTTCGCGGGCAGATCGCGCTCGGTGCGATTAGCAGCGGCGTGCGCGGCTGCCGACTTTTTCAGATCGGAGACGGCACGGCCCATGCCGAGGGCCAACTGCTTGCGCATCTTGAAAAGCGTGTATGACGCGCCCACCAGCATCCCGCCGACTGCAATCGGCCGCACGATCGAAAAGTAGATGGCTTGCGCAAGGAGGGGCCAGGCGATGGCTTGTCCCGGCGGCATCGAGGCCTGAATGTAGGGACCGATGGTGAAGGTTAGGAGTGGAACGAGCAAGCCCCAAGCCAGCAAGCCTCCCGCGAAGTTCAGGGCAGCGAGGCGGGGCCCGATGATGTATCCCACACCGAGATAAGCGGGACTGATATCGGGCGCGGTCATCAACGTTGCGCCACCGGTAATAGTTGTGGCTACGTTGGGATTCGTGCTGGTGCGGAGCAGCAGCTTCTTTCCGAGGTCGCTGATCTTCACCGGGAAAGTGTTGTTGGGATTGAAAACATTGACTGCTCCCAACAGATACATGAACGCGCCGAAGCCCATGTTGGCAAATAGAATTTTCGCGGCTTTGGCGCCTTGTTGCCCGGCCTTGTGAATCTCAGAAGCGGCCACGGATTCGGGAAACGGCAGATCGGGATCCTCCACCATCACGCGGCGCAGGAGCGTCACAAAAAGAATGCCGAGTGTCCCCCCGATCATCATCAGGGCGACTGATTTCCAATATTCGGGTGTGCTGACGCTGGGCGTCAGTGTCGGCCACAAGCCGGCCATGACAAAGGCCGGGATGGTGAATATGGCGCCAGCCGCGACCGATTCGCCAATCGAGCCCACGGTTCGTGCGATGTTTTCTTCCAGCAGCGAGCCCTTCATCAACCTCAGTAATGCCATCGAGATGACTGCCGCTGGATAGGTTGCGGCAATGGTCATGCCCGCCTTCAGGCCGAGGTACGCATTGGCCGAGCCGAGCAGGGCGGTCAGGAATAACCCAATCAATACGGCCCGGAAGGTAAACTCCTTCATTTCCATGGTTTCCGGAACGTAGGGGCGATGCTTGCGGGGAGCTTCAGTATTGGCCACAACCGGAGTGCTCATGGGGACCTCGCAACCTTCTTACTGCGCGGAAATTTAATTGCCCGTTCATATTATCAGCGACGGCGCACCTTACCATGCCGAAAGGCAGCTTTACAAGTGCGGTCTTCGATATAGAAGGGTAATGCGCATCGAGCGTCTTTTGTCCGAAAGTTCTTGCGAAAACTTTTACTTGCGATTTCGCGTCTTAAACAGGATTAGAATAGTCCGATCCAGGAGGTAATTTGTGACTCCCCTCGATCAGCCCTCTTGGAGCCGGTTTTTCGAAGAATTCCGCTGCCGGGGCTGCGGTCCGCAAGAAGCCATTCGCTCGCGGCCTCGCGGGTTCTTTGAAAGATACGTGCTTCCGCTTTTGTTATTGCGAGCAGTCCGCTGTGAACGGTGCTCTCGCCGGCGCTATGTCCTGCGCACGATTCGGGCCTTCGAGCGCATTCCTCCGGAGCGCAAGCACCCCGGGAATCAACCCCCAACTGGTTCAACGTCCGATAGCCGCGTTGCGTAGCGCGTAGGCCGCAGCTTATACTGAACCGAGGAATCGCCTGGCGAAAACGAGGTCGGATGCCAGGTGCGGGAGGCCGTCTTCAGCAGTAGCAGTACTGGGTTTCGAATACGGGCTGCCCAGGGCCAAGCGGCGGACCACGTTGTGGCCAAGCATGGATTGAAGAACCAGAGCTTGGCGAACAGTGGCTTCGTTGGCTTTGCCGAGCGCGCGGCTGCGACTTTATTCTTTGTTTTCTTTCCCGCTGATTGCCGTATCTGTGGTTCCCCCCTGATCAAAGTTTCCCGGCTTCCCGTATGTAAGTCGTGTTTGCTTGCTCTGCGACCGCTACAAGGGTCGTATTGCTCCGTGTGCGGTGAAGCGCTGCATTTGCCGGCTTACGTTCTTCGCGAAGACTCGAACCCATCGGAGACCTATTGCGGAGAGACGCGCTGCCAGCTTTGCCAGCGCACCGATCCTCCGTTCGAGCGCGCGGTCGCCTATGGCAGCTATGACGGTGCGTTGCGCGACTTGATTCATTTGCTCAAATTCCAGCAAGTACGTCCCGCTGCGGCAGTTTTGGGGCGCATGTTGGCGGAAGCGATTGCCAATCTGGAACAGGCGATGCCGGTTGGCTCAATCGCGGTGGTCCCGGTTCCGCTCTACCCGCGAAAGCAAGCCCAGCGCGGTTTTAATCAGGCGCAGATGATCGCGCGGACGGCGCTGAAGCAACTATCGCGTCCGAAAAGGTTTGATCTGTGTGAAGGAGTCCTGCTGCGCCGCCGCGAGACCGGCAGCCAGATTGGCCTGACTCGTCATCAACGACGCGAGAACCTGCGTGGCGCTTTTGCGGTCAGCGATACCGCGCGAATCGTGAACCGCGACATCTTACTCATCGATGATGTGCTGACCACGGGAACTACAGCCTCGGAGTGTGCCCGCGTACTGCTTCGTGCGGGAGCAGCGCGCGTGTGGGTGGCGACAGTGGCGCGGACTTTGAAGATTTCGGATGTCATCTCGCTATCGGGGAATCTGCCCGAGGATCTTGCGGACGAAGAAAGTGAAGATCGCGTGGGCATGGCGGCTCACGGGTAGAAGTTATGTCGCTGCGATTACACAATTTCGCCAACAGCATGCGGTCGCATCTTCCGCTCGCGATGCTTGCCTCCGGCATGCATTCCGATGGCGATGGGCACGCGCTGCATCAGCCCGTGCTGGTGTTGAACGCCTCCTATGAGCCGATCAACGTCTGCGCCGCGCGCCGCGCCATCGTTCTGGTCTTGAAGGGCGTCGCCATGACCGAAGAAGAAAACGGACACTTCCTGCATGCTGCCCGTGTCGCCATGCGCGTGCCCTCGGTCATCCGTCTGCTGGAGTATCGGCGCATCCCGCACCAGTCACGGGCGCTGTCGCGCAAGAACATTCTGCTGCGCGACCGCAACACCTGCCAGTATTGCAGCACCACGCTGCCCTCGGGAGAACTCACGCTCGACCACGTGATTCCTCGTTCCCGCGGAGGCCTCTCCACCTGGGAGAACCTGGTCGCCTGCTGTCATCTCTGCAACCGCCGCAAAGGCAACCAACTGCCGCACGAAGCCAACATGAAGCCCGCGCGCGAACCGCGCTCTTTCAATCTGCATACCAGTCGCCACATCATGCGGCTGATGGGGCACAGTGACGACAAGTGGAGGAAGTATTTGTTCTATTAGGACTGCGGGGTTGGAAAGTCTTGGAGAAATCAGATTCGTTTTGTCATCCTGAGAGAAGCGAAGGATCTGCTTTTTCCTCGACGCCGGCAAGAACAGGTCTTGCGCTCCGCTCAAGATGACAATTCGTCAGGAGGTGTTCTCAAAACCGGTCTTAGTCGAAAAGCCTTGAAACCTGGCCTTATTGCGGCTTTGGCGGCTCCGCCGGCTTCTGGTCAGGCGCTGGCTTCTGATTCGGGTCCGCCTTCTGCACGTCCTGTCCTTCGTAGGTAATCCTCGATTTTGATCCGAAGCGCCGGTAATTCGTGTACTTGATGATCTCGCGAATCCTCACGCCGCCCATGGCGAACTGGAGAGTGTCCTCGGCGCGGGTGTAGGTGGGGAACCAGTACTGGCCGTCGATCTGCTCGCGCCAGGTGGTGAACTTTGGAAACAGGTTCTCCTGGCCTTTCTTTTTCTTGATGTCGGGCACGGTCTTGCCATAAGTCTCCACGATCTGGAAATCGTGGTCGTCCACCCAGATTCGTCCTTGGAAATAGCGCTTCTTGCCGACGATCTGCTTGGGGGCAATGTCGAAAACATACGTGTTCAGCTCATCTTGTTTTTGCTGGCCGACGTAGAGGATGTCGTACTCTCCGACTTCGTCCGATGTCAGCACGAACGGAAGCCGGTTCTCGATGTCATCAAAATCTTCCTCGGTCATCTGGATGCGTCGCAGTGTCGGCTGCGGCGCGAAAACTACGCTCTTCGTCTTGTGTCCCTTGTCGTCGAAGGTCACGTCGAAGACTTCCTGGTACATTCCGTCCGGTGTGTCGCCGTCGAGCGTCATGACCTTTACGTCCTGCCGGAAGGTGTACTGGTCGCGCGCTTCTTTGAACTCTTTTTCCTTGGTGGCGAAGCGCTTGATGATTTCTTCGACCGTCGTTCCTTTGGGCGCAGATTTGTCGAGTGGCCCTTCCTGCGCACGCGCCCCCTTGGGCACGACAAGAAGCAGGGTGCCAAAGAGCGCGGCCAAGGAAAACAGAGGGAACGCAGAGAACGCGGCTCGGGAGCGGAATCTCATAAACTCTATTCTAACGAAAAGAGACCCGAAAGAGTTTATAGCAGCCCCCACCCCCAAGGCCGCCGTGCAAACGGCTTTTCGCAGGGGGTGGAAGACTGCGGTTCTGCCTGGTTGATTCGATGCGGCCCGCACCGCAAGGTTTACTGGATTTACTTTTCTTTACCTTTCGCGCCTTAACCGGTCCGCCAATCCTTCATGGCCCTTGCCATACCCCACTCCACCAATCCCGGCCATAACTGGTACAGCTTGATGGCCGGAATCATGGTCCAAGGCACGACGACCTCGCGCTTTCCTTTGCGATACCCGCGATAGGCCGCTCGCGCGACACGCTCAGCGGTGATCCCGCGCACTGACTGCGGACGGACATTGACGTTCCCCTGCCGGTTGGCCACCATGTGCTTTCCGAATTCAGTGCTCACATATCCTGGACAGACGGTCAGGACGTTGATTTTGTCGCGTCGCAGCTCCATCCGGGCGCCTTTTCCAAGAGCGTTCATGGCGAACTTGCTGGCACAGTACAAAGTCATAAACGGAACCGGAATGTGTCCGGCAACGCTCGAGATGTTGATGATGGTTCCGCCGCCGGTTGCGCGCATGGCTGGCACCACCGCCTGCATGCAAGCAATCGTGCCGAAGAAATTCGTTTCAAACAAATCGCGGCATATGGAGGGCTGCATCTCGACAACCGAGTCGCGAATCCCCACGCCCGCGTTATTCACCCACACGTCCACCCGGTGAAAGCGGCCGAGCGTGGATGCCAGCGCGCGGTCGACCTCCTCGCGATTGCGAACATCGCACGCCAAGGCAAGAGTGCGGTCGGTGTGGCCAATCCGTTGGCGAGCAGCCTCGGCGCGACTGGCATCGCGCGAAAGCAACGCTACGCTGGCACCCGCGTCGGCAAAAACCATGGCTATCGCTTCCCCGATTCCCATGGAAGCTCCCGTTAACACCACGACTTTTCCGTCCATCTCTTTTCCGTCCATTTCCATGGCGACTCTTGTATAGCGTGGAGCTCGGCAAGTCAATGCGCACGTAGGGGCGGACGCATTCGTCCGCCCCGCGGAGCGAAGTTCCGTAGTTGTTAGCCAAGTCAAAGCGGCGGCGCGCTGCGCTTGCCGTGCCCGGACGAATGCGTCCGGGCCTACGCGACTAGCGTAAAATCGTCTGCACTGGAGCTGCCGTGAGTTCGCTATTGCCCATCTTCCCGCTCGAAATGGTGCTGCTGCCGGGCGTTCCCCTGCCGCTGCACATCTTCGAACCACGCTACCAAGAAATGATTGCCGAGTGCCTGGAACAGAAAAAACCGTTCGGCGTGGTGCGAGCGTCCTCCGACGGAGTCGCGGACATCGGCTGCACGGCTGAGATCATGTCGGTCATCAAAAAGTACGATGATGGCCGCTTGGACATCCTGACCCGCGGAGTCCAACGTTTTGAAGTCATCGAGGTCAACGAGGACCGCTCGTTTTTGCAGGCCGAAGTTGCGGTCGTGCAAGACGAAGACGGGCTTCACGACAAGGCCGCCAGAGCGCCGTCCGAGTTGGTAGCGCAGGCCGTGCGCTTGCATGCCGAGATCACAAAACTAGCGGGGACAGAGCCCTCCGGCCCCGATGAACACGCTGCCAATCTTTCCTTCTTACTCGCAGGCTCGCTTCCGCTGGACCTGGACTTCAAGCAGAGCCTGCTGTCAACTTTGTCGGAAGCAAAACGTCTGGAGGCGGTAGTCGGTTATCTTGAGGCCGTCTTGCCGGGTCTGCGGCGAGCGGCGAAGGCTCGGTGGAACTGAAAATAGCTGTCAGTTCTCGGGTTGATAAAAGTCAGGTTCACAGCCCTCCGTGGAGCCGCCCGAACCAGTGGGCGAGATTTAGCGACATGACTAGGACGCCCGCCCCGAGGACGAGTACGTGCGGGGTCTTGCGGAGATCGAAACTGCCGACACGGCAGACGAGTAAGTAACCAACGGCAAGATTGAAAAGGCCCCACAGGACATTGACTATCGAGGAAGACAACCCCACGCCGGGTGGCGATGCGAAGGGACTTTGGAACGCATGGCCCGAGATCCCATTTCCGAGATGGGGTAGGGCGTTCGCGAGGAATGCGCCTCCGAAGAAGTACGCCACATAGTGATACCAACGCATAGTCGATCCCTTCTGGGTGCAAAACCAGATAGTAGCAGGGTTTCGGCGGAGACCGATTCAAGCGAGCGTCCACGGAAACCAAGACACTGGAAAACCCACAACTGAGAGCTGAAAGCTGAGAGCTTCTTTCACGCTATAATCCGGACAAGGCTTTCTTTGGGGGTTCCCACCATGAGTTTTTGCCGGACTCTCGGCGAATTACGCCAGAGTCCTTTCACCGAACAGCGCCTCCGGTCGCGGCGAGTAAAAGATGAGTTGCGCGAGAACCTGATGGCGCGGCTGCGCGAGGGCAGTCCGATATTTCCGGGCATCGTTGGCTATGACGATACGGTGGTCCCGCAGATCGTGAACGCTATCCTCTCGCGGCATAATTTCATTCTCCTCGGATTGCGCGGCCAAGCGAAAAGCCGCATCCTGCGGGCGCTTACGGCGCTGCTCGATCCCGAGATGCCCTACGTCGCGGGCTGCGAGATCCACGACAATCCCTACGCTCCCATCTGCCGCCACTGTCGCGAACTGTTAGCCAAGCAAGGAGACGCCACGCCAATTGCCTGGCTCACCCCTGACCACCGCTACGTGGAAAAGCTGGCCACGCCCGATGTCACCATCGCGGACCTGATCGGCGATATCGATCCCATCAAAGCCGCGCGCGGTGGACACGAACTGTCGAGCGAATTCACCGTGCATTATGGGTTGCTGCCTCGCGCCAACCGCGGAATTTTTGCCATCAACGAGTTGCCTGACTTGGCCGGCAAGATTCAAGTCGGACTCTTCAACATCATGCAGGAAGGCGACGTGCAAATTAAGGGATATCCGATTCGCCTGCCGCTCGATGTCGCGATCGTCTTTAGCGCCAACCCCGAGGACTACACTGCGCGGGGCAAGATCATTACTCCGCTGAAGGATCGGATCGGATCGGAAATTCGCACCCACTATCCGGCGACTGTCGAGGAAGGCATCGCCATCACCGCGCAGGAAGCCTGGCTCGACCGCACGCTCGAACGAACAAATGACGGGAACGGCTCGCAGTTGCGTATTCCAAAGTATGTCAACGAAGTCATCGAGCGCATCGCCTTCGCCGCCCGCGACGACAAGAAAATCGACAAGCGCTCGGGCGTAAGCCAGCGCCTGCCCATCTCAGCCATCGAGAACGTGGTATCGAATGCGGAGCGCCGCGCCCTTACGCATAACGAAAAATTGATCGTACCGCGCATCAGCGACATTTACGCGGCTCTACCCGCCATCACGGGCAAGCTCGAACTCGAGTATGAGGGCGAAATGAAGGGCGCCGACTACGTAAGCCGCGAACTGATCCGCACCGCGGTAGCCAAAGCATATGACACTTATCTGCACGGCGTGAACATGAATCAGGTGGTGCAGTGGTTCGATCTGGGCGGTGAAATCCAGCTCAGCGACAACGCCGGAGCACAAGACGTTCTGCAGGGCCTCGGCCAGATTCAAGGCCTGATGGAAAAACTGACCAAGCTGAATGTTGGTCCGAAAGACGCCGCCGAGGTCCAGGTATCGGCAGCGGAGTTCGTGCTGGAGGGCCTGCACGCGCACAAGAAGATCGGACGCAATGAGGAGAGGGTTTTCACGGCAGGAGAGAAAGCGCCAAAACCAGCCGACAAGCCAGTGTTTGAGCGTGAAGAACCGGGATTTGGGAGAAAAAGGAGTTTTAACTAAGTTCTCAGTTCTCGGCGAGAGGCGGATTTTACTGAGAACTGACAACTGAGAACTGGGTTTATGAAACGCATCCGCTACAGCAAATACGTTCCCGACCCCGCCAGCGAGATGAGCATGGAGGACCTGCTCAGCGCGCTCTCGGACTATTTTCTGCAAAGCGGATTCAACGATAACTTCTGGTACGAGATGCAGGAAGGCGAGCAGACGCTCGACGAATTGAAGCGCGCCCTTGAACAAGCGCTTCTCGATGGTGAAATGTTTGACGAAGAGATGCGCGACCGGCTGCAGCAGATGCAGATGGAGGGCGAACTCGAAGAACTGATTGAGAAGCTGATCGAGCGCATGCAGCAGGAAGATTACATTTCCATCGATCGTCCTCACGATCCCTCCAGGCAGTCGAGCGTCGGCGGACAAGTCGGCGATGCGCAGCAGCAAGCGAAGTTTGAGATTACCGACAAGAGCCTCGACTTTTTGGGATTCAAGGCGCTCCGCGATCTGCTTGGCTCGCTCGGCAAGTCGAGCTTTGGACGTCATGACACGCGCGACATGGCAACCGGGATTGAATCGAGCGGTGCCTCGAAGCCCTACGAGTTTGGCGACACTTTGAATCTCGACATCACGGCAACACTTTCCAGCGCAATCCAGCGCGAAGGTCTCGGGCTTCCACTCAACCTTGAATACCGCGACTTGCAGGTGCATCAGTGCGAGTACCAGTCATCATGCGCCACGGTGTTGATGCTCGACTGCTCGCACTCGATGATTCTCTATGGCGAAGACCGCTTCACTCCCGCCAAGAAAGTGGCGATGGCGCTTTCGCAACTGATTCGCACGCAATATCCGGGAGACTCGCTGTCGCTGGTGCTGTTTCACGATTCGGCGGAAGAGGTTCCGCTCTCGCAGTTGGCCAGGGTAAAGGTTGGTCCATACTATACGAACACCCGCGAAGGCCTGCGCATGGCGCAGCGCATCCTGCAGCGCCAGCGCAAGGACATGAAGCAGATCGTCATGATCACTGACGGCAAACCATCCGCGCTCACGCTTGAAGATGGGCGCATTTACAAGAACGCCTTTGGCCTCGATCCGCTGGTGGTCAGCCAGACGCTCGAGGAAGTTTCCAAGTGCAAACGCGCCGGCGTGCTGATCAATACCTTTATGCTGGCGTCGGATTATGGCTTGGTGCAGTTCGTCCAGAAAGTGACGCAGATGTGCCGCGGCAAAGCCTATTTCACAACGCCGTACACGCTCGGCCAGTATCTGCTGATGGATTACATGTCGCGGAAAACGAAGACGATTCACTAGCGGCTTACGCCACACACAACTCTTCTTTGCGCAACCCAACCGATTTATATGTCCTTGACAGCATAATGTCTCCTATGACATATTCAATGGGTGTCGTGGGAAGTCGAATTTTCTGATGAATTCGGCACTGGTGGGAAGGTCTGGATGCCGCCGAGCAGAAGAGCGTTGATTTCACAGTCAGTCTTTTGCAGGAGGTTGGGCCGACACTGAGAATGCCCCATTCATCCGGCATTGAAATGTCGCGGCACTCACACATGCGCGAATTGCGGGTTCAGCATGAAGGACGACCGTATCGTGTTCTTTACGCATTCGGTCCTCGCCGTGTAGCGATTCTGCTCATTGGAGGGGACAAGACCGGCAACAATCGCTGGTACGAGGAAAACGTACCGCGCGCCGATGCGATCTACGACGAGCATTTGAGGGAGTTAGAGAGCGAATAGGAAGACACACCGGGCAAGGCAACCCGGCGAGGAGAGTAACCATATGGCACGGAACTTCAAGGAACTTCAGGCGAAAATGGACCCCGCGAGCATCGCGGACAACCGAGTGCGGGTACGCGAAGAGCTACAGCGGATGGCATTGGAAGAACTGCGCAGCGCCAAACAACTCACCCAGTCCGACATGGCCGAGATGCTCGACGTGCCGCAGAGCTCGGTCTCCCGTATCGAGCGGCGAGCCGATATGTACCTAAGCACGTTGCGGAACTACCTCTACGCCATGGGGGGCGTGCTCCAGATTCAAGCTGTGTTCCCTGACGGAAGCGCAGCCGTCATTCACAGCTTTGGAGATTATGTGGATCAACCGTATCTGGTTTACGCGCGAGCCGAAAGCGGCGGGGGATACCGACTATACGCGCGTCCTTTTCAGCACCAGGGAGAGCAGCTTTCGACCAGGACTTTCAAGGTCTCTGGGCTTGTGAAAACAATGAAGGCCATGCATCTCGCCGAACCGCAGATCTCCAGTATCAGGAAGAGTCTTGAAAATGGCGGTGAGGTCGAGATCGGCGGTCGGGTAACAGGGGCACAACGAGTTTTCAGATTTCCAGACCTTGTAGCTGCGGGCTTTGAGGCCGCAGCCACAGAATGAATGGGGCTCGCAGGCTGGCCGCGAGTAAGAGGTTAGAGAGCACGGATTACAGAAGTAACACTCTTGTGCGTCCGCCTGGGTGCCGCTCAGGGTAAGATGTCTACAAGATCTTTCGTTTGGAGACATTATGAAACGAATCGCTGCTTTCCTGCTTCTGCTCGTCTTGAGCCTCGCGGGCTCGATGCCAGCCCAGGCGCAACGCATGAGTACCCAAGAAAATGCTCGCGAATCCCGAAAAGCGATCAAGAAGCAGCAAAAGATGTTGAATAAGGCCGACAAGAAATCGCGAAAATCAATGAAGAGGGCCACGAAGGGGCAAAAAAAAGCGAATCGGAAGGCCAACCGTTATAAGAAGTAGCGCGCCGCGTTGGACCTTTAGGAGTTTCGAGAACGAAGGATTTTGGGCACGATCAGCTTGTGCTCTGGCAGTGCCCGCCGCTCTCCCAGCAATGCGCGGCGAGGCGCGGCGGCTTCTTGATCCGCTGGCCGCTTCACAACGGGCGATTTGCCGTAGAACATCACCCGCGCCAGGCTTCCGATTCATCACAAATCCACAGTGACCGCGCGCACATCCGCCTCATCCACAACGCGCTAATCTGATTCCATTCCCAGGACCTCTCCCGGTCCCGTTCCCTCCAGAAAGAGCTCGCTATGCGTGCGTCAAGACGCGTATTGACCGTCGCCGTCGCTTGTCTTTTGAACTGCGGTCTGTGGAACATGGCCCTGTCGCGCTCTGCAGCCGCGCAGCAATCCGATCAGGTCGTCGCGGAACGCATTCTAGGTCCGCACTGGAAACAGCTTTCGCGCCGAGCCGGCATGATTTTCGCTGGAACGGTGCTATCCACCACGCCGCAAGCTGCGAACGTCCAGCCGACCGGTCGGTCTGCAGGCGCCACACCAGCGATCGAGTTGCGCTTCCGGATAGAGGAAGCGATCGCCGGCGTCGACCCCGGACAGGTGCTCACCATTCACGAGTGGACGGGCGCATGGACGATGCATCGCCCGATGAGCAAAGGCCAGCACATTCTTATCTTCTTATACCCACCCAGCCATTTAGGCCTAACCAGCCCGGTCGGTGGCCCGCTGGGGCAAGTCGCTCTCGACCCGAGCGGGAAGAGCGTGTCGAAAACTACGCCAAGGCCCACCTTCGCGCTTAACTTACGAAGCTCATCGTCCGCGCCGCCACGTCCAACTGTCGATAACGCACGTGTCAGCGTTCTCCAACTGGAGCGCGCCATCCGCAGCGCCAGGAGTGAAGAGGAGTAACATGCTCAGGCGAATCCTGCAGGTTGCCGCGTTTCTGATTTGCACTGCCCTTGCCAGCCGCGCCGGAGGGCCGGCATTTGTAGCCGGCTCCGGCTACAACCCCGGAGTCGAAGGCCTGCCCTTGATTTGGGCAAGTGGCTCCGTCGAGTACTACACCAACCCAGGGCCCCTCAGTCCGATCTTCACCGAAGCGCAGGCCGACGCCTTGGTCGCCACCGCTTTCAGTACCTGGACGACCATTCCCGGGGTTGCCCTCACCGCAACGCAGGGAGGTCATCTGGCAGAGTACGTGGACGGCGGCAATATCGAAACTAACGGCTTCGGAGTTGTGACCGCCCCGGCGGACATTACACCTTCCGCCACGGGCACGCCAGTGGGAATCGTTTACGATTACGACGGCACAGTCACCGACGCAATCCTAGGCGAAGGTGCCGGAGACTTGGCCGATTGCTTCACCAATGCCGTTTACGGCGGACCTGACAATTTTTCCGCGGCCGGCAACATCGTGCACTCGCTGGTGGTAATCAACGGAGTCTGTGCCACCACCAGCACGCAGGTACCCGATGTTCAATACCGTTTGATCCGCGTTCTGGCACGCACGGTTGGCTTAGGATGGTCGCAGGCCAATCTGAACGTGATCACGGGCGAGCCGCCTCCCACCCAGGCCGACTTTGCCGGCTTTCCAGTAATGCACTTTGAAGATCCGGACACCTGCGTGCCCATTACCGTCTGCTATCCCAACCCGGACGTCCCTGCGATGGATGACATCGACTCTCTAGCGCGTCTTTATCCCAGCGTGAACTCGCAACCATCGGGCAGAATCTACGGCGGCGTGTATTTCACCGATGCCTCCGGAAACGCGGCGCAGCCGATGCAGGGCGTCAACGTGGTCGCGCGCATGATGGTCGCCGGCCAGCCCTCGGGGCAGTACGTCGCAACGTCCGTTTCCGGGTTCTTGTTTTGCGGTAACGCGGGCAACATCATCGACGGTTACACAGCTCCCGATGGCCTTCCCTACAGCCAGTGGGGTTCCGATGATCCCTCCCTCGAAGGTTTTTTCGATCTAGGTCAGTTGACGATTCCTACTGGACAAACCACCGCCCAGTACCAGTTAGCTGTGGAGGCGTTAGACCCGAGCTGGTCGATGGGCGTCTTGTCGTACGCTCCCAACCAGGTGACGCCCTCGGGTTCGTTCGCGCCGATCGTCGTCACCGTACCGAATGGATCGAATGCGGAGCAGGACATTCTGATGTTGCAGGCTGAAATCGCACATCCCCATCCCGGCAGCGGCTCGACCTATGCCAACCCGGCAGCGCTTCCGCAGGGAGGTGCCTGGGGTTCGTGGACCTCTGGTTACGGCAGTGCCGACTTCTTCCAGTTCACAGCGCAGGCGAACCGCACCGCCTCGGTCGCGGTAACCGCGCTCAACGAGGCCGGCCAGCCCACTGAAACCAAGCTGCTGCCCGTAATTGGGATTTGGGAGTTGAGCGACGAGTCGGGCGATCCTGCCGCGGCGGCGACTACATCGGCATTCAACTCTGAGACGTTTGCCATGACCCGCCTGGATGCGCAATTCAACGTGTCCGAGGCCTACCGGGTCGGCGTCGCCGACTTCCGCGGCGACGGCCGTCCAGACTACTTTTATCAAGCCAACCTCCTTTATTCGGATTCGCTTACTCCTGCCCGCTTGAGCCTTGCCGGCGGCGTGACCACTCTCAACGGCATCGGGTTCAGTCCGGGCCTGCAAGTGGAGGTTGGCAGCAACAACGGCAACACGCTTTCCGCTTCGGCAAGTCAGATCCAGGTGTCATTGCCTGCTGGGCCTCAGGATGGGATGGCAACCATCCAGGTCACAAATCCCGTGACCGGCGCCTTTTCGCAGATGATTGGCGCACTAACCTATGGCGCGTCAGCCACCGATCTCCTGCTTCTATTGCAAGGCGCAGAGCCGTCAACACCAGTTGGAGCGCAAGCGGCCAACCCGATTCGCGTGCGCGCAGTCGCCGCCGATGGCGTGACGCCAGTGAGCGGTGCAACCATCGCCTGGAGCACGACTAACGGCGTTGAATTCTCCGCGTGCAACGGGGCTTCTTCCTGCTCGGTGCTGAGCGATGAAGCGGGAGAAGCTTCTAGTTTGGTGACTCCCACCGCGACAGGGCAGAGCACGATCACGATTGCTCTCGCGCCCGCGTCTTACTCGCCGCCGCAGCAGCAACAGGCAACCCTGGTGGCAACCTCGACCACGCTAGACGTGGCCGCAGTGACGCCGACTCACTGGATCGGGCAAGGTGCGACGCTAGCCGTCCCTCTAACCGTCGAAGCTCTAGACTTGGGCAATCCGCTGCCGAATGTAACCATCAATTTTGTCGTCACCCAAGGCACAACTTCGCTTTCGGCAGCCAGTGCAACCACCAACGGCGCTGGGTTCGCCTCTGTCACAGCAAACCTCACGAATCTGAGCGTGAACGTCCAAATAAGCGCCTGCGTAGCTCCCAGCAATTCTCAGTGCACACAGCCCTTCGTCTTGAACGCAACGCCCGCCTCGTCCTGGACACTGCAAACCGTGAGCGGATCGCCGCAGGTCATCCTCACCGGGCAGGCATTTCAACCCCTGGCGATGCGCGTCACCGACGGCTCGAGCGCCGCAAATCCCGTGATGGGAGTCAATGTCGCTTTCGCCACCACGCTGGCGCTGGTCAATGGAGACGGGCCGCCCGTCCTTCTCGGATCGTCGCAATCGCAGGCGGTGAGCGCTCAAGACGGCACCGCCTCCATCGTGCCCTCGGCTGGAAACGTGGGCCCATGCGCTGTCTTCATCAAGGTGAGCGCGGGCCCATCGACCGCGCAGTTGCAGATGCAGAGTCTGGCAGCCATCGTTCCCGTGCAGCCGGACATTCCCGGGAAGGTTGCCCCGGTCGAGAGCGAACCTCACTTTGGCTCCGGTCGCTCCCCAGAGACCCAGGCGTTGCCGATGGAGTTGTTCGCAGTACCCCAAGCCGCTCCGAGCAACGATCCCACGGTGGAGTCGCACCCCAACATGTGTGCGGAGCCGTCCGCAGACGAGGCGTCTATCAACCCGGGAACCTCAGCAACATCGAGTCCGGCAAACGAGAGTTCGGCCTCGCCGCCGCCCTGTGAAAAACCGAAACCAGTCGAAGCCAAAGCCAAAACTCCGGAGAGACCTGCGCCAGCTGACAAACACGTTGTCCCCACTCCGTCCTCCGAGGTCCCCACTCCCGTGGAGTTCCAACCGAACCCCTCGTCAACCATTTGGCTTCACGAGGACAAACGAAGTTGCCGAGCTCTGGCGGACGATAGTCTCATTCTCTGATTCCCGGTCAAATCACGACCGGAGCCGAGGGGAACAAGGGGGGGCCCACTCATCGCGATCTTTGCGATGAGTGGGGCCTCCCTGAGGAAATGTGGCTCTCCCGAAAGAGAGCGGCACCGCTGAGCGACTTGTGGCTTCCTACTTTTTAATCGCGGTCCACTGATCGACCCAATCGGTAACCGTTTTCCACCAGAGCTGCGAATTCTGCGGCTTCAGCACCCAGTGTCCTTCGTCGGGAAAGTAAAGCATCTTGGAAGGCACGCCCATAGTCTGTAGCGTGGTAAAAAGCTGGAAGCCTTCGCTGACATCGAGCCGGTAGTCGAGCTGTCCGTGGACAACGAGCGTCGGCGTCTTGAATTTCTTCGCCGAATTCCGCGGAGACCACTTCTCATACATTTCCGGGTTCGTGTACGGGGTGCCCTTGAACTCCCATTGGTTGAACCAGAGTTCTTCGGTCGTGCCCCAGGCGGAGTCGGTGTTAAACATGCCGTCGTGCGAGACGATGCACTTGAAGCGGTCGGTGTGGCCAAGCACCCAGTTGGCCATGTAACCGCCGTAGCTGGCGCCCAGCGCGCACTCTCGGTCTTTATCGATGAAGGGATAAGTCTTCTCCGCGTAGTCGAGCCCCTTCATCAGGTCTTCAAACGGCGCACCGCCCCAGTCGCCATTGATCGCGTCAATGAACTTCTGCCCGTACCCAGTCGAGCCGTGGAAGTTGATCATGATGACCACGTATCCGTTGGCGGCAAAGAGTTCGGGATTCCAGCGATACGACCAGTCGTCTCCCCAGGCGCCCTCGGGGCCGCCGTGGAGGAGGAACTTCACAGGATATTTCTTGGAAGCGTCGAGATTCGGCGGCTTGACTAGGAAGCCTTCGACCTTGTCGCCCTTGGCACCTTTGAACCAAAAACTTTCAATCGCAGACATGGAGATCTCGGAGAGGACGGCGTCGTTGAGATGAGTGAGGCGATCAGGTGGGTGAGATACCTGTTCGGCTATGGTTCTTTCGGAGCCGGTCTTGTAGAGTCCAGTTGGGAACGAGATCGACATTCGCGAAAAAATGAGGGTCTTTCCGTCTGGTGTTATCGCCAGATCATCGTTGTAGCCGTCGCGCACGACCACGGCAAAGTTGGTGCGCGCAGTTTCCTTGGGATCACCATCTACCGTGATGCTTCCATCATAGGGACGATCAATGGAAAACGATTCCACCGGCGCTTCCCCCTCCGACTCATGCACGAAGTAGATCCGTTTGGAATCCCGTGACCATGCGAAAGTCCCCACCCACGCATCGAGCGCTTGAGTCATTGGCGTAGACTTACCCGTCTTCCGGTCGTAGAGCATCAGCCGAAAGCGGTCGCTCTCGTATCCCGGACGCTGCTGGGCGCGGTAGGCGATGTACTTGCCATCGGGCGAATAGAGCGGAGTCGAGTCGCTGCCGGGATTGTCGGCCGTGATGTTCTTGGCCGTTCCTCCATTCACCGAAACGATCCAGAGGTCATTATTGGTAGAAGCAGCTTCGACCTTGTCGTGGTTCGAGGTATAGCAAATCTCCTGCCCATCCGGAGAAAAAGCGTAGTTATCCTGCCCGCCCAGCGAGAATTGCGGCGCATCGTAGTCGCCGGGCGTGAGGTCGTGAAAAAAGAGCCAATTGGCATAGTGCCGGCGCTTGGGATCCTTCAACGGGCCCCACGACTCTTCGAGGTCCGGTGCGGGCATCATAAAAATGTGGCTCCGCTTGCCTTCCTTGTAAGCGTTCCAATGACGGTAAAGCAAATGGTCAAATACCAATGCTTTCAGCTTTGACTTCTCGGCCTCATCGCGTTTTCCCAGATTGCAGTTGTACTCCCTGACGAACACCTCGTTATCACATTCGGAATAGACATTGGACGTGAAGAGAATGCTTTTGCCGTCCGTCGACCAGAGTTCGCCATCGGCCTCGGTACCGATGCGAGTCAGTTGATGCACCCCGGTCACCGCGCCAGCGGTTCCGTCGAAATCCGCAACCCAGATCTGCGACCCACCTTGTTTATTCGAAATGAAAGCAAACCTCTTCCCATCCGGAGCCCAGCGCGGACGGTCGCCATCCTGATCGGCAATGAGCACGCGCTCCGGCCCGCCCGCCAGCGGCACAATCCAGATATGCGAAGTTTTCGTATTTGCAGCCAGATCCACATCGACAGCGGCGAACAGCACCCACTTCCCATCCGGAGAAGGCACCGGCTCGCCGACGCGCTTCAGCTTCATCATGTCTTCGAAAGTAAAGGGATGCTTGGCTTGAGAAAATGCGGGGAGCGCAAAGAGAACAACGAAAAGAAAAGCAAAACGGCGCATGACATGCCTCCGCGGAACAAAAGAGTGTAGCACTCCGCAAGGCTCACGTAGACCCGGACGCATTCGTCCGGGCTGGCGCGCAGGGCGCGCCAATTCTGCGGAGCTTTGCTCCGCTGGGGGCGGACGAATAAATCCGCCCCTACGTGAGCAAATTACGCGCTCAACTCTTCCAGCATGGCCGTCATCTCGGACTGCGCGTGCGTGTTGCCGGTGCGGCGCGCGCTCGACACGCCATCCACCAGCATGCGCCTGGCTTCATCGATGCGGCTTGCACCGGCCAGCGTCTGCGCGGCCATGAAATACGCCGGCGTGTAATCCGGATTTTTCTCGATCAGCGTCTTGAATTCCAGAACCGCTTGGTCGATTTGTCCGGCCTTGGAGTACTCCATGGCCAGTCCATAGCGCGCAAACGAATCCTCAGCATTGGCGGCAAGAATCTCGCTCAACATGGCAATGCGATCCATAAAGAAGCTCTCAGCTGTCGGCTATCAGCTCTCAGTGCCAGCCAAAAGCGAAGAGCCTTGGCTGAAAGCTGATAGCTGGGAGCTAAGAGCTGCCTCCCATTCATATCATGCTCCGCGTTACAATGGGCGTTCCTGAGGAAGCAACTTGGCTTGCCCTTTTTTTGTGCCGCTGGAGATTCTAAACGACGGCTCCTGGCCGCATCCTTCGCGCTTGCCACTCGGCGCAGGATGGACGGGAAACTGCCGCGCATCAGGACAGGAGTTGCCGGCCTCCGAAAGCCATCTGCGCGAATTCTGCAACCTTGGTTATGCAGCCGCGTGTCCGCATCTTCCGCGGAACCGCGACTGGGACGCAGTCCGTTTTTCGCTCGCCCGCGTTAGCCCCGAACAAGTCACGATCTGTTTTGTCTGCGAGGCAGCCCACGCTCCCATCGAACATGGGAAGCTGACGTTCGACTTAGCCAGCGAAACTTGGCTCAACGTACACCCGGATCCGCGGGTATCGAGTCTCGCGGCCGGCTATCTCCAAACCTATCGCGCCCGGCTCGGCGCTGCTCTCACCTAATTAATTTATGTACGACCGGCTGAGCCGACCACCGTCGACCGACACTATGAACCACAACGACAAAGCGAAACTAATGCGCCCCCGTCCAGTACGCGAATCGATCTCGGAAATGACGGAGATCGTTCTGCCCAACGATGCCAATCCGCTAAACGCACTGCTGGGCGGACGCCTCATGCACTGGATCGATCTCGCCGGTGCCATGGCCGCCCACCGCCACTCGCGTGCCTATGTTGTAACCGCTTCCATCGATCATCTGGACTTCCTCGTGCCCGTTCGCGTCGGAGACTTCGTGATCCTGCGCTCGTCGGTCAATCGTGTGTTCCACACTTCGATGGAAGTGGGCGTAAAGGTCTGGGTGGAAAATTATCGTTCCGAACAGAGCCAGCACGTCAGCTCCGCCTATCTGACCTTTGTGGCCATCGACGCCGCGGGACATAAAGTCGTAGTGCCGCCGGTCGTCCCTGAAACTGAGGACGAAAAACGTCGCTACGATGGCGCCGCCCGCCGCCGGAAGGCGCGCCGTGCGGAATCGGCACGCAAGAAAAAAGCTGTGAGTTAGATTCGGACTTAATAGCAAATTCCTTTAACTGACCACCGGCATAACTGCTAAGCTGATGGGTCAAAGCTGAGACGTGGCAACCTGAGAATTGATTTATGGAAAGCGCGCTCTTAATTCATCGTCTGCATTTCGCCTTTACGGCTACCTTTCACTATCTATTCCCACAGCTCACCATGGGGCTCGCCCTTTTGATCGTGGTGCTCAAGACGATTGGCTTGCAACGCAACGATCCCGTATATAACGAGGCGGCGCGTTTCTGGGCAAAGATTTTTGGCATCAATTTCGTATTAGGAGTTGTGACCGGTATTCCCATGGAATTCCAGTTCGGCACCAACTGGTCGGTCTTTTCACGATTCGCGGGCGGCGTCATCGGCCAAACCCTCGCTATGGAAGGCATGTTTGCCTTTTTCCTCGAATCGGCGTTCCTCGGATTATTCCTCTACGGAGAAAAGCGCTTGAGCCCGAAAGCCCACTGGCTCTCAGCCGTCGCCGTCTTTGTGGGTTCGTGGTTGTCGGGTTACTTCATCATCGCCACCGACGCCTTTCTGCAACATCCCGTCGGCTATTTCAAGGCGGCAGACGGGAGCCTGCAATTGGCGAGTTTCTGGGATTTTGTGCTCAATCCCTGGGCCGGGTGGCAGTATGCGCACAACATGAGTGGAGCGGCCATCACCGGCGCCTTCATCATGACATCGGTGGGCGCCTTCTATCTGCTCTCGGGCAAGTGGACCGCGCACGCCCGCATCTTTATCACGGTCGGTGTGATCGCCGGTTGCGGGTTCAGCGTGTTGCAGATTTTTCCCACCGGTGACCGGCAAGGCAAAATGGTCAGCGACCTGCAACCCGTGACCCTGGCCGCAATCGAGGGGTTGTTTCACGGCCAGTCCGCCGCGCCTTTGCTCATCCTAGGCCAGCCTAACGAACAAGAAGGCAAAATTGATAATCCGATCGCAGTTCCGGGAATGTTGAGCATTCTGACTTACAGGCGCTGGAATGCCCACGTCCGCGGACTCGACGCTTTCCCGAAACAAGATTGGCCGGACAACATCCCGTTGCTTTATTACAGTTACCACATCATGGTTGGCCTGGGGACGTTCTTCGTCTCGATCATGGCGATTGCCTTGCTCCTGCTGTGGCGCGGCCGCCTCTTTCATGCACGCTGGATGCTTTGGATCCTCTTGCTTTCTGCCCCTTTCCCGTATATCGCCAATACCGCCGGATGGATGACGGCCGAACTCGGCCGCCAGCCCTGGCTGGTGTATGGACTGATGCGCACGGAAAATGGCTTCTCCACGGTCGTCTCCGCCGGCAACAGCATGTTCACTCTTTTGGGATTCATGGGTATGTACATGGTGCTTGGCATTCTGGGGCTATTCCTGCTCTGGCGGGAAATTGAGCGCGGCCCTGAGGAGGCGCACGAAATAGTGTCCAATCTCCATCCAACGACAACGGTCAGTTGACGGAGGGCAAAGTAAATATGGCGAGCCTTTGGTTTTGGATTGTCGCAGTGATGGTCGCGACCTATGTTGTGCTCGACGGATTCGATCTGGGTGCGGGCGCAATTTATCTGATGGCGGCGAAGACTGACGAGGAGCGGCGGCGCGTGCTGCGCGCCATCGGCCCCGTCTGGGATGGCAATGAAGTCTGGTTGCTGGCAGCCGGCGGCACCCTCTACTTTGCATTCCCTCAACTCTACGCGTCCAGCTTCAGCGGGTTCTACCTTCCGCTGATGATGGTTTTGTGGCTGCTTATGCTCCGCGCCGTCGGCATTGAATTCCGGGCGCACCTGGAAAACCCCGTGTGGCAGAGTTTCTTCGACGTGGTCTTCAGCGTCTCCAGCATTCTGCTGGCCGTGTTTCTTGGGGCAGCGCTCGGCAACGTGGTGCGTGGAGTTCCGCTCGATGCCACTGGCTATTTCTTTGAGCCGCTCTGGACCGACTTTAAACTCGGTCCGCAGGTCGGCATCCTCGATTGGTACACCGTACTCATCGGAGTGATGGCGCTGGTCACCCTGACCGCGCACGGTTCTTACTATATCGCCCTCAAGACCGACGCCGACCTGGGCCGCCGCGCCCGCGGTTTCGCGTTGCTCTGCTGGCCCTTGCAATTTTTTCTCAGCGTCAGTGCCATGGTTGCGACCTACTTCATCCGCCCGGATATCATGACCAATTACGGAAACCACCCGATCGGCCTGGTGGTACCGATCGTCGTAGTTGCCAGCCTGGCGGTAATGCTCTGGGCAAATCCCAAGGGCAAAGAGAAGCTAGCGTTCGTCGCTTCCAGCCTGTACATCACCTTCCTGTTGGTGGGCGCAGCGTTTGCACTCTATCCCGTCGTACTGCCCGCCCGAGACCACCAGTACGACCTGACCATCTACAACACCGCCGCCGGCAGCCACGGCCTAAACGTAGGCTTGGTTTGGTGGACATTCGCCACTGTGCTGGCGCTAGCCTATTTTGTCTTCCTCTACCGCATGTTTCGCGGCAAGGTGCGGCTGGGAGAAGGGCACTACTGAGGGCATTTCTCTGGTCCCATTTCCGGTTCTTAGTGTTTGGTTCCAGCGGTTCACGCTGAGAACTGAGAACCGGGAACTGAGAACTGTTTTTTCTTCCCGTATAATGAAGCGATGAGCGCTCACTCCCATCATCCCGGCCAACAACAGCCCACCCAACAACCTTTGCCTGGCGTTAACGCCATCATCGCTGTCGGTTCAGGCAAGGGCGGAGTGGGCAAGACCACACTCGCCGTCAACTTGGCGCTCGCCCTCTCTAAAATGGGCTACAAAGTTGGATTACTCGACGGCGACGTCTATGGCCCCAACGTCCCGCTCATGCTCGGCACCAACGAGCAACCCAAAGTGCAGGGCGAAGGCCAAATTGCGCCCATCAACTCGCACGGCCTCAAGGTCATCTCGGTTGGATTCCTCAACCCTGGAGACAAGCCGCTGATTTGGCGCGGTCCCATGCTGCATTCGATCATCAAGCAGTTTCTCGGCTCGGTGCAGTGGGGGATGCTGGACTATTTGATTATCGACCTGCCTCCGGGAACGGGCGACGTGGCGCTCTCGCTGATTCAGACTGTGCCATTGACCGGCGCCATCGTGGTCTCTACACCCTCCGACGTTGCGCTGCAAGATGCGCGCAAGGCCATAGAGATGTTTCGCCAGATGAAGGTGGACATCGTCGGCATGGTCGAAAATATGAGCTACTTTGTTTGCCCGCACTGCCAGCACGAGGTTGATATTTTCTCGCGCGGCGGAGCGGAAAAAACGGCAAGACAGTTCGATGTCGCTTTCCTCGGCAACGTCGAGCTTGATCCGGAAATTCGCAAATCAGGCGACGGCGGAATGCCGGCCGTGCTCCAGGGAGAGAACTCTTCCCATGCGAAGTCGTTGTTTGCGTTCGCCCGCAATGTGGAGGCGCGGGTGAAAGAGATCAAAGCCGGCAGTACAGAAAGCGTGATTCAGATTCAATAGGGGTAAATCTGGCGTTCAAATCACACTGACGCCGGACAACGTTCTTGTTTTTTCGTGCCGGGAGACGTGCTACAACACGGGACATGAGTTCACCGTCCATGCGGGAATCGACCGCCGATTCGCCCAGTCTCGCGCCAACCCCGACGACTCCGAAGAAGGATGCGTCCTCGGTCTGTCCCAATTGCTCGACCGAATTGAACGGACACCGCTGCAAGGTGGTTTGCAAGAAATGCGGCTTCTATTTGAGCTGTTCTGATTTTTACTGAATACCGCCACGTTCCGCGCGCGATTTTTTCTTGGCACTTCTACAATAGAGGACGGCTTCGTTTTAATTCTCACCTCAGGAGATTGGAATGCAACGCAAAGCAAGCGCAGTTTGGAAGGGCGGTCTGAAGGATGGAAAAGGAACGGTTTCGTCCACCAGCGGCGTGCTCTCGAATACACCGTATTCGTTCACCACGCGGTTCGAAAACACCCCGGGGACGAACCCGGAAGAACTGATCGCCGCGGCTCATGCGGCGTGCTTCTCGATGGCGCTGTCGGCGCAACTAGGAGGCGCGAACCTGACGCCGGAGAGCATCAGCACGTCAGCTACCTTGACCATGGACAAACTCGACGCGGGCTGGACCATCACGGCCGTGCACCTGGACGTAGTTGCGAAAGTGCCGGGGGCAACCGCGGAAGCCTTCAACACAGCCGCGCAAAATGCCAAGGCGGGCTGCCCGGTTTCGAAGGTGCTGAACGCCAAGATTACGATGGATGCGAAGCTGGGCTAGGGCTTCGGCTTTGTCGTCCCGAAACTTTACAGTTTTTGGCATCTCGGACGAAGTGAGGGATGTGCAGTTCGCCGCGAGATGCAGATCCCTCACTTTGTTCGGGGTGACAATGGGCGTAAAGTGATTCGCTAGCTTTTTGAGCGCAGGAACTGGCGCAGTTCCTGGTTGATTTTTACGGCTTCCTGTGAGGCCTGGTCGATCAATTCCAGCCAGCGGCGTGTATTTTCGGGCGGGCCGGCTTGCGAGATCAAGTAAGTGGCTTGCACGATGGTTTCGAGGGCATTGCTGAGATCGTGCGCGAGTGTGCGGAGCTCCTTCGCCAGGGCTGCGGGGATTTTTTCGGAGGGGTCTTCCATCGTCTTTCGGTGGTCTGGGGCTGGGCTTTCGTTTGACAGCGGGCGTCAGCCAAGTAGATATTAGTGTAGTCCCCTTAATCAAGGGCCTGCCGAGTTTTTCTTCGATTATGCGGATATGGCGGAACTGGCAGACGCGCTAGGTTCAGGTCCTAGTGATCGCAAGGTCGTGGAGGTTCGAGTCCTCTTATCCGCACCAAAATCAGCTCTCAGCTCTCGGTCGTCAGCTCTCAGTTAAAATCACGCGCCAGCCGATAACCGGTGAGTGCTGCGGCTTTGCGCTATGCCGTATTGGCGGATTTTATAGAGCAAGGCTTTGTAGCTGATCTTCAGCAAGGCTGCGGCTTGCTTGCGATTCCAATTTGTTTCTTCCAAGGCTCGGGATATGGCCTCGGCTTCCGCTTCATCTTTGGCGTTGCGCGACAGCGACTTCAGGCCACCGCCGCCATCGGCGTTGGTTGCGGTGCTTCTTGCGGGGACATCGGCGTGCGTACCTGCGCCGCCATCGGGTCTGGGCTGCAATTCGGATGCGGCCAACGTCTCGTCTCCCAGAACCAGGTAGCGCTTGATGAAGTTGCTCAGTTCGCGCAGGTTGCCCGGCCATGAATGTTTCAGGCACGCCTCCATCAGCGGCTGCGAAAGCGGCAACGGGGAACGCGCATAGGACTCTGACATGCGCGACATGAAATGCTTCAACAGGATCGGAATCTCTTCCTTACGCTCGCGCAGCGGAGGCAACGTCATGGTGAAGGCGTTCAGTCGGTAATAGAGGTCCTCACGCAGACGCTTGTTCGCGAGCGCTTCGGGAATGTTGATGTTGGTCGCGGCCAAAATGCGTACGTCTACCTTGATTACGTTGCGGCTGCCCAGACGGGAAAAAGTCTGGTCCTGCAGGACGTGCAAAAGCTTGGCTTGCAGCAGCGCGGGCATTTCGCCGATTTCGTCGAGCAGGATCGTGCCCTTATTGCACAGTTCGAACTTGCCGGGTTTGGGATGGTTGGCGCCGGTGAAGGCTCCCGCTTCGTAGCCGAATAGTTCGCTTTCGAGCAAGTCGGCCGGCACCGCCGCGCAGTTGACTTTGAGAAATGTGCGGTGGGCGCGCGGAGAAAGCTTGTGGATTAGCCGGGCGAGCACTTCTTTACCCGTGCCGCTTTCGCCGAGCAGGAGAACGGGAATGTCGACATTGGCGACGAGTGCGGCCTGCGAGCGAATTTTCTTCATCGCGGGGCTGGCGGCGACGAAGAACACGTCGTCGCAAAGTTCTTCGATCTCGCCGGAATAGCTCTCCGCCTTGGCGGTGCCCACGCACTGCCCAATGACGGCGTCGAGTTCGGCTTTCTGAAAGGGTTTGGTCAGATAATCGATGGCGCCAAGGCGCATGGCCTGAACGACTTTGCGCGTGTCATTCACGCAGGAGAGCATGACAACTTTCAGTCCCGGTTTGAGATGGCGGAGTTGCTCAAGAGTCTGTAGTCCATCGATGCCGGGCATAAGCAGATCGAGCAACACGAGATCAGGCTGCAGGCCTTTCTGAACGCGCTCCACTGCTTCTTCGCCGGTGCTGGCGGTCTGCACTTTGTGGTCGTCCACTTCCAGCAGCGTACGGATGTAGCGCAGCATTCCCGGTTCGTCATCCACCAGCAAGATGTTGGCAGCTTCGCTCATTTGGTTCCTCGCGGCGAACTGCTTGAGATCGGTTTCATGGGAATGAGAAATGAGAACTTGCAACCCGCGCCGGGTTCGCTTTCCACCCAGATCTTGCCGTTCATTCCCTGCAGAAGACGGCGGGCTATGGCGAGTCCGAGGCCCATCCCTTCGGCCGATTCGCTGCCCGGCAGGCGGAAGAAATCGTCGAAAATTTCCAAGTGAAACTCCGGCCGGATTCCCGGGCCCGTGTCGGCCACGCTGACTTTCACTGCATTCGGCACGTTGCTCGATTGCCGGCGGCGTTCTCCCGGAATTCCTGGTGCGCTCACCCCGCGACGCTCCCACATATGAGGTTCGGCGTGCAGCCAGACGGTGCCGCCCTGCGGTGTATACTTGCCGGCGTTTTCCAGAAGATTGGAAATCACGCGCTGGATCTTCGGCCCATCGAAGGCAAAAGGCGGCAACTTGTCATTGGCCAGAAAATAGAGCGCCAAACCGCGCGCCTGAAAGCGCGCCGACCACAACCGGCAAACTTCCGAGAGGCAGGCATTCATGTCACCTTCCACGTACTGCATGCGCAGTTCGCCGGTTTCGAGCACGCTGAAGGTGAGGAAGTCATGGATGAACTGCTGTAGGCGCTGTCCGCTGGAAAACATGTCGCCCATTACTTCCTTCTGGCGATCGTTAAGCGGTCCGAGCTTCTGACTCTGCAGCAGTTCAATATAACCGTTAAGAATCGCAAGTGGCGTCTTCAAGTCGTGGGCGGCGGACGCCAGCGCGTTCGTCGTCTTGCGGAAACGATCGCGCAATTGCTCGAGCTCGCGCGCCATATCATCGCCAGAGTTGGGCGTGAAGGCTGGAGCTGCCGCGGTTGCTGGCAAGCGATCTTTCGGACTCGTACTCGTAGGAGCGGCGGCTGGACTTTTGTCGGATAGCGAAGGCATGGAGGTCCCGAGTATCGATCTTAAGGGGAGAGAACCACTTACTACCGTCCAGAACTGGGGATTGAAGCAATCATATGTCAGTCATAACAGACTGTCAATTGCAAACGTCCTTTACGCCGATGCGAAAAATATTGCACTCTTAGTATGATCCGAAGTCATATTTGAATGAGCGGACGGCCACGATTCTGGTGTAATTTCCTTGTTGGAGGCTAGGTTTCGAACGCTTCCAGGCATGCCCGGTTTCCTTCCGAGTTTGGCCCATGAGATGCGGTTCCAGTACCTTTAATGCCAGTCCAAGGGTGGGTTTGATACGTGTCTCGCAGCACATCTAAGAAGGATGCACGCAGGTCGACGAGGCTTCAACTGGCCATTCCTGTTTTCGTCCGCGCTCGCGACGGAGCCGGCAAGGATTCCCTCGAGTTTGCCACTGCGGTTAATATCTCCGCGGGAGGCGCTTTGGTCGTAGTTCGGCGATCTTTGCCCAAATCAGCGCTGGTTTCATTGGAGATTCCGAGCGCTCCCCTCGGACCTATCCAAGGCATAAAGACGACTTCGCGGATCATGCAGGCGAAGGCGATCTGGGTCGCGCACCTGGATGACCACCATCTTCTAGGACTGAAGTTCGCCCGCCCGCTGGGCACAGATTCGGAGGACGCTTCCCGCCGGCGTTTGAGGAAATCGGCGTCTGTAGTGTGAAAAGTTTTTCCCTCCCGTTCCCTGTCTCATAATGGCACTTTGGTGCCATGCCTAAGCTTGTGGCTTCGGGCATATGATCGCTGTAACCGGTTATCGGCTGAATGGCTTAAGGCAAAGCGTCTGGAACGTTCAGCTCCCTTCCCCAGTTTGGTGCTTGAGATGCACTTTTAGTGCATGCGGATGAACACTGGCCGCAACGGGGCATTCACTCTTATGACCACACTTTCCGTATCAACGCTGGCGCAGTCGCTCGGCGAGGTTCCCCCTGACAATATTATTTTTGGCCACTCCGAAGGAATGCAGGCGGTTCGTTCCCGGCTGGGAAAAGTCGCCGCCGCTAACGTTCCGGTGCTGATCACCGGAGAGAGCGGGACGGGGAAAGACATCATTGCCAGGCTGATCCATAACCTGTCGCCGTGGAGAGTCGGGCCGTACGTAAAGGTGAACTGCCCGGCAATTCCTGGGACCTTGCTGGAAAGCGAGCTCTTCGGCTACGAAAAAGGAGCATTCACGGGTGCGGTTGGATCGAAGCCAGGTCGGGTTGAGATGGCGCACCGCGGCACCTTGTTTCTCGATGAAATTTCGGAATTGGACCCATCGCTGCAATCGAAGCTCTTACAACTTCTGCAGGATGGGCAGTTCTGCCGCATCGGCGCCCAGGAAGACAAAAAGGTCGAGGTGCGGGTGGTATGCGCCACCAATCGGCATCTGGAAACGGAGATCGAATCGGGCACCTTCCGCCAGGATCTCTATTACCGCATCAACGTGGTGAATATACGCATGCCGGCGCTGCGCGAACGCCGTGGCGATATCGAAGATCTGTGCGCCTACTTCCTGGAATACTACAACCGGAAGTTCAATTGCCGGGCGCGGCCACTATCGAATGAAGTGCTGGCGGTGCTGCAGAAATATCACTGGCCGGGAAATATTCGCGAACTGGAAAACCTGATCAAGCGCTACGTGATTCTGGGACACGAGGAAGTAATCACGAACGACCTGGTGGCGCGCGAGCCGGACTTTTTCAATTCCGAGATCTCGCTGGATGGTCCGATCTCTCTCAAGAAGTTGACGCGGCAATGCGTGCGCGAACTGGAGCGCAAGGTCATCCTGAAGGTTCTGCAACAGCATCACTGGAACCGGAAGCAAGCCGCCCGCACACTGGGCATCAGCTATCGGGCATTGCTTTACAAAATTCGCGATGCCGGGTTGCCCTCGAACCGCGCTCTGCGTCTGCGGCAGGCAGAAAAGAACGCTCTCGCTGCCAGCACCCCTACCAATAGCGGGGCCGCGGCCGACTGAGTAAGGCATCGGGTGATCGGATCATCGGGTGATCTATCCCAGCCCGACACTTCCATCACCCGATGACCCGATCGCCGGATGGCCCGATACCTTCGCTGAGTCGATCCTCCAGATCGCGAAGCACTGCGCTCCACTCGTTCAGACCCTCTGCCTCCAGCCAAAGGTCTTTGAGTTCGGAGTTGGTTCGCACCTTATAAACTGCAAGGCGAGCCAATTCCGACATCTCAGAGCTGGGAGCCCCATCGATTTTGCTGACCCATTCCGCAATCTGGTTCGGCACCGCCTGTGGAGGCTTGCCCCTCGCCGTGGCAACAACCTCGGCCACCACGATTACCACACCGCCTTGCGGCGCGCCCACATAGTCCTGATCGGCAGCGTTGACCAACATCTGCTTTAGATCGCCAACCTCCACGGAATTGAGCCGGCCGAGAAAATTCTGCGCGTCTTCGTTCTCAAAGCTGCCCGATCCCCATCCGACCATCGAAGCCTCCGGGCTGAATTATAGAATGCGCGACGAATGATCGTTCCTTTCTACCCACCCCGTTACGCCCAGTACGTTCGGTCCAGCGTTCGGTACTGAATCGCCTCGGCAATGTGTTTTGGCTCCAGTTCCGGAATCGCGTCGAGGTCGGCAATCGTGCGGGCGACTTTCAGAATGCGGTCGTGGGCGCGGGCGCTGAGTCCTTGCTGCGCCATGGCGCGTTCCAGCAGGCGCTCGCAATCGGCGGAGAGCTCGCAGAATTTGCGAATCAACTGCGTCGGCATTTGCGCGTTGCAGTAAACTTTTTCACGCCCCGAAAAGAAGCGCTGCAACTGGACATCACGGGCGCGAATCACTCGCTGAAGAATGCTGGCTGAGGTTTCCGCCTCCTTCGTGCTGCGCAATTCCTTGTAGTTCACCGCCGGAACGTCGATGTGAATGTCGATGCGGTCGAGCAGCGGGCCGGAGATCTTCGACATGTAGCGTTGGATCATGGGGGGAGTGCAGTGGCATTCGCGGGTGCGGTCGTTGTGAAATCCGCAGGGACAGGGATTCATAGCAGCGGCAAGCATGAAGCGCGCCGGAAAAGTCAGAGACATCGCAGCGCGCGCGATGCAGACCGTGCCGTCTTCGAGCGGCTGCCGCATGACATCGAGAACGTTGCGCGGGAATTCGGGGAATTCGTCAAGGAAGAGCACGCCATTGTGAGCCAGCGAAACCTCGCCCGGCCGCGGGATCGCGCCGCCGCCGATAAGGCCAGCGTCGGAGATGGTGTGATGGGGCGCGCGAAAAGGACGCAAGCCGACGAGCCCAGCGTGAGCGTCGAGCACCCCTGCCACACTGTGAATCTTGGTGGTCTCGAGCGCTTCTTCGAAGGTAAAGGGCGGCAGGATAGTCGGCATGCGCTTCGCCAGCATCGTCTTTCCCGATCCTGGTGGCCCGATCATCAGAATGTTGTGGCCTCCGGCGCAGGCGATTTCGAGGGCGCGCTTGGCCGTCTGCTGGCCGCGAACGTCTTTGAAATCGACATGGAATTGCTGCGCCTGGCTAAGCAGTTGCCCGGTATCGATCTGCATGCGGGAAATGCCGTTGCCGGAATTGATGTAATGAATCACCTCGAGCAGCGACTTGACGGGGTAAACCTCAACGCCCTCCACCATGGCGGCTTCGCGAGCGTTGACTTCGGGCACGATCAACCGTTTCACTCTAGTTCGGCGAGCCTCGATCGCAATCGGCAAAGCGCCCCGCACGCCGCGCACTCTCCCATCGAGCGAAAGTTCGCCCACGAACAACGCGTCGGGGACTTCCTTCTTATTCAGACCGCCGTACGCGCCCAGAATGCCGAGCGCCATGGGCAGGTCGAAACCAGAACCTTCCTTGCGAATGTCGGCTGGCGCCAGGTTGATAGTGATCTGGGTCGGTGGAATATCGTAACCGCAATTTTTCAACGCCGCGCGAACCCGGTCGCGGCTTTCGCGAACGGCCGCATCCGGCAGCCCGACCGTGTGAAAGTGATCTTCCGTCATTTTCACGCCGGAGACATCCACTTCCACTTCAATGATGTTGGCGTCAATGCCATAGACAGCGGCACTCAGGGTTTTATAGAGCATAGGGATTCCAATTCCAAAGGGCACACGAAGGGGATAACGAGGACGGGAGATCCTTTTCGACATCATACGCGCAGCACAATGGGAAACGATGTGATGACCGTCACCCCTTTACCGTGATGGAACGTGACGGAACGTTCTGAGGTGAACCGCCGCTTTCGGTGCTACGCTAGGAGCAATCTGGTGGGAACGATAGACCCGTTGTTGAAGACGGTTTTCGCGCCAGAGGAGTCCCTGATGCGCGACCATCATCCAGCTTCCCGCCCACCCGATCCGCCGCCCAGCCGGTTGGAACGCGAAGAGAGCCAGTTGTGGCGATGGGCGCTGTGGCTGCTCGTCCTATTTGCCGCGGCAGTGGCTGCGTTGTCATGGCAGGAACTGAAAGACCTTCCCTACCGTTTGTGGGCAATTCCCGCCGGACTCTTCGTGCTTGCCGTCTTATTTGCCAGCTATGCTTTTGGGCGTAAGCGCGAAGTTTCTGAACTCAAGCATATTCTGCAGGGCTTTCAGGACCGCGGCGGCGTCACACCCTCCGAGGAGCAACTGGATCAGCTGGGACAACTGATCATGCGTTCCCAGCGCAACTTCAAGGAACTGATCGATTCTTTGGATGATGTCGCGCTCGCCATCTCACTCGATGGAACGCTAAAAACCGTAAACCGGCGAACCACGGAAATTCTCGGCGCTCCTTATGCTCAGCTGGTCGGCCACAAGCTGGAGGAATTCTTGGGCGCGCCATTGCATGCGGAGGGGTCCGCGAGCCTGTCCCGCTTCATCGAGAAGCGAAGCTGGTCGGGCGTGGTGGAGATCCATCTCAAAAACGACGCGCGGCGGCATTACTACGACTGCGTGGTGAATGCCATCGTCAAGGGCGATGATGTAACCGGCGCCAGCGTGCTGGCCCGCGACATTACCGGGCATCGCGAGAAGGAACAGCGCTTCACGCAGTTGTTCGAGTCTCTACAGGAAGGCGTGTACATCAGCTCTCCCGAAGGCAAGTTGGTCGAGGTGAACCCCGCCTTGGTGTCGATTCTGGGGTACGCGACGAAAGAAGATTTGCTGGCCCTGGCGCCGGAACAGCTGAGCGTTGAAGCCGGCGGCGACCCCGTGCTGGGACGCGGCGGAAGCGAGAGCGGCCGTACGCGCACGCGCGAGGTTCGACTGCGAAGAAAAGATGGCGGAGTGGCGGTGTGCGTTGATACCTCGAGCGGCGTGCTGGAAGAAGGACGAGTGGTGCGTTACCAGGGCACGTTGGTCGACGTCACCGAGCAGCGAGCCTTGGAGCATAAGTTGCGGCGGCAGGAAGAATTCCGGCGCCATCTGCTCGAAAGCTTTCCGGATTTGATTCTGGTGCTCGATCTGAAGGGACAGTACACGTTCGTGAGTGCGCGCATCGGCGAGTTGCTCGGCTACGGGCCGGAACATCTGATGGGCAAGAACGTCGTCGACGCCGAGAATACTTCGCCGGAGCTGGCCGGACTTTACCGCACCGTAGCCACTGGTCAAAGTTCGCTCGCCTCATGCGAATACGGCTCCCGGCACCGCGACGGCAGTTGGCGCACGATGCTCGGCATGGCGAGTCCGCTGCTCGATGCCGAAGGCAAACCGGCAGGCGTGATCATCTCGGTCCGCGATGTGACCACGGAGAAGAAGCTGGAGCAGCAGATTATTCAAAGCGAACGTCTCGCGGCCATGGGGCAGATGATCGGCGGCTTCGCCCACGAACTCAATAATCCGCTGACCAGCATTCTGGGCATGGCCGAATTGCTGCAGGAAGGCGATGCCAGCGAAGCCTCGCGGAAACAGATTTCCATTTTGCACAAGGAGGCGCGGCGTGCTGCCGAAATCGTGCAGAACCTGCAATACTTCGCCCGGCCGCCGGTTCCGGGACGCAGCCAAGTCAATCTGAATGAACTGGTGCAGCGAGTGGTGCAGATGCAGTCCTATCCGCTGCGCAAGAGCAACATCACGGTGGACTTTCTACCAGAACCGGCGATCCCCGCAATCGTGGCCGATCCCAATCAGTTGATGCAGGTGTTTTTGAATCTGCTGCTGAATGCGGAACAGGCGATCCGTGAAAACCGTGAGAAAGGCACGATTCGTGTTCGCATCGGACGCAAGCCCGACTCGGTGTGGATCGTGTTTCAGGATGATGGTCCAGGCATAGCACCAGAAAATCTGGAGCACATTTTCGATCCTTTCTTCACCACCAAGCGCCCCGGCCGCGGCACCGGCCTCGGGCTGAGCATCTGCAAGACGGTGCTGCGCGAGCACGGCGGTAACATTGAAGTGACGACGGCTCCGGATGGTGGCGCTGTGTTTACGATCACGTTGCCGGTGGGCGCAGAGACGGGGACGGGGACGAAATAAAACGGCCTCGTTGCTGCGGTTTTGAGCGTTGAAGTCTGCCAACAGAAGTGTGGAAGCGGTAAACCTCTCCAAAAAAGGTTACACACCGTCGCGTGTTACCAGGCACGGCGAACGTGCGCAGTGACGCCTTTGAAAACGAATTCGCGAAGCAGGTTCTTGAGAGCACACTGACCGGTACCCGCCAAACCATTGAATAAGACCAACGAAGCTCCCCGATCGGAAGCCGGATAGTACAGATTCGAAATGCCTGCAGCGGAGAAGGTGCCGAGCACCTGCGAGTAATTTGGTTTCCACCGCAGATCATCGCCCCTGGCAATGACTGCGGCAGAGATCGCATGGAATATGCGCGATCGGAGGCCCCCCGTCCCCTTGTAAAAGTAGCGGGGATCTTGATGGAAGATTGAAGGGTAAACGCCTCTGCTCAGCAAAATGCCTGTTACGTTATCCGCCAAATTAGCGCCGTATCGCTTTCCGTATCCCTCGATTCCACCACCATAGGCTGGGAAAGAGTTTCTATATTGCTGCACACCAGCCCATCCTGCCGCGGTGAACAACGGAACCGGATCGATGATGGATCGAAAGCTCAGCTGAAACTTCTGTTTCGCTCCCATGGGCGGCGCGTTCCAGTCATAAGCGCTGTAAAAGTTCGGGAGGATGCCCCCGAGGCGTTGCCGTACCGCGATCTGCACCTGCTCCTCCGCCAGTTGCTCCTTGTTTTCACTCACCGTCACGTTGCTTGTCCCGCCGAAAACTGACAGCGTCAGGGAGACAAGACGGGTCTCACCTCCACGCACGGAAATGACAGAGGAGGTGAAACTGTTCATCCCAGGCGCAGTCACCGTAAGCTGATAAGTATCGGGAGGCAATTCTGCAAACGCGAACTGGCCGTTGCTACCAGATTCCAGAATCCGAATCGCAGAACCGGATTGCCCCGCCACTGTCACTTGCGCACCCTGGAACACATCTCGATTCGTATCCAACACCGTGCCGCTAATGGTCCCCGCGCCCACGTGCTGGGGATCACTTTCTCCAGATGAACTGGTAATCCCTGCAGGTTGGGGTGCATCCGGGAACGCCTTGTCAGAGCTTGAGCTGAAACTCTGCTGCGCGAGCGCAGCCGCGCACGTCCAGCCGGAAAAGATCAGCAAGAATAGAATCGTGAAGAACCCAGGACGGGTATCCGTTGTGCGGTCTAGCTTAGTACGGATTCGGTGGTCTTTGGTTCCCAGTATGCGGCAGTCGTGCTGATGGGTAGATGCCGGAGGCATAATGCCGTACCGCTTTTTTTCGATCAGCGTAATGATCATCACAAGCCCACAGAGGACAATCAGACGTTCGAACCCAAACGGTTATCATTGTTAGTATTGAGCCTCTGTCTTCAAATTACTGAGCAATATTGACCGCCGTGGCTTGGTTCATCCGTGCAAACCTTCTTCCCAAACGAAACGCCCCACGCTCTTTCGAGTTGGGATGTTCGCTGAACAGCCTGCCCCGAAGTCTGCTCACCGAAGTGCGACGGCAATCGAGCGTCTGTTCAAAATTGCACAGTATCGAAGTGTTTTCATTCTCATTGCCCGCGTCGGACTCGATCACCGTTGAAAAATCCGCTTACACTAAAAACCGGGGTCTCGCCCTTCCTACCGCTCCACCGCCATAGCCACCGCGTTCCCCCCGCCCAGGCACAGCGCCGCAATCCCGCGATGCACGTCGCGGCGCATCATCTCGTAGATCAGGGTGACGAGCACGCGCGCTCCGCTTGCTCCGATGGGATGGCCGAGAGCCACTGCTCCTCCATTCACGTTGACGCGGTTCATATCGAGCCCCAGTTCGCGACAGACTCCGAGCGCCTGCACCGAGAAAGCTTCGTTCAGTTCGTAGAGATCGACATCGTCTTTCTTCCAGCCTGTCTTCTCCCAGATCTTCTGCACGGCGCCTACGGGAGCCATCATCACCCACTTCGGCTCGACCCCGCTGGTCGCTTGCGCCACGATACGCACCATGGCAGTTGCGCCCAGTTCCTTAGCGCGCGCGGCGCTGGTCACCACCAGCGCGGCCGCTCCGTCGTTGACCCCGGGAGCGTTGCCGGCGGTAACCGTGCCGTCCTTCTTGAAAGCCGGCTTGAGCGAGCGCAGCACTTCGATGGTCGTGTCCTCGCGCGGACCTTCATCTTTGTCAAAAATTACGGGCGGCTGACCTTTTTTCTTCGCGGGAATTTCCACGGGAACAATCTGCGACTTGAAGCGGCATTCTTTTTGCGCGGCTACGGCTTTGCGATGCGAGTTGACGGCGAACTCGTCCTGCTCTTCGCGAGTGATGCCGTATTTTTCGGCCACGTTCTCGCCGGTCAGCCCCATGTGATAGTCGTTGTAGATGTCCCACAGTCCGTCATGCACCATGGAATCGACGAGTTGACCGTTGCCCAGACGATATCCCTTGCGCGCATTCGGCAGAAGATAAGGCGCGTTGGTCATGGACTCCATGCCGCCGGCGACCACGATGGAACTGTTGCCGGTTTCAATCGCCTGCGCTGCCAGTGCGACCGCTTTCAATCCCGAGCCGCACACCTTGTTAATCGTCATGGCACCTACTTCGGGGGCGAGCCCGCCAAATAGTGCTGCCTGCCGCGCCGGATTTTGACCGAGTCCAGCCGAGACGACATTGCCCATGATGCACTCGTCGACCTGCTGCGGATCGAGATTCGCCCGCTTCACGGCCTCGCGCACGGCGACCGCGCCCAGTTGTGGAGCCGTCATGTCGCTCAGACTTCCTTGAAATTTTCCGATTGGAGTGCGGCATCCCGCGATGATCACAACATCAGTAGAACTGGCCATGGTTGCTCTCCTTCAAGTAATCGACGCGCGAAACGCACCTCTGATTATAGATGTTGAAAAGGGAAGAAAGTCGTTGGTCGATAATCGTTGATCGCTAGTCGTCAGTCGTTCGGAGGGTCTGCAAAGGACCAACGACTATCGACCAGCGACGAATCACCAGCGACCTCCGACGAAAAAGTTTACCGCGCGCATGCATGAAGTGACTTTGGTACAGCGTTGCATGTATGCGTTACGATCATTTTTCTCTTGACTTCGTTCTGCGTTGACTCTATACATTCAAACAGTTGCAACAGATTACCGTTGCGAAATTCCATGAAGAATGGAAAGGGAGAATAGATCCATGGCAACTAAAAAGAAAGCAAAGAAGAAGAGCAGCAAGAAGCACTAAGAACCGGCAACAGGCAACGACAAAGGGGGCGCGATGAGCGTCCCCAAAGTTTTTTTGGGGCTTTTACGTTTTGCGGTTCGCTTAATTGAAGCGCGCGCTCGGCTTGTTCAGCTTAGCCACCACCTTCTCCGTCGCCGGACAGAGATTGCGATAAGGACAAAACGCGCAGTGATACTTGGGATTGGGAGGAAACTCTTTCCGCGCGATCTGCTCCGCTACTTTTTGCACCCGCAGCTTTGCCACTTCCAATTCGCCATCCGTCCGCGTGGTGCAAATGGCCGTATTATCTTCCAGGTTATGGAATATCAAGCGATCGGCACGCTTCCCCAGCTTCTCTTGGGCCGCGATCGCATACAAAGAGAGTTGCAGACTCTCATCGGCGTCTTCCTGCGATTTCGGCTTACCCGTCTTGTAGTCGACAATGGCTACGGTGTCGGGACCGGTGCGATCCACGCGATCGACACGCCCGGACAACTTCGACGAACCTACCTGCAGCTCAAACTTGTGCTCCGTTTCAAGCACCTCGGGCGGATGTGAACTGTGAGCGGCCTCGAGAAAATGCCGCAACTGCTCGCGCCCCTGCCGCAGATAGAGTTCGTACTGGTAACGATCCGCAATGCCGCGCGACGCCAGTTCCGCCCGGAACTGCTCCAGCAAATCTTCGTCGCTGATCTCGCGTTGAAAGCGCTGCGCGTCGTAAAAAGTTCTTAGCACGCCATGCATCGCCGCTCCGTAGTGCAACGACGCGGATACTTCGCGCGGCAGGTTCCACTCCCGTTCAAGTTTGAATCGGAGCGGGCACTGTTCGTAAATTTCGATCGTCGACGCGCTCAAGCCGGTAAAAAAATCGGCCGACGGATCCATCAGCAGCCAAGCCGCCACCTTCGAGCGTTCCAGGGCGACACGCTGCTCTTCCTCGGCGAATAGCGCATCCTGCACCGCCGCGGCGGCATGCGTAGACCAGAATTTCCTGTAACCGGCATGAATCATGAACTCGCGGAGAAACTTTGTCGGCTTGGGATCGTTCTTGCCCTTGCCCGCATTCGCATAAATGGCGAGCGTGTCTTTGGCCCGCGTCATCGCCACATAAAACAACCGTCTCTCTTCTTCCTCGTGCAGTGTTTTGTCGTCAGTCTGAACTGCACCCGACCGCCGCAACTCCGCCGGAAACGCCACCAGCGGCTCCCGATAAGGACAGGGAAACGAAGTGGACGACCCGCGAACAATCGCCACGTGCTGGAACTCTAGTCCCTTGGCCGCGTGGGCGGTCAATAGCTGCACCGCGTCCGCTGTGCTGCGCGGCAGCGCAATCGACCCTTTGGCTTCGACAAAGTAATCGAGGTATTCGAGAAATTCTGCAGGGCTTCCGGTCTCGACGATGGCTTTCTCATGCCAGTCTTCTACAAATTTTACGAAGGCCGCCAGCAGCGGTGTTTCCCGTAATTCAAAGTGCCGGACCACCGCTTTTACCGCCTCATCGGCGCGAACTCCATCCTTCCCTATTTCGCGATGCACCTGCTCCACTTTTGCGAGCAGCGCCGCTCCCCCCTGCAATCGTCCCAACGCCGCGCGCAGATCGAGTTCTCGCCGCATCGCCCGCATTGCGGCTCTTAACTCCACAGGATCGATTTCAAATTGCGGCAACGCCGCCACGCGGAATAGACTCCCGGCGTCGTTCGGCGAGACCGCCGCGGTCAGGCAAGCCACCGCATCCCGAACTTCGGGAGTATCCAAAACGTCGAGCCCCTCAATCGAAAACGGGATGCCGCGCTCGGCAAACTCCTTGACCAGTTCGTCGCGGTGGCTGTGCTGCCGGTAGAGCACGGCGAAGTCTTTCCATCCGCAGCGCTCTGCTTTTCGTTTCTTCTGGATCCGGCGCGCCAGATCCGCGGCTTCAACTTCCCTGTCCCCCCACGTAACGATTTCTACGAGCGGTGTTTTCAACGCCTCTCCTCTTTGTGCTGCTTCTTCGTCACGTAGAGATTCCAACGGCGTTCGCTGATACGAAATCGCAGGGCCCGCTGCCGGAACCGTTTTCCCGATGGTTTTTCCGGACGTTTTTCCGAACAACGCCGGATTCTCATCGACGATGCCAAAAGCGCACTTGAGGATCGGTGAAAGCGACCGTCGATTCTTCCCGAGCACCACCACTTGCGCCGCAGGAAACTTCCCGGCGAACAGCGTGAACGCCTCGCTCGAAGCGCCGCGGAACTGGTAGATCGCCTGGTCCGGATCGCCCACGACAAAAACATCCGCCGCGGGTCCCGCGAGCAGCGAAAGAATTTCCACCTGCGCAAAATTAGCGTCCTGGAATTCATCGACCAACAAAAAGCGCGTGCGGCGGCGTTCTTCTTCGAGCAACGCGGGATCGTCCTTCAGCAACTGATGGGCCTTGGTGATCATGTGACCGAAGGTGCCCAGATTTTTCGCGTGAAGCATGTCTTCGACGGTGGCGAAAACGCGAGCGATTTCGTGGCAACGCTCTAGAATCTCGGTCGGCTCCAAGTCTTTCTGTTTTTTGGAACTCGCAACTCTGGGCAACGGAATCTCGCCGCGATCGAGGCGTTGCACGTAGCGCGAGTATTCCGCGGGGCCAATCAGTTCATCCTGACAACGCCGCATGAAATCAAGCAAACTGTCGAGAAACTGGCCGACGTTGGCCGCGCGCACAAAGTGCTTCAGGCGAAGATCGCGAATACGGCGGCGGAGAAATACCCAGAGGTCCTTTTCGTCGAGCACACCAAACTCCGCGCCGCGACGGTGGAGCAGTCCATTGCACCAGGCGTGAAAAGTGCAAGCCTGCAAGTCGCCGATGGCGGTACCCTTCAGTTCCGCTTTAACGCGGGCCTTCATCTCCGCGGCGGAATTCTCGGTGTACGTGAGCGCAACAATTTCGCCGGGGCGGGCGTGCCCTTCGCGAATGAGGTTGGCGATGCGTTGCGTGAGGACGGTTGTTTTTCCCGTGCCAGCTCCCGCGATCACCAGCATCGGACCATGGATGTGTTCGATGGCCTGTTGCTGGCGCTCATCGGGAATGATCTTCGTCGCAGGTAAGACGGTAGACGCCACTGGAGAACTCACTAGCGGGAGAATATCAGAGGTTGGTTGTGGAAGGCTGTGAGGAATCAGCGCAGCCCTTCCATCGCCAGGGCGGTCGCGACAATCGCTGCCGTTTCGGCGCGCAGGATGGTGTTACCGAGCGAGGCAGTCTTCCATCCCGTTTCGCAAAACCACCCGAGTTCGTCGGAGGTCCATCCGCCTTCGGGACCCACCGCGAGCGCTGCTTCGGTTGACAGCGGTTGCCATACATCTCCGAGCCTCGCATCCTCTTCGGATTCGGCGAGCACAATGCGGTCCACCGAGTCTGCCGAAATAATGTCTCCAGCAAGCGCTTTCAGTTTGATGGGAGCCGCAATTTCAGGCGGCGTCTCCCTGCGCGACTGCTCAGCCGCCTGACGAGCGATGCGGAGCCAGCGTTCGTGGCGCTTCGCCGCCGCTGTCGCCAGATGAGCGTCGCTCCGCCGGGCAATGACAGGGATGATGCGCTCGACTCCGATCTCCGTGCATTTCTCGATTGCCCATTCCATGCGATCGAATTTGAAGACAGCGAGGACCAAAGTGATCTTGGGAGCGGCAGACAGTTTGGACCTTCGCACGCGGCGCGGCTTCTTGTCGAGTGCGAACTCCACACGATCATACGAGACGAACGTGATGGTTCCGCGGCGAACTTCTTCGCCGGCCGCAATGTCGAACTCCTGTCCCACTTCGGCGCGCAGGACGCGAGCGAGATGAGCCGCGTGGCCGCCCACCAGAGTGGCCGTGTCTCCCTTTACTTCGTCGGCGATCCAGCGGCGGCGTGTCATGAGGCAGTTCTCAGTTCCCAGTTAAGGCCCCGTGCTAGCGACGTTATGTTTGGTTCCAAAAGCACTATCTCCGCTTCCCGGTTGAAGCGGAACACCAAGAACAAGCTCCTACTGAGAACTGCCAGCTGAAAACTGCTTCTAGACAAACATGTCTTTCACGCGTCCCAACAGCGACCGGCTCTGCGGCTTATTTTCCACCGGAGACAGTTCTCCCAGTTCGGCCAGCAGTTCGCGTTGGCGCTTATTCAATTTGCCGGGGGTTTGGATTCGCACCTCGACGTACAGATCGCCTTTGCCGTGTCCATTCAGCACCGGCACTCCTTTGTTGCGAATGCGAAATGCGGTTCCCGACTGCGTCCCTTCGGGAACTTTCAGCTTGTGTTCTCCCTCCAGAGTCGTTACCAGAATCTCTGTGCCAAGTGCCGCTTGCGAGAACGAAATCGGAACCACGCAGTGCAGGTCATTGCCCTCGCGCTCAAAGAAGGCGTGTTCTTTGACATGCAAGACAATATACAAATCGCCCGCCGGGCCACCGAACGCGCCCGCTTCACCCATTCCTGTAAAACGAATTCGCGTTCCGTCTTCCACTCCCGCAGGCACCTTGGCTTCCACCGTGCGCTCGCGCAGCAAACGGCCTTCCCCCTTGCACTTTGGGCAGGGATCGGTGACCACGCTACCCGCGCCCTGGCAGGTCGGACAGGTTCGAGCGATGCTGAAGAAGCCTTGCTGATAACGCACCTGCCCGCGCCCGTTGCACGATCGGCAAGCGACTGGAGCCTTGCCGGGGGCGGCGCCGTTGCCGCGGCAACTGTCACACGTCTCATGACGGCGGACATTCACTTGCTTCTCGGTGCCGAACACGGCTTCATCAAATTCAAGATGCAGATCTTCGCGCAGATCGGCTCCCCGCTGAGCGCGGCTGCGACGGCGCCCGCCCTGGCCGAACACGTCGCCGAAACCGAAGATGTCTCCGAAGATGTCCCCGAAATCCTGGAAGATGGCGGGATCGAATCCGGCTGGACCTCCACTGCCGCCGCCCACGCCGGCGTGCCCGAAGCGGTCATACAAAGAGCGCTTTTCACCGTCGGCGAGAATCGCGTAGGCTTCGGTAATCTCCTTGAACTTGTCTTCCGCGTCCGGATTATTCGGATTGCGGTCGGGATGGTACGTCATTGCGAGCTTGCGGTACGCGCTCTTGATTTCCACGTCCGTAGCCGTACGGGTCACGCCGAGCACTTCGTAAAAATCGCGTTTTGTGTTTGCGGCCAGAAACTCCCCCCCACGTTATGTTCGGTCGTTGGTTTTGGTGTTACTCTCCGGTCGTTAGTCGTTGGTCGTTAGCAGAACTTTAATCTCCGAATGGCGACTAACGACCAACGACTAGTTCTATCCCCTGCTATTGCGAGCGACCCGCACCATGGCGGGACGCAACAACCGGCCCTTGTACTTGTAACCACGTTGCAGTTCGTCGAGGACGTAGTGATCCGGGACCTCGCTGGTCTCCACCATTTCGACGGCTTCGTGAATGCGGGGATCGAAGGCTTGCCCCGTCGCAGCGATCGGCTGCACTCCGATTTTCTGCAGCGCATCCTGGAACTGGCGGTAAATGAGCTCAATGCCATTGCGCAATTCGCCGGAGTCGCCGCCGGCTCTTAGCGCGCGCTCGAAACTGTCCAGCGGCGGCAGCAGAGCCTTGATCGCGTCGGCCGCGGCAAATTCGCGAAACTCCTGCTGTTCGCGCACCGCGCGCTTGCGCGCATTGTCGAATTCCGCCTGCAGACGCGCCAGGCGATCGAGCAACGCGTCGCGTTCTGCCTTAAGCTTCTCCGTCTCGGAGACCACACCAGTCTCTACCGGCTTGGACGCAGCCGCGCCCGACGCAGCCTCGTCGTCATCCCCCGCCGGAAGCTCGTGGTCGAGATCCTCACCTCTCAAATCCTCGCTTCTCAAATCGAGGTGCGCATCGGTCTTTCCATTTCCTTTACCCATACCGCTCAGTCACTCCGATTCATTCAAAAGTTTGTCGAACAAGCGCGCGATGTACGACACCGCCGACATCGTATGCTGATAATCCAGCCGCGTCGGCCCAATCACGGCCAACGACCCCATGACCTCGCCGCCCACGCGCGCGGGCGCGCCAATCAGCACGAAATTCTGCAAATTCGAAGCAGGCAGCGCTTCGTCGAGCCCGATCACCACGCGCACCGCTTCCTGCCGCGTATCGAGATAAGCGCCTAGCAGCTTCACAACCTTTTCTTTTTCCTCCAGCGTGCGCAGCATTTCCTGCAGACGCTGCCGATCTTCGTGCCCCGTAACCAGATTCGCAGCGCCTTCAACGTATACCGCCTGCGTGTCATCGGTCGAAGCGAGCGCGCCCTGCTGATAGAGCTGTTCGATGGACTTCATCAGTCGGTCGTACTCACTGCGCTCCTGTTCGAGCCGCCGAGCCAGTTCGGCGCGCATGTCGGCCATTGTCCAGCCGCGAAAGTTTTCGTTGATGTAGCGCGCCGCCAGATCGAGATCGGACTGGGGAATATCAAGCCGCAACACGCGGTCGCGCACTACTCCCGAGCGCGTCACCACTACCGCCAGCACTTTTTGATCGGCGAGGCGTGAAAAGTAAACGTGCTCGAGCGCGTTGCGCGGTCCGCTCGTCGCCACCGTGATGCCAACACCGTGTGAGATCAGGGAGAGCACGTGCGAAGTGCGCTCCATGAACTCCTGCACGTCGGTGACGCCGGTCAGCGTGTCCTGGATTATGCTCTGGTTTTCGTGCGAGAGATGCGCTTCGCCACTCAACTGCTCGACATAATAACGATAAGCTTCCGCCGTGGGAACGCGTCCCGCCGAAGCGTGCGGCTGTTCGAGAAATCCGGCATCGGCAAGGTCAGCCATCACGTTGCGAATCGTCGCCGCACTCAGGCCTTCACGGCTGGAGCGAGCAAGCGTGCGCGACCCTACCGGCTCTCCGCTGGCAATGAATGTCTCGACGATGGCGGTCAGGATTTCGCGTTCTCTTCCGCCGGCTGGCCCTGCTGGCATATCCACCCAAGTCTCGGAGCCTGAACTGCCCCTCTAAATACTTTAGATGCAGTGGCTTAGATTAAGATTCCACCACGCCTAATGGAATTCTAGGGAGCGCTGGCGAGGGTGTCAAGGATGCGGTCCGAGGCGCGCTATCATTGTCCGTTGTGGCGAACGCCATGTTCCAGAGCGGCCGTCGCCCGTCTCAATTCGATTCCGCTTCCCAATCCTTTAACTGCCGCTGCACAATGCCGTAGCAATCACACGCTGCTTCTTCAAGTCTTTCCCGGTCCAATATCCTGACGGCTCCCCGCGTGTAAGAGATCAATCCCGCCTTTTGCAAGATACCGGCCGCCACCGTCACGCTGGCCCGACGCGATCCCAGCATCTGCGCCAGAAACTCCTGCGTGAGGGGAAGGTTGTCCGACACAATGCGGTCCTGGGTCATCAAGATCCAACGCGCCAAGCGCTCACCCACTTCATGGAGTCGATTGCACGCCGCGATTTGCGCGGTCTGCATCGCGAGCCGCTGGCCGAAGCGATGCAGCTGCTGTTCCAGCCGTGGGAATTGCGTGACGAGCTGCCGCAGCGTCTCGGCGTCGCAGCGGTAGGCTGTACCGTCTCCCTGAGTTATGAGTCGGGTCGGACTGCTGCTGTAGCCCACCAGAAGCGGCAAACCGGCGAAGCCCTCGCTGCCAATGAGGCCGATCTCGACGCTCTTTCCGTCCGGTTGCACCGCCAGCACGGAAATCACTCCGTCATTCACGAAGTATCCGGACTTGATGGTCTCGCCGGCTTCATAAATGATCTGGTGAAGCTTGAGCCGGACCAATTCCAGCTTCGAAAGCACCGGGTCGAATTCTTCACGTGAAAGATTTAGCAGAATCTTGTTGCCGACTACGTTGCCATCGCTATCAACCCGGCGCGTCTCCGATGCTGCCCTGGAGGGCTGAACAGAGTTAGAGGTCTTTTTCGCCATAACGGCTCCTTGCCAGCGTAAAACGCTGTCTGTTTTCGCAAGGAACCGTCGCCCAATGGGCGCGGCGGAAGGATGCTAGAAGAGACACTTTCAGACTACTCCCTTTCCCTCGTCTGCGCCCGGGTTTTTGCATTTTGTTCGTTTGCCGTCAATAATGCGGAAATGGCTGCAAGAGTACGTCAGGGCCTGCCGCCAAAGGGCGCACTTATAGATTGGATCGGGCACTGGAGCGCCATTCAAATAATTTATCCGTCGGTACGCTAACGTGCAATTTTTGTCAGCGCCTAAGGGGAAACGGCACGGATATGGTTGTCGTTAACCCTCACTGTTAGCCGTCAAACTCTGTCTGGTTTCTAATTATCTGGGCGACATTTCGACTCGTCTTCTCGAGGGGTCACGAACTCGTATCCCTGATCGCGATATCGGCGGATCAAATTCTCCGTCGCGATCACCGTCTGCCCGCGATCCGCGCCCATGGCGCGATATCCGCCATCATGCAGCAGGATTACGTCGCCGCCGCGCATCTGGCGCACAATTTTCTGCTCGATAACAGCGGCGGGCGGAGCATCCCAGTCATATCCGGTCACATTCCACATCACCGTCCGCAGGGCCAGTTCACGCGCGATCCTGAGCGTCGCTGGACGTCTTCCACCAAATGGCGGACGAAACAGATTCGAATGCTCGCCGATCGCGTCCTGCAAAGCCTGGCGGCAATCCGCCAACTGCGTACGCGTCTGCGCCGCCGATTTGAAGATGAGCAACGGATGTGAGAAGGTGTGATTGCCGATGACATGTCCAGCCTGCGCTACGGCGCGCGCAATGTCGGGGCGCTCTCGCACGTAGCGCCCGACCATGAAGAATGTTGCTTGCACGCTGTACTTCGCCAATACCTCGAGCAATTTCAGCGTGTGCGGATCGTTCGGGCCATCGTCGTAAGTCAGGTAGATTTTTTTGCTCCCGCGTTCGCCGCCGGCAAATGTTCGTCCGTACCACTGTCCCGTAGGCGACATCGTTTGATAGCCCGATGCGGAGGCCGCAACTGCCGCAGTGAGTCCGATGAGCGCGGGGACCATGAGGAGATTCTAGCTGGTTGCAAGTCGTTGGTCGTTGGTCGCTAGTCGTTGGCAAGAACTCCAAACCGAAAGACTGGTTTCGAGCGCCGCTCGTGAATCGCGAACGACCAACGACAATCGACCAACGACTTCTTCCTGTCAACGTTTCCCGCATTGCGTCCAGCCGTAAAGCAATATATTCTCCTGAACAGTTCCCACGACAGCCCATGGCCAAGCTTTTCGAGCTTCCCCGTTACATTGCGGTCGAAGGTCCCATACGCGTTGGAAAGAGCACGCTGGCGCGGGTTCTCGGAGAACGACTGGCCGCTCAGCGCGTCATCGAACCGGCGGACAATCCTTTTCTGAAGGCGTTTTACGAGGGTGAGACTGGAGCTGCCTTTCAGGCCCAGTTGGCATTCCTGATTCGCCGCTTCGAGCAACTGCGCGCGCTTGATCTCGGTCCGCGGTCGAACAAGACCGTCGTCTCCGACTACATTTTTGAAAAAGACAAACTCTTTGCCTGCCTCAACCTCAACGATCAGGAACTCGATACCTACAATCGCTACTTCAATTATTTTCGCGAACAAATTCCCACGCCTGACCTCGTCATTTATTTACAAGCGACACCCGAGGTATTGAAGAAGCGGCTGAAGAAAAAAAATGCTCCCGGCGAGAAAGCCATCAGCGAGGATTACCTGATGGAAGTAGTGAAGGCCTACGAACACTTTTTCTTTCACTACACGCAATCCGATCTGCTGATCGTGAACACTTCCGAGATCGACTTCGTCGACCGCAATGAAGACCTGCAGGAACTGCTGAAAAAAGTCTCGGCTCCGATCAAGGGCACGCAGTATTTCCTGCCGCTCGGCAGCGAGAACGCAGCCAACGCCTAGGGGTAAGGTCCTCAGGTGTCAGGTCCCAGGAAAATCAATGGCATGCACAGACGAGTCGTGGCGAGAAAAGATGAAATGAGGGCGATTGCCATCTTGCGCAGAATCGCGGAATGTTATTACAATTGTAATAACATAAGGAGTAGGGCATGGTTGAGCTGAAGATCCGCAAGTTCGGCAACTCGCTGGGGGTTGTGTTGCCGAAAGAAGTGATCGACCGCTTGCAGACCAGGAACGGGGAGCGGCTTTTCCTGATCGAGTCGGGGGACGGCGATTACCGGCTCACGCCCTACGATCCCGCATTCGAGAAGAAGATGGCGAAGGCGGAAGAAATTATGTCGCGCTATCGCAACACACTGCACGCTCTCTCCAAGTAAAGAAGCAAAGGTGAAAAAGAAAGAACCACTCTGGATCGAAGAGCGCGATCTTGTTGCGATCCACGACCGGCTCCTGGCGCTCCACAGCGGGGCTACCGGGTTGCGGGATCGCGGCCTTTTGGAGTCAGCTCTGGCGCGTCTCCGTCAGCACCATGCTTATACCGCCAAATCGGATGTCGTCGAAATGGCAGCGCTTTACACTGCGGGTATCGTCCGCAATCATCCTTTTGTCGATGGCAATAAGCGGACGGGGTTTGTGATCGGCGTTCTATTCCTCGAACTCCACGGCTTCGACTTCAAGGCCAGCGAGGCGGACGCTGCTCAAGCGGTGATGGCTCTGGCGGCAGGCACGCTCGACGAGGCTGACTATGCCGCGTGGCTGCGAGAGAACGCGAAGCGCAGGCCTGGACGGTAAATCCTGGGAGTGACGCGGTGAGCGCTTGGGCGTATTTAAAGGAGGCGAAACTGCGCGAAAATGCAAAGCAGCGGAACTGATATGTTCCGCCGCTTCTTGTTCTATCGCCGCTAGATTCAGCTACTGCGACTGGCTATTTGCGTTCGCCGCCGCCATGCGATCCGCCACCTTTTGATCCGCCACTGCTACCATGCGACGCGCTACCGCGCGCTGCTGTATGCGAAGCACCATGGGATGCACCACCGTGCGCTGCTGTGGTGTGGGAGGCGCCGTGGGACGCGCTGCCCCGTGCCGCTGTGGCATGAGACGCACTACCGTGGGACCCGCTACTCTGGCTCGTGCGCACGGTCGTCGCGCTGCGTTCGCCACGGCCGGCAGACTCGCGTCCCCCTACGTTTTCACGGCCGCCGCCTCCACCGCCGCGGTACGATCCTCCTCCGGCGCCGCTGAAGCGATGACCGCCCCAGCCATGGCCATAGCCCCAGTTGGCCCATGGGCCTACACCCAGGAAGATGCCGTTAAAGAAATAGCCCGGCCCATAAAAGCCCATCGGTGCGCAGCCGTAGGGTGCGTAGTCATAGTACCCGTAGGAACACATAGGCGGAGTGATGCTGATTGCAATTTGTGCGCTGGCCGTTGTTGGCACCAAGGCCAAGGACGCAAGCAATGCTGCTGTACTGGTCAGAAGCAGACTACGCTTTGACAGTTTGTGAGCCCAAGGGCCCAAACTCTTGACTTTCCACATTTATTGTTACCTCCAAAACTTTCGCTTTTCGATGAACGATGTCTTTCCACTATCAGGCGCTGGACCGCAGATAGATGGTCAATAGAGATCGTTATCCGTAATACTTGTCTTTAATGCTGGAATCAAAGGGGATAAAGCGGGGAGCCGAAAACTCCTTTATGTCTTAACGTTTTACCACTTGGCTTCGAGCGGCTTCCCACGCCCATCGACTAACGAC
>Ga0074044_10000113_pt1 | contig 80310 bp, 71 predicted proteins | sample BogForMeECP23OM1_FD_94443 | JGI IMG/M metagenome (GOLD analysis project Ga0074044, IMG submission 94443) | Bog forest soil microbial communities from Calvert Island, British Columbia, Canada - Bog Forest MetaG ECP23OM1 | ecosystem: Environmental > Terrestrial > Soil > Wetlands ...
CCGGACCGCTGCGGGCGGGGCAAGCCCCGCCCCTACAAGGAGCGGAGGAGTTTGTAGAGTTCGTTGGCGGCGTCGAAGTCGGCTTCGAGGTCGCGGGAGGCGAGGCGTTCGCGAAGATCGTCGAGGCGGCGGGCGAAGAGATCGAGGGCGGCAGACAGGACTTCTTTGTTGGTGAGGACGATGTCGCGCCAGGTGGAGTAGGGGCTGCCGGCGAGGCGGAGAGAATCGCGAAGGCCAGGGCCGGCGAGGGTGATGGGGAGACCGTTTTCGTCGAGATGATCGTAGAGGAAAGAGCCTAGGGCGACCGCGGCCAGTTGTGGGAGATGAGAGGCCAAGCCGACGGCGTAGTCGTGTTGTTGGGCGCCTAGCCAGAGGGGGCGGGCGCCGATTTTTTCCAGGATTTTTACGAAAGCAGAAATGCGGGGGTCCGTTTGATCGGAAGAGGCGCCGATGAGGGCGTAGGTATTGTTGCGGATGAGATCGGCGTCGGCGTGAGCGATGCCGGAGAGTTCCCTGCCGGCCATGGGATGGCCGCCGAGAAAGAGTTTTGTTGCGTCGTCGGTAAAAAGACCGGCGGCATCTTCCGTGATACGGACTTTGGTGCTGCAGGCATCGGTGATGAGGGCGCGGGCGGGCGCTAGCCGCGCGATTTCCGGCAGGAGATCAAGCGTGGTGCTTATGGGCAGGGCGATGTAAACGAGATCGGCGTTTTCCAGGGCGGGAGCGAGTTCGCCGGAGAAGGCGGCGTCGATGGCATTGCGAGATTGCGCATCGGCGACGACCTCGGGGCGGTCCCAGCCAGCGATGTATATATCGGGGATGTATTTGCGAAGGGCTAGCGCGAAGGAACCGCCGATCAGGCCGGTACCGAGAATCGTGGCGCGATTGATGAGGTGAGGAGTCATTGGGGCGAGCCGATAGCCGACAGCTTACAGCCGACACCCAGAAGAGAAAGAGGAAAGATAACGCAGAGACGTGGAGTACGCGGAGTCAGCGCAGAGGCTGAAAAGCGGATTCCTCGCTCCGCTCGGAATGACAATTGTTGGGTTGCGGCTCGTGCTCCACGCGCGGATTTTACGCTTTGTGCGGTGAGGGTCGGCATGAATCAGGCCATGCGGCGGCCGATGGCTGGGGCGATGATGCGGAGCTCGGCCATGAGCTGGGTGAAGGTGTCGGGGTGGAGAGATTGAGCGCCGTCGGAGAGGGCGTGGTCGGGGTCGTTGTGGACTTCGATGAGAAGGCCGTCGGCGCCAGCGGCGACCGCGGCGCGCGCCATGGGAGGAACCTTGTCGCGGCGGCCGGTGCCGTGAGAGGGATCGGCAAGCATGGGGAGATGAGAAAGCTTCTTGATTACGGGGATGGCGGCGATGTCGAGCGTGTTGCGGGTGTAGGTTTCGAAGGTGCGGATGCCGCGCTCGCAGAGAACGACGTTGTAGTTGCCACCGGCAAGAATGTATTCAGCGCTCATGAGCAGCTCTTCCATGGTGGCGGACATGCCACGCTTGAGGAGAACGGGTTTGCGGACTTCGCCGAGAGCGCGGAGCAGAAAGTAGTTCTGCATGTTGCGCGCGCCGACCTGAAAAATGTCGACATAGCCGTGCATCATCTGGATTTGCGAAGCGTCCATAACTTCGCTGATGGTGAAGAGGCCGAATTTGTCGGCGGCTTCGCGCATGAGCTTGAGGCCTTCCTCGCCCATGCCCTGGAAAGCGTAGGGCGAGGTGCGCGGTTTAAAAGCACCGGCGCGGAGAATTTTTGCTCCAGCTTTGGCGACGCTCTCGGCGATGGAATGGATTTGCTCGCGCGATTCGACAGAGCAAGGTCCAGCGGCGACGACCACTTCATTGCCGCCGATTTTCACGCCTCGGCCAAGATCGACGATGGTACCCTCTGGCTTGAATTGGCGGCTGGCAAGCTTGAACGGTTGCGTGATGCGCATGACTTCGCGCACACCTTCGAGAAGCTCGAAATCGCGGTGATCGAAATCACGATGGACGCCGACCGCGCCGAGGACGGTGTGTGATTCGCCGGTGGAGCGGTGAACGTTGAAGCCTGACGCAACGAGGCGATCGATGACGTGCTGGATTTGCGCGTCGCTGGCGCCTTCTTGCATGACGATGACCATGGTTAGTCCTGATTCCCTTTCGATTGCAACACATTCAACGCTGCAAAGATGCCGGGCTGAAGCCCGGCGCTACGAACTGCGTTCCTTATAAGACCGAGCAAACTGATCATTCATTCCCGCCTTTGCTCTGCTTGCTGTCGGAGTGCATGGCGTTGCGTTCGGCGGCGCGCGCTTCGTCGATGATGCGCTCGAAGAGGCGACGAATGGCGGCGTCCGTCAGCGGGCCGGGATTGGCGCGTTCGGCGTTGGCCAAGACCTCGTTTTCGCGGTCCGGTTGATAGAGCGGGATGCTGGCCGCCTGTTTTAGTTTGCCGATTTCGAGGGCGCAGTGCGAGCGCTCGTTTAAGAGTTCGACAAGCTTTTTGTCGATTTCGTCGATGCGGCGGCGCCAGTCGGAAAGGTTCACGGGGCGACCTCGCGGCGGGAGAGGCCGTGGCAGGCGGCTTCTTTTAGGGAACGGATTCGGGCGGCGAGTGCGGATGCGGCCGCATCGATCGCGGCGGGTGTGGGATTCGCAGCGGTGGCTTTTTCAATTTCGGTGACTAACGCAGAGCCGACTACGGCAGCATCGGCTAAGCCGCCAAGAACAGAAACGTGGCCGGGGAGCGAGATGCCGAAGCCGACGGCGATCGGTAGCTGTGTGACCTTGCGAGCGCGTCGCAGAAGGGCCGGGAGATCGTCGGGAAGAGCGTCTTTCGCGCCGGTTACGCCAGTGCGTGAGATTAGATAGAGAAAACCGGAGGACACGGCGGCGATTTTCGCCAGGCGGTCGTCGATGGACGTAGGAGCGCCGAGGAAAATCGTGTCGAGATCGTGCGCGGCCAGCACGCGGCGGTAGTCGTCCGATTCTTCTGGAGTGAGATCAGTGATGAGAACGCCGTCGGCGCCGGCAGCTGCAGCGGCATTCGCAAATTTTTCCAGTCCCATCTGGAGTACGGGATTGTAATAGCTGAAGAGGACGATGGGAACTTCGCTAGACTTGCGGACCTCGCGAACGAGATTGATGACTTGGGCTAGCGTTGTGTGCTCTTTGAGGGCGCGCTCGGAAGCGCGCTGAATCGTAGGGCCGTCGGCGAGAGGATCGCTGAAGGGAATACCAAGTTCGATGATGTCGGCGCCGGCCTGAGCGAGGGAGAGAACAAATTTGTGCGTGGCACCCAGCGTGGGATCGCCTGCGGTGATGTACGCGACGATGCCGAGTTCGCCGGATTCGCGGAGTTCGGCGAAGCGGCGGGAGATACGGGTCGAATTGTTGGACACAGTGGGCATTTGGGAATCGCAGAAAGATTAGCAGAAATAGGGGAAAAGTTCGCAGCGGAGGCAGGGGTTCAAGCCTGCGTAAGATCGGCCACGGCATGCCGTGCCCCTACGAAGGGCAGCCAAAGCTCTCATTTGCTGCCAAGAACGCGGGAATAGGTGTCCATGTCTTTGTCGCCGCGGCCGGAGAGGTTGAGGATGACCAGGTCGTCAGCGGAGAGGCGCGGCAGGCGCTCGATTAGGCCTGCAATGGCGTGGGCGGATTCAAGCGCGGGAATGATGCCTTCGATGCGCGAGAGGAGACGCGCGGCTTCGAGCGCAGCCTGATCGGAGACTGCGGCGTATTCGGCGCGACCTTCATCGGCGAGCCAAGCATGCTCGGGGCCGATGGCGGGATAGTCGAGGCCGGCGGAGATGGAGTGGGTGGTGGCGATTTGGCCGTCTTCGGTTTGCAGAATGTAGGTATAGGTGCCTTGCAAAACGCCGGGACGCGCACCTGTGAAACCTTGATGTGCGGCCAGGCGGGCAGCGTGTTCGCCGAGTTGGCCCCCGCGACCGCCGGCTTCGATGCCAACCATTTTCACCGAGGGATCGCGCAGAAATTGATGGAAGAGGCCGATGGCGTTCGAACCGCCGCCGACGCACGCGAAAAGATGCGTGGGCAGGCGTTTCTCGGAGGCGAGAATCTGTTCGCGGGCTTCGCGGCCGATAACGGACTGAAAATCGCGCACCATTGTGGGATAGGGATGCGCGCCAAGAACAGAACCGAGCAGATAGTGTGTATTGCGCACGTTGGTGACCCAGTCGCGCATGGCTTCGTTGATGGCATCCTTCAAAGTGCGGCTGCCTGAATCGACGCCGACGACTTGCGCGCCGAGCATGCGCATGCGCGAGACGTTAAGCGCCTGGCGCGCCATGTCTTCCGTACCCATGTAGACGACGCATTCGAGGCCGAGATGCGCGGCGATGGTGGCGGAAGCTACACCGTGCTGGCCGGCGCCGGTTTCCGCAATGATGCGCGGTTTCCCCATTTTCACGGCGAGCAAGCCCTGGCCTATCGCGTTATTGATTTTGTGCGCGCCGGTGTGGAGCAAATCTTCGCGTTTGATGTAAATGCGCGGGCCGCCGAGATGCGAGGTGAGGCGCGAAGCGAATTGCAAAGGCGTGGGACGGCCCGCGAAATTTTTCAGCAGACCGGCAAATTCGGCTTGGAAGTTCGCGTCGGTTTTCGCGGCTTCATAGGCGCGCTCGAGTTCGAAGAGCGGCACCATTAGTGTTTCCGGAACGTAGCGCCCACCGTAAGGGCCGAAACGTCCAGGAGCGAAAGTTGCCGAGTGAAGAGTCGAGCTCATGGCGCGGATTGTCCTGTTTGTGGCGCGTTCAACTGCTCTTCCGTACGGCGGACTTCGTCTATAAATTCCTTCAACCTGGCGTGATCCTTTTTGCCGGGCTTTGATTCGACGCCGCTTGCCACGTCGACCGCATACGGGCGCACGGAACGAATCGCGGCACCGACGTTTTCCGGAGTGAGACCACCAGCCAGCATGATACGGTGAGCGGCGACAGCGCGCCGGGCGACATTCCAGTCGGCGCTGGCGCCCGTGCCGCCAAATTGGCCGGTGCGAGACCCATCGAGAAGGAAAGCAAACGCATCGTGGTATTTGTCGAGCGTGGAGAGGGGAAAATCCGCGGCAACGCGAAAGGCTTTGATGACGGGAACGGTGCGCGTCACTTCGGAAACGATGGAGGGAGCCTCGTCACCGTGGAGTTGCGCGGCGTTGAAGCGCACAAAAGCGTGGAGCGAATTGATTTCCGAGGGCTTGGCATTCACAAAAAGCCCGACGGCTTGCACTCCCGAGGGAAGCTTGGCGCGCATGGTGGCCGCTTCGACTGTGGAGACGCGGCGGAGGCTTTTCTCATAGAAATTAAAGCCGAGCATATCGGCGCCAGCGTCGCAGGCGGCCTTGGCGTCCGGCCAGTTGGTGATGCCGCAGATCTTGATGAGAATCATGGCGTGTCTAAGCCGGAAGCGCCGAGCGTCCGAGAAAAGCTCCCAGGGCCGCAGCGGGATCGGGCGAAAGCATCAGACTTTCGCCAATGAGAAAAGCGTCGAAGCCGGCGTTGCGAAGTCTGGCAAGATCTTCGTGAGTGCGGAGGCCGGATTCGCTGACGGCGATGCAGGCGTCGGGAATACGCTCGATCAGTTCGAAGGAAGTTTCGACGCGTACGTCCAGAGTTTTCAGATCGCGATTATTCACGCCGATGATGCGGGCTTCGGCAGCGAGGGCGCGGTCGAGCTCACCGGCGGTGTGGACCTCGACGAGAGGTTCCATGCCGATCTGGCGGCCAAGAGCGATGAGGTCACGAAGGAGTTCATCGCCCAGAGCAGCAACAATGAGCAGAAAGCTGTCGGCGTCGTTCGCACGCGTTTCCCAGACTTGCCAGGGATCGAAGATGAAGTCTTTGCGAAAAACGGGTAGTTTCACGGCATTGCGAGCATCGCGGAGATTCTTCAAAGATCCGCGGAAGAATTCTCCTTCGGTGAGTACTGAGAGCACCGCGGCACCTGCCGCTTCCAAAGACTGGGCTAACTCGACGGGATGGAAAGGGTCGCGAAGAATTCCTTTTGAGGGCGAAGCGGGCTTCAATTCGGCGATAATATTCAAGGAGTCTCGCTTGAGCGCGGAAGGAAAATCGCGCAGCGGCGTGGCCGCATTGACGCCATAGCGCAGCGCCGCCTCCGGGAGAACGCGTTTGCGGTGGTCCACCTCAAGACGGCGCGCGTGAAGGATGCGGCCGAGAACAGTCCCGCTGTCAGCATGGGCACTCATAGCCATTGCTTTGTATGCTAGAGGCGGAAGGTAGTAGTGTCAATCGGAGGAAAGAGAGGCCAAAAGTTCAAGGTTAATCGCTGAAGGATGCAACCTAAAACGGCGTTTCTGGATTGGGCTGGCGAAATCAGGGAGATGGAATGGGATACCGAGAAGAGTATGGGGTGCTGCTCGAAGACCTGGCGAGAGAGGCAGATGCGATCGCGATTCGATATTTCCGTGCAGACGAAATTCGGATCGACAGAAAGGATGACGGTTCGGCGGTGACGCAGGCAGACCGCGGCGTGGAAGAAATGGCGCGAGCCAAAGTGGCTGCGAGCGGGTTGATAATGGATGTTCTGGGCGAAGAGATGGGAGGCGAGAATGCGAAGGGGCCAGCAACGACGGGGCGCGCTCGATTGATCATCGATCCCATCGACGGTACGGAAGAGTTCTCGCGCGGGATTGCGACCTTTGGGACGCTGCTGGGAATCGAGCGCGATGGCGAGATTGTCGCGGGAATGGCGAGCGCACCCGCGTTGGGCGTGCGCTGGTGGGCGTATCGCGGCGAAGGGGCGTATCGGAATGGAAAGAGGATTCATGTTTCGAACGTCGAACGATTGAATGCGGGGATGGCGTTCACCGGCGGAACTGGCCCGAACAAGAATCGCGAGAAGATCGAGAAGATGCGGAAGCTTTTGGACGCGGCGCGGCATGGCCGCTCACTGGGCGGATTCTGGCAACACATGCTAGTAGCGGAAGGATCGACGGAGGCGGCGCTGGATTTGCATTCGAAGGCGTGGGACTTGGCTCCGCTGGGATTGATTGTGGAAGAAGCCGGGGGGCGGGCGACGGACGTGAACGGAAAACGTTCGATCTACAGCGGAAATATGGTGAGCACTAACGGGAAAATTCACGACGAGGTGCTCGCGCTTTTGCAATGAGTCAGGAAATGGCGTCCGGCTGCCGGACCATTTCCGAACAGATTGTGCGCTGGTGCGAGGCAAATAAACATGGTCAAGATCAAGCGTGTGTATGAAAAGCCCGCGAAAGAAGACGGATGGCGCGTGCTTGTGGATCGATTGTGGCCTCGGGGAATGAAAAAAGAGGCAGCGCATGTGGACGTGTGGCTGAAGGAAGTGGCGCCGAGCGACGCGCTGCGAAAGTGGTTTGGCCATGACCCGGAGAGATGGAGCGAATTTCAGAAAAGATACCGCGGTGAGCTCTCGAAAAACAAAGAGCTGGTTGCGGAGCTGAAGAAAATGGAGAAAGAACACGCTACGCTTTCTTTGCTCTTTGGAGCGAAGGATGAGGAACACAATGAGGCAGTGGTGCTGGCCAGCGTGTTAAGAGCGAGATAATTCGAAGTTCGGGAAAAATCGAGAATCGTCGGATTTTCTCTGACGAGAAATAGCTCTCCAAATTGGCTGTTTCGAGCGGAGGGTATAATCCCTAGCTTTATCGGGCGGAATGGGTGTGACGGATCATTCCTGCGGGAGAATTGCGATGGACGTCAAAACACAGGCGGAGAAGGCCGAAAAACTTCGGAAGCTGCATCATGGGCCAAAGATCTTGGCGCTGCCAAATGCGTGGGACGTGGTTAGCGCGCGAATTCTCGAGGAAGTCGGCCATCCGGCAATCGCCACCAGCAGCGCGGCGGTCGCGTTCTCGCTGGGATATCCTGACGGCCAGCGTATTTCGCGTGGCGAAATGTTGGATGCCGTGGCGAGGATTACGCGCGCGGTGAGCGTCCCGGTTACCGCCGACTTGGAGTCTGGTTATGGCAAAACGCCGGAAGAGATCGCTGATTTCACAAGAGCCATGGTGGCTGCCGGAGCGGTGGGACTGAACTTTGAGGACGTGACGGGAGACGATGAAAGCTCGCATGTGGAGTTGGGGCTGCAAGTGAAGAATATTCGCGCGATTCGAGAGACTTCGGCGGCGCTAGGTGTGCCTGTGGTGATTAACGCGCGCACGGATATTTATTTGATGCCGATTGGGCCGCAGGCTACACGATTTGAGAGAACCGTCGAGCGGTTGCGCACATATCGCGAGGCAGGAGCGAATTGCTTGTTCGTCCCGGGCCTGTGCGACCGCGAAATCATTGCAAAATTGGTGAAGGCGCTTGGAGCCCCTTTGAATATACTGGCTTCGCAGGGGTGTCCTTCGCTCGACGAACTCGAAAAAATGGGAGTGGCGCGCGTGAGTGCGGGATCTTCCGCGATGCGCGCGGCGATGGGTGCGTTTCAGCGTGTCGCGAAAGATTGGCTGGCGCACGGTTCTTACGATTCGCTACACCAGGTCACAGTTCCGTATGCGGAACTGAATCGCATGATGGCGCGCAAACCTTTATAGCAACTTTCCTTCAACGATTTACTTTCAAACATGGCCGAGAAAAGCGCGCTGCTCAAAATTTTGAACGAGGAAATTGTGGCTTGCCGGAAGTGCCCGCGCCTCGTCGAGTATCGCGAAAGAGTGGCGCGAGAAAAGCGGCGAGCGTTTCGCGATTGGACGTACTGGGGCAAACCGGTTCCGGGATTCGGGGATGCGGGCGCCGAGTTGCTCATTCTCGGGCTTGCGCCAGCCGCGCACGGGGCGAATCGAACAGGGCGCGTCTTCACTGGAGATCGCTCGGGCGAATTTCTCTACGCTGCGCTGCACAAAGCGGGATTCGCCAATCAGCCAACTTCCGTGCGGCGCGATGACGGCTTGCTCTTGGAAAATGCCTACATCGCGGCAACGATTCATTGCGCGCCTCCCGCAAACAAGCCTCTCCCATCAGAAATCATAAATTGCCGCGGCTATTTGGTAGGCGAGCTGGAAATCCTACAGCCCCGCGCTGTTCTGGCTCTGGGAAAGATCGCCTGGGAGGCTTATCTGGAAATTCTGAAGCAGCGGGGTCTGATTGCGTCGCGAGCGGCGTTCCCCTTTGCGCACGGCGCTGAAGCGGAACTGCCGGGCGATGGAGCGCGCCTCTTTGGTGTTTATCACCCGAGCCAGCAGAACACTCAGACCGGGCGAGTGACGCTCGCCATGTACGCACAGGTTCTGCAGCGAATCCGCAAATTCCTGGCAACTTAAACACTCCCAGTAGAAACTCGTGGCCGGGTGGAAAAAGGTCGCTGCACTGTCGGCGTTAGCATCCACAGCGGTGGCGCAAAATTCTGACACATCGCCGAAACACAGCTGAGCATTGCCCCATCGCGGCTTCAACTAGATGCTTTTTCAGCCACTTACGGATGCAGCGAAAAATGGCAATGGCGCGCTGCCTGCATACCCAATCATCTGACATCGAGCCCGGGAGGTAATCATGCAAGCAAGAGATTGGGGACGATTTTCGGTGGGGATATTTATGCTGACCGCAATTCTGGGGTTCAGCATGGCGTGCGCGGCCCAGGAATCTTCGCAAGACCAAGTGCCACCGCCGTCTCAAGAAAAGCCGATTGTCTCCGAGGACAAAATCGCGGCCCCGGACGACCAAGCCGCAAAAGCTGCGGATGGCAAGCGGCACGGATTGCCGTTGGAAACGTACGGCGTTGCGCCCGGAACAAAATTTCTGGTGGCACTGGAAGACGATCTAGGCACCAAGGGCACAGCGGAAAGAGCAAAGTTCAAAGTGAAAACGCTGGAACCGCTGGAAGCAGGCAGCGGCATCTACTTGCCGTCCGGCGCGGAAATCGAGGGCCATGTGAGCCATGTAGAATCGGCGGGCACGACAGGGCGCGCAAGAATTTGGCTGACGTTTGACGAGATTCACACGAAGTTCGGGCGTTTGCCGATCGTGGCGGAAGTAGTGAGTGTTCCCGGCGAACATAGTGTGAAGAACAAGCCCGGTCAGGAAGGCTTGATCGAAGGAAGGAGCAGTTCCCAGGAAGATGCAGCGCAAGCCGCGGCCGCGGGAGCAGCGCTCGGCGCGGTGAAAGGCGTGAAGGATAAGGACAAGAAGGAAGCCGCGGAGGGAGCGGCGCTGGGAGCGATCACGGCGTATCTCGTGGAGTCCGGTCGAGGGCACGAGTTGGACCTGCAGAAAGGTGTGAAGCTGGAATTAGAGCTGGAGCGCGCCCTCTATCTCGTTAAAGAGTAGAGCCGGGAGATCGTTTAGGGTTGGCACCGGAAGGCTGCGCGAAGGGAGGACCGGCCTCCCGGTTTGGCGAGAACAGAATCATAAATTTGTCGACGCCGGGGATGAGCCGGCGCAGCGCGGAGGCTGCGCCGGCTCTGCGTTTTTGAGCTCTTTTCAAGCCTGAAGACCCGACAAGCCAATCTTCCCGAATGACGCCAGCATCTGCTTGGCAAGCGTGGCGCGAGCTTGTTACAGTCGAAGTGTCCAGCCTGCACCAGAATCTGCGAAAATAAGACGTGCCGCGTGGGAGAGGCGTGACCGCATGGGCGATGAAGGAAGAACCGCAGTGCGCGCGATGGAGCCGCTGGAGCGCAAAGACCGCGTGTTGATTGTGGAGGACGAGGACAACGCGCGCAAAGGCTACGAGCAGCTTTTGCAAAGATGGGGCTTTGATGTGCTTGGAGTGGCGACTGCGGAAGAGGCGCTGGCTAAATTCGTAAGCTATCAGCCGGACACGTTGATCGCGGACGTTGAACTGCCCGGCATGAACGGGCTGGACTTGCTGAAACAACTTGGTCCGGAGCTGCTGGACGTTCCCGCCGTAATCATCACCGGAAAAGGAAGTGAAGAACGCGCCGTGGCGGCCATCGAGTCCGGCGCTTTTTGGTATATCGAAAAGCCGCTGAAGGGGCCGGTGTTGAGAGCCTTGCTAGACCGCGCTCTGAGCAAAGCGCGCGACGCGCGGCAGCTCGTCGTGCTGCAACGCCAGTTGCGCGAGGCTGGGCGGCTGGGCGAACTGGTGGGCGGGTCGAAGCCGATGCAGGAGGTGATGCGCATCGTGGAGATGGCTGCACCGAGTTCGGCCTCCGTACTGATTACGGGAGAGACGGGCTCCGGCAAAGAGGTCGTCGCGCGCACGATTCACAAGCTTTCCCCGCGCGCCAACGGGCCGTTCGTCCCCATCAACTGCTCCGCGATCCCCGAAACACTGATGGAAAGCGAAATTTTCGGCCACGAACGCGGCGCGTTCACCGGCGCGGCCGAGCGGCGCATCGGTTGCTTCGAATTAGCCGACTCCGGCACGTTGCTGCTCGACGAAATTGGCGAGATGCCCGCACCGACGCAAGCGAAACTTCTGCGCGTGCTGGAAGACCGCAAAGTGCGGCGGCTGGGAAGCAAAAGCGAGACTCCGGTGGATGTGCGCGTGCTCGCGGCGACAAACAAGGATCCCGAGAAAGCCGTATCCAGCGGCGAGCTGCGCCAGGACTTGTATTTCCGCTTGAACGTTTTCCATATCAATCTGCCGCCGCTTCGCGAACACAAGGACGACATTCCCCTGCTGGCCGAGCACATATTGCGCGACGTGAATGCCAAGCATGGCAAACACGTGCGCGGCATCGGCGCCGAAGTGCTGGACATTTTCATGAGCCACACGTGGCCGGGCAACATTCGCGAACTGCGTAACATTCTTGAGCGCGCGGCGATCATGTGCGAAAAAGAGCTAATTACGCGGGCGTGCTTGCCTGGAGAATTCGGCAAAACCTCGCCGAAGAGTCCCGGCGATCTATCGTCGATCAAGTTTCCGGTTGGGACGACGGTCGACGCGATGGAACGCGAGCTCATTTTGCAAACGCTGAACGCCACGGGCAACAACAAAACGCGAGCAGCCGAACTGCTAGCCATCAGCCTGAAGACGCTCCACAATAAGCTGAAAGAATACGGTGGCGAACGCGCCGAGGCAGAGTAGGAATCCGCCATGCAGCTACGGCTGCGAACAAAACTCACGCTGGTGATGACGGGACTCGTGCTACTGGTGGTGGCAGCGGTATGCACGGTGCTGGTCGCGCAATTGCTCGATCAGGTTCTCCAGCAGACGAACAAACGAGCCCAAGAAATCGCCAGCCAGGTGTTCCTGCAAGCCCACGGCGCGGTCCTCAACGCACCAAATGCAGGAATGCGGCCCGAGTCGTCGAGTCTGAAAGACGTCCATGACTACGTGCGTCACGTCTTCGAGATCGATGAAGGTTTGCGTGCCCAGCTGAATGCCGCCAAGTCAACTTTCCCGATTTATGAAGTGTCGATCACGGATCAAGAAGGACTGGTTCTGGTGTCTACCGATGATTCGATGCAGGGAAAATTTGCGACTCGGTGGACGCCGCTTTCTCAGCTAACGCAACGCGGTTTGAGCCATGCGGTGAGAATTTTGGCGGGGCCGCCACGAGTCTATGAATTCGATTATCCGTTCAACAACGGCGAAGATCCATTCGGTGAAGTCCGCGTCGCTATCTCTTCCGGTCTGCTTGTCAACGATCTTTTGCCGAACCTAAGGAAACTCGGCACGATTGTCCTGCTGGCATTAATAACTTCGACAGTTCTCGCCGCAGTAGTCAGCCGAGCGACGCTGGCGCCCCTGGCACGCATTTCCGAACAATTGGACCGCATATCCGCCGGCCAATACGATGTACCCGTACCTGAAGTGAAGGGCTTCGCGGGGAGCGGGGACGAACTGGGCCAAGTTAGCCGAAAGATTTCGCAGGTTGGCCAGCAATTGCGCGGCGTGCATGAAATCTTCAGCACCATGCGGGAAAACATGAACTCCGTCATGGCAGGACTCGAAGACGGGTTGCTGCTTTTCACGCGCGACGCGCGGGCCGTCATGGTCAGCCCGGCCGCGGAGAAGTTTCTCGGCGCACCTGCGGGACAATTCCTCGGCAGACGCGTTACCGACATATTTCCGGTCGGGCATCCACTGCGGGATGCGCTACGCCTCGAAGGCGATGAACTAACGGAGGTCGCCGCGGAAACAGAATTGATGACCACAGAGGGTGAGAAGCGCGTCAGTGTGACGGTGCAGGCAATTCAAGAAGATGGTGAGCGCATGGGCGCACTGTTGACGCTGCGTGATCTCGATTCGCTTGAAAGCATCAACACCCAGCTGCAAGTAAGCGAGCGGCTAGCCGCGCTGGGACGCATCACCGCGGGAGTCGCGCACGAAGTCAAGAATCCACTCAACTCCATGCGGCTATGGCTCGAGAATTTGAAAGAGTCCTTACCGCCGGATTCGGACAGCGGCGCGAAGCAAGCCGTGCAGGTACTCGATAAGGAGATCGACCGTCTGGATGCCGTCGTCAAGCGCTTCCTGGATTTCACCAAGCCGATGGACGTGCGGCTCGAACCCACGCAGCTTGCGGAATTGCTGGGGGAAGTTCTCGAGATAGCGCAGCCGCAAATGCAAAAGGCCAACATTAAAGTGGCGCAGCTCTTGCCGATCGACGTCCCGGAAGTTTACGTCGATCGCGCACTCTTGAAGCAGGCCGTGCTGAATCTGGTGCTGAACGCCGGGGAATCGATGCCCAGCGGCGGTCAATTGCGGCTGGTCTTGAGCCGCCGTGGAGAAATGGCGGAAATCAGCGTGGGCGACACCGGGAAAGGAATTCCGGCCGAGCACCGGCAGAAAATTTTCCAGCTCTTTTTCACGACTCGGCCGGGAGGAAGCGGCATCGGGCTGGCTAGCACCTTTCGCATTGTGCAGCTCCTTAACGGTTCGATAGACTTTACGACAGAAGTCGGCAAAGGAACGACGTTTCGAATCGAACTGCCGCTCGCAGCCTGATGCAAAGCGATGTGCAGTCTTCATTGCCTATGACGGAACCTTCGGCCCGGCCCCAGCTCGCCCTGATGCGAAATAGTGTCCGGATTTTCTTTGGAGTCCTGAGTTCCTCAGCGATTTTGATGAGCGGGTGTGCCGCGAGAAAAACTCCTACGATTCCTTGGAGCACGGCGGTGCTTGTGAGACCGATCGTGCCCCAACACACTTCGCAAGATGGAGTTGTCGAAGTTCCTGTGCCCGACCTTGCGCTGGAAGTCCCTACTGCTCCCGCGCCGCTAGCCGCGCGAACTCCTTCCGTTCCCGCAAGGCCGCGCAGCATGGCGCCCCCCGCAAATCCAGGAGCTCCTTCAGGAAAGCCCGAAACTCCGCAAATTGTTCCCGAATTGTCGACGCAAGAATCGACCTCATTGCAACGGGAGACGGATCAGAGTTTGAAAGTCGCCGAACGCAACCTTGCCTCCACTGCCGGAAAATCGCTGAACGCCGCGCAATCCGACCTTGCCTCCAAAGTCCGCAGCTTTATTTCAGATGCGCGAGAAGCAGGCCGCGCGGGCGATTGGGCTCGGGCGCGCGATCTGGCGAAGAAGGCTCAGGTTTTGTCCGAGGAACTCGCCGGATCGTCATGATTCGCACCCGCCGCGTAACCCGGACGCTTACAAAGCGCCGGCGCCCCAGTATGGAACAAGCCACGTCAAATCAAGCAGCGGTGAAGCAATTAAATGCCTGGCCCATCCCAGCATGAACCCGTCGTGCAGATGCGTTAAGATGACCGAATGAAGAAGTTCGATGTGGCCATTGCGGGCGGTGGATTGATCGGTGGGTCCATTGCGCTCGAATTGGCGCGGGCAGGTTTACGCATCGCCGTGTTTGACCGCCAAGAACCCGGGCGAGAAGCATCGTGGGCAGGTGCGGGGATTCTCTCGCCCGCGCCGGAAAGCGCGGCCATGATTTCGCTCGTGCCGTTTGGCAAGTCGAGCATGGCAATCTATCCGGAATTCGTACGCATGGTTGAGGAAATCTCCGGTCAAAGTGCGGGCTACCGTGCGAAGGGCACGCTGCAAGCGCTATTTACTCGCGATGCGCGCGAAGAACTCAGCACTGTCATTGCGCTGCATCACGGGCTGGGTCTTAAAGCGGAGCCATTGAGCGCAGAGGACGCTCGCGAGCTGGAGCCCGCGCTCAGTGAGGAACTCGAAGCGGCCGTACTGCGGCCAGACGAAGCATCCGTCGACAATCGCGCAATGACCCTAGCTGTGCTGGAAGCGGCAAGGCAAAGCGGCGTGCAGTTTTTTCCGGGGAGCGGCGCCGATGCAATTTGGCGCGAAGGCGGGCGATGTCTTGGTCTGCATCTGAAAGACGAAAAGATCGAGGCGCAGTGGACCGTCATCGCAGCTGGTTGCTTTTCCGCAAACATCGAAGGAGTAGCCGCGTACGCGCCGGTGCGGCCCGCGAAAGGCCAAATGGTGGCTCTCCGCGCGAACGATTTGAACATCGAGCGAGTTCTTTGGTCCGAGAAAATCTATCTTGTTCCGCGAAATGACGGAAGAATCCTCGCCGGAGCAACCGTGGAATATACAGGCTTCGAGAAAGGTCTGACGGCAGGCGGCATCGAAAAGATCCTGGCAGGAGCGATCGAGCTGTCGCCCGGCCTTGCAAGCGCACGAGTAGAGGAGACCTGGGCAGGACTCAGACCCGACTCGCCAGATCATCTGCCCATCCTCGGACCCACCGACCTCGACGGCTTGCTCATGGCAACGGGCCACTTTCGTGGCGGAATTCTTCTGACACCCATCACCGCGCGGCTCGTGCGCGAATGGGTGACGCAACAACGCGTCAGCGTAGATTGGGACCGCTTCAGCCCGATGCGATTTCAGTCCGCTACCGCGCGCAGGGCGCCCGCTTAAAATTCTTACAAATAAATCAATCGTCGCGGTCCGTAGAAATCGAACGCGCTTCGCCATCGTTCCACGTGTTTTTGCGTTTCGGCGGCGTGACGCAGGTTATTGGCGCGTAGCAGGCGGCGTGATGGGCATGGCTCGCCCAGTGTCAAGGTACTGAATCTGATTCTTATCCAGGGTCAGCTCGTGTTCGAGAACTACGTCGAGCGCCGAGCCGCGTGGCAGTTGTGCTTCCGGACCTCGCGTCAAGAGAACCGCACCGAGTCCCGCGACGGCTCCTATACCTGAGCCGATACCGAGGCCTTTGGGCCCGTCTGCAATGGCGCCAATCCCAGCGCCCGTCGCCGTCGTCTCGGCGACGGTTTTTACGTCTTGCCCTTTGCCGCCAGCGCTGGTGATTTTCCCTTCCGAGTCCATGGTCTCTTTTCCGCCGGTATCCGCGCTGCGCGGAGTCGCATTCAAATCCACGGTGTAGCCATTCGGAAAAATCAGCGTATCCAGGCGCATCCGAAATTCGCCGCGCCCCTTGACCTTGCCCGGCCGCTTGGATTCGATCAGCTCCCCGCGAAGATACGAACCGACGGGGATAATAATGTGATTGTCTTGCGTGATGGGGAAGGACGTGTGGAAATAAACGGAATCGCCGGCCTTCGCACTGCCCGTGGAGATACCGTTTTCGAGAACGACAGCGACGTGCGTGCCTGCGGGGATCCTGATCAGTTGAGCGGGCCCTGGCGGTTGCTGCGCAGCTGGCCGCGCGGGAACTACTGGTGGCGGTGCCGAGGTTTGCGGTCCATCCGGCTGTTGCGCAAAACCAAGTTGTGGAAGCGCGAGCAAGCTAGCAGACAGGAAGCAGTACGAGGCAAAGCTTCGGCAGGGCCGTTCACTCATGACATCCTCCGTCACTCATGGTGCGATGCTCCCAGGAAGGTGCTGGATGTCTAAGTATATCGTTATCCGCTATTGCTGAGGCCAATTTATGATCTTAATCGCCGTTCCAATCAGAGAGTCAGTCCCCGCCGGAGGCCCACCAGATAAGCGCGATGGGCAGCCAGAACGGAGCCAGCAATACAAGTCCAACAGTCAGCCCTAGGTCGCGGCCGAATTTCTCCCCGCCGGTCGGCTCTTTGGTCACCCAAGAAATATCCTTGTAGAGAATCGTGATTTCAGGTTTGTCTTTTGCCACCTTCAAGAGAAAAGAATCTGCTCCGACCGAGATGATGCGGCCCCGTTTTTGTGCTTGGTTCGCCAAGTAAACGTGAACACCGTGTTTCTTGTCGGATTGAAGATTGAGGAGTGATGCCCGAAGCTGCTGACTGTGGCGCGCCTGTATTTCCTCTTGACTGATTTTTTGGCAATCGCAAGCCCGTCGGGAACGTGCTTGTTCAAGAGTATTTGTGGCGGCGGGAGCTTGCTGGGGGAGCGCCGGCAGAAGTGGGACGAGGGGATGCAAGGGGCTAACCGGCAGCAAGGGCAGGTCCTCTTTGATTTGTGTTGCAGCAAGCGCGGGGGGCAAATCCGAAGATTGTGGGATGCCCCTTGCCATCAGCGCGGGCGGCGCAAAAATCGCGCCGAATGCCATTGTGGCGAAGACGACGAAGCTGCAATACAAGGCAACCTCCCTCGAAGACCGTTCTCACTGCGCCCGAAACAAAAAAGCGAACAGATGGCCAACGCTGGTTATAACTGGGGGAGATGCTGATCACGAGAAAGTCGCTGATTTAAAAGGACTTAGTTCTGTCTTGCGGAGCCTGAATCCAAGAAATGCTCGCGAGACTTGCATTGCTACCAGGAATGCTGCAAGCAGGAAGCTCCGCCTGGCGGGAATCGCCGACGAATTTGACGAGTTAAAACGGAGTGAGTAGGCTCTTGTTACTCTGCAGACGTGAAGGAGCTACGAATGGCGAAGCTGGCGCTGATTTACGGAATGCGGTTGCTCCCGGAAGAAGAGCTGGGCGAACTGAAGGACGCCACGGTAGTGCTAAAGAATGGCCGGACGGCGCGCATTACCATGCACCTGATCGAAGGCACCAAAGAAGAGATCGAAGCGACGTTTCACGAATCCGTCTCAGCCTTCTTTGAAATGTATCCGGAGATTTAGAATTTCAAAGCTGGAGCTCCGCTGGCCGCGGTTGAAAACAAATTAACGGTTGCCAAAATTTTCGGGATCGGCGTTGGGATCACCGAGATTATCGTTGATGAGCACCGTAGATTGCCCGGTAAGCTCAAAGCGTTTGCGGCATTTGAAGCAAGCCACCAAGTCATCGAGCCGCACCATGAAGGAAGTTGCCTTCGCGAACTTTCTGCGGTCTTCTTCGCCGGCGCCGCGCGGGAGTTCCCTCTTCTTTCGCGAAACCTTCCAGCGCACGGGAAATTCGAATTCGCCGCGGCAGCTCGGGCAGACGAGCTTGATCTTTCTGGTTTCTTCTTTTTCCGTGTAAAACGCGCGTTCGTCCATGGCTAAGTGGCGGGCGTGTTCACCGCGTCATCGATTGTAACAAATTCCAGGCCGAGGTCACGCCAACGTGGCAGCCAATGTTCGAGTGCGGCCAAGGTCGGCAAACGGTCGGCATTCAATTGGCGGTGCGATCCATCGTGCAAGCATAGAATATCGCCTGTACCTGACGAGCCGCTGGAGGCGCCCGACGCACTTAGTTTTAGCTTTGCGCGTTCTGCAATCGGCTCCATGCGCGGGATAAGCCATTCCGAAGACGTAGCGCGCCAGTCGCCGGGTATCAGCGTCCACATGACGAGGCGCTGCTTCAGTTCGCGCGCCGTGGGAACCACCCACGGGTTGCGAAATCCATATGGCGGACGGAACCAGCGCGGGGGATCGCCTGTGGCTGCAACGATGGAAAAATTGCAGCAGCGCAGCTCGACCGTGATCTGGTCCGTCTTCAGCCAGAAAAGATTAGGATGCGCATCCGTGTGATTGCCGATGACGTGGCCGCGCGCGGCCGTTTCTTTAAGGAGGTCCGGGCATTCGCGCGCGTGCTTTCCGATTACAAAAAAAGTTGCGCGCGCCTTAAAACGATCCAGCAGATCGAGCAGTTTCGGCGTGATGGCGGGATTCGGCCCGTCGTCAAATGTGAGAGCCAGCTTGCGCGGCGAATTCGTGCGGCAAACGGTGGCGCCGAAAAGCTGCGAACGAGGATACACCGCGCCGTAAGCAACAAGACCGGTCGCCGCGGCAGCCAGAGTAGGTGTAGCGGCAATTAGCCAGTGATTCATTGGCATCATTCTCGCACTTTAGGACACACATCACCTATACGAACCTATTGGAGCAGATGTTTCCTTAGGAAGTAGACGCGTCAAGCGTGATAAAGTCAGCCAGCGATTCTCACCGGGGGCACGTCCTTGCGTTGCAAAGTCTGCGGGATTGACTACGGCGTCTCCCACGAATGCTCGGGACTGTCGCCGTTCATGACACTGGAAGAGGCGGCGCCGCCTCCATTGGAATTCGCGCCCTTCTACTACATCCGCATGGCTTTCAGCATTGTCCGCTGGGACGATATGGCCGTCCGCAGGGCATCGCGAGACCCAAACGCGCTTGTTTACGGCGCCGCACTTAGCGCCGCAAGTGCGGCCATCATTTTTCTAGTGACCGCGCTGCCAGGCATGTTGACACGCGAAGGAAAAACTCTCGAAACGATCTTCTGGGGTTTGCTGCTGGGCCTCGTTTTCTTTTGGACTTATATGGGCATAATCGCCGTCATTCAGATTGCCCTTTGCCACGCCATCGCAAAAGTCTTCCTAGGCACCACGGGCACTCTGGCCGGCGTAATGCGACCGCTGTTTCTGGGCTGGTTTGTAAACGCCCTGATTTTGATCCCAGTCGTCGGCATCTATGCCGCAGGAATTGCCTGGACTGCGGTCCTCACGCTTGTGTTTGAAGAAGTCGACGGAATTGAGCGCATGCAAGCGTTCCTCATTTCCGCTGGAATCAATGCAGTCTTCCTTGTGTTGCTGCTTCTGACCCCGCACTAGAACCATCCCAAAAAGGGGACGACTCCTCATAGCTTCATCATTCTCAACGACTTTGACATTTAGAGGGCCTCGTATTTAACCAAATGGTTGAATACATGGCCTTTTTTTGAGCTCAGCCGGGCAGGCCGCGACGCGACTTCAGATCATTGAGCAGGCGCTCCACCTCATTGTCGCGGTCGAGGCGCACGAGCTTCTCTCCCACGTCGTCTGTGAGGAGTTCGACTTCGGCTGTGGCCACCGCTTCGGTGTGATGCACGCGGTCCTTCAAGCGGTCAAACGTGGCGCTCTTTGAGTCGTCGCCAAGGGCCGTCTGCGCGCGCGCGGCTTTGCCAAGCGCCACGCTGCGGCGATGGCGCGCCAGCAGCAAATCGCGTTTGGACTTGGCTTCATCGAGCTTCTGCTCGAGCTTCTGCAGCGCGAGCTTCAGGGCGTCGACTTGCGCTTTCTGGTCGTCAACCTGCTCGCGATAGCTCGTCGCCAGACGCTGTGATGTATGGAAACGGTCCAGCGCGGCGCGCGCCAGATCATCTTGTCCTTTGTCGACGGCAATTTCCGCTTTGCGCATCCAGTCCTTCCCCGAATCTTCGTTTTCACGAAGCTTCTTTTCGAGCATGTGCTGATCGGCGATGGAAACCGCCACCTGCGTTTTGACCTGGAGGTACTGATTCTCCATGTCCATCATCACCTGCTTGATCATTTTCTCCGGATCTTCCGCACGATCGATCATGTCGTTCAGATTGGCCCGGATTAAAGTGCTCACTCTTTCTAAAAGTCCCATAACCATTCTCCTTTCAAACGGCCGAAAACGACTGCTGCCAAATACGGAATAAGAAACGAAAACCTGCAACCTGCCAAGCAAAGCTCGATTAAGAGCAAAAAACCTCTAACGCAAGTGCCCGTTCAGCAGATGCAAAAGGCCGGGTAGATACGTAAAGCTGGCCGCGGCCAATTGCTCCACCACATAAACCGCCCCTCCAAAAAAATGACGGACGGCCAATGAAATCACTATGGCGCAAAAGATCCACAACATCAGGAGTTCGTCTTTCCACGTCATGGCGCTCCCCCAACTGCCATCAAGCGTCCCGGTGGGCTCGTTCGAGCCCACCAAGGACGGAAGCGAACGTTACGCCTTGGACGCGGGCGCTGCTGGTTTATCCGGTTTCGGCGCCTTATCGCCGATCATTCGTACTTTGCTGAGAAGTTCCGACATCTGCATGCCGGAGAGCGCTTCGAAGAGCGCCGGGACTTGCGCGGCGATCTTCGTGATGTCGCCGGTGAGCTTGTAAGCCCCGGCTGCGTCGCCATTTCCAGTCGAGACGATGGTGACTTTGTCGACTTTGCTGAGAGGTTCGGAGAGCGCGCGCACCACTTCCGGCAAGCTGCTGATGAGCTTGTCGACCACCGCGGCCTGGTTGTACTCCTGGAAAGCTTCCGCTTTGACGTTCATGGCCCTGGCTTCCGCTTCCCCCTTCTTGAAGATGATTTCGGCTTCGGCTTCGCCCTGCGCACGAATCGCAGAGGCGCGGCCTTCGGCTTCGCTCATCAAACGCTGGCGTTCGGCGTTCGCGAGCGTCTCGATGCGCTGGCGTTCGATCTCCGCCCCCTTCAGCACAGTGGCGATGAGTTCGCGTTCGCGGCGCGCGATTTCCGCTTCCTGCACTTTCACCTGAGCTTCGCGTTCCACCTGCTGCACGCGCACGCCTTCGGTAACGACCTGCTGTTGCATGACGTTGGTCTCGATTTCGTACGCTTTATCGGCGGTGGCCTGGGCTTTTTTGGTCATTTCCAGATAGCTGGCCTTCTTTATATCGAGGTCGCGCTCGGCCTCGGCTTGCTTGGCAAGAGACGCGGTTTCGGCGGCAACGCGCTCCTGGTCGGCTTGCGCTTTCGCAACGGCTGCCGCCCGTGTCGCTTCGGCGCGCTTGATGGCGATGTCGCGGTCGGCTTCGGCGGCGGCTACTTCCGCATCGCGCTTGATGCGCGCAACGTCAGGACGGCCCATGTTGGTGATGTAATCGCTTTTGTCGCGGACTTCCTTGATGGTGAAGCTCACGACATCGAGTCCCATCTTGCTCAGATCATCCGCGCAAGTGGAACGCATGCGGTCGCCGACCATTTCCGGTTCCTTGACAATTTGTTCGACGGTGAGCTGGCCAATAATGCCGCGAAGATGGCCCTCCATCACCAGGCGAATCAGCGCCTCGCGCTGTTCCGGGCGCTTGGTGAGGAATTGCTCGGCGGAGGTGAGGATCGACTCCTTGTCGTTTTTCACCTTGATTTGCGCCACGGCTTCGACGGTCACAGCGACGCCCTGCTTGGTGTACAGATTTTGCTGCGGGGCGACGTCGAAGGACATGAGCTCCAGGGAAAGTTCGCGGGAAGTCTGCACCATCGGGAAGATGAGGGCGCCTCTTCCCGAGTACACTTCGGTGCCTCCCATGCCGTACCGGATCAAAGCCTCATTAGGTCCAACTTTTCGATACATGCGGGCAATCACGATCATGATCATCAATAGCCCAAGAACGAGAAGCCCGGCGATGACCACCACTTCATTTGGCAACCCGAACATAAAGCCTCCTTTTTCTCCGACCGCTCCGGACTGCTGGTGTCGAACGTCAGTCCGTGAAAATTTTCACTTTGTGAATTCTTCCCATCTCTTCACGTAGGCGATTCCCTTCTCGTAGCGCTCGACCACTACCTCTGCCCCCTTCTCGATAGAATGGCCGTCATCGCAGCGCGCTCCTGCACTTCTGCGAACCCCCGCCAGCGAGAAAATAATTTCGCCGGTGCCACCACTTTCGCGGATCGTCATGCTGACGGTTCCCACGGAACCTTCGACCCGGTAATCTTCGCTTTTCATGGGCGAGTCGGTGGAACTCATGAGTTTCACCATGAAGCGGAATACCACCCATCCGGCGACCAAGCCCGCGAGCGTGGCAAGCCCCAGGCTAACCACCGCAAGCAAGTGCGAGTGGCGCGTGAGCAGATAGCCTGTTCCGCCGAACCACGCCAGGAATGCCATGGCTGACGAGGCGTTGAACCAGGAGATGTGCGTGCTGGCTTTCAATCCGGTGTGAGAAGCGCCAGCTCCGCCATGGTGCGCGGCCTGGAATGGCAGGTGGAGCTTGAACGGCAGATGGATGTGAACCGCACCCGCCAGGAACGATAGAACGCTGAGAGAGAATCCGACCAGAAAACAGAGCAGATAGAAGTCAGACCAGGTCATAAGACACCCCGAAACGCAGCACCCCGCTGCGCAGACTGGAATTCGAGACGCGGGCCCCTTAGGTCAGTTGTTCAGTGAACTCGCAGGCGGTGGATGTCCACTGCCTTGGTGCTTGCCCGAATGCAAAACCTCCCCGAGACGGTCGGCCAGGCCTGGAGCACGAAGAATTTCCGCAAGAAGCAAAAGCGCGCGACGCGAATCTTCGTGCTCCGCGATGGCCAAGAGGCCGCGGCGAAGCTCCGGATCAGCGGCAAATTGCTCCGCACCGGCGTACAGCCAGGAATCGATCTTGGCGTCCACGGCACGGAGGGCGGACTGGAGTTCCGGTGTGTAGCCCTCCGGATCGTCCACCAGAAAGCCTGGATAGACGCGGAAGAAACGCGCGAGCAACGTGCGCGTGCCGTGCGTGAGATGTGGCCGAGTGCCGCTCTCGATTTGCGAGAGGTACGCCTGGCTGAGGCCGCGGCCCACTTCGCGTTTCATGGCCTTCGCCAATTCCTGTTGCGTCATTGGACGGCCCAGGCCGCGCAAGGAACCTTCTACGGAGCGGAGCGAACGGAGTTTGTTGCCGAGAGTCATTGCAGAACCCACTTATTGCAATCTGCGAAGACAATATTACTTTTCGCTATTTGTGTCAAGGACTTTATATTGCCTGTTATCAATAACTTATACAGAACGCTGCGAGTAGACGCCCGGGGCTTGCAGGGGCGCTGCATGCTGCGCCCCTACAGTGCCATCGTCTCCTCCAGAATTTTTTGGGTGGGATTGGGGCGAAGTGGCGTGCTACTGCAGGTTCAGTCCGGTTTACGGAGAGATTGAAGATCGATTCCAAGCTGCTGGCACTTTTTATAGAGATGGCTGCGCTCCAAGCCCAACGCACGCGCCACATTGGTCATGTGAAAATTGTGCTTTTTGATTTCTCCGAGCAGCACTTCCCTTTCGAACGCTTCCGTGCGCTCGGCAAGGGTTCCACTCGCCGCAGCACCATTCGTCGCCGAAGCAGCGGAACCAGCGCCTAAGTCTTCCCCGGGAAGAACAAGTCGCACTTCCGCCGCGTTAACGGTGTCTTCCGCGGAAAGCAGCACCAGCCGCTCCACAATGTTGCGCAGTTCGCGGACGTTTCCCGGCCATACGTAACGGCGCATCTCCGCAATCGCGTCCGCAGCAAAGAGCTTCTCTTTCCAGCCGTTCTGCGCCGCCACTTGACGCGCGAAGTGCACCACGAGATCCGCAAAATCTTCTGGCCGCTCGCGCAGGGGCGGCAGCGTCAGAGGAAAAACGTAAATCCGGTGAAAAAGGTCCCTGCGAAAGGCGTTCTGCTTCACCAAATCCTCGAGATTCCGGTGCGTGGCCACCAGAACGCGCACGTTCACCCGAATCGGCTTGTCGCCGCCGACGCGCTCAACTTCGCCCTCTTCGAGCACACGCAGCAGTTTCGCCTGCATCGAAACGGGCATGTCGCCGATTTCGTCGAGGAAAAGCGTGCCGCCTTCGGCTTGTTCGAATTTGCCGACATGCTTTGCCGCTGCGCCTGTAAAGGCGCCCTTTTCGTGGCCGAAGAGTTCCGATTCGATCAGCTCCGCAGGAACCGCCGCGCAATTCAGCGTGATGAAGGCATTCTCATGCCGTTGCGACTTCTCATGAATGGCGCGCGCCACCAGTTCTTTGCCGGTTCCTGTCTCGCCAAGAATGCAAACGCGCGTTTCGCTTGCGGCCACGCGATCGATTTGGGCAAGCAACTTTTTCATCGCCGGACCCGATCCGACCAGCTCGTGTTTCCCCAACCGGTGGCGTAGCTCGCGGTTTTCGTCCTCGAGGCGCGAAAGCCTAAGCGCATTCTCCACGGTGACAAGCAGCTTGTCCGTCGACAGCGGCTTTTCCAAGAAATCCAGTGCGCCCAGTTTCGTCGCCTTCACAGCCATCTCGACATTCGCCTGGCCGGAGATAAGAACAATCGGCGTCTTCACGCCGGCATGTTTCAAATCTTCGAGCAATTCAATGCCGCTTTTTCCAGGCATGACGACGTCGGAAAGAATCAGGTCGAAGGACTCCGTGCGCAAAAGCTCCAAAGCGCGCGGCGCGTTGTCGCAAACGGTGGCTTCGTGCCCCGCGAGCCGGAACGCTCGCGACAGCGAAGCCAGAGTGTTGGGGTCGTCATCTACGAGCAGAAGATGAGCTTTGCGTGGCAAATAGATGTCCTTTGCAGTTGGTGCGCGTCAGTCAGAGGCAGCCGCTGTTAAGCTCTGCGGCGGCTTCTTCTCCGCTGCGACTGCTTCTTCCACCGGGGTTGCTCGATGCGCGGACTGGCGCTGCGGCAGTTCGATGCAGAACGTCGTCCCGTGGCCCTCGTCGCTCGAAACGGAAATGGTCCCGTGATGATCGCTGACCACAGACTGAATAATCGCAAGGCCCAGGCCCGTTCCCTGCACCTTCGTCGTGTAGTACGGCGTAAACAACCGCGAACACTCTTCCGGCGTGAGGCCTTTTCCTGTGTCTGCAACCTCGATTCGAACGTTCCCTTCGTGTTCCGTTGTGCGCATGGTGAGAGTGCCGCCCGCTGGCATCGCGTCGAGCGCGTTCAACACAAGATTCTGAAACGCGCGGTGCAGCAGGTCGGCGTCCGCGTCGATTTCCGGCAGCGGCTCCGTGAGAAAATATTCCGGAATGACCGGCGGCTTGCCCACGGCATTGAATTGCGGTTCGAACAAACGCACAGCATTGCGCAAAGATTCGTTCACATTGACGCGCGCAAAATGCGGCGCTGGCATTTTCGAAAAATCGCTGAAGCGTCCGACAATCGTGTTCAGATTCGCCAGCTCTGCTTTCAATGTGGCCGTGGATTCGTTAAACACTTCCAGAAATTGCTTCGCGTCAAGTTGGCGCGCTTTCTGCAGATTCTCGACGGTGATTTGCAGCGGAAACAGCGGGTTGCGCAATTCGTGCGCCAGACGCCGCGCCAGCTCGCGCCATGCCGCCACTCGCTCCGTCTGCACAAGCTGTTCGCGCTGCGCCGCCAGCGTCTGCGTCATTTCATTGAAAGCCGAGGCAAGCTGCCCAATCTCGTCGCGCCCGCGCAAATCAATGACGGTATCCCAACGGCCGGAGGCCACCTCACGCGCGCCCTCGGCCAGCTCCTCGAGAGGCCGCGTGATTCTCGCCGAAACCCACAAACTGATCAGCAAACCGATCAAAATCGCAGCACCGGCAACCGCCGCGGCTATCTGTAAAATGTGGCGTGTCAGCAGTACGAGCTCTCTGCGCGAACTCCCAAGCAACAGCACGGCAAGAAGTTCATTGTTGCGGCCCATCAGCGGAATGGCGTGGAACGACTCGGCATCCGCGGCGTTTTCTGTCCAATCTATGGTGCGCACCGTTGGTTTCGGCTGCTTCTGAATCTGTTCAATGAGAGGTTGCAGCCGGTCCGCTTGCTCGAACGACCCGTTCACGTCCGTGAGCGCCGACGCTACGAAACCCTGTTCGAGATTACGGTAGAGCAGAGCGCGAGTCCCCGCAGGAGGAACGAGGGAAGCGAGAAAATTCTGGTCGAGCCGGCGACCCCCGACGATGTACAAGTTCTTGTCGTTTCCGCCGGAAAGCGTGCGGACCACGGTCAGGGAAAGCGCGACTCCGTCAGGCAATTCTTCTTTTCTCAGGAAAGGCGCTGAGTCATTCCAGTTCTTATTGGACGCGACCCAATCGTTTTTATAGCCCACCCGTGCGGGGTATTGCGCGGAAGAGATCAGCGTGCCGTCCCAATTTACAAATTCCACAAAGTCCAGGCCGTGATCCTGGGCGGCTCCGGCCGCGTCGTGCACGTAGAGCGACTGGTCCGGCCGAGGCCCAGCCAAATCGATCGCTACTTTCAAGGTGATCTCGGCATCGGTTATGTTCTTCACCTGCCGGGCAATTTCATCGCCTCGCTGCGCGTATTCCTTGTTGAACTGCGCGACGAGCGCTTCGCTGCGTTGAGCGTCCGATTCTTCGAACGCAGCTTGCGTGTAGTGCGTCACGCCATAAGCCACCAAAGAAACCGAAGCAAGCACGGTAACCAGAAAAATCAGAAACAATTTTGTGCGAAAGCTCATGGCTTTACTCCGGGGGCGGTCGGCCGTGGTTGCGGGGAAGAGGGAGCCGCTGCATTTCCTGTATTCAGGGAGTCTGCCGGAGCGGGTTCAGGAAGTTCCAGCCAAACATCGGCCAGATGCCATTCGCCCCAGCGCGCGGGCATCCAATCGCGCACCATCGGACCGAGCCCTACGGATTCCGCTTGCACTACGAGCGGCAACACTCGCCGTTCTTCCAAAACCTTGCGCTCGCGCGCATAGAGTTGTTCGTGATCCGTGCTCGTGGCATTGACCTCCGAAGCCTCCGTCAGATTATATGCCGCAAACAGGGAATCCAGTTCCGCGTGCGGAGAAAGTGACGAATAGTGCCACGCAAAGAGATGCACACCCGAAGGAGGGTCAGAAGCCGCAGATGACGGAGCTCCGGTCCTCGGAATTGGCCGGGAGATGACTTGCACGAGAATCGCGGCCTGGCGCGCGTTCACGGCCACGCGCTCTCCGAGAAGTTTGGCGAGATCGCCGGAAGGATCGACGCGCAAACGCAGCGGTTCCAAGCCCGCAGCTTCATTCGCAGGAAGCCCGCGGCGCAATTCCTTGGCGCGTTCCAGATTGGTGTCCACGTTGAAGAGGAAAGCATATCCTGAGAGCCACTGCGGCAAAAGGGCTGCTGCTGGTTCGGCTTGCTTCTGCAGCAACACATTGGCCATGGTGCCACGGTCGAGCGAAAGCGAGAGCGCTTCGCGCAGCCGAACGTCCGATACGGCGGCCTGCGCATCGTCAAATCGCAAACCGTAGAGTGTGACCGGTTCCGACGTCCAGACGCGCAGATTGGCCTGTTTTGCACGGGGAACAAGGTCTGGCGCGAGCTCGATCAAGTCGGCCTTCCCCAGCTGTAAATCAAACATCGCGCGCAGCGGCGCTACGCCCAGCGTGACGTCAATGCCGTCGACAAACGGCCGGCCGGACCACGCCTCTTCATTCGCGCGGAAATAAAGATGTGCGCCCACACCATGCGACGCGGTGCCACCCGATGGAGCTTCACTCAAAACAAAAGGTCCAGTGCCGGCGAGTGCGCCATTCGTCTGCAATCGATAGATAAAGTAGCGGCCGGAAGAAAGCTGCTCCAGCAGGTCAGGCACGGGGGGCGTCGACTGAATCACGACCGTGTTGCCGGACGCGAAAATTTGTTCTGTCCCCGGAAGCAGCGGCTGGAGCGCCGCCACAATTTCCGCGGGGGTTAGCCCTGTCCCGTCGGAAAATTTAATGCCCGATCGAATCGCAAACTGCCAGCGTTTGCTGGAACCATCGTGCGACCAATCTGCTGCAAGCACGGGCTGAAACCGCCCGTAATTATCAAGAGCGACAAGCCGTTCGAGCACCAGCGCCGCCAACTTTTCATTCGTCGCCGACTCGAGGGAGCCCACCCGCCATTCGCGCGGGTCGAGCGACACACTGGCCGCAGGTACTTCGACACGCAGCGTCCCGCCGTAGCGCGGCTTGTCCGCCGCTCTGGCCGTCGCAACTCTCAACAGTAAAACGCTACCTAGAACAAGTAATGGAAAGTTGATACGCCTCATACCGACCTGTCTGAAGATTCCTGTCGACAGCGACCGCCTTCGCGTTCGCCGCCACATTATCGGCGGTTCGCGTCTCTGGAGTGTGTAAGGCAAGGATCGGTCCAGGAAATTCCACGGGAGCAGAAACCGAACGTGCTTGGCGGTCCTTGATATCAATGGCCTGAATCTCATCGGCCTTTGTCCAGTCTCCATTGCCCGTCACAAGTAACTGCCAACCGCTCCCGCACCCGCTGTAGACGCTTGCAATCTCGCTGCCCCAGCTAGAGAAAATGGCAACGGGGTCGGCACCGTCCTCGTACAGACGCGCTAATCCATCCTGTCCCGTCACGACAATCTTCGTTTTTCCCTCGGTCTCAAATTGTGCTGCGGAGACCCATGGTCCCAGTTTTTTTCCGGCTATCGCCGCGGGGGACACCGTCCTGATTGGAATGTGCTCGTTGGTTGTCTCACAGTTCCACCCTTTTCCATCGACAAAAGAAATCCGGCAAAGCTCACCCGGCAAGTACACCGCCGCCGCATCAACCACTACACCGGTATACAAACCCTGTTCGACGCGCTCCGGCGGCCGATGAATAGGCAGATGTTCGACTCCCGCCGGCACCCATTGACCTCCCTGCCATTCGTAGGAACTGATCTCTTGCGCGCCGAGGGCGTGAGCATGTTTGCCGTCACTGTCTAGTACGACATCCAGAATCGGCGTGTCTTGCAGAAAGAGAAGTTCTCTGTGCAGCGAGAGGCTGAACGAAGATTCAGGTGCTGCGGGGCCTTTCACGAGACCGATGGTCTCCATGACGGTCTCGGTGTTTTCTTTGCGCCGAATCTGTACAACGCCAATATACTCCGTGGGATTTTGCGTGATGCTCAGCACCAGACTGGCTGCCGCGTCCGCGGTCAAAATCTTTACGCCTCGCCTCTGCAACTCTTCCTGGAATGCTGTCGACACACTAGCGAACTCCGTGCTCCGGAGCGAAGATAGGTTCCGAAATTCCAAGCTCACCGAAGATCCATGGATGAACGCCCAAACTTTCCGTGCCAGGAGGCGTGCGGATTCGTCCAAAGTATCGCCGTGAACTGGTCGCGGCAGAAAAATAAGTACAAAGAAAAGAAAGAATCCGAGAAGTTGGCGGAAAATCGCGCGAACGCCTGAGCGCGGCGGAGACAAATTTTGCTTGGCGGACACTGGCTTGACGCCTGATGATACCACGCCTGCATGACGATGCTCGGAGTGCCGCAGCCCTATTGTGCTCTGTCCATATGAATATCCGTGCCGTAGCGGCGGGGCTTGCCCGGCCCGAACGGCTGGTGTGCCGGTGGAATTTTGTACGGCGGCAAGCGAAAAACAAAAACGGCCGGAGACCAGCCGGCCGTTCTCGTTTTTGAATGAAAAAGAGTGCAATCACTAGCGGCGTGGGGCGGACACTGTTATCTGTCATCAAGCTAGGTCGCTTCTTGCGGCAATATTTAACCGCTAGCCGGGTGGTTCAGTCCGCATCGCTGGCGGAGGAATAATCTCCTGGCAGATGGGGCGAAGCGCGGCGGTGCTTGCCTGCATGCTCATGATCTTTCCTCCTTTCGAGCAACGCGTCCCGAGCCACCCACAGGGGTATTGGCTAGCGGAACCAGTAGCACAGACTTCAGTCTGTGCAAGCTTTGTGGCAATCCTTCTGCAGCTCTGCGCGAGTTCTCATTTACGGTCTCTTAGCCGGCCGTTTCTGCGCACTGACCGTCGGAGCCGGCGCCGTACCATCCGAATCCGCCGAGTCATCCGACGCCGCATTGTTGTTCCCATTCGTCACGCCGGAAAACGCCGAGTGCATCACGTCGTTCGCGAAAAAGTTCTTCCCGTCCATGGGTACCATCATGATTTGCAGCTTGTCCGAAAGCCGCTCCGCAATAATCTTCTGAATCAGCATCGGATTCTGCTTCAAGACGCTGGCTTCGAATTTCATCCGCTCAGCATCCGCAGCAGCAGTCACGCGGATTCGATTGGCCTCCGCGTCCGACAAATTCCGCTGCCGTTCGACTTCCGCCTTGCTGTCGATAATCTTCGCCTGCGCTGCAGCCTCAGCGTTTTGCAGCGTGGATTCTTTGCGCGCCTCGGCTTCCAGCTTCGTTTGCTCAATCTGCTTCTGCTTGAGCGGCAGCGTGTACTGCATCGCGTCGGCTTCCGCCTTGGCCTGCAGCACGCGCACGGCCGCTTGGCCCTCCGCCTGTTTCACGTCGCGCGCCTTCTGCGCTTCCGCCTCAAGCTCCGCGATGCGTACTTCCTTCAGTTTGATTTCTTGCTCGGTTCCCAGCCGCTCGTTCTCCTGCTCTTTCAAGAGCAGTCCTTCGAGCCCCTTCGCGTATTCCGCCGGAAGCTGTAAATCGCGCAGCAACACTTCGCGCACCAAGATTCCGTCGCTCTCCAGCCGCGTCGTGATTGCCGCGGCGGCTTTCGAGCGCAACTCCTCGCGCTTCGTCGCAAAAATTTCCTGCGTGATGTAGTTCGGCGCCAACTGCCGGTAAATCGTCGACACCACCGGCGCAACCACCTCTTCGCCCACAGGCTGTGGCAAATTCGCATGAATCGTGTCCAGCCGCCGCGGATCCAACCGGTACCTCACCGAAACAGCCAAGCCAATGTTCAACCCTTCTCTCGCCTGCACGATCAACACTTCGTTCTCCGATTTTGCGGTCGCGCTCGCCGACGTCGAGTACACCTGCTCCCGCGTGTCATACAACGCCACGCTATCGACGAGCGGTGTGACGAAGTGCACTCCCGGATACAACGTGCCGGGCCGCGCGCCCCAAATCTGGCTGACGCGTACGCCGGCGGACCCGTCCGGAATCACCACGATGCTCAGCGCCAGCAAGACGGGCAGCGCGCCCGAGATCGCCAGCCGCTGCGCCAGCCGCCAGCGGACCGGCCCGAAAGGGCGTTGCGCCGCTATCACCGTCCCCGCAAGCGTCCCCGTGCCGGCTTCCGTTGTCTTATTGCGCGCCAAAAGCCGCCGAAGTTGCTCCGAAATGAATATGTCGTAGACCACCAAAGCCCCGGCGCTTCCGAAGAGTCCGACGCCGAGAATCATCAGCAAATACTTCAAAGCCAGCATGGTGTTGCTCCTTCCCTCTCACTCCCCGGCGCTGCGGCGGAGAGGTGACCGCCAACTCCGCCGCTCACGTTGGGCCGGGAATCCTGCCCGCTCAATCTCAGGCTTTATCCTCGCTACCACTACTTGTCGGGGAAGGGATTGTTTACCCTGTAAGGGCCCTTCCCGGACGTTCTGTCACCAAACTCACCGATGCGAGGCGTAAGCACGCGCCAGTTGCGCGGTCCCGCGCACCAGGTTCGTGGGAGCGGCGACGCGCCGGGCCGTTGCTGGCCGCATGAAAACGAACATCGCGCGCAGCAGCATCAAGTTGAACGCCACAGCGGCAGCCGCGGCAAAAAGCGTGGTAATGACGAGCGTGGCAAAGTGCAGCATGGCGATCATGGCGTCCCTCTCAGTTCCTTAACGTCCTGCGACATTGGGAATGGCACGCCGAGCACCACGTTAAATGTTTTGAAAACAAAAGACTTACGGTTTCAGAGGAGGAACGCGTCTGTGTAGCAGGAAACACGCCGTGGCCACACAGACGCGCACCGGGCGCCCGCGTTTGGCCTCGCGAGCAATCGGAGCTATTGTAGTAGTGTCAGGAGAACGACCCGGTATCACGCCGGACGAAGGCCCGAAAGGAAGAAGGAAGCGAACCTGCCTGCCTGTTCTTCGGCAGCCAGGGCGACCGCTCCGAGAGACCACTCGATATGGCGCTACGCCCAGGAATGCGCATTGGCAAAATCCTCGGGATACCTATTTTTCTCCATCCGACCTGGGTCATTATTTTCGCAGGTATCACCTACTCTCTCGCCTTGCAATTCGCCCAGGAGCATCCTGGCTGGACTCCTGCCCAGCATTGGACCGTCGGCGTTTTCACCAGCGTTCTTTTTTTTGCGTCCCTTCTCTTCCACGAGCTCGCCCATAGCGTGGTCGCGCAGCACTACAAAATTCGCGTTCTCTCGATCACCCTGTTCATCTTCGGTGGAGTCGCCAGCATCGAGCGCGATCCCTCCAAAGCGACCCAAGAGTTCAACATCGCCATCGCCGGTCCCTTGGCCAGCGGTTTTCTTGCGGGGCTCTTCTTCGGTCTGGTCAAGTTTTTCCCCACAAACGAGACCGTTGCGACGCTCTCAGATTGGCTTTGGAAAACGAACTTGATGCTCGCGGTTTTCAATCTGCTGCCCGGCTTTCCCCTGGATGGCGGCAGAATCTTCCGCGCGATCGTCTGGGGTGCAACGAAAAACTTTTCGCGCGCAACGCGCGTTGCAGGCACGACAGGACGGCTGATTGCCTACGCGATGATTCTTCTGGGGGGCTTTGCCGTCTTCAAAGGCGTCGTCGTTTACGGTTTATGGAGCGTGTTCGTCGGCTTCTTCCTTTTGAACGCAGCTCAGGAGAGTGTCGCGCAACTAGCTGTCCGCGAAACTCTCTCCGGTCTACACGCCGCCGACGTGATGAGTCACGAAGTGCCCACCGTGGGCCGAGCCATCTCCTTGGAGGATTACGGCGCGGAAGTCCTGCGCACAGGCCGCCGCTGCCATCTCGTTATCACCGACGATCGCCTGGTCGGCATGATGAACGTCCACACCCTCAACTCGGTCCCTCGCGACGAGTGGGCCCATAACTCCGTCCAAGCCGTCATGATTCCCCGCGAACGCATTCTCTGGGCGACTCCCGACGAGCCGCTCCTGGGTCTCCTTGAGCGCCTCCTGAGCGCCGACATCAATCAAATGCCCATCGTCTCCGGCTCGGGCGATGGCGCCGCCCAAATCATCGGCATGGTCTCGCGCGATTCCATTCTTCGCGTCATGCAAACCCGCACTGAGCTCGGCCCGCTCTCTTTCGACGCCGCAAGCAAATAGATCGTTCCTGTTCCCTGTCGTTCCGCACGAACGGCTCCGAAAACCCGTCCCAGTGATTTTCTCCGAATCTTCTTAACTCCGGAATTCATCTTAGGTATACGATGGTTGTGAACCAGGGTTGTGCATTTAAGGAGGTCACGAATGGCTAAGAAGAACAAGTTCAATCAAGTCGCCGCAAAAATCGGGGGCGCATTGGGCAAAGCGGACCGCAAAGCTCATCAAGTCGTGCGGGCTGGAACGCTGGCCAAGAAAGAGCTTCACGACATTTCAAAGCAAGTCGACGCGCTGAAGCGCCAGCTAGCGAAGACCACCAGGCGTCTCAAGAGCGCCCTGAGCTAGTTTCGAAGAGTCCCAACCCAACATCTAAACACTCAAAATTAGTCGCATTCTAAGCGCGTTGGTATTTGCCTGTCCGTATCAGTTCCCATCCGCAGAAGCGCCTTTCAGCCGGATCACGTCCCTCTCTCACTCCATACTAAGAATGTCTCCAGCATTTGGTTTATAATGCGCCGCCCGTGGGACGGAGAGCCCGAGCACGCATGACCAAACAAAATGGAGGAAGCGCAGCCATGAAATCGGCGACTGCTAGGAAATCTTTGTCTTCAAGGTATCCTCGTCCGATCCGTTGGCGAACAGCGGCTGGGTTCATTTCATCGGCAGTGTTAGTGGTAAGCCTCGCCGCGCAAACGCCAGGCCACTCGCCAGGCACGGAGCCGCCGGCTGCAGCGTCCTCTGACGCTGCAACGGTCGCCTCCCCCGCGCCGGTAACTACGCCCTGGAAGCCCGTTTCCTCCCTGCCGCCGTAAATCAACTCGTCTTCGATCTCTCAATTACGCCGCACTGGTTTACGCTCTCCGACAAATTCTGGTATAGCTACCGCACGACCGACGGCACGCACTACTACATCGTCGACCCCGTCAAAAAATCCAAGAACCTTCTCTGGGATAACGCGAAGGTCGCTGCCTCTCTTTCTTCTCTCACCAATTTTCCTTATGACGCGCAGCATCTTCCTATTCGCCGCTTGAGACTCGTCGACAAAGACAGTCGCATGCGCTTCGAAGTGGAAATTCGCAAAGACGGCGTCATTCCCAACGAACCGGAGAAGAAAATTCAGGATGACGGTAGTCAGCAAGGCAACGAGAGTGAAGTCAAACAGAGCGAAGGCAAGCAAACCGGCCAACAGACCCAGCGCTCTGACCGTTCGGGCCAAGCCCCGGAACCCCCCGAAGAGCCGCGCATCCTCTCTTTCGAATACGAACTCGCCACAGCCAAAATCACGCGCCTCGATAACGTCGAGCCCATGCGCAAAAAACCAATGTGGGCCGCGGTTTCTCCCGATGAGAAGACTGTCGTCTTTGCCCGCGGCCAAAATCTCTTCATGTTGGACGCCGACAATTATGCCAAAGCTCTGAAAAAGGCTGGCGACTCCACCCTCGTCGAGACGCAGCTAACTACCGACGGCGTCGAACGATTTGGCTACGCCCGCCGCATCTTGCCCGAACAAGAGGATGAACTCAAAAAGGAGGACAAGGGCGACACCAACAAAGCCGGCATTCGCGCTCCCGCTATCACCATCCATTGGTCGAAGGACTCAAAAAAGTTTGCTGTGATGCGCGAAGACAATCGCAAAGTCCCCGACTTCTGGGTGATCCACTCGCTCGCAAATCCCCGCCCAACGCTCGAAGCGTACCCTTACCAGCTTCCCGGCGAAGACGTCATGCCCGGCTCGCAACTCGAGATTCTCGATGTCGCATCGAAGCAACTCGTCGTCGTTCAAGCAAAAAATTTCCAAGAGCAGGAACTCCGCATCGCTGACGCGCCGCTCCTCGAGCGTGATCGCGAAGAACAGCGCCAAGAACAAGAAGGCACTCAGGAGGGCGGCCAGATGCCCGTCACGCGCGTCAGTCCGCGCTGGCTCTCCGACGCTTCCGACAAACTCTATTTCATCAGCACAAACCGCGATTTTCGCAAAGTCGACGTCTGCGTCGCCGACACCGCCACCGGCGCTTCAAAAACGCTCGTCGAAGAACGCTCCAACGTGTGGCTCAGCACCAAGCCGCTGCGCCTCACCGGCAACGGCCAGGAGCTCATCTGGTGGTCCGAACGCGACGGCTGGGCGCACTACTATCTCTTCGATTCCGCCGGCAAACTAAAAAATCAAATCACTTCCGGCGAATATGTCACCGAACAAATTATTTCTCTCGATGAGAAATCCCGCACCCTCTATTTCACCGCCAACGGCCGTGAACACGGTGAAGATCCCTATTACACTCATCTTTATCGCATCAACCTGGATGGCACGGGCCTCCAGCTCCTGACTCCCGGTAATTTCTCTCACGCGTTGAGCGCTCCGGACTCTGGCAAATATTTTGCCGACACCTATTCCCGCGTGGACACGGCACCAAAATCCGTCCTCGTCGATGCGCAAGGCGCCCAGCTTCTCGATCTTGAAACAACGGACATCTCGCAACTGCTCGAAGCCGGTTTCAAATTTCCCGAAGTCTTCAAAGTCAAAGCCGAAGACGGCATCACTGATCTCTACGGCGTCATGTACAAGCCTTTTGATTTCGATCCCGCTCGCAAATATCCCCTCATTGAGTTCGTCTATCCCGGCCCGCAAACCGAAAGCGTCAACAAAACTTTCTCACCCAAGGGCCCCAACGTCCCTCTCTCCCAGCTTGGTTTCATCGTCATCGAAGTCGGCGCGCGCGGCGGAAGCCCTCAGCGCGACAAATGGTATGACAGCTATGGCTACGGCAATCTCCGCGACTACGGCCTCGCCGACAAAAAAGTTGCCGCCGAGCGCCTCGCCGCTTTACATCCCTACATCGATCTCGCGCGCGTCGGCATGTGGGGCCACTCAGGCGGCGGCTTCATGACCGCCGCAGCTCTCCTGCAGTATCCCGATTTCTACAAAGCCGGCTGGTCCGAATCCGGCAATCACGACAACAATGTCTACAATCGCGACTGGAGCGAAAAATATCATGGCGTCCGCGAAGAAGCGCAAAAAGACGGCTCCGAAAAATTCATCTACGAAATCGACAAAAATTCCGACCTCGCCAAAAATCTAAAAGGCCACCTCATGCTCACAACCGGCGACATGGACGAAAATGTGAGTATGGTTAACACCATGCGCGTCGCCAACGCCTTAATCCGAGCCGACAAGCGCTTCGAACTCCAGGTCTATCCCGGCATGCGCCATCCCTACATGCCTATCGTCAGTTACGTCGATATGGCCCGCGGCGATTTCTTCGCCCACTGGCTCCTCGGTTCATCCGATACGCGCGCCGATATCATCGAGCTCCAAAACCAAAAACAAGCCACCCCCAGCAAAAAATTCAAGGAATAGCCGTCGACCCTCCCTCGCTTCAAGGTCTTCCCTCGTAGGGGCACAACATGTTGTGCCCACTCTCGACCTTTCAGGAGGGTGCCCCAGGTTCGTCTTTTGAACCTGGGTCTTTGGAGCCAGGAACCGTACGCATCCTGTGCACCGTTGCCATGAGCTACCACATTGTGGTACTATCACAACGTGGAGTTCATCGAATCCCAGCCATTCTCCCGGAAGCTTCATCGGCTTGCCGGCGATGATGCCGACGAAGTACTGACAGCGATCCAACGAGACCTTTCGCGGAAACCGGACCGCGGTGCGATGGTTCCTGGCCTGGGCGGCGTCCGCAAAGCGCGCATCGCGAATCCGTCCCGCGGCAAGGGCAAGCGCGGCGGCTGTCGTTATTTGTACCTGTATTTGGAGACGCGGCACCACATTCACCTGCTCTTCTGCTCGACAAAAACGAACAGGAAGATGCCGGTGAAGAACAGCGCAAGCAGATCCGCCAGTGGGCTGCCCAGGTTAAACGAGAGTCAGGAGACTACTCATGGCCAAGAAAATCAAAGTGAACATTTTTGACGACATGAAAGCCGCTCTAAAGGACGCGGCCGCGTATGAGCACGGCGAACCCGTCAACTTGCGCGTCACGCGCATCCCCTCGCGCCCCAAGCCCATTTCTGCCAAAGAAGTCCGCCAAATCCGTCAAACGCTTAACGCCAGCCAAACCCTCTTCGCTACCTACTTAAACGTCAGCCCCAACGCGGTCCGAAGCTGGGAACAAGGCACCCGCCGCCCTCGCCAAGCCGCCCTAAAACTCCTCGCCATCGCCAAGAACAACCCCAAAGCCCTCCTCGTCGCCTAGCTGGACGCGAAACCTCACCGGTCACCCCGAACTAAACTGTTCAAGGGAAGACTCTCTGCGTTGCGCAAACTGACCCGCTAACTTGTCGTGATAGTATGCAAAACCAAGCTGCTTTGATGGAAGAGATTCGTCTCAGGCTGGACTCGTTTGAATAGAATCTCCCTAAACATCTCGATGCATTCGCTCTGTCTCCAGACTCGAAGCTTCCAGCGAAGGTGCTTCGGTATCGGGAATCCCTCATTTGGAGAATCGCCGAAGTGGGACGGGCAGCGTTTCACCAGTTGGAGGGAAATAAGTTGGTTGCGGGAATCGTCCTTACGCGTGCCGTGGTGGAGACAAGTGCTGCACTTTGGTATCTGCGGTCCCGGGTGGACGACGCCATCAAGTCGAATCAGATCGGCGACATCGATATTTATCTGGTGAAATTAAATGTAGGGATAGCGTCAGCACCGCCGAAGCTGGAGGCGCGAGACTTCCCTCGTCCCGTGAAGATTGGGAAGTTCCTCGGTGAGGTCGAGAAGGTGATAGAAGGTTTCAGCGATCACTATGGCGTGCTCAGCGAATTTGCGCATCCGAACTGGGCAGGAACGGTGTCGCTGTACTCCAAGTATCACCCCGAGAACCTGACGATCGAATTTGGCGAGAATATACGAAGCGGCGACCAAACAAAAGGGCTCGGTGTCAACAGCCTGCATGCGGCGTTGAAGTTTTTCGAGGTGACATACAACAACCTAACCGATTCCATGCCCGCTTTTGTTGAACTCTGCCAGAGGCATCTGACGGAGCAAAAGGAAAAATTCAAGGAAGGAGGAGTGTAGAACCCAATCGAAATGGAGGCGGGTGGCCGCTCGTTAACGTAGGGTGGGACAGCCTTAACGGGACAATAAGATTTTGACTTTATCTTCTTCCGGAGTGTCCCGCCCTTTCGGGTTTGCTTCTTGAAACAGTGGGGTCCGTTCTCTGTCTCTTATGGAGCTGGTTGCGAATTTGGGTTTTCCAAGCATCCTCACTGGCTCGCCAAACCGTCTCAATCCGGGCATTTGAAACAGCGCACCATTATGGTGCATAATGGTGTCATGAGCTCTGCAAACAAGACCGTACGCCAAAGCGTCAGCCTCCCGGCAACCACCGCAGCCAAAGTCCGCAGCCTGGCAAAGACTCGCAGGCTCAGCTCCAACCGCATGCTGGTCGAACTCATCGAGAACGGCATCGAGGCCGAGAAGCGCAAACAGCAGGAGTTTTTCGAACTGGCCGAGCGTTTCCGCGATGCTTCTGACCCAGAGGAAGCCAAGCGCCTCGGCGACGAACTCGGCAGGATGGTCTTTGGCAGCTAATGCCCAGGATCGAGAGCTGGGACAAGCTGCCTGCAAATGTCCGTCAGCACCTCATCGACCGCATGCGCGAAAGGGCCATCGGCATCGCCGACCTAAACCAGCTTCGTCTCTGGATCGCGACGCAGCCGGACGTACCGGATGGCGATTGGTACAAAGACTTCGGTTCATTCAAAATTTGCGGTCGCGGCTCGTATCCCAAGACGTTCTTGTTGTCCAGCCAGGCCGCAAAAGGCAAAGCCCTCTGAGAAGGCCCAGACCCCAAGGGGAGAGGCAGGATGTTTTCTGATACTTCCTCTAGAATTATTTTCAACCCTTAAACGCGGAACCACTCAACTTTCGCTTCTTTCTACTCACTGCCCACTATTCACTACTCACCGACGGGCGGCGCGCCCTGACTATCCATCGCGCTGAGAACCCACTTCTGCAACACGGCTCGATACTCTGGCTTCACTTCACCGAACACAAGTCCGATGCCCGAGGGCCTGACATAAAGGACGGATGCCTCGGCCTCGAAATATTCTCCGCAGTAATTGATCTTCACCAAAACGGGGCGTTGAACCTCAAACGACGCGGAAGTTTCCAGGAAACACCCGCGTAAGCTTAGCTCTGTCACGCGAGCAGGGACAAATACAGTAAGCGCGTTTCCGAGAGCGATGTCGGCGCTCGCGGTGAACGCAAATCTTAATCCACGACGTTCTTCGTCCATTGTGCAAGCCTATCCCAGCGAATGACTGCGTCGAGTAACTTTTGAAAAATGAAGTACAGCACCAAGCTAAGTCTTAAGTCGTCGAACTTGGTGCGCTTGATGTACTCTCCGGCGTATCCGTTTTATCCGTCGTGACGCGGACAGCTTCCACTTGCAGACCCTTATTCGCGTCAAATCGCTGCTTGCGGTCTAGACCCTTAACGAATTCTCTGGCAGCCTTCGCAATCGCACCTGCGATGGTGGTTGCATCTACTTTAACGGTTGTTCCTTCCGTTCCCTTGCTCCGGTCTTCGTAGCGGATCTTTACGCTGTATGTGTTCATCCTTCTACTTTGCTCCAGGTTTCACGTATCCGCAAGCGCGGCGACCGGACGTCTTCTGATACCTCCCCTAGAATGGCGGGTAGGACAGCCGGCTGCCTTCTTCCGTTCTTCACGGGTCGCAGGATACGGACCACGAATCGCCGACTACGTTTCAAGCGTTCACTGATTGGGTGCTGGCCGGTCGCGCTTCCAGCACGGCACGAATCCCGTAGCGCGGCCGCAGGGTGATCGACGCCAGCGGCACCACCGGATGCCCTTCAACCAGCCGGAACCGGTACTGCCGCGCGATCGTCGCCAGAATCAGCGCCGTTTCCATCAGCGCGAACGAATTCCCGATGCACTGGCGCGGGCCGCCCCCAAAGGGGAAGTACGCAAATTTCGGATTCCGTTTCAGCAGGTCGCCCTCCCACCGCTCAGGACGAAATTCTTCCGGCGCGTCGTACCATCTCGCGTCGCGATGCACAGTCCACTGCGCAAACGAAACGCCCGAGCCTTTCGGCACCGTGTAGCCCGCGATTTCGTGGTCCTCGATGGCCGTCCGCGCCGTTCCCCAGGCGGGGGGATAAAGACGCATCGACTCGGTGATGATGTGATTCGTATAAACGAGCTTCGGCAAATCCTCGAGCGAAGTAGCGCGCCCCGCAAGCACCGTTCTCAGTTCGGCGTGGAGCTTCGCTTCCACCGCGGGATTCTGGGCGAGCAGCCACCACGTCCAGGAAAGCGTATTCGCCGTGGTTTCGTGGCCGGCCAGGAAAAGAGTGATGGCTTCATCGCGAAGCTGCTGATCGGTCATGCGCGAGCCATCTTCATCTTGCGCGGCCAGCAGCATGGAGAGGAGGTCGCCCGCATCGCGGTCCGAGGCACGTTTCTCCGCAATAATTCGGTAGAGAACTTTCTCGATTTGACGGATCGCACGTTCCAGGCGGAGATTCGTCGGCGTGGGCAGCCAGTGCGGAATCAGAACCGTGCGCCGGAAATTCGCGGCAAGTTCGAGCAGGAGTTCCAGCGATTTGCCGACTTCTTGCGCGTCTCGTTCCACGTCAGCGTCGAACAGCGTTTTGCCGACGATTTGCAGCGTGAGCCGCATCATTTCTTTGTGGATGTCGCGCTCTTCCCCGTCTTGCCACTCGTGCAGCAATCGTTCGGTGTATTCCACCATCGTCGAGGCATAGCCCGCGATACGCGCGCGGTGAAACGCCGGCTGTGCCAAGCGCCGCTGCCGCAGCCAGAAATCCCCCTCGCTCGTCAGCAAGCCTCTTCCGAAAACGCGCTTGTTGGCTTGCAGCACGCGGCCCTTTATGAATTTTCGCGGGTGACTCACGAGAACGTCTTCGATGTGATCCGGATGATTGAGCAACAGGATGCGAAAATTCAGAACGCGAAGGCTGACGAGATCTCCGTATTCGCGCATGAGTCCCGTGAAATAGCTAAGTGGATCGCCATTGTTCAGAGGGCCCAGCGACCAGCGCTTGAACCCGGTAGAAGGACCTGGAGGAAACTTGAGCTTCGCCCGTGAGCTCATGAATTCATGCTAAAGGCCGAGTGCGTTTGCGTCAACGCGTGGCGTGTCAGGAAGTGGCGGCATTACGTGCACGCAGCGCTCGCAAACGATACGCGCCGCGCAGAAAATCGATGGACACGCTCGAAAATCCGGCCGCCCCGAACCGTTCGGGCGCCGATGTAGGCGCCACGGGCACAAATGTGCTTCGGATATGCGCGACCCGTTGCGGCCATCCATCTTGAATCTCAAGTGCCAGAAACACGCCGCCGGGCCGTAGAACCCGGAAGATTTCTGCAAATGCCCGCTCCTGCGCCTCTGGCGATCTCAGATGATGCAGCACGAGAACCGCGATCACCGCTGAAAATGCTTTTCCCGGAAATGGCAGCGCTGACGCATCGCCCTGCACTACCGCGCCGTTTTTGCTCCGATTCTTTTGAGCAAGTCGCACCGCAAACGAGTGGCTGTACTCCAGGCTCGTCACTCGCCCAGCATGCTTGCGTAACTCTTCTGTTGCTGCACCCGGCCCAGCTCCAATTTCCAGAGCGTGCTCTCCCAATTCCGAACCGGACAAGAGCCACGGAATCACTCGCGTCCGCGTCAGCCGTCGCCAATACGACGAAGCGCAAAACCAGTTCTCGAACCGATTCACAAAAACACGTCCAGTCCTCCGCGCAAAAAAAATGCTGCCACACGCTTTTGAAGAAGGAGCTAGTTTTTCGGAGTTTGATTATCGCAGGCCTACGCAAACTATGGCTATCGCAACAACTTATCGTAGCAGCGGGCGAATTCGACGCAGCGCTGCAGCAAATTGGTCGGCGTTATACGCGGAAGGATTTTCAAGCTGGCGGAAAAGCTCGTTGATGGCGGCGCGAACTTCCTCTGCGTTGCTGGGCTTCGCGTCTTTGCTGTACGCGATGTACAGCGAATCCATTGCCATGGCCGCTTGTTCGGCAGCGCGCTCGTCAGCAAGCGAAATATTTTCAGCATCGTCCGAAATAAGCTGCAGCAGGCGCAGGACAACGGCGCGATCGTATTGCATTGCCGCCAGCCTCTCGGCAAAACGCTGCGCAATCGGCGCAGCGGCGGATGCGGACGCCGCGACCGCGTTGCGATCTGGGTTCAGCTTGGACATTTCGTCCGAGACTTCGGCAAGCGAGCGATCAAGCTCTTGCGCGTTCGCGGAATCAATCTGCTTCGCGAGCAAACGGAACACGGCGTAGCGCGAACTGTTCCACGCGGGATCGCCGGGACGACGGCCGGCAAAACCATGTTCCTGCCGCCAGCTATCTTTTGCGGGCACGAGTGTGTGGTGGCAGGCAAAACACGAAAGCTCGGAGTATTCGGGCCACACCTCTTTTTTATCGAAGCGTTCGCCCTTTGCGCGCCAGGTGAGGCGCTCCATTTCCGCGCGAAGCTGCACGGCTTGGCCCGCGCTCCAATCGCGGACACCGGCCCACGCGGCATCTTCGACGGGTTTCCCCGGAGCGGACTCGCGCGGCGATTTCCAGTGCCGCGGCATCACCGCGGAAAAAGAATCCAATTCAAAAAAGAGATCCGGATGGCCCGCGGCGATCATTTCGTGATTCACAAATTTGTCTTTCGTGCCCAGATGGCACTCGAGGCATTTTTCTGTGCGATGAATCACATCCCGCGTGTCGCGCATGCCGAGGGCGACGGATTTTTCGTGTGGCCAGTCACGCGTCGTATGTGGGCCTAACCACGCTGACGCAGGGCCGTGGCAATTTTCGCAGGAGACGCCATCGGACAGTTCGAATGGGCGGCCACGCTGCTCCGGCGTTGTGTACAGCGCGTGGCAGATGAGACACTTCGGCGATTCTTCGGCTTTCGCATTGAGTTTCAGAATGTGGGCGATGCGTTCACCGATATCACCTGTCAGCGCTTGGTAGGCGTGGCTGTGCTTGTCTTTCACGATCCAGGTCGAATACTCGTCTTGCAGAACGCGGCTGACGGCCACGGGTTTGACGCTGCCATGACAACTGGTGGCGGCGCAGGAGCCGGGGCCGATGTATTTCACAGGGTCGGCGTTCGAATCGGTATCCGGAGCGGCGGGGTTGGCGTGTCCCGAGGGAGAACTTTTTGGTTTGGCTGGGCTGTTTTTCGCCGCAGCCATCCGAACAGCAAAAGCCAATGGCAAGAAGAGCGCAACGGACAGCGCGATGCGTGGGCAATAGGATTTAGGGACGATTGGCATTCGCAATGACGGACAATTCGTTCGCCCAATTATCGTTTGGAAGACGCGCCAGACGCGTTGTCTTTTTCGCAGCGTGGCGCGAAAAGGCAACGGGGCTTCTATTTACAGGGCGGAAGGGCGCCAGTAGTATGCAAGGGAATCCGTACCACACTCCACGCCGGGTGACACGACTTGACCGGCGCTTTTCAATGCGAGACGCCGCGCCGTGATCTTCGACGACCTGCGAGCTATTCAGCTTCGCTACGGCTTCTTGCCCAAGGCGGAACTCGAAGCCTTTTCCCAACGCTCGCACACTCCCCTCTATCAGATCCACAGTGTCGCCAGCTTTTATCCTCACTTTCAGCTCGTGCCGCCGCCGAAGGCGGATGTTCGTGTTTGCGCGGACATGAGCTGCCACTTGAATGGAGCTTGCGAACTACGCGCGGAGCTGGAGCAACGTTTTGCAAAAAACCCTCCGGCCGACGTGCTCGTACGCGATGTTTCCTGTCTTGGGCGGTGCGATCAGGCACCGGCCGTTTCCATCAACGATGCAATTTTCACGAATGTGACGGCGGCAGCCGCCGAGGCGATTGCCCGGAGTGCGATTCTCGGCGAAGCCGTCGTCGAGCCACATCCAGAGCACGCGAGGACGCAGTGCGCCTCCGATCCTTACGTCGGAGGCGAAAAGTACGGCGTTCTTCGGAAACTGGCGACTACAAAAGATTGGGACGGGGTTCTGGCAGAACTGAAATCCTCGGAATTGCGCGGGATGGGCGGAGCAGGATTTCCGACGAGCATGAAATGGGGTTTGGTGCGCAAGGAGCCGGGGACGGAGAAGTATGTCGTTTGCAACGCGGACGAGAGCGAGCCTGGAACGATCAAGGATCGATTCATCATGACGCACCTGCCGCACCTGGTGATCGAGGGAATGATCTTGGCGGGGCTGGTCACCGGAGCGAAGCGCGGCATTCTCTACATCCGGCACGAGTATGGGTTGCAGGAAGAAATCCTCGGCGAGGAGCTGCGCCGCTGTTATCACGAGGGTTTGCTCGGAAAGAATATTTTGAAAAGTGATCTGACTTTTGATCTGGAGATTTTCGTCAGTCCGGGCGGGTACATTTGCGGCGAAGAAACCGCACTGATTGAGGCCATCGAAGGCAAGCGCGCGGAGCCGCGGAACAAACCGCCATTTCCTGTGCAGGCGGGGCTCTGGCAAAAGCCGACGGTGCTCAATAACGTCGAGACGTTCGCGAATGTGCCGCAAATTCTAGCGAGAGGCGTGGAGTGGTACAAGGCGCAAGGAAAAAGCGGTTCGCGAGGACTGAAATTTGTCGGCGTCAGTGGCCACGCGGCGAAACCTGGGATTTTCGAAGTGCCCATGGGAATCTCGATGCGCGAAGTTTTGTTCGACTACGCGGGAGGAATTCGCGGGGGGCGACAGTTGAAGGCGTTTGCACCTTCGGGGCCGTCTTCCGGATATTTGCCGGCGTCGATGGTAGATGTACGGCTGGATTTTAAGGCCCTGGCGGATGCGGGATCGATGCTTGGATCGGGCGCGATTGTGGTTTGCGACGATACGACCTGCATGCTGGATATGGCGCTGAATGCAGTGCGTTTTTATCGGAATGAGTCCTGCGGGAAGTGCGTGCCTTGCCGGGTGGGTTCGCAGAAGATGACAGATTTGCTGGTGCGGTGGACGCACGGCGGATTGGCGGAAAAACAGTATCAAGCGGATCTGGCATTGATTGATGAGCTTTGCCAGGCGATGAGTCTCACTTCGATTTGCGGCCTTGGGCAGATTGTTCCGGCGCCGGTCTTGTCGGTATTGAAATATTTTCGGGAAGAGATTGACGCGCATGTTCTGAAGGGGCAGTGCCCGAGTGGGATTTGTTTTACGGCGGCGGCGCGGGCGGGTGAGGCGTCGCGTGTGGGGATACGACCGTAGAAGGAGTGAAGTAAAGAAGTAAGGACGTAAGGAAGTAAAGAAAGGAGCAAAGAAGGGGAAGAGGATTTAACGCAGAGGGTGGCGGAGGCACAGGGGACGCAGAGAAGAGAAAAAAAGAAAGAAGGAAGAAAGACAAGGCGAGGATTGTGAGTACAGCAACGACACCGTCGGGATTTGTGGAGATAACGATTGACGGGCGACCTGTGCAGGTGGCCGCGGGGACGAGTGTGTTTGATGCGGCGCGGATGAATGGAACGCCGATTCCTACGCTTTGCCATTTGCAGAATGAGACGCCTGTGGGGGTGTGCCGGCTTTGTGTGGTGGACACCGGGGCGCGGGTGCTAACGGCGTCGTGCGTGCGGCCTGTCGAGGCTGGCATGAAAGTGGTTACGAATTCTGAGAAAGTTTTGAACGCGCGGAAGACTCTGCTTGAACTTTTAATGGCGGATCATCCTTCTCCGTGCGCGCGACAGAAAAAATCAGGTGATTGCGAACTGGAAAATTTGGCTCAGGCCGCGGGAGTTACGCAGCCGCGATTTGCGAAACGCACTGTTTCGCGCGGGGTGGACGATTCTTCGCTGGCGATTGCCGTCGACCACGATGCTTGCATTTTGTGCGACCGATGCATACGCGGTTGCGACGAAATCAAGAATAATTTTGTGCTTGGGCGGATGGGAAAAGGCTACTCGGCGGGGATTGCTTTTGACCTGAACGCGCCGATGGGCGACTCGACTTGCATTTCCTGCGGGGAATGTATGGTGTCGTGCCCTACCGGCGCGCTAACGAACAAAACCGTTGTGGGCACATCCATCGCAGCGGGCCTAGACGCACAGGGATTCGAAGCAGAAGAGCTTCTGCAATTGCCTGTGTTCAAGGGCGTTTCGGGGACGTTTCTTGAGTTGAACCGCGGGGCAATCGTCAAGCGACGATTCCGTCCTGGCGAGATTATTTGCCGTGAGGGCGAATTCGGTTCGACTGCTTTTTATATTTTGGAAGGCAAGGCGCGTGTATCGCTTTCGTCGCCAATCGCGCACGTGAAGACGCAGGGCGGGGCGAAAGGGCTTTTTAAGAAGCTCACCAGCACACTTGCGGCACGCGACGCGGATGTCCGCGCTGAGGAGACTCGCGACAGAACGATTCCTATCGACGCTTCCGTGGACCTCGCGTACGGGAATCCCGTGGCCGAACTCGGTCCCGGCGATTTGTTCGGAGAGATGACGTGCATGAATTTTTATCCGCGGTCGGCGACGGTGATTGCGGAGACGGATGTCGTGGCGTTCGAGATGCTTCGAAACGTGCTCGACATCATGATGAAGAACAAATCGTTTCGCGCGCAGATTGACCAGAATTATAAGCGGCGAGCGCTAGAGAATCATTTGCGCGGCGTCCCGATGTTCGCGGGGCTTTCCACGGATTTCATCGAGCATCTGAAAGGGAGCGTGGAGCTGCAGCGGTTCGCACCCGGGCAGATCATCGCGCTGCAAGGCGATGCAGCGGAGAATTTTTATCTGGTGCGCATCGGATTCGTGAAGATTTCGGAGACGTATCCTGGCGGGGAGCTGGTGCTGGCGTATCTCTCGCGCGGAGATTATTTCGGCGAGATCGGCTTGCTCGGGGGAGGAGTGCGGACGGCAACTTGCACGGCGCTGGACCACGTCGAGGTGGTGCGCATTTCCGGCGACGATTTTCGCGACATGGTGGAGCGCTTTCCTAGTGTACGCCAAGGCCTTGAAGCCGTGGCAGCGGAGCGCGGGGCGCAAAATCAACAACGCATGCAAACGGTCCGCAGTGTGCCCATCGACCAGTTTCTTTCGCAAGGCTTGATGGAAGCGCAGAGCCTGTTGATTCTCGACCTGAACAACTGCACGCGCTGTGACGCTTGCGTGAATGCGTGCGCGGATGCGCACGACGGAATCACACGACTAGTGCGAGAAGGTTTGCGATTCGAACAATATCTGGTGGCAACTTCGTGCAGGCAATGCCGCGACCCGCTATGCATGGTCGGGTGTCCAGTGGGAGCAATCCGGCGGCGAAACTCGCTGGAAGTGATTATAGAGGATTGGTGCATCGGCTGCGGCTTGTGCGCACGGAATTGCCCGTACGGAAATATCAATCTGCATCCGTTTGATGTGATAGTGGAAGACCTGGAGCGGCCCGGGCGGCAGAAAGCCGTGGTGAAACAGAAGGCTACTTCGTGCGATTTGTGCACGCATTTGAAAGAGCCGAGCTGCGTTTACGCTTGTCCGCACGATGCGGCGCACCGGGTGGACCCGAGGACGTTTTTCTCGGAAATGCTTGGCGGCGGAGGGGCGAAGTGAAGCGAAACACTCATCAAAAACCGGATCGACCTGAATGCTCCGTGAGGAACAAGAGCACAGACTGAAGTCTGTGCCACTTAAGAGGCATATTGCGTGCGGATTGATAAAACACACCGAATCTGGTCGATAGTTACGGGAACGATTATTGGGACTTCGACCGCTTTCTATCTTCGGTATGCGCTTAGTGCACCTGAGGGGCCGCGGGGAGGGAGCGCGATCGGAATTGGATTTGGAGTGATTGGATTCGGGCTCATGATTTTCGCGGCGCTGCTGGGGGCGCGAAAACGGGTGCCAACCTGGAGGATCGGGCGGGCACAAGCATGGATGCGCGGGCACTTATGGCTGGGCTTCTTGAGCTTGCCGATGATTTTGTTTCATGGTGGATTTCATTTTGGCGGGACGCTAACGAGCGTGTTGATGTGGCTGCTGATTATTACGGTCGTGAGCGGGGTGTTTGGAGCGGCGGTGCAACATTATGTGCCGCGAGTGATGACGACGGACGTCAAGTTGGAAACGATTTACGACGAAATTGGAAATGTGCGGAAGCTGCTACGTGAAGAAGCGGATCGCGGCGTCGAGGCGATTTGCGGTCCACTGGGGATCGGCGGATCGACAAAAGAGGAAGTGCAACGGGCAGGAGGATTCAGCGCGGCGCGAACGACGGCTGCGACGAGCAGCGGCGCAGCGGTGGCGGCTGCCGCGGAGACTGCGGTGCTTACCGAGGAGGAGTGCGCGCCCTTGCGAAAGTTTTATTTAGGAGAAATGCGACCTTTTCTCGAGCAACCAAAGTTGCGCGGATCGCGGCTTGGGGATGCCGATAAAGCGCATAGCGCGTTTAGCGGGCTGCGGACGCTGATGCCGCAACCGGCGCAGGCAACGGTGCAGGATTTGGAAGATATTTGCGATGAAGCGCGGCAGTTGGTGCGACAGGAACGGCTACATCATTTGTTGCATGTGTGGTTGTTGGTGCACATACCGTTATCGCTGGCGTTGATTTTGCTGGGGGCAGTGCATGCGGTGATGGCGCTGAGATATTGAGTTTCAGTACCCACTGGACCTTGCGAAGGGCGTGGCTCTTGTCGATAGAGTCGGAGGGTGGGGCAAGCCCCACCCCTACAGCGGAAACATGATGGCTCGCGGATTTATGTGGGCGCTGGTTAAAACACTTGGCGAGAACACGAACAACTAAAAAATTGGCGCAGCGGATCGACTTGAACTATTTCAAGAGGCCGACGGCGCTGAAGCGCGCGAAGTTTTGGCTGAGTGTGGGGCTGCCTGCGCTCGCGCTGGTTTGGATTGGCTGGCACGGATTTGCGCGGGACTCGCGCGTGTATTCAAGCGGGCGGATGAGCGAGGCGCACGCGGTGTTGGAAGCGCAGTGCGCGGCGTGCCATGTGCAAACGTCGGGAGCGTTTTCGGCGAAGGCCAGCGATGCGGCTTGTTTGTCGTGCCACGATGGGCCGATCCATCACGCCGCGCAGACGAAAACGATTGGCTGCGCGGAGTGCCACACGGAACATCGCGGGCGAGTGAATATTGTTGCGGCAAAGAATCAGAGTTGCGCGCAATGCCACGGGGATTTGAAAACGAGCAGCGGCGCGCCACAGTACACAGCACATATAGAGAGTTTTGAGGACGGGCATCCGGAATTCGCGGCGCTGCGCCCCTCGAATGGAATGGCCGCGCGCGACGCCGGAACGATCAGCGTAAATCACGCCATTCACATGAAACCGATCCGCCGCGGACCGAATGGGCCGAATGTGCAGTTGGAGTGCGGGGATTGTCACCAACCCGAGACGAATTCCGAAGAATGGAAGTACGCCGACGCGAGCTACGCGTCGGCCAGCACTAGTTACTCTGCGCAGGATGAAGCGCTCGCTCCCAAGCCTGGGGCGCTCTCGCGCCCTGTGCCTAGAAGTGGGCGTGAATTAATGGCGCCGGTGAAATTTGCGACGGCGTGCGCGGGATGCCATTCACTGGCGTTTGACAAGCGGTTCAATGAAGGCGTGCCGCACGACAAGCCGGAGGTGGTGCACGCGTTTCTGGTGAAGAAATTCAGCGAGTATATGGCGGCGCATCCGGGGGAGTTGCGCGAAACGCGTGACCCTGGGCGCGATTTGACGGGAAAGCCGGTGCAGGCGGCTGTTCGCGTTTATACGCCGAATGAGTGGATTGCCGTGCGGATCAAAGACGCCGAGGAACTTTTGTGGCGGAAGACTTGCAAACAGTGCCATGCGCTCGCGGCGGGAGCGGGGCAGAATAATTTGCCGGTCGTGGAGCCAGCGCGGGCGACAGTGAAGTGGATGCCGCACGCGAGATTCGATCATGACGCGCATCGGGGATTTGCGTGTGTGAGCTGCCACGAGAAAGCGCTAAGCAGTACGGAGACGAGCGACGTGCTTTTGCCGGGGATTGAGACCTGCAAGACGTGCCATGCACCGGGCCCCGAGCATGCGGAATCGCGATGTTTTGAATGCCACACATATCACGATTGGTCGAAGCGAAAAGACGTAAAGCCGACCTTCACTTTGCCCGCGCTACGCACCGGCGGGCATTGAGATCTGAGCAGACAAGCCGAATGAGTGATTTCTTGATTAAAGCTATGGTGCGTCCGGTAGAGGGCGGACCCGCAGCGGCACAATAGGCAGAGAGTTTGCCGCAGGGTTCGCCCGCGGCGTTGAGTATCAGAAGACGCGTTAGTCGATTATTCTAGGATGTATCGTGGCATCTGAAGCGAAAACCGTTGTTCATGCTCCCGGCGCGGCGGCTGGAGCGCAGGCCCCCGCGCACGAAGGCGCAGCGAAGAGTTTTTGGCGAATCCTCACACGGTTTGATTCCTCTAAATTACAGCCTTATCTGGCGTTGCGAAACACGGCCGGAGTTGTGCTGCCCCTGGTGGCCGGCTATGGACTGGGCATGCCGCGCGGCGGACTGGCTGTGGCCATCGGCGCGTTGAACGTGTCCTATTCGGACGGAAGCGATCGGTACGCTTCGCGGGCGAAACGCATGTTCGCATCGAGCGTGTTGTGCGCGACGGCGGTGTTTGCGGGCGCGATTTCAGGAAGACATCTTGTCGCCGTCGCGATTGCGTGCGCTTGGGCGTTTGTGGCGGGGCTGGCCGTTTCGATCAGCGCAACGGCCGGCGACTTGGGAGTGATCAGCACCGTGTCGTTGCTGGTGTATGCGGCGCAGCCATTGACGGCGCGGCAGGCGGCGATTTCCGGATTGCTGGCGCTAGCAGGAGGGATGCTGCAGACGGGACTATCCATAGCGATGTGGCCGGTGAGGCGTTACGATCCGGAACGGCGAGCGCTGGCGCGCCTTTATGAGGAGTTGGCGCGGAGCACGGGCGTGCCCGCGCAAACCGCGATCGCCATCACCGAAGTACAACTCAGCGGCCAGGCAGAGACAGCGCTCTCGGGACTGAGCCGCGACGAGACATTGGAGGGAGTGCGTTACCTCGCGTTGCTGAGCCAAGCGGAACGCGTGCAGCTGAGTTTGCTGACGCTTTCTAGATTGCGCGTGCGGATGGAGAGGGAAAGCCTGTCGCACCCCGGCGTGAGGATCCTGGACACCTACTTCCGGATGGCCGGTGGCGTGTTGCGGTTGATCCGAGATTCGCTGCTGACGGCCAAGCCGGCGGAAAAGGCCGAGGCGCCGCTGGCCGCGCTCGAAACCGCGACGCAAGAGCTGCGCGAAGCAAGTGCGGGAGCGACGGGTTCGTTTCTTTCCGCGGTGCTGCGGGAGGCACGGTATCAAATGGCGGGGCTGAACGGGCAACTCCGAGCATCGATGGAGCTGGCCAACAACGCGACTCCAGTGGGAGACGCGGAATTTGCAAAACGGGAAGCGGAGGAGCCGTGGTGGTTGCGATTCCGCGGAAGCCTCGCAACGCTGCGAGCGAATTTGACTTGGAAATCTTCAGCGTTCCGGCACGGCCTTCGGCTGGCAGTATGCGTAGCAGTAGGAGATTTGATTGGACGCAGCTTCGACTGGCGAAGGTCGTACTGGCTGCCGATGACGGTTGTGATTGTTCTGAAACCGGACTTTACTTCGACGTTCAGCCGGGGAGTGCTGCGCATTGGGGGAACCATTGCCGGACTCTTTCTTGCAACAGGTCTGTTTCGTTTTCTTCCGCAGACAACCGTCTTGCTTATCCTGCAGATTGCGGTGTTCACTTTTATGCTGCGCTGGGTGGGGCCTGCAAACTACGGGATTTTTGCGATCGCAGTGAGCGCTATGATCGTAGGATTGATCACCATTCTCGGTGTAGCGCCGAGCGAGGTGATCTGGGCGCGCGGAATCAACACTGCGGCGGGCGGCAGCTTAGCGCTGCTCGTTTACTGGTTGTGGCCGACGTGGGAGCGGTCTGGCGTGGCGGAACGAATCGCGCAAGTGGTCGACGCATATCGGGAATATTTCTATGCACTGACGCAGGAATACGTAAACTCCGCGAGTGCGACCGGAGTGCAAGCCAAGTTGAACGAGTCACCTGATCTGGACGAGAAACGCTTGGCCACAAGGCGGGCGCGGTCAAATTTGGAAGCGTCGATCGGCAGGTCAAGCGCGGAACCCGGAACAACCGCGGAACAGATGAGCCAGTTGAACGCGATACTGGTCAGTTCGCATCGGTTCTTGAATGCGGTAATGGCCTTGGAGGCCGGATGGCGGCATATGCCTCCGTCGCGGACCAGGGCGGAATTCGGGGAGTTTGCGGAAGACGTGGAGGAAACACTGGTGCTTCTTGCCAAAATGTTGAGGGGAACAAAAGTTCGGACAAAGGATTTTCCGGATTTGCGTGAAGACCACCAAAGGCTGATGCAATCAGGCGATGGGCGAACGGAACAGTATGCGCTAGTAAATGTGGAGGCGGATCGCATCACGAATAGCTTGAATACGCTGCGGGAAGAAGTGACAGAATGGGGACGACCAGCGAAGAGCGGATAGGGAGGACGCTATGGGGGAAACGAGACGCAGATTCTTGATGGCACTGGCCGCGGCGGCGAGTTGTTCTGTGACAGCAGATGGCTCTCTCTTCGCGCAAGTGCGAGGCGATAAGCCCTTTCCAAGTCCGCCGGCGTCGGCAGAGACTCAGAATCCAGCGGAGAAAGAGGCATCCAAGGCCGATTCGCAGAGCGCGAATAGAGCGGCACTGCAGCAAAACGAGAAGGAATTTCGCGCAGGAGTCGATAAGTTGTATGAGCTGGCAAGCGCGTTGAAGCAAGAAGTCGACAAGACGGTGACGACGGAAGTTTTCTCCGTACAAATGTACAAGAAGGCGGAGGAAATTGTGAAAATAGCGAAAATGTTGAAGGGGAAGGCGAAGGGATAAAAGTCAGTGAATAGTGAGTGTTGAGTAGTGAGTAGTGGAAGAGAGGACCATGGCGCTTATAGCTGGTTTTCTTCGGATGGATTGGGATGGGATCGGATGAACAGGGAGGACATTCGAATTAGGAAAGCCGTGGCGGCGGATGTTCTGGTGTTGCGGCGGCTGATTGAAGCGTCCGTGCGAGAACTGCAGGCTGAGGACTACACGCCGGCGCAGATGGAAGGGGCGCTCGAATCCGTGTTTGGCGTAGACAGCCAGTTGATCGAAGACGGGAGCTATCTAGTGGCGGAGGCCAGGATTAAAGCTGCGCCTTCTGACGTGGATAGCTTCGGCGAGGGAACAAATCCGGGATCGGAATGGGTCATAGCCGGATGCGGGGGTTGGAGCAAACGCAAAACACTTTATGGCAGCGATCACTGGAGTGGGCGCGAGGACACGTTGCTGGACCCTAAGCGCGACGCGGCAAAAATTCGCGCGTTTTTCATCGATCCGGCGTGGGCACGACGCGGCGTGGGCAGCAAAATTTTAGAAGCCTGTGAAGTCGCGGCTCGGGAGGCGGGTTTTACGAGCTATGAGATGGGCGCGACATTAACGGGCGCCAAGCTTTTTGGGGCGAAAGGTTATGTGGTCGTCGAGAATATCGAGGTTCCTCTGAAAAACGGGCTCACGCTCCCCGTCATTCGCATGGCAAAACGAGCTTAGGTGCAAGCCTTCGGCACGCTCGGAATCTCTCCAGGCGGACAACTTTCCGCCTAGATTTAGAAATAAGGATAGAAGTGTGGCCGTTGTGCGGGCAGCTTTGGAAAGCGGAGACGGACGCGGCCCCTCGAGGCTCAGGGTAAACATGCCGCTCCCCTACGAGATCGTTGCACGCGGACGGTTGTGAAGAATGCGGTTTAGCTGCCCATGAGAAACAAGGGCTTGGCCTCAAAGCTGGAAAATTGCGGACGGAGGCGTTCGGTATTGTAGTGCTCCTTGATGTCCACAATTTTCTTGGTGGAAGTAATCGTTTCGATAGGGATATTGCCGTAACTGCCGTTATGAAGGACAACGAGGCGGCCGTGGACGCCCTTTAAGAGCAATTCGAGGGCGATATTTCCGTAAGCCATGGGGACGATGGAGTCCACCACGTCTGGGTCGCCGCAGCGCGCAAGATAGCCGAGCTTTTGGTTGACGACCTCGATGGTCTTGCCCTTGTTAAATTCCTTGGAGAGTTCCTTTACTTTGTCCGAGACGATATCTCCGATGCCGCCCAGTTTTTTGTGGCCGTAGGCATCGGCTGCTTCGCCTTCGAAAATCATTTCACCGCCTTCGAACATTGCGCCTTCCGAAACAAGGACGGTTGAGTAGCGGCTGGGATTTTTGTTGCGGTCATGGACAAGAAGCTCGGTGAGTCGCTCGATATTGAATTTGTACTCGGGGATGACGCAACGGTTGGCTGCGCCGGCCATGGTGGGGAGCATGGCGGTGTAACCGGCGTAGCGGCCAAAGACTTCGATGACCATGAAACGCTCGTGAGAACCAGCCGAGGTGCGCAGGTCATTGACGAGCTGAAGTGTACGAGTGACGCAGGTGCTGAAGCCGATGCAGTAATCGGTGCCAGGGACATCGTTATCCATCGTCTTGGGAATGGCGATGACTTTGAAACCTTCTTTGTGGAGGCGGACGCCATAGCTGAGTGTGTCGTCGCCACCGATGGGAATGAGAGTATCGATGCCCAACCAGGCGAGATTCTTGAGGACTTCAGGAGTGAGATCGTTTTTCTCAGCCGTGAAATTGTCTTTTAGATGTGCCGGAACGTTGGATTTGCTGACACGGCCGGGATTCGTGCGGGAAGAGTGGAGAAAGGTGCCGCCAGTGCGCGCGGCGCGCTCGACGACTTCTTGTGTGAGGACCAGAAAATTGTCGGAATTGTCGTAGTCCTTTTCGCGGACCATGTCGACGAGGCCAGCCCAACCGTGGCGGAAGCCGATGACTTGATAACCTTCATGAAGCGCGCGAATGGTGACGCCACGGATTGCGGGATTCAAACCCGGAACGTCGCCGCCCCCTGTGAGGATACCGATGACGCCTTTTTTCGTGTTGATGTTTGCCATGACGCTGAGCCCCTTCCGGGAATAGTGAACCGACAATTATCCACGGACCACCGAAATTTATAAAGTGTGGATCGGAGGAGAAATATCAGGCGGCGCGGCCGCGTGATCCACGCTGCTCCTTAAATTAAGGTTGAATTTGTGTGCCGAGGACGCCGAGGAATTTGGCGAGCCAGGAGTGGAGCGCAGGCCAGGCCGGGCCAGTCACGAGATTACCGTCGACGAGGGCATCGGTCATGGGGAGGCTAACGTATGTACCGCCGGCCAGCGTAACGTCGGGACCGGTGGCCGGATAAGCGCTGCATTTTTTCCCTTGAAGCACTCCAGCAGCGGCGAGAACTTGCGGGGCGTGGCAGATGGCGGCGAGGGGCTTGTTGGTTTTTGAAAAATGGTGGACGATCTCGATGACCCGCGGGTTGAGCCGAAGGTACTCGACCGCGCGACCCCCAGGGATCATGAGCGCGTCATAGTCTTCGGGTTTGATGTGGTCGAAGGTGGCGTTGAGAGCGAAATTGTGACCGCGCTTCTCGGTGTAAGTCTGTTCGCCTTCGAAATCGTGAATGCAGGTTGCAACGAACTCACCGGCTTTTTTGCCCGGGCACACGGCGTGAACGGTGTGGCCGACCATCTGTAGCGCCTCGAATGGGACCATTACTTCGTAGTCTTCGACGTAATCGCCAATAAGCATGAGAATGGATTTCTTGGACATGAGGCCTCCGCGGTGGAATTGTAACCGACGATGAGGAATGCGCAAAACGTGAAGGCGCTTCTGAAGAAGCAGGCTATTCAGGGTTCTGAAACAAACGTTGAATGATCTGGGTATCCGTGAAACAAAGCCGCGAAAGGTCTTTTGTCTCAAAACGAGACAGGGCGTACTAAAACGATTAAACATGAGATGTTTGCATGGTCGAGTACTACCTTGAACGACGCCTACGATCCACCCCGCACATCCATAAGTTTTTGAATCTAAGCGATTTCTAAGAAAGTGCGAAGCGGCCCGAATTTCCCCGGAGTCTGGCGAGGCAAGTGCAATTAGAAGCCAGCATTTACTTCGCCGGATGTTTCGGCTTCAAGGACATGAGAGTGACAAAGGCTAAGCGAATACTGGCAGTGTGTTTGCTCGCCGTACTCGGCGTGGGGGGTGGCGTGGCGCTCTCGACGCGCGCGCAAGAAGGCGATGCCCCGGGATCCAAGCGCAAGGTGAGGGTCATGGGCAAGCCGCAGTATCCCGAGCTCGCCAAGAAACTGAACCTGACAGGCGTGGTGAAAGTTGAGGTTACCATCGGGGCTGACGGTAAAGTGAAACGAACGCGTGTCGTCGGTGGACATCCGGTGCTTGCCGCGGAAGCGGAAAGAGCAGCAATGCAAAGTGAATTCGAGCCTGGTCCGAAGGAAACGACCGAGGTGATCGAGTTCAGGTTCGGCCCGCAGTAGACCCACAGATTTTTGCGAAAAAAGAGGCGGCTGTCTTTGCCAAAGACGGCCGCCTTTTCATTTCCAAAAGAAATTAATGAGCGTGAGCGGAGGAAGCCGCAATAGGCTCCGCGGAATCCTGAATGGTGAGCATGTCGGTGCGGACTTTGTCCCACTCAAGCAGGTTTAGCCCGTAAGAAGTGAATAGTTTGCGGATGTGCGCGGAGTCCCAGCCCAGAACTTTCTCAAGCACGGGGACGAGCACACTCATGGCGTTGTCGCTGAGCACGGTGCGCTTCGCGACACGCGTGATGAACTTGGCTTCGGAGACGGCGATGGTGAGGCCGTCGTGCTGATTGACATGCATCATCACAGGAATATCGGAACTGCCATCGCCCATGTAGATGATGTGGTCGTGGCTGATACTGAGTTCGGCGCGGCGCTCTTCAAGAACGGTGATTTTGCCCCATCCTGCGGAAGCGCGAATGATCGATTCGACTTCGCCCGTGGATTCGTTATAGCGGAAGCGCGTGCCGAAAATATTCTGCGGCGGCACAATTCCTTCGAGCGCGGACTGGATAATCTCCTGCGGAGCCGCGGAGATCACATTGAAATGGAATTTGTAGCCTTCCGCAAGATTGGCCAACGCGCGCGCAAAAAGAGCGACGTTGTGCTTCAGTCGGATGCGCTTGCCGGTTTCTACCAAGTGATCGCGGCGAACGCGGCGGAATTCCGGGTCGTGCAGAATCAAATAGCTGAGTTCCGCACCCTGTTGGACGAGGTTCATCTCCGCAAGACCCTTGACCTTGTCGTGGAACCCGTGAAAGCCGATGAGCTCTGAGAGAGCGACTCCAGAGTCGTTAAAGCTTAAGGTCTGGTCAAAATCGCTCGCCAGTAAATAGTGCTTAACCATGTTCTAGTACTCCTTCTTGCTTCCTCAAGTTGCGTGCTCGCCTTTGGCGAGGTTGGACCGCCCTGGGTGCGGTGCCAGTACCCCCTACAGTTACAACGATAGCCTTGTTCACCGGAGGTGCCCCACGAATTATTTTGATGGGTGCTATGCGTTAAAAACGTGAACAAACCATTATACCTTGATTAGATGTGTCCTAAGGTTAAAAGATACAAAGGAAAGGAGATGGGTACCTTTTCAGGCACTGAAAACAGCAAAAGGCGTGTCTAGAAGGAGATAGCGACAGCGAAGGAAAAGAGAAAAAAGTGCTCCGTAACATTACGTTGGCGAGGCCTATAGTTTGAGGGCGTTCATCTTAGGCTCCTCGTAGATGTCGTCTTCACCGGGATAGCGGAGGCGGTCCTTGAAGCGGCCGGTTTCTGCAGCCAGGGCCCAAACCAAGCTCTCCCCAGCGGGGAGGGTTTTAGGCTGGAGGCGGAAGGCGTCGTCTTGAAAAGCGAGTGAGGCGTCAATCCATTGCCAACCTGCGGTCTCGAAAGCGGCCATTACATCCGGCAGGACGAGCGCGTTCAGCGTGTTGTAGTGAATGAGGAGGGTATGGCGGATGTCGCGGCCCAGGACGTCAATGGCGAGTTGGCGATAGAAAGACGCGCGGTCGAGGAGATGCGCGATCAGGTAATCGCGATAGGGCTGGATGCTGGCCTTCGGTTGTTTGATGAGGCGATCGGCCATGCGTTGGTTGACATACCAGTCGGAGGCGTCGATGGTGACGTGGCCGACGCGATAGCCACTTTCCTTGAGAAGAGTGCGAAAGCGGTCGCGCTTGTCGGCGGTGTCGCCCTCTTTTAGGAACGGGTAGCGGAAGAGAAGAGTTTTGTTGTGATAAGGAGCGATGATTTTTTCATTTTTCAGGAAGTCGACGGCGAAGTCGGCGTAGGGAGTGGGGCCGCAATAGTTCAGGTGGGAATAGGAATGATTACAGATCTGGTGGCCAGCCTGATCCCAGGCGGAGAGAAGCTTGGAGCCGTCGTATTCGTCGACGCGCATGCCGCAGACGAAGAGAGCGGCTCTGATGTTGCGGTTGTCGAGAGCTCTTAAGATGCGGGAGTTTGCATCGGGCCATCGGAGATTGGAGTCGAGCTTCAAATTCGGATCGTCCATCGTGATGGCGAGTTGGGGGCGCGGGGCGTTCGAGGGCTGGGGTGTCGTGGAGGGATTTTGGTGCGGCGCAAAAGCGTGGAGTGCGTTTGTGTAAAGCGGAGCGCAAGAGACGGCGGAAATCGCTTTGAGTGTCGAGCTGAGAAATTTGCGACGATTCATAGCATGACCTCAGTAGAGAGAATTGAGCCAACTTCGGGCACGGGCGAAGAGCGCAGTTACGGATGAAGACTTGGCTGAGGGCGATGTTTCCACAGGTTCGTCAGTGACGGAATAGAACGCGCCGTTTGTGGAATGCTGGTAAAGGCGTTGCATTTCGGCGCGATTGAGCGGGCGGGCGCCACGGCGGCCAAAGACAGCAAGTTGGTTACCGGATTCGTCGACGGCGCGGTCGCGGTCGATGCCTTTGGAAATGGCTAGCGCGGAGCCGCGGGTGCGCGCGGTGGCAATTAATTTGGGGGTGGGGCGAGGGCTGAAGCCCGAGAAGTGCGCGGGATCGTCCCACGGTGAAATGATCTGCAGGATACGGAGGCCGTTGTAGCCGTCAGCGACAAATGCAAAGACGCTGCCCGCGACCATTCCGATCTTGACGTCGTTTACTTCGTGCATCTGGTGGTTGGCATTGAAGACTTGATCCAGGCGCGGGGCTTCCGGGTTTTCAACGTCAAAGATTCCCACTCCGTTTTTCCCAGCGGCAACGTAAGCATAGGTCCGGGCTATGTAAATGTTTCGGGCATCGTCGAGCGCGGCGCGGCCCTTTTCGGTCATTTTTGGATGCGCCAGGTCCGTTACGTCCAGTGTTTTCAATCCGTAGCGATCCACGACGAAGGCGTAGCGGAACTGCACGGCGATTCCGCGTGGATTGTCCAAGTCCGGAGCACCAATCGTGGCTGTGACGCGAGGCGCGAGAGGATTATCCAGATCGACGACGACAAGAGATTCGTCCGTGAGGATGTAGGCGTAGGTGCCTGCGATGGTGATGCGGTGCGCGCCGGTGAGCATGCCGTTGGGGTTAAAAGCGAGAGCACGCTTGAGGAAATTGTTGGCGGGGTTGCCGTCGAGGAGCGCGCCGACCCCGGGACTTTTCGATTTGAGATCGGGATTGCCGATGACCACGAGGCCTTCTTCTCTGTCGGCGATGTAGAGAAAACCGTAGAGGAGATGAATAGACTGCTCTTCGTTTTCGGGAAGCTGTTGGCGGAGCGGATCGACGCCGAGCGTCGTCGGTGAAGCGATGGCAAGGGCGTCCTTTGTGGGAACAAAGAAACGCTGGCCGAGGGGAGAAACGGGCGCAGTGATCATACGCTCGGAGAAATCTTTGTTGTCAATGTTGGCGATGTCGTAGACGCGGAGGCCGCCGGTGCCGGTTGCGGCGTAAGCGTATTCGCCGCGAGCTTGAATATCGAGGACGTTGCCCTCATGGCTTGCGGCGGTGGAGAGTTCGCGACGATGATCGACGAGCTTTTTGTAGTCGGCGGGATAGGCGATGCGCTGTAGATCGCTGCCGTAGATGGCTTCGGGTTCATCGTGCTCGGCGACGGCAACGGCTTCGAAACCCTTCTGGCCGGTGGCAACGTAGACGTAGCGTCCCATGAAGTTCATGAAATTCGTGCCTTGGAGCAGGAGCTGTGCCATCCAGGCGTTGTTGTCGTTTGCTGAGGAGACATGGCAATCGCTGCACTGCTTCGTTTCTTTGGCACGGACGGTATGCGGAACAAACGTGCTGAAGGCTTGCCCGGAAAAACCGGGAGCAGAGATGGTTTGCTGCGTGTAGTAGAGCCAATCGCGGTTCGCATTTTGCGAACTGACGAGGATCGCGCAGGAAGAACGCGCGGGAGCGATGCGATGTCCGGTAACGGTGCCGTCGACGCCGAGCATATAAATGTCATCGCGAAGAACCTGAAAATTGTAGCTGGTGTAGTTGCGCGTCGTGAGGCCTTCGTTATGGAGCATGGGCTTGCGCGCGTTGGCGGTCATTTGCAGATGGCAGCCGAAGCATGTGGGTGTCCAGGACGTGTGGCAAGAGTAGCAAGTCATCGAAGAATTGGCGTGAGCCAGATGCTCGTCGTCTTGCGGCATTTGTCGCGCGACGGTGCCGTCCGTGGTCATTAATTTGGCGCGAAAAGATTTTATGCTGAAGTGCACGTTGCCGGGAGTGACCGAGTCGGCGGTTTGAACGATCTCCCACTCTTTGTTTTCTTCGGACATCGAGCGCTGAATCAAAGCGCCATCGCCGCGCCATTCGAAGCGGCGCAGACCCCACGGGGTACGCAATGCGTCGAGGTGTCGGCCTCCATCAGGAGCCGCGGGGCCAGAAGTGACGAGACTTGCGCGGTTGCGAATCGTGCCGTGGCAATCGATGCAATCGATTTCAACGGCAGCGCGCGGCTCGCCGTAAATTTTCCCGTTGCCGTGGTTGTCCTGCGCAAAATGGCAGTCGTTGCACTGCATGCCTTTTTCAAGGTGAATGTCCGCGAGATGCACAGCCTTGCCGAAGCGGTCCGGATCGTCGAAAGCGATCTGCTTGCCGTCCTTGTCCAGCCAATTCCCCTTGCGGTCGTGGTTGAAAACGGAACGGAAGACCCAGCCGTGACCGTGGAAATCGGCGAATTGCGTCGTTTTCAATTTCGCATTGAATTCGGTGCTGCCAAGATTCTCGAGAAATTTTTCATCGCTCCAGAGGCCGCGGGAGGCGGCGGCTTCGGGATTGCGCAAGTAGGATTGATACCTTTGCTCTTCTGTCGGATTGTGTTGCTGAGGCGGGTACATTTTGTCGCCGTCGATTTCGTTATCCCACCACGTCAGGCCAAAATACGTCGTGAGCATGTTGGTGCCGGGATGGATGTGGCAGACCATACATTGGCTGGAGGGAATGGAGCGCGTGAAGACATGCTTGATGGGATGGCCGGGCTCGTTTTTGGGAATGGTTGGATCGGAAGAAGCGCTGAAACCGGAATGGCCGAATTGCGCATAGGAACCCGAGTGCGATGGATCGCGGTCGTTTGCGTAGACGACGTGGCACGCCGTGCAGCCGCTCGCGCGATAGTCCCCGGGATGATCGTTGGTGCCGGGCAGAGACATCACCGGATCGACCAGACGCGTTTTCTGCAAGCCAAGGAAGACGGGATCAGTGCGGAGTTCCGTGCCAAAACCGCGGTCGCTGAGTTTGGCGTCAGGCTTGCCTGGGTCTTCTTCGCTATTGGGATTGGCTAGTTCGGATTTTTTCTGGCCACCGCGTTCGAACACGCGAAGCACGTTCCCTGGCTGAGAGATTTCCCAGCGAAAAAGCGGATCGAGTTCGGGGAGCACGCCTTTGGTGCGAGTCTCTTCTGGAGTGGGAAGCGGAAAAGTTTTGATGGCCTGCGGCTTGCCGTCGCGATCGTAGCTCTCGCCGAATTGGGTATTTTTTGAGGGATAGCCCCCGTTGTTATAGAGCGCTGCGCCCCACAGCAAACCGGTGTGAGTCATCATGCTTGTCGAAGCGGCGCGGACTTCTTTGGCATGGCAGCCGGCTGCGCCACAAGTCTCTGGAGCGACTCGCAGGTCGCCGGGATTCACAAACTTAATGAATTCGGGAGATTCCTTGAGCCATTTGGTGTAGGTGCGCTCGGGCAGAGCGGACCGGTCCTTGAAGCTCGCGTCGCGAGGCTGGACGTGGGCTTTTTCTTTGGCGGCTTTGTATTCGGGCGAATTTGACGTGGGGGTCGTGGGAATGGAGATTGAGGAGTTGCCGCCGTGGCAATCGGTGCACCCGAGAAACACCGTTTTTGTGGGATGCATCGTTGGCTCGTCTGTTGAGGTGTGGCAGGAGACACAGCCAGACGATTTGCGAGCGGCTTCTTCCTCCGACTGCCCACGGACCGCAGGAGCGTCTTGCTTCGGATGGACCCTAGAGGCCGACTCAGAATAAAAAACCAGGAGAAAAGATAACGCAGAGACGCAGAGGACGCTAAGGTTCCGCGGAGAGGAGCGTTCGAATGTTTGCGGCGAGGCCATCAGATGCGTTTCCTCAGAACGTAAACTTCACGGAGCCGAAAAGCGAGAAAAGTGTGCGGCTCGTGTAGATATCTTTGAACCCATCACCGGGCTGCAGGGCGGAGGCGCCGACGGTCAGTACGATGTTTTCGGTGAGCGGCGGGCGATATGTAACTCCGACCCCGAAGTCCTCGCCGATGCTGTGCCTGATGGGAGATTCGAACAATACGTATTCGAGGGGCTCGGTTCGTTCGAATCGCAGGTAATTGAAATTCGCAAAACCCTTGAGCTTGGGAGTGATGTCAAAATCCGCACCCGCGTTTGCAATGAAGATGCCGGGATTGACGAAATTGGCCTGGCCCTCCTCTTTGCTGGAACGGAGCGACGGAATCAGGCTCCCATCGGTAGTCAGCTGGACGCCTGAGCCCAGAAGGCGAATGTCTTCGCGATTCCAGAAGCTGAAGATGCCGCCGGCAAAATTAGGGAGATCGTCGATGGCATCGAACCCGCGTGCGCGGCCATCGCGAGGATTGGCATCGCCGGATGTGTAAAACGCGGAAACACGATAGCGGATCCAGTCGCGGTCGTAGGAAAGCTCGACGGCGGCCATCTGCGCGTTTACGGTTACGGGCCGACCTGCGATGGGATTAAAGGTGTCTTCGCCGACGGCCTGATAAAAAGCGTGGGTCAAATTAATGCGGTGGATGTGGCCGCTGCCGAGCCAGCCGAAATAGCCGACACGAATGCCGTGAGCGAGGGGACCACCTCCGGGGCCTTGATTGATGACATTGCCGATCGGGGCCGGGCGCACGAGAAAGCCGTTGTCGTCGTAATGAATGCTCGGATCGTCTTTGTTCCACGCGCCAACAAATTCGGCGGTGTAACCAGGGAAGAAGAAATCCTGCAGATAGACGTTTCCGAGGACCACCTGCTGGTGCCGGCGATTAAAAGTGTTCAGGCCGCTGTTGGTGTTCTTCTCGAGCATCTGAAAATAAGCGGCGTTGTACTCGATGCGATCGCTGTTCCAGTCCCCGAAGATGCGCAGACCGGGCTGCTCGTCAACAAACAGAAAACCGCGGAAATCGGCATTGAATTGCTGAATGCCGGCGCGAGCGGAGATGAAATCGTAGTTGTCGCTGAGATCGTGGAGTTTCACTTCGACGAAAGCTTCTTGAAATCCGAGGTGGTCGTCGAAGCGGTTGGTGCCGGCGAGCACGTTAGGGCTGACGATGCCCAGCTCACGGACGTCGAGATCGTTGATGCTGAGCTCCGGCGTGATGCGAATTCGCCAATCGACCGGCTTAAAGGACGCATCTCCGTGAAAGAGATCAAAGCTGAAGCGCAAAGTTTGATCAAAGAAAGCTTGTTCGCCGCGGCCAAAGAAACCAGAGCTGCCAGGCTCTGCGGCGCTGACGCCGCTGGGGGAAGGAACGCGGCGGCCGTCGAAAAATGTTTCCGATGAAGCGGTAATGTTCAAGAAAATCTGCTGGCCAAGAACTTCGGGCCAGATAGGCTCGTCGCCTTTGAAACGGTTGCGATTGAACGGGTCGTACCAGTGCGGCTCGGTGTACAGATACTCGCCTTTCTGCGGGTAGCGCCGATAGTCCGGCTGATTGAGCGCCCAACGATTTGGAACGACGTTGTAAATATCTGCAACAGGAGGCAGGTATTCCGGTGCGAGTTCCGCAATATAGCTGGGGTCGGAATCGAGGCGATGACGAAGTTCGCGATAGCTGCCGAGCGCGGGAGATGAACCTGGCGTGGCTGGGGGACCAAGCTCGGGGAGGCGCGGAAGTCGCGAGTGAAATTCGGAACTAGTGATGCCAATTAATGAAATTTCCAGCGTCGAGACTTCGTTGGCGTTGAGCAAGAGATCAGGAATCAGGAACGGAGCGTATCCCTCGGCTTCGACACGAAATTCGTAGTGGCCGGGCGGAAGAAGAAGGATGCGAAAGACACCTTCAGCAGAAGAGGTGGCGCGCAGGATCTGACCGGTCTGCAAGTGTCGAAGCGTGAGTTGGGCTGCGGCTACGGGCCGGGTTTCGTTCGTTGACAGGACGCCACGCAAGACGCCGTCGACGGCGGCTGTTGTTAAAGCCTGCTGGCGCGGAATGCGCTGCACAGGGGTTGCTTCACCGGATTTCTGCATGGCGGCCTGTCCACAGGCTGCGGAGGGAGGGACGCAAGTGGATTGCTGCGCGGCGGAAGCGCACTCCAACGCCAAAATGGCAAGCGACAACCCGAGCGCGGCGCGAACCGAGCCACTGACGCGTCGAGAGCTTCGCGAAGAGAGAGCAAGCATGCCTGCGGCCTGAGAGAATTTGCGCAAGTAAAAGGGATCGCATCTAGCTAACAATATCGGGCCGCAGCGGGCAATCCATTTCCGCAAAAAGTGAACACAAGCGATAACACTACTTAGGCGTCGCGAGCATTCACCGATAGGAACTGGGGCGCTCGTGAAGGATTGAGAGGCACGAGGAGCCGTGTTACTAAGGAAGATACCCCTCATGCAAACCGAACACACGATTCGGAGGCCGATCGCGGCACGGCGCACCCTGGAACAGCGTCGAAAGATGCTGGCGCTGGGAATTTTGCTCGCGTTGGGGATTGCCGCAGTTCTGGCGCTGCTGCTAGCGGGGTGCGGAGGGGCGAGCAACACTCTCGTGGCTCCGCCGCCGGTTACGGCTGTGCAGCCCCTGCAAGTCGACGATGTCCAGAACATCGTGCAAGCAGCGGTGAATTCCGTGAATGCCGATATGGTCGTGGCTGTAGTGGACCGGGCAGGATTTGTGCTGGGCGTATTTCGCACGCAAAACGCGCCAGCCATGGCCATTGGAAACTTCGGACAGTCGCTCGACGCGAACGATGTGGCTGTCGCGCTGGCACGGACGGGCGCGTTTTTCAGCAACGATCAGGCGCCGCTTTCCTCTCGCACAGTGCGCTTCATCAGCGGCATTCATTTTCCTCCCGGCGTGACGAACGCGCCACCGGCGGATCTTTATGGCATAGAAAACACAAATCGCGGATGCACGCTGGTGGACACCGTCGCCTTTCAGAGCCAGATCCCTCCATCACTCGCGCTCGGTGGGGGATTTGGACCGGGAGTGCTCACCGGCAAGGCGGACGCGATGGACTCGAATCCGCTGGCGGTGAATCCCGGCGGCGTACCGATTTTTTATCAGAATGTCGTTGTGGGCGGAATTGGAGTGGTTACGTCTTCGAGCGATCTCAACGTGGCGGAGTATGCGGCGTTTGTCGGATCGACGACGCAGCGCACCGGACCGTCGGATTCATTTGGGCCGACGCCGGCTGCACCGGGAGTGGTGTTTATCGGCGGAATCGCGCTTCCGTTCGTGGCGCAGACGACGTTGCCGTCAAGTGTCTCAGCTGGACCGGTCGCTGGCGCGGGGTCGTATTTCGTAGCGCCTGCGAACAGCTCGGGGCAGCCACCGGATGGTGATCTCATTACGCCCGCAGCGGGACCCCTGGGCGGATTGAGCGCGACGGACGTCCAAACCATTTTGGGCAATGCGGAAACAACCGCGAACGCGACGCGTGCCGCGATTCGATTGCCGATCGGCTCGCGAACGCGCATGGTAATTGCGGTAGCCGATCTGGATGGCACGATCATCGGATTGCGGCGGATGCAGGATTCCACGGTCTTCAGCATTGACGTCGCAGCGAGCAAAGCTCGAAATATGGTTTACTTCAACAGCTCCGCGAGGACTGCGGCAGACCTGAATCAGGTGCCGATGGGCACGGCGGTCACGAATCGCACCATCAGTTTTGGTGCACAGCCTTTTTTCCCGCCGGGAATTGATGGCTCGCCTGCTGGGCCGTTTTTCAACATTTATCTGCAGGATTTGGCAAACCCTTGCACGCAGGGATTCCAGCCCGGGCCTCCGAACGTCAACAAGAGTGGCATCGTTTTCTTTCCCGGAAGCGCCGGTTTGTATCGCAACGGCATTCTCGTCGGGGGACTCGGCGTGAGCGGGGATGGCGTGGATGAGGATGATTACGTGACGAACGGCGGGACAAACGGCTTCGAAGCGCCGACAAATATTCGCGCCGACCAGATTTTGATCAATGGTGTGCGGCTACCCTACTTCAAATTTCCGCGGAATCCGACGGACTGACTTTCAACAGACATTCTAATTCGTGCATCGACGATTCTATTTGCCCGCGGCGTTGGAAGGATCGGAAGACGCAGCGGTATCCACGTCGAGGAACCAGGCGTGAACCGTATCGCCGGGAGCATAGCAGTTGCCGTCGGTGTGATAGCCCGGCGCACAGCGCGCAGTGCGATCCATCTGGCGCGGCGATTGCGCGTATTGCCATACTTGGGCGGTCGAGTCTCCACTCAATTTAGGCAAAGGCGGTTTCTCCGGAAGCGTGCAGCCGGGCGACGGCGGACAGACGTCGTTGAACGCCCAAATGGTGAACGCACGCGATTTTAGAGCGAGGAAATTCGTAATGTCATCGGCAGTTGTAATTGTGGTGTGCGCGTCCTCTCTCACTGGAATTCCCGAACAATAGAATCCACCTTGATAGTCAATCAGCGTCAACGTCCACAACCAGCCTTGTATGTACGAGTGATAGGCAGGCGAGAGACGGCCACCTTCTTCGATATCGAGGAAAATGATCGTATTGGCGGGAAATCCTTCGCGTTTTGCAGCCGCCGCAGTCGCTTTTGCGTCTGCTTCGCCCAAACTTTCGGCCATCTTTGGATCCTTTAGCTCTCGCTCCTCACGCCCTCGGTAAAGCACCAGAAAGCCAAATCCTAATGAGCGCACAAACTCGCGTTTGCCGGCCCAAGTGCTGGCCTTTTCTCCTGGGGGCGCGCTCAACCAATACCCGGAAAACGCAAAGTCGCGACGCAGCGACTTCATGGCGTCGTCGCCAGGATAGATATTTCGATCGAAACCGAAGAAGGCCTGCGGCGACTGCTGTGGCGGCGAGACTGTCTGCGCATCGGGCTGAGGTGTGGCACGGCAAGAAAACAGGATCAGCGCGGCGGCGATGGCGGAAATAGACAGGAATGATAGGCCGGGCTTCAATTTGCTCACGGCATTGAGCATGCCAGAAGATGTTCGCAGCGGCTAGCCTTCGCGCAGTTTGTGGCCGGCGAGATTGCCGAGGCCGTCGTACGCCGCGTACTTGTAGGTTTCGCTGAGCGTCGGATAGTTGAAGACCTGTTCGATGAACTCGTCTATGGATTGGCCGTGGTCGAGAATCATCAGGCCGATGTGGATGAGTTCGGTGGCGCTCTCACCGATCAGGCTAACGCCGAGCAGTTTGCGGTCCGCGCGGGCGAAAATCAGCTTGAGCATACCGGCGGTGTCCCCAATGATGTGGCCCCGCGCGTTGTTTTCGTAAAGGGCGCGACCCACGCAATAATCGATTTTCTTTTCCTTGCAGGATTCTTCCGTTTCGCCCGCGGCGGAAATTTCCGGAATCGTGTAAATCCCCATCGGAAGCATGGAGGCGACCCGCTGTTTGTACTTAAAGCCAAAGGCGTGGCAAACGGCGACGCGGCCCTGTTCCATCGAAGTGGACGCCAACGCGGGGAACCCGATCACGTCGCCCGCGGCATAGATATTTGGAACAGAGGTCCGATAATTGTCGTCGACGGGGATGTAGCCGCGATCGTTGATGACTAGGCCCGCCCTTTCCAAAGCAAGACCGTCGATTGCGGCGCGGCGCCCTGCCGCAAAAAGCGCGGCGTCGGTTTCGAGAGTCTTGCCACTTTTCATCGAAAGACGAACGCCGGTCGAAGAATTCTCAACTTTTATCGGCCGCTCATTGAACAGGAAGCGCATGCCGAGCGCGGTGAGGCGGTCGCGCAAACGACCGGAAATTTCTCCATCGAGAAATGGCAGCAGACAGTCGCGGCCATCCACAAGTGTGACGTCCACTCCGAGCGCTATGAAGATCGAGGCGTATTCGCAGCCGATAACGCCCCCGCCGATGACGGCAAGGCTTTTCGGAATGCGATCCATCTGAAGAAATGTGTCCGAATCAAACGTATGAACATCGTCGAAGGCAATCTCGGAAGGACGATGAGGCTTGGATCCAGTGGCAATTAGAATGACTTCGCCGCGAAGGCGGCGCGCCCCGTTTGTGCCGGTCACCGCGATGGTGTGCGCGTCTTCGAAAGCCGCCTGGCCGCGAGCAAGCTCGATGTTGTGCAGTTCGAGATTCTTCAGGATACGCCGGCGTTCCATTTCGACGACTTCCCGTTCATGACGCATGAAATCGTGAACAGTAAGATTTTCTTTGAGCGAATAGTCGATGCCGTAGAGTCCGCGCTGCTTGAGTCCGGAAAAATAGAGCGCGGATTCGCGCAGGGTTTTGCTGGGGACAGTGCCCGTGTTGATGCAGCTTCCGCCCATGTGCTCGGCGCGCTCGATGACGGCGACATGCTTTCCGAAGTAGGCGGCTTGCGCACCGGCTTTTTCTCCAGCGGGGCCGCACCCGATGACAATCAGATCGAAGTTTTCGCTAGTCGCCACACAAACCTCCCGCAGCACACTGCAGAGCAATTGTTCGAACCACAGCCGCTAATTTTGGCCGGTTAGATAGAAGCCAGTTCGAGCAAACAATTAGATCAAACAAAGTGTAGAAGAAGAGCGCCTTCTTGCAGGCAAAATCCTGCCAAGGTTGTGCCGAAACATGTCTCGCAGCTCTTTTCTACCAGCCGAAAAAGGAAAAACATCCGCGATCCAGCTGTTGTCCACTTTCGTCCGCAGTAATAAAACTGTTGCAAACTGTACAGACTCTCCTGATTAGGACGCCTACAATCCTCTTGCGTGATGGTCTTTCCTAATTTCCTTTCCTGAACTTGAGGAGAAAACATGGACGACGAGTTGAAGAAGGATAATTCGAAGTTCAACTGGGTAACGGAGCGTTCCGCATGCTCTCTACCGAAGGTATTCAAGACACTCAGGTCACAGGTGGAAGAGGACGTTAAGACTCGCAACGCCCAGCGCCCTAAGAATTCCCCGTATGAGTTTTCGGTGGTCGAGACTGGCGTCGACTTTGCAGTTTTCTTCAGAGCTAAAGATGCGGATAGGTCCGTCAAATTTAGCCTTGTCGAACACGGAATTTTAGTCTGCGATGATAAAGACAACCACATGTTTGAAGTAACCCTGACCTTTACTGACGATGGTGAGTGCAGGCTGAATGTGAATGAGAAGCAGCGCAACCTTTCGCAGGTGCGGCGGATGGCTCTCGAAGAGCTATTATTTCAACGCCAGTAGTTGTCGAGCCGTCACCTTGCTTGCCTTCGACTCGTCTTTTTGGAATAATCCCGGGATGGTCATAGGCGACAGACTGCGCGAACTTCGCGATCACAAGAATCTTTCACAAGGCGACATCGAAAAGCGCACCGGGCTTTTGCGGTGCTACATCTCCCGTGTTGAAAACGGCCACACGGTCCCGGCCGTAGAAACCCTGGAAAAGTTTGCACGGGCTTTGGAAGTGCCCGTGTACCAACTCTTCTATGATGGCGAAGAGCCGCCGAAGCTGCCGAATCTGCTCAAGCGAAAGTCCTCGGACGATCTCGCTTGGGGTAGTTCAGGCAAGGATGCAAAGTTTCTCAATAAGCTTCGCCGTCTGTTGGGTAAAGCCAAAGAGGAAGACCGCAAGCTCCTGTTGTACACGCTTCAGAAGATGGCGCGTTAGCAGCAAGATTGAATCCCGAACTCTTTTTACTCGATTTCTTTGGTCGTATCGTTACTATGCGTTATCCGGACGATATCGAGAGCTGTCCAAGCACGCCAGGATTGCCAGGCATCCACACAGTTTCCGCCATACGTTTGCCAAGAATCTGCTTGTGAATGAAGTACGGTTTGAAACCGTCAGTCTCCTGCTTGGACATAAAAAACTGGCAATTACAGAAAAGCACTACCCCCGTTTGCCCCTGAGAAGCCGGCTTTGATCGAGAGCCAGATTCGAAAAACATGGGCACGCTCAGGGCACAGCGAGAAACGACCATCACGAAAATCGCATAAACATTGACGACTTAATGGTGCCCGGGGTGGGAGTCGCACCACGCGCGGGCATTGAAAAGACCTAAGTTATTCATTTTGCGTAACGCCAAAAACGCTAAAAAGGCTCAAATCAGCCCTTTTGGCTACACGGCGGCTATGCAGAGTTGGGTGAATTTTGAAGGCGGTACAGGATCGTTGGAATCAAAAATTTGTCGCTTATACGAACGCACACTAAAGCTCCTGAGGGCGTTCTTGAGGAGTTAAAACCGGCTGTGCGTGAGTCTGTACAACTCCGTGCATAGCGTCCGAAATTCTTGCTCGCCACCAAATCAAAATGCAAGGCGCGCTGTGACGGGCCGTCACCAAGCATACTTCGAAAGCCTTGATCGCAAGAACATGCGTGGGGTCCAGCGCTCTTCGTGCACAAAGTTATTACGTGCTATTCAGAGGTCAATGGCAACATTTCCGTCAAAGATTACCGCCCTGCCGCAGTTGTGGACCTTGGTAGATAGTGGGGCGTTCTGATTCCCGCGCGTGAGACTAGAATAATTCGCCAAACTACAACGCTTAAAATGTCAGCCCGCAGAAGGGCGTTTCGTGCTGCGATTCGGTTTTTCCCTGGTGTCGGGGGTTGCGCGAACGCCGGAGATTTCCTCGATCTGGATGTAATAAAATACAGAGATGGGATGTTTTGGCGTCCGGCGAATCTGAGATGCAGGATATCCGCTCTGCCACCACAAGGATCTCCTTTGCAGCTGTGAGCGGATGTGCCCCCGACTCTCCGCGTACTCTGGCCCGTTAGGAATTTCCACGTACTGGCCGAAGATAATCACGCTCGCCCATTCATCGTGGCCGTGAATTTCATCGACTTGCACGCAAACCAGAGGGTTTAGCCGCATCCAGTCAATCTTCCGTCCCACGGTGGAGAAGCAGCACAATCGGTCGGCGACGTACGAGAAATAGATTGGAACGATATAAGGCCGGTTATTGGAAGCACACGCGAGTCTGCCAAAGCCGAGCCGCGCGAGCATCGCCCGACACTCCCGATTTCGCATTTTGGTAATTAGCACGGGCCACTTAACCGAGGCTACCTGCAAAATAGTTGCTAAGCCTTCATTCCTTGACTTCCCGGCAGTCAATCAGGAACGAAACCGGGATCTTGGCTACATTATCTGTCCGTGATGTCCATTGGCAGCGAGAGACTCACATATTATCTTTGCGGAAGAATTTTGCGAAGATAGTTTTTGTGCACAACCTGATATTCAGTGTCAACGAGTTGGGCGATCAAATGTGGAGTGCTTGCTGCGGCCGACCTTTTGTTGGTCTTGCTGAATGAGACACGCTTTTAGTGGGCCCAGGATTTGGTGGCCTCCAGGTAGCCTCCTGACCGGTTTTGCTCTAGACTCGGGCTTGTCGCATGGTTTTCCGTTCCGTCAGGCATTTATGGTTGCGAAGCCAATCTGGCATTTCAAGGATTTTGGTACCTCTTTAAGGTATATTAACCTCGAAAGACTGATGTCGAGGGAGTTGCCTTTCTTCGGCGGCTAACCGGCATAAGCTCGGATTAGTGGGACCTCTTTGATCTCAAACCATGAGCACGGCGGAAGGCTATGGTGTGAGTAAGTTCCCATCACATGCCAAACATTGAAAAGCTCGGACCGGCTGGCGGCCTCCTGGCTAAGGCTGGGTCGAGGCGCTGCATTGCCCGACTAACATTCACCATATAAAGTTGGATTTAACGGGAATGGGGCTGTGCTGGCCTTTAGAATTCGCTTGGAAAGCCAGAGCGCAATAAATTCTAACGGGCTCGCGATTGCAGGAGTATGAGCTTGGAGAAGTTAGGCAAATACCTAATTCTCGGTGAGCTAGGACGTGGAGCTGGAGGTGTCGTTTACCGCGCCCGCGACCCGATTATCAATCGCCTCGTCGCACTGAAGACGATTACTACAGGTTTGGCCGAGTATCCCGACTTGCTGCAACGCTTTTATCAAGAAGCTCAGTCGGCCGGCGGCTTGCAGCACCCCAACATCGTGACGATTTACGATTTGGGGGACGCAGACGGCGTTCCGTATATCGCCATGGAACTGTTGGAAGGCGAGAGTCTAGATCAGTTGATCGGCCGTCGAACTCCCTTGCCCGTCCCGCTGAAGCTTACTTACGCCCTGCAAGCGTGCCGTGCGCTGGATTACGCGCACAAACGGGGAATCATCCATCGCGACATCAAGCCCGACAACGTGATGCTTACCAAAGATGGCACGGTGAAGGTTGTGGACTTCGGCATCGCCCGTGTCCTCGAAACCTCCAAGACGCAGACTGGCATGCTTCTCGGTACATTCGCCTACATGTCTCCCGAGCAGTATCATGGGGAGCACGCCGATGCGCGCTCCGATATTTGGTCGTTTGGGGTTCTGCTCTATGAGCTCTTGGCTTACCAGAGACCCTTCAAAGGACATACCCCCGCAAGCCTGATGCACAGTATTTGCCAGCTACAACCGCAGCCGTTGCTAGACGTGGCCCCCGAATGCCCTCCCGCCCTCGAAAAGGTGGTGCAAAGGGTCTTGCAAAAATCCGCCGACGAACGCTATCAGTCGATGGAGGAGCTCTTACTCGATCTTGATCCGATCTGCAAGAGCCTGCAGTCGGAGTCGGTCGTTGCGTTGGTCGCGCAGGCCCGCGACTTGTCTGACAAGGGTGACTATTCTCAATCGCGCGACTTTCTTCGTCAGGCTCTCCAAATCGATTCAGCTAATACCCAGGCGCGGAATCTTCTGGAAAAGGTTAATGCCGAGCTCAGGCGTATCCTCATAAGACCAAAGTTGCAGCAGCAGATTGAAAAGGGGCAGGAGTTACTCGTCGAAGGGAAAACGCAAGAAGCGAGAATGGAGGCAGAAGTTGTCTTACAGTTGGACCCCACCTTTGAACCCGCTCGAGAGCTGCTGAAGCGCATCCAGCAAGAACTGGACCGCGCTCAGCAAATCGCGGACTGGATTGACGCCGCCGAGCAACGCTTGGCACAAGGCCTCCTGGAAGAAGCCGAGGAGCTACTGGCTAAAGTCTTGGAAGTTGAATCCACCAACCAGCAGGCAAAAGCGCTTCAGGTACAGGTGACGAACGAAAAGGCAGAGCGACAGAGGCGAACGCAATTCTTCGAGAAGATGCAGCAGGCGCGCGGCCTGTGGACGCAGCAGAATTATGCGGAATGCATCCAGCTTTTGGTCGAATTGAGGAAGGAATTTCCAGATGAGGACGAGATTCCCCGGCTGCTGGAGACTGCCCAAGAAGACCAGGCGAACCAGAAAAGATCGCAGGGCCTGGCCGATGCCCGCAGCATGCTCGCCAATCGGCGCTATGACGAGTGTACGGCACTTCTTGCTGACCTTCGAAAGCAATTCCCTGGCGACGATGAAATCCTCAAGCTGCAGAAGACAGTGTTTGAGGATCAGAGAAAACAGCGAAGAGCGCAATCTGGTGCGGAAGTTCGAAGCCTTCTAGCGGCGAGACGCTACGACGATTGTACATCACTGCTGAATTCCATCCTGAAGGAGTTCCCTGGCGACGACGAAGTACTGCAACTTCAAAGAAATGTCCTCGAGGATCAGAGAAAGGAACGAAGATCGCAGTCTATTGCGGAAGCTCGAAGCCTCTTTGCCGCAAGGCGGCACGACGCTTGCACCTCTCTGTTGAACTTCATTCTCAAAGAGTTTCCGGGCGACGACGAAACCCTGCAGCTTCAAAAGAATGTGCTCGACGATCAGCGAAGACAGCGTATGTTGGAATCCCTGAGCGAGGCCCGAAATATCCTGGCAGCGAAGCGCTATGACGATTGCATTTCCCGGCTGACATCTCTTCAGAAAGAATTTCCAGAGGAAGCCGATGTCTCGAGGTTACTCGAAACCGCCAAGACGGAAAAAGCTGAGCAGCAGCGGCAGCAGAGCGTCGCGAAAGCCCGAAAATTATTGGCTGGGCGCAAGTACGATGAGTGCACCACGTTGCTTTTGGAATTGCAGAAGCAGTTTCCTGAGGACGACGAAATCCCGAAGCTCATTGATGTAGTTCGCAAGGACCAATCCGAGCAGCGCAAGCTGCAAGGACTGACCGAAGCCCGGAGTCTGCTGCACTCACGGAATTATGAGGAATGCCTCGCAGTTCTCGGAAGGCTGCAGAGCGAACATCCTAATGACAACGACGTCGCCAAGCTCCTCGAGATGGCGCTCGGGGAGCAGGCCGAGCAGCGCAAACTGAAAAGTTTGTCGGAAGCCCGAAGTTTGTTGACCTCTCGTAATTATGCGGAGTGCTTAGCATTGCTCGCCAGGCTACAAAGCCAGTATCCAATAGACAATGACATCGTGAAACTGATCGAAATAGCCCGCGAGGATCGCGCGGAGCAAGAGAAGCAGCGCCAGCTTGCAGACGCCAGGAATCACCTGGCTGCACGGCGATTTGCGGACGCCATGGGCGTGCTCGACGGACTTCGCGAGACTCACCCAAAGGATTCAGGGATCATCAAGCTGCAAACTCTAGCCCTCCAGGAAAAGGAAAAACAAGACAGCCTCGAACGTCTGCAGGGCGAATTGAAGGCTTTGAAAAAGTTAGTCAGTGAAAAGAAATATACCGATGTTCTTGCACAGTCAGAAAGGATCCAGAAGGAGTTCCCCGGCAATACGGATTTAAGCCGGCTCATTGAGTTTTCAAAGGCCCAACAGGCGGAGATCGAGCGGGAAGCCCAACAACAAGGAATTCTTCAAGAGGTGAAAAAGCTTTTCGATTCATCCCATTTTGAGGAGGCGTACCAGGCCGCCTTGGCCGGTCTCAAGACATTTCCTGACAACAAGGAACTGCAGCTTTTGCGAGAGCAGGCTGATAGCCAGCAAAGGAAACTCGAAACTCGCCAACACATCGAGCAGAGAATTCGGGAGATCAAGATCAAGATCAACCGGGGAAAGATTAGCGATGCGATAGACCTGGCCAAGCAGACGCTCATGACTCTGGGGCCGGACACCGATGTGAATCAATTGCTAAATTCTGCCCGGGTCGAGCTCGAGGCTCGTGAGAAAAAGAAAGGCCAGGAAGAAAAGTTGGAAGCAGTTCGTGCTCTGATCAGCGCAGGGAAACTGGTCGAGGCGACAAAAACGTTGGACCTCGCTGTTGAGGCGAAGATTCTTGAAGTCTTTGATCCTCGCGTCCAGCGTGTCTGTGAAGAGTTAGACGCTGCCAAATCTGCTGCGACGGCCGCCGCCGCAACCGTGATATCCGCGCCTCCCGTGACTCGGTCCAAGGAGTATGCCTGGCTGCAAGGGCCGCCTGAGCCAGAGGTCGCCACTCCGGAAGAAACGCGCCCTCCAACGGAAGTTTTGGGGCCAAAAGCGTCTGCCGGCCAAACAGTTCTATTGCCCACGCAGCCTGTCGTTCCGCCTCCGGTTCCAGCAGCGGTTCCGCCGCCTGCACCTTCACAGCCCGCGGACAACGCACCCCGAGTCTCGGCGCCTCCTCCGCGTCCCGCGAAGCCCATTGAGAAACCCGTTGCTAAACCGCCTGCAGAACCAGTTGTCCAATCGGTCGCTCCAGTTCTGCCTCCTCCAATTCCTACCCCAACTGTTGCTTTACCGCCGCCCCCGTGGCGCAGGGAGGTCAAGGAACCAGTTTCTCAAGTCTCCATTCCTGAGACGATACCTGTTACGGGGGTAGATCCACCTCCGAATCGAAGGAAAGCCGTAAGAATTGGTGTCTTGGTGCTCTGTGCGGTGGGCCTGATTTGGGGCTCAATCCGGATAGCGACGCTGCTTCGCACGCGTGAGGCTACGCCCACTCCGGCGCTTGTAAAAGCGCCTGCGAAGCCAGAGCCAAATCCCCTGGAGGTTCAACAGCGCAACGCTTTGAATGCCGCGGATAAGCTGGTTGCTTCGAATGATCTCGAAGGCGCGCTGAAAATCCTTGCACCGGCCGCCGATCTGAACGGTCCATTAACCGCCGACATCAAGAAAAAGCAAGCTGGCATCGAAGAGTCGATGCAAAATCAGAACCTGCGTGACCTCCGGCGCAGCGAAGAGCAGCTATGGCAGCAGGCAAACGACGATATCGCCGTCGGACGCTTTGCTGAAGCGCAGAAAAAACTACATCAGATACTTGCACTAGGTGAGGGAGGGCTCCGCAAGAACGACGCGCAACAGTACCTCGCTCATACAATTCCTGCACGCCAGGAGGAAGAAAAGCTATTTTCGCAGGCACGCCAGGCCGCTCAAAAGAGCGACATAAACAATCTCCAAAGCGCCTCTGATATTCTTAGCCGTCTCGCTTCACGGGAAGGTCCGCGGAAGCCCGAAGCAGAGAAAATGCTGCAGGACGTCCGAGCAAAACTATCCAGCAGTTACGCAAGCAGTGTTCGCCTGGATTTGCAGCGCGGAGATTTCCATTCAGCCCGTCAGAAGGCTGGACAGCTCCAGCAGAGTGGCGGTGATGCTGACGCGCTTTCCACGGAGATCGATCAAGCCGAACAAAGCCGCCTCTCCCAATTAGAGAGCCAGTTCAATCAGCTTAAGCAGGGCGACGATGACGCTGCGGCCCAGCAACTCAGCAACCTGCAACGGGGGTTTCAGGCGCTGGCCGATAATGCAGGGCCACGATCAGAAGAAGCCAAAGGCTTCGTCAATAATTTGCCAGCAGCGATACGCGAAGTGCATGAACGCGCTGCCAGCAAACGCGCCGAAACTGCCTATGGTCAAATGGTCGCCAGATATCAGCAGGCATCGGTTACGAACGATAAGACTGGGCTGGAAGCGGCTCGCACTGGATTCCAATCCATCGCAAAAGCCGGCGGCCCGCACGCAAGCGAAGCCCAGCGTTTTGTGGACGAAATTGGCGCAAAGCTTGCGGCCCTGAACCAGCCTCCTCCTGTGGTAACGCCCGTCCCGCCTCCACCAGTTTCCGGGCCCAGCGACAATGATGCGGTGGTCGCCCTGGTTAACCGGTACGCGCAGGCTTTTGAGCAAAGGAATGCGGACGCCCTGCAGCAGATTTGGCCTACGATGGGCAATCTGTACACTCGTTACAAAAACTCGTTTGGGAAGGCCAGTTCCATTCGCATGCAGGTCCAAACGGAGAGTGTGAAAATCGGCCCGGACGGCAACACCGCTACAGTGACGGCTGAAGTCACGCAAGAATACACTCCACAAGGGGAGAAGCCAAAAAGCGTCAAGGGCCGCACGACCTTTCAATTCGCAAAGTCAAATGGCTCCTGGGTCATCACGAGCGTCCAGTAAGTCGGAACGCCCAAACCTCCCTTCTTAACAACTTGACCCAATTAGACCGCGTAGATAAACTCGGCCCAACTCACGACCGGATGATATGAATCGGCTTCGCCAATCACTATCCTCTGGCCTGTAAGTCTCGCTGGCGCCTCCTGGCAACAAATTGTCTTGCCGGGAACCGAAGAAGCGTTTGTTGCGCAGCCCAGCGAAGAAATATTGGTCGACACATGAAGACCCGGTTTGGGAATGCACGGCCCTATTCAACGAGGGGGAAATGTTAAATGAAGAGCTGGATGATAGTCAGTCTTGCGGCCCTATCTTTTCTCGTCGCCGGCAGCGCCTCGGCCCAAACGTGCCCGTTGAACGGCACATTGAGTAACAAGTTGGTCTGTCAAATTCCGCAGGTATATGGCCCGTTTGGATTCGGTACCACGACCGACCCGACCCAGTCGGTGTTGTACACTGGAGACCATCACGAAGCTCACTTTTCGAGCGACTTCCTCGCCACATTCGCGCCCATCAATGAAGCGGTCGGCATTCAGGCCTCACAGCTGCCCATCGCTTCACCTTCTTCCGGCATCACTTTCGTCTATGACCCGGCTCTGAAGACGTTCGCGCCTTCCACCGATGAGAGTCTCGGGCCAATCGTGGGCAATCGCGCGACCACGATCGGAAAGCGCAAGCTCTTCCTGGGTTTCAGCTACCAATACTTCAATTTCGGCTCGATCGACGGACAAAACTTGAGCAACATTCCGACCGTCCTCCAGCATCAACCATTTCCTGTGCCTAATCCTCAGAACATCCCGTCGTGCAGCAACCAAACGGGGCTAACAGCCGCGAATGGTTATGCAGGGGACCCGTGCTTCGTGCGCGACTTTATTCAAACGTCGAACAACATCGATCTCACGATTCATCAATACACGCTCTATGCGACCTACGGGATCACAAACCGTCTCGATTTTTCGGTCGCCATCCCGATTTTGAATGTTCAGATGGGCGTCACGTCGCAAGCCACGATTGTTCCCAATTCCGCCGCGCCCGCATCGGCGGGTGCCCCCGGCAACGTGTGGCATTCCTTCAATCCCACCAACCCGGTGCTTGCTTCCCAATGTGCCTCGCAGGTTCCGTGCCTCAACGCCAAGTTTTCTGATTCGGGCAGCGCAACCGGAATCGGTGACGTAGTTCTCCGTGGAAAATACAACGTATACAACGGAGAGCGGCTCGCCGTGGCAGCCGGCGTGGATGTGCGTCTGCCCACTGGCGATGCACTGAACTTCCTGGGTTCTGGCGCGACAGGGGTGAAGCCCTTCGGAGTTGTTTCGTACAGGGCCCGCATCTCTCCGCACGCGGAAGTGGGTTATGAATGGAACGGTGATTCCACGCTCGCTGGAACTAACATAGTGCCCGCGGCTGCTGGCGTAACGCCGACAAACACGGGCAAGCTTCCCAACCGGTTTGTCTATATTGTCGGCGCCGACATTCGCGTCGTGAAACGACTGACGGCCGCGTTTGATATTTACGGTCAGCGCTTGTTCAACAGCCCGGAACTCGTCTCTCAACCCTATACGGGTCTAGGAAACTGCTCCGGCCCCACAGATCCGACCGGCGCCACGTGCGGGACATATACGCCTGGGACGACACATCCGGACATCGCGCAGCGAACTACGGACGTTAACATCACCGAGGGTTCGCTTGGTCTCAAGTACCGGCTGGTTGGCCGGCTGGTGATTACCGGAAATGTGCTTCTTAAATTGGATGAAGGCGGACTTCGAAGCAACGCGGTACCGCTCGTCGGTATTTCGTATAATTTCTAGCACTTCAGAAGCGTGTTGGCGCGGCGCAATCGTCGAGGGTGACAACGGCCATCCGCATCCCCGAGCGGCGCTGCTTACTGCGGAAACGTTCACAGTTGGAACAGCTGTAAGCGCATTTAACCAAAGCGCGGAGCCAAGGTCCGATTGCGCTTCCCCAGACAACATGTACAAAAAATGTACGCGCGAATGATGGCAGAATTAACCAATAGAATTTCCGATGTGTTGAAATGGTGCCCGGGGTGGGAGTCGAACCCACATGAGGAAAAATCCCCGGAGGATTTTAAGTCCTCAGCGTCTGCCATTCCGCCACCCGGGCA